>Ga0315289_10000986_pt1 | contig 44321 bp, 39 predicted proteins | sample YL17G11_40_MG_FD_203452 | JGI IMG/M metagenome (GOLD analysis project Ga0315289, IMG submission 203452) | Sediment microbial communities from Yellowstone Lake, YNP, Wyoming, USA - YL17G11_40 | ecosystem: Environmental > Aquatic > Freshwater > Lake > Sediment | place: USA: Wyoming | collected... | reverse complement strand
CAGGCATCAGCACGCTGGAGACGGATGGCATCACATACTGGCCGCTGATTCGCACGAGAAGGGGTTCCGACGTAGTCGTTTGCGTTTACTAAGCCGCCTCGCGCCTTGCTGGGCTGTTTCTGCGTGAAGTGGGTGGTTTCTGGAGCTGTCCGGATTACTTGACATGCCGGGCGTCGGGTGATATACTGAGTTCGTCGAAAACGGTTGCCGGTGCGCAGGGTGAAACAGGTGGAGACACCTGTTTTTTACTTGACAGCAGGCTGGGTTCTTGCTATACTTCGCTCCTGCGGCGAACCATGCTCGGGAGAAACCGAAGGCAGAGGGCGAATAGCTCAGCTGGGAGAGCGCTTCCCTTACAAGGAAGAGGTCACAGGTTCGAGCCCTGTTTCGCCCACCATCGGAAGTACAAAGCACATGGTACCAAGTACAAAGACAAAAAAACCAGCGGCGCTTAGGCCAGGATGACGCGAACGATTCCGTCCGATCTGGTCTTTGTACTTGCGTACTTTGTACTTTAAATACACGTGGGGGTGTAGCTCAGTTGGTTTAGAGCGCCTGCCTGTCACGCAGGAGGCCGCGGGTTCGAGTCCCGTCATCCCCGCCAGCTTGCGAGTACCAAGTACAAAGTATAGAGTACAAAGACACCAGGCTGGTTGCTCTGTCATCCGACGGGGCGGTTCTTTGTACTTGGTACTATGTACTCTCTGCGGTGCCGGGATAGCTCAGTTGGTAGAGCAGTGGACTGAAAATCCACGTGTCCGCAGTTCGACTCTGCGTCCCGGCACCATTACGTCATATATAAAACAGAGCGCTATTCCGGGTGCATTCGCTCCTTTATCTCTTGGGCCCGGAAATCGCGAGCCGACGTAGCTCAGTTGGTAGAGCAGGGCATTCGTAATGCCCCGGTCGTCCGTTCGAATCGGATCGTCGGCTCCAATTCTTGTTTCCCCGAGGGCGTATATCGTGATTCAGAGCAGTAGGCGCAATCGGCTTTTTCAATCCTCGCAACGCGTCCATCCCTATACTTGCTTGAGCATCCGAAGTTCAAAAACTCCCGGAGGCAACCGACCTTGGTAACCTCCGATCGCAGCCGCATTCGCAAGGCAGTCATTCCGGCCGCGGGCCACGGCACCAGGCTGAGACCGTTGACTTCCATCACCCCTAAAGAGATGCTTCCCTTGGGCCGCAAACCAGCCGTTGAGTACATCGTGGAGGAGTTGCACGCAGTCGGCATAAACGATATTATATTCGTGGTCTCGCCGTTGAAGCCCAGAATCCAGGAGTACTTCGGCGATAGCACCTGTCAGGGCAAGGTACGCGTGAGGTATGTGATCCAGGAACCCCAACGAGGCTTAGCCGATGCCATTCTGCAGGCAGAAGAGGCAGTGGCCGGAGAGCATTTCGTGGTTGCACTGGGTGACTCCGTGATTGTGTCCCAGCAGAAAGTCGCTCCACTGGCACGGCTGATGGCGGCCTACCAAGCCGAGCCGGCATTCGCAGCCATAACAGTCGAGCGCGTGCCGATCGAGGACTCATACAGGTATGGTATGGTCAAGCCGACGGCGAATTCTTCGGCGGCGGATGGAGAGCCATTCGAAATAGATGGGTTGGTGGAGAAGCCTAAGGCTGAGGAGTCTCCCAGCGAGTACGCCATAGCCGGGCGGTACATCTTCGCCTCTAAGATATTCGATTGTATTCGCCGAACACCACCCGGCGTGGGTGGCGAGCTTCAGATAACGGATTCGATCAAGCTCGGCCTTGCCGAGGGCGAGCTTGTCTGGTGCTCCCCTTTGCTGACCGGCGAGCGGCGTTATGACATAGGCAATTTCCAGACTTTTTGCGAGGCATTTACAGCCGTATGCATGCTCGACGCGGAGCTTGCGCCGTTGGTTCGCAAGGCCGCACAGAGAGGAAAGACGGTAGACAGTAGATAGGAAGGGCCGCTCCGGGTCTATGGTCTGTGGTCTACTGTCTCCTTTAGCCAGCGTAGTCCGTGAGCTAGTAGTCTTATTTCGGAGGTTCGTACGTGCGAGTACCGATGGCCGATCTGAGGGCGCAATATCAGTCCATCAAGCGCGAAATGGATGACGCCGTTCGAGCTGTGATGGAAAACAGCGCGTTCATCCTCGGCCCAAGCGTCAAAGCCCTGGAAGAGAAGATAGCGGAGTACAGCGGGGCCGCGTATGGCATCGGTGTAAACTCTGGAACCGATGCGCTCCTGCTGGCGCTGGCCGCGATCGGCGTTGGACCCGGCGACGAAGTAATCACCACCCCGTTTACATTCGTGGCGACCACTGAGGCCATCGCCCTCCTGGGTGCGAAGCCTGTGTTCGCGGACATCGAGCCCGAAACTTTCAATCTCGACCCTGAACGGATCGAGGAGAGGATTACGCCTCGCACCAAGGCTATTCTCCCAGTGCATTTATACGGCCAGGCGGCGGATGTCGCGCGCATCTTCGAAATAGCGGATCGGCATGGGCTGCGGGTGATCTACGACGGCGCGCAGGCCATCGGGGCAATGGCTCACGGGCGGCCTATCGGCGCATACGGCGACGCGGTAACTCTGAGCTTTTTCCCGACCAAGAACCTGGGAGCAGCCGGCGATGGGGGCATGGTTCTGACGGATGATGCCGAACTTGCCGAAAAGCTCAGATTTCTGAGATTCCACGGCAGCGGGGGAACGTACTCGTATAAGCATGTCGGCTACTGCAGCAGGCTGGATGAGCTCCAGGCGGCGATACTGATGGCCAAGCTGCCGCACCTGGACGGGTGGACCGAGCTCAGGCGCCGCAATGCCGGGACGTACCGATGTTTGCTGTCCGACCTTGGCCTTGTCCAGCCGGAAGAGGAGCCTTTCAACAAGCACGTGTACCACCAGTTCACGATAAGATGCCGAGAGCGGGACAGGCTGAGGGAACATTTGAAATCCAACGAGATTGATACAGGCGTATACTACCCTGGCCCTCTGCATTTGGAGGAAGCGTACCGATACCTGGGGTATGGGCCTGGGGACTTACCGGAGGCGGAGCGCGCGTGCCGCGAGGTGCTGTCGCTGCCGGTCTTTCCCGGGTTGACCGAGCAGCAACTCGCCCATGTGGCGCACTCGATTCTCTCGTTCTGCGAGCAGATGTGAACAGAGTTTCAAGTTTCAGGTTACAAGTTCCAAGTCCGCGCATTTGTGAACCTGGAACCTGGGACTTGGAACCTGGAACTTATCGGGATTAAACCTGGTGAGGAAGCTGAGCCATTATGAAAGCAATGATTCTGGCGGCAGGCGTGGGTTCGCGGCTCGATCCGCTGACGCGCAACTTGCCTAAGCCGATGGTTCCTATCGTGAACAAGCCCGTCATGGAGCACATCGTCGAGCTGCTGGCCCGAAACGGCTTCTCGAAGATAATGGTGAATCTGTACTACTATAGCGAGCAGATCGAGGGCTACTTCGGGGACGGCTCAAAATGGGGGGTCAGGATTCAGTACTCGCATGAGGACCGCCTTTGGGGCGACGCCGGCAGCGTCAAGAGATGCGAGCAGTTCTTCGACAGCACGTTCCTTGTGATCGGTGGCGATGACCTCGCGGATCTAGACCTGCGCCGCCTGGTAAAGCAGCATCGGGAACATAAGGCGCTCTGTACTATTGCCCTGTCCTTGGTGGACGATCCCGCCGACTACGGCATCGTCCTCATAAACGAGCGCGGCAAAATCACGAGGTTCCTCGAAAAGCCGAAGGGCGAGATCATCTTCAGCAACATGGCAAACACCGGCGTCTACGTACTCGAGCCGGAGATTTTCGAGTTCATCCCGAAAGGTGTAGTGTACGGCTTCGGCGACAACGTCTTCCCGCTGTTGCTGGAGCAGAAGAGGCGGTTCTACGGCTACCTGACATCGAGCTACTGGCGCGACGTCGGGAATCTGAAACAGTACCAAGAGACCCACCGCGACGCCCTCCAGGGCAAAGTGAGCATCAAATTCCCCATTCCTGAGGTCAAAAAGTATATATGGATGGGCGAAAACGTTGATATTGATCCGACGGCCGAGGTCGGCTACCCGGTCGTGATCGGCAACAACTGCCGCATAGAGAAGAACGCCCGCGTCCTCGAAAACTCGGTGCTCGGCGACAACTGCGTCGTGGAGGAAGATGCCGTCGTGCGCGACAGCATTCTCTGGGAGGGCGCCCGGGTGATGAGGCAAACCATGCTGGAGCGATGCGTTGTCGGCACGGGCTGCCAGGTGAAGTCCAACGCAGCGGTATTCGATGGTCTCATAGTGGACCCCGTCCGCCGCCAAAATAACGATTTATAGGAGGGTTTTGGATGGTATCCCACGACGTGAAAGATCTGGGGCTGGCCCCGAAGGGCAAGCTCAGGATAGAGTGGGCGGAGCAATGGATGCCCGTTCTCAGACTAATTAGGAAGCGCTTCGACCAGGAGAAGCCCCTTGCCGGGATTACTCTGGTAGCATGTCTGCACGTCACCACCGAGACGGCGAATCTCATGCGCACGCTGAAGGCCGGCGGAGCTCGGGTGGCCGTCTGCGCCTCGAATCCACTCTCCACACAGGATGACGTTGCCGCGTCGCTGGTCGTGGACTTCGATGTGCCCACTTTCGCAATCAAGGGCGAAGACCGGGATACCTACTACAAGCATATCCAATCCGCGCTGGACTTCAAGCCGAACATCACGATGGACGACGGCGCGGATACGGTCTCCGTGATTCACTTGGAGCGCACCGACTTGGCGAAGAACATCATCGGCGGTACGGAGGAGACGACCACCGGGGTCATTCGGCTTCGCGCCATGGAGCGGGATGGAGTCCTTCTGTACCCGATTATTGCGGTCAACGACGCGGATACCAAGCACCTCTTCGACAACCGATACGGGACCGGCCAGAGCACTATTGATGGGATAATCCGGGCGACCAACCTGCTGATGGCGGGTGCGGTCTTCGTGGTTGCCGGATATGGCTGGTGCGGCCGTGGAGTTGCGATGCGCGCAAAGGGAATGGGCGCGCGCGTGATCGTTACCGAAGTGGACCCGTTTAAGGCCCTGGAAGCCGTCATGGATGGGTTCCAGGTTATGCCGATAGCTGAAGCTGCGAAGATCGGCAACGTCTTCTGCACGCTCACCGGGGATATTAATGTGATCCGGCCTGAGCACTTCAAAGTCATGAAGGATCGGGCGATCATATCCAATTCAGGGCACTTCAACGTGGAACTAGACCTTGAGGGGCTTGCCAAGATGTCTAAGAGCCGCTGTAAGGCCCGCGACTTCGTGGAGGAATATACCCTCGAAGACGGCAAGCGAATCTACGTGCTCGGTGAGGGAAGGCTCGTGAACCTGGCGGCTGCGGAAGGCCATCCTGCGGTCGTAATGGATATGAGCTTCGCAGATCAGGCGCTCTCGGCTGAGTACATAGCGAAGCACGCAAAAGAACTGGAGCGAAAGGTGTACAGCGTCCCGAAGGAGATTGACAAGCAGGTCGCATGCCTCAAACTGAAAGCGCTCGGAATAGAGATTGATACGCTGACGGAAGAGCAGGAGAAGTATCTCAAGTCGTGGGAGATGGGAACCTGACCCATTTCGGATTGTCCCGCCTTTGGCGGGATGTCCACGCATACTGCGGGATGCCGTCCGAAGGCGGCACGGATTGCGGACTTGTCCGCCGAAGTCCCGTCCGCCTCAGGCGGATCGGGACGAAGGCGGGTTGTGGACTTTGGATTCATGCAGAGCAGATCCATACTGGGTATCGAGATTTCCGCAGTTGATACGGCGACTGCACTAGCAACCATCGAGGAATTCATCCGCAGCGGCCGGCCTCACATGGTAGTAACCGCTGATTCCTCGGCCGTAGTGCTCGCCCAGAAGGACCCTGAGCTGCGGGAGATTATCAACTCGGCGGACCTCGTGACGCCGGACAGCGTAGGAATCCTGTGGGCTGCACGGCGATTCGGGACGCCGCTCCCGGAGCGCGTTTCGGGTGTGGATGTAGTCGAGTCTCTGTGCGACAGAGCCGTGCGATCGGGCTACAGGGTTTTCCTGCTTGGCGCGGCGCCCGGAGTAGCCGAGGCTGCCGCCGAGAAGCTCCGGCAGCGCCATCCAGGGCTGGTAGTCGCAGGCACGCATCATGGGTACTTCGGGCCGGAGGACTCACCCTCCGTGATCCGGACGATTCGGGAGGCGAGGCCCGATATCCTCTTCGTTGGGATGGGCATCCCGCTCCAGGAGAAATGGATTTACCGGCATCTGGACGAATTGCAGGTTCCGGTTTCGATGGGCGTCGGCGGAACGTTCGATGTCGTCTCCGGAAGGGTGAAGCGGGCTCCGAAATGGATACAGCGGCACGGCCTCGAATGGTTCTTCAGGCTCGCGAACAACCCTCGGAAGATTCGGAAGTGCCTGACCCTGCCGGTGTTCGTGCTCATGGTGCTCCGGGCAAGGAATCGGTAACCGCCAAGGCGCCAAGAAATACGGTGATACGCACCGCTGGGACCGATGCGGAGTTTCAGGTCACCAGCGTCGCAACCCGGAACTTGGAAACAGAAACCGGCAGTTTAACAGGGGATGATAAGGAATGACTGAAAAATCCACCGGCCAGGCTGTCCTTATCGTCGGCAGCGTGGCCCTGGACAACGTCAGGACGCCCTTCGGCGAGGTCAGGGAGGCGCTCGGCGGCGCAGCAGTATACTCGTCCATCGCGGCCAGCTACTTCGCGCCGGTGAGGCTCGTGGGTGTCGTAGGAACCGATTTCCCGCGAGAGCATATGCAATTCCTGACCTCCCGCAACATTGATCTTGCGGGCATGCAGATTGTGTCGGGCCTCACCTTCCGCTGGTCCGGCTCCTACGAATTCGATTTGAACCAGGCGCATACCCTGGAGACGCAGTTGAACGTCTTTCAGCATTTCTGTCCTGACATCCCCGAAAGCTACCGCGATTCGAATTACGTCTTTCTCGCAAATATCGATCCCGAACTCCAGCTCAGGGTGCTCGATCAGGTGCAATCCCCGAAGCTGACCGTCTGCGACACGATGAACTTCTGGATAGAGAACAAGCGGGACTGCCTGCTTGAGGTGCTCAAGAGGGTTGACGTGGCGTTTATGAACGACGCGGAGGCCCGGCAGCTCTGCGGCACCTTCTCGCTGGTCAAGGCCGCCCGGCAGATAAGGGAGCTGGGTCCCCCTGTCGTCATCGTCAAGAAGGGCGAACACGGCGCGGTGATGGTGACGGACAGCGCGTACTTCGCGGCTCCATCCTACCCGCTGGAGGAAGTGATAGACCCTACCGGGGCCGGTGACTCATTTGCCGGAGGTTTCATCGGCTATATCGCAGCCACCGACGACATCAGCGAGGCGAATCTCAGAAAAGCGACTATCTACGGGAGCACGCTCGCTTCGTTCAACGTGCAGGACTTCAGCCTGCGCCGCCTGGCCTCCTTAACCGCGGGAGATATCGCCGACCGCTATTGCGAATTTAAGCAGATCGCCCATTTCGAAGCCCTGGAATGACAGCCCAACCGATCGTAGAAGGCTTACTCGATCTGGTCTACCCTCCGAAATGCCTGTTCTGCCAGGCATTCAATCCCCTCTACATCTGCCAATCGTGCCTGTCGGAGGTCGAGCGTGTATCGCGGCCGTACTGCGCCAGGTGCGGCCACCCGATGCCGCGCGAGCGCTGCCGGAACTGCTGGGGAAGGGTGCGCTCCTTCGCGACAGCAAGGGCGGCGGGCGTATACAGCGGAGTCCTGCGAGAGGCGATCCACGGGTTCAAGTACGGCGGACGCAGGGCTCTGGCCGACCCGTTGGCGCAACTGCTTTACAGGTATCTCACAGCGAATGCGGATTTCCCTTGGCGGAGGGCGGACTGCATCATCCCGGTCCCGATACATCCCGCCCGTCAGAGGATTCGAGGGTATAATCAGAGTGAGCTTCTTGCGGAGCGCCTGGCCAGGCTCACCGGGCTGCCGCTTCTCCGCGGCGCTGTGGTTCGCAAGCACCACACCCGCCCGCAGGTGGAGCTGTCCGGCGGCGAAAGACGAACGAACGTCAGGGGCGCATTCCGGGCGGCGAAGCCATCTGAGCTAAGGGGCAAGATTATCCTGCTTGTGGATGACGTAGCCACCACCGGCAGCACGATTCACGAATGCAGCCTCGCGCTCATCGCAGCCGGCGCGTTCAAGGTATACGTCGTCTGCCTCGCCCTCGGAGCTTGACGCCTCACCTCGCCCGGAATGACTGGCGCGGCGACACGTTTTGAGCGAATGGTTTGTTCTAAGCCGAGTTGGAAGAGGAAACTACGGAGCTATACCAATCAGAACAAGAGGAACTGCAGGAACGCCTCGGCCCTGGCGTATCAGGTTGTAGAGCTCGCCTTCATAGTAAGCTACCCCGGATGACATCTCGGCCTGAAGCTCCTTCATCGGGAGAATCTCCACACCAACATCAATAACGTCACCTACGTAGAAAGCCATGTGCTTCACAAAGAGATCGTAGGCGACAAAAGAGTACTTTCCGAACTGCACCTCGATCGCAATCCTGTCCTTCACAAAATCCGTTTGGTTATACGAGAAGATCGGCGTCTCTCCGGCACTGCTGATTGCTTGGCGCTGCTCTTCGGGCTCTCGTTCCATGATGCTCAGTAATAACCTGGAATCAGCCACGGTCCACCAGCATACTTTAGACCTTCGCCAATCACGCTTCCTCAATTCATCCACGAAAGCACGCCGGATCCCTGACAAACTGTAGCGTGATTTCGAGAAAGCTCTTGATTTACCACATGGGCACGATTGAGTATCTACAGCGGCAATGATTTGCTCGACCTCTTGCCAAATCCCAGGGTGATGAACCATGATAAACTCATATCCGCCAAGGTGAGAATATATCTGCTCTATTCTCATCGGTGCCTCCCAATCTAGTTCGGCCATTCTGGTTCAAACATTAAACATCCCTTGAGGAGAAACGTACCGGTGATATCAGAAAGTCCCTTGCATATCAAATCTCATTTCCCCACTGGCACCAATTTTCACGAATATGACGGGCAAACAGTTCCAGATATGGCTCTGGGCTACAGGCTTCTATAATATCATAAACTTCGTCTGGCTTGCGGGAGTGCTCACGTTTTTGAGACTTGATAATGTTCACCTGCCGACGACCAGGTGGCAGGGTTCTGAGTGATCCTCTGACTCCGAACAAGACTAGCTCCGTCACATTACGAAAATAGAATCCCACTCCTCTACCATCAGGACCGCCATCCTTCCTGATCTTATGCCAGACTATGTTAGTTTTGTAGACGAATCCCCAACGCTCCATAACCTTGAGCCCTTCCAGCAGCAAGGCGTTTGGAACCCAGAGATACAAATGAGACTGGGGAGCCGCTATTCGTGCCACAGGCAGCTCCATTATTTCTTCTGTGGTCATCGTCGGATAGCGCCTAAGACGCTTGTGCTCGGGTGCCATCTTACCCGTTCGGTTGTCAAACCGCCAGGGTGGGTCCGCCAGGATCGTGCCGAAGTACGCCGGGCTGAACGATAACAGTTCCTTGGCCGCGGAACCCCGGAGACTGTCTGCAATCTGCAGCTCTAAAATTCCGGGCAGTATAAGCTCGCTTTGATTCCGAACACCAGTACTGGACATCCGCCCCCACCTCCACCTTCGAGTCTTGGTAACAGCTTCGACATATGGGTCGTTGAGTTCCCATACGATCTACCCTTGCCTAGTCCGTTGAATATGGCCTGCAGTTCATCGCACCTCGTGATGATAACGCCAACACTAACCGCGCGCAACTCAAAAAGTAGCCGAAAGTTGTTCAGGTCACGGTCGAAAAACGGGTCCTTGTTGTTCCACTCGATTTCTATAGCGACGTTGCTCTTATAGCAGTCTACCTTATGGGTAGGGCTGTCAAAACTCTCATCATCAACGACGATTTGCGTCCTGAAAGCGCGCTCCCGCCATCCTCGGGCGGTGAACCCGCTGTCCAAGGCTCGCGCAATGGGTGACCAATTCCCCCCACCAACCACAATTTGCGATCTAGGAAGCCTAAATTCGCTCAGCACATCAAGAATGTCCTGCCATTCTCTCGGATAATCAGTCTCTAGAACGGCAGAGGCATGTCTCCATTCATAGATTTCGTAGTTTTCAGTAATATAGCGTGGAAAATTCGCCACCAGGCAATTCCTCCCTCCGCATCCAACCATGGACAGATGTTCGCCAGACAGCCTGCAAGATCCTGCCCTATAAAAGTGGAGTGGCTAGAGAGAGAACCTGGCCTAGATCAACAAACTAGAGACAACCATTAGTTAATTCTCCACAGGGCATGAGCCTTCCTGCTCCAGAGTTACCCAGGAGTTTTCCCCTAGTAATCACTACTACCAGGCCCTCCAGCCCTGCTTGACGCCTCAGAACTCCGTCCCCTATACTTGACGCGTAAAGTCCGAGGATATTCATGCGCGAACTGTGGTTTGCCGACTTGGGACTGATAGGCTATCCGGAATGCTTCGAGCTCCAGCAGAGGCTCGTAAAGCTCCGGCTCGGAGGACAAATCGAGGATACGCTGCTCCTCCTCGAGCACACGCCGGTCATCACCCTGGGCGCAGCGGGCGGCGAAGGGAGTCTGCGCGTCGAGCCGGAGGAGGTGGAGCGGCGCGGCGTGACGCTGTTCCACACCGATCGAGGCGGCGATGCCACTTACCACGGCCCCGGCCAGCTCGTCGGCTACCCCATATTCGACTTGCGCTCGTACGGTAAGGACGTTCACCTGTTTATTAGAAATCTCGAGCGCGTTGTTGTGGACTGCCTCGCCGATTTCGGAGTTGCGGGCGAAATCGTGCCTGGGTATACAGGAGTCTGGGTCTCCGGCGAGAAGATTTGCTCCATCGGGATAGCAGTCCGGCGCTGGATCACCTACCACGGATTTGCCCTCAACGTCAGCCCGAACTTCGAGCACTGGTCACTGATTCACCCGTGCGGGCTGACGGATCGGCGGGTCACCTCCCTGGAGCGGCTGACCGGACAGCGCCCCGACATGGACGGGGTGAAAAGCTCCGTGGTCGCCAACTTCGCCCAGGTGTTTGATTTGGAGCCCGTGCGCATGGACGCCGCGGACATACTCGCCTCCGCCCGGACAGGCCCCTGAGGAAGCCGACCATGGGTGTGTTGGTGGATATATGGAATCCAGGTTCAAGGTTCCAAGTTCAAGGTTCCAAGTTCCAGGTTCCAGGTTCGGGGTTTCCGCGGCGAATTGGATATCCAATCCTCTGCTTGCTTTCCCCCAATCCGCTTGATATAATTTCCGACAAGCGATAGCCTTCGCAAACCAGCTTGCTTCAGGGGTGAGGCCGAATGTTCAACTTCACACGGCATCAACTGATCGCGGCCTGTGTCATCATCGCAGTTGCGCTCGTCGGGATAATCGTGCTTGTTGCGAAGTCGGGAGTTTTCAGCCCGGCCGGCGGTCAGATCAAGTTCATGGAAGCCGGGGCACAGGCAGTCGAGTCGCCTGCCGGGTCGGAGCAGCCCCAGACGATCCGCGTTCACGTTGCCGGCAAGGTGAATAAGCCCGGCGTGTACGACCTCGAACCCGGCAGCCGGGTGACGGATGTGATCGAGGCGGCGGGAGGCGCCCTCCCGAACACGGATTTGGAGAGCATCAACCTGGCGGAGAAGCTGACCGACGGCCAGCAGGTCTACATCGCGCCGAAAGGGCGGATTGCCCCGCCCAGGGTGTCCGTTGTTCGAGGAGGAACGTCCCCGGCGCGCTCGGCAGTATCCGGTGAGGCGATCAGCAGGAGCTCCGGCCCGAAGAAGCTGACCAGGCCCGGCGAGGGGACGGTGAATATCAATACCGCCGGGTTTGAGGAGCTCCAGCGGCTTCCCGGCATCGGCCCGGCGATGGCCCAGCGCATAATTGATTACCGCACGGAGCACGGGCGCTTCCAGTCCGTCGAGGAGTTGGACGAGGTCAGGGGCATCGGCCCGGCAAAGCTGGCGAAGATGCGCCCGTTTGTGACATTGTGAAACCAAATAACCCGTGCGAATGAATTCGCGGGCAATGAAAAGCACAAAGTCCCCCTTCGGGGACTAGCTGAGCTCGCCAGTCCGCGCAGGCGGACTTCGTGTAGTCGGTTGCCGTGGTTTTAACCGCATGGGTTGTTCGGCATCAAGCATCCAGCATCACTTATCACTCATCACGCATCGCGCCCGAGGCTGGCCCATGAACCTGCATCATCGGCCTCTGTTCCCGTTCGCGATCGCCTATATCGCCGGGATAGTGTGTGCGAGCGAGTGGAGAATACATCCGTTCGCCGGAGTCGGGATCGCCGCCGGCGTGTTCCTGGCCGGGTGCGCTCTCTCCGCGAAGGTCGGCAGTCGTCCCGTCCTCGGCGTGCTCGGCGCCGTCTTCGTCCTTGGCTTTATACGCACCGCCGTCTACCGGCAAATCCCGCTGGGGGACATTTCGCGCTATGCCGAGGGCAAGCTGGTATATCTGACCGGCGACGTGGCTTCCGATCCCGAGCCGCTGGGTGACGCTATCCGCTTTGTAATTCGGTCCAATAGGCTGAGAACCTATACGGGCGAATATCCTGCATCCGGCCGGGTGATGGTGACTCTGTACGCACCGCGATACGAGAGCAAGGCCGTCCGCCGCGGCGGACCCTTCTACGGCGAAACTGTTCGGATCCACGGGCGTCTGCGGACTCCTTCTCCGCAGACGAACCCCGGCTTCTTCAATTACTCCGAATATCTCGCCCACAAGCGCGTCTACTGCACTCTCTCCGCCGGTATGGAGCAGGCCAAGGTTCTTCGGCCCGCGCAGTGCAGCCTCAAATGGGCGGCATCCAGGTTCAAGGCGCATTTGACCGCGAAAGCTCTGGAGCTCTTCCGGCCGGTGTATGCCAGGCTGCTCCTGGGCATCCTTCTGGGCAACTATGCCAGCCTGCCGCTCGATGTGCAGGCCGCGTTCATGAGGTCGGGCACCATGCACCTGCTCGCCGCATCCGGCTACAACTGCGGGGTCATAATCGGCATTTTCGGCTACCTCATGCGCCGGCTGACGACGCCCCGGGCGGCGATGCACTGGCTGCTGATCGCGCTGCTCTGGGGATTCACGCTGATTGCCGGCCCGGGACCCTCCATCGTCAGGGCGGCGGTCATGGTGAGCGCCTTTCTCGCAGCGTATCTCCTCTGGCGGGCGCCTGATATGGTGAACATCGTGCTCTTCGCCGGCCTGCTGATCCTCGGCGCGAACCCGCTCAGCCTTTATGATGCGGGCTTTCAACTCTCGTTCGCGGCGGTGCTTGGAATAGTGCTGATCCTGCCGCTAATCGAGCCGAAAGCGAGGGAGTGGTTGGCTCCGACCTGGAAGCGCGGCGAAAAACCTCCGGGCCGGATAGCCCGTTGGACGCTCTGGGCCGCTCGAAACATCGTCGCGGCGGTTCTGCTCTCCATCGTCGCGGCTGCGGCGACCTGGCCGATCGCAGCGTACTACTTCAACTACGTTTCTTCCGTCTGCATTATCGCGAATGCTTTCACCGCGGTTCTGGTGCTCTTTCTCACGGCGGCGGGCATCGCGGCCCTGTTCCTCGGCTCGATCTGGTCGGCGCTGGGTCACATTGCGGCCTTACCGGGAACGGCCCTCGCCGGGACGATGCTCGGCGTAGTCACGGAGCTGGGCAGTCATCCGTGGTCGTCGTTCTCTATCCGGTCGCCGTCTCCCGTCTTCATCGCTTTGTACTATCTGGTTCTGCTGGGGGTGCTGGAATATGCTTATCGGCATCGGCAAGCTGCGCGCGCACAAAGAGCGCCTGGCGATAGTTAGCCTGGCCGTCATCGCCGCGGTAATCTGGTGGCAGGCCCTCAGCCGCGGGGAACGGACCTTCAGCGTGTGGTTCCTGGACGTAGGCCAGGGCGACTGTATATTCCTTCGGACGCCTTCGGGAAGGACGGTCCTCGTTGACGGCGGCGGCAGATCGGATAAGCCGTACAGCGACCTGATGGGCATGAAGGTCGTAACGCCGATCCTCCGGCGCGGGGCGGTAAACCGGATAGATGTCGTGGTACTGACACACCCTCATGATGACCACGTCCAGGGCCTTGTTCCGGTGCTGAGGGACTTCTACGTGGGGATGGTGCTCGACCCCGGTATCCCGCACGGCTCGGAATCCTACCGGCGCTTTCTCTCCGCGATCGAGGCAAAGCGAATACCCTACAGGTGTGCGACGCGAGGGCAGGTCATTGATTTCGGCGACGGCGTTCGCGCGGAGGTGCTCCATCCGCCGACGGTTCGGCTCTCGGGGACCAAGGACGACACGAACAACAACTCAATCGTCTTGCGGCTCACCTATGGAAAGACCTCCATGCTGCTGACGGGCGACGCGGACGCGGAGGCCGAAGGGGACATCCTGGCATCCGGCGTCCGTATCCAAAGCGATGTTTTGAAAGTCGCGCACCACGGCAGCGACTCCGCGACGAGCGATGAATGGCTGGATGCAGTGCGGGCCCGGCTGGCAGTTGTCAGCGCAGGGAGGAACAATCCATTCGGCCACCCATCACGCGGGGTGCTGAGCAGGCTCTCTGCACGGCGAATTGAAATCCGCCGCACCGACCGGGACGGAGCCGTTATTGTGAAATTCTCGCCCAGCGCCTTCTCAATCCAAACAACTGTTCTATCTGCGAAATGATGATATATCCTTCGCTACGCTGACACCAGGCGGGCTAGTAATTTGCCAGGAATTCGCCCCAGCGAGTATCCTGCGCGAAGGCGATATTGCGATAGCTGCTCAGCATCCTTCCGGGATCAGAAAGATAAATCGAGATGCCGTGCGCATCGGCTACCTTGCCGCCGGAGTTCCGCTGGTACAGCACCGCATCGTTCACTGCAGCCATCACCGCCTGGCACGACGACCGAATCTCCGCAGTGGTTACCAGGTTGTTAACCCGATTGGCGAAATCGTAGAGGTCTTTGTAGTAGACATAGACTCCCTTATCGAAGTCGAAGCGCTGGGTTTGCTCCTGGGCGGCTCTGATGCTCGGCCAGTCGCCGGGGTTATTCAGTATCGCCCCCGCAAGCTGACCGGCCGCCGAAACCACTTCGTCCAGGGATGTCAGGCTAATGGCTGAGAGCGTGAAAGTTCCGACGTATCTCGGAACGTAATAGCCCATATACTCGTCAATCGCCATTCGGCTGAGTTCGTACGGCGACATGCCTGGATTGGAGGCTATTCGCGACAGAGTTAGTCGGTACGGTTGACCCGGAATCGGCAAGGTCTCCTCGGACGCAACCATAACGTCGGCGCGGTCTCGAATGGAATAGGCTACCTCCACCATAGCCATCAGGCAGGCATCGAAAAGCACAACGTCCATATGCGGCGACTGTTGTAGGGCCTGGGTCAAATCCGCCAGGCTCATTTCACTGCTGTCGGTCTCATCGAGGTTGATGGCTCTGATCTCCCTCTCAAAGGCCATCGTTGTGGGTGTCTGCCATCCTCTGCCGTGGTTCCACAGTACGAGCAGGTAATTCTCCGCCGGATAAGTCTGCGCCGCCCATTGGACAAAATCGGTGAGGGTCTCAGGTGCGGCCATGTCGAGCTCACCAAGGTCGGCGATCAATTGCGACTGTATTACAGAGGTGTTCGAATCGCGGGTGATATAGTATCTTCGGGTGGTGCTCCAGTCGCCGTTGCTGGTATCGTAGCTCGGCGTTTGGATGCGGTCTATCTGCGCTACAACCGACACTTGTGGGGTTGATCCGATAAGTTCAAGCTCGTTGATGTCCTGGATCGCATATTGTTCGAGGTTGTTATCGGCGGCCATATACAGCATGATCGTCCAGTGGCGGGTCTGGTCGTTGTTCTGGTCTCCTGACCCGCCGTGGCCGCCGCATCCCGCTAATGCCGACGCGAGAAAGGCGAGACAGAGCAAAGCTACGAGATTGCGAGTATTCGGCATCGTTTACCAATCCAGTCCGGTGAGGGCAAGAGGAGTATAGCATCCGGGTCAAGCGCTCGTCAACGCAGCCGCACACCCCGTCTTTTTTACAGTTTATTTTCTATCTACTAGAGTGGTGGAGGCCTACCGTCCATAATTACATTAGGAGTCATTTGCCGGTGGTCACGCGAGGGGAAAGCGCATGCAATACATAAGCCTGGACGACATCCTGCCGAATGTCAATCAGCCCCGCCAGACGTTTTACGATGCCAGCCTGGAAGAGCTCGCCCAATCCATAAAGGAACGCGGAGTGCTGGAGCCCGTTGTCGTGCGGCCCAGGGACGGGAAATACGAGATAGTCATGGGCGAGCGCAGATATCGCGCCAGCAAGCTGGCTGGACTGAAGGAAATCCCCGCCATCGTTCGGGAGATGTCCGACGAGGATGCCACCGCCGATGCCTTGCTCGAAAACCTCCAGCGCGAGGACCTGAACCCCATTGATCGTGCCAGGGCGATCGAGAAGCTGCTCTCCTTCATGACCTGGGCCAAGTGCGCTAAAACCCTTGGCATAAGTGAGAGCACGCTCCGGCGCTACCTCGATCTGCTCGAGCTGCCAAACGCAGTCCAGCAAGCCTTGATAAAAGCCTGGGACAAGGCGTCTTCGAGCAGCTTCACCGAAGCTCACGCGCGACTGCTGAAGGTTGTGAACAACGACCCAGGGACGCAGATTCGGATGATCGAGAAGATCGAGGCCGAAAACCTGTCCGTCTCCGATACACAGAAAATTCTGGGCGCGATCCGGGAAGCCCCTGAGAAGAAGGAGGCGTTTCTTCGCGTGCCCGTCAGGGTGACCGAGGAGATCCTCAAGCAAATCGGGAAGGCCGGCAAGAAAGCTCGTCCCTTTAAGCCTCAGACTGCGGAACAGCATCTATTAGCCCTCGAGAAAGCGGCAGGCCAGCTCTCCGATGCCGTTGATATCCGTCTGGTAGACTATCTGAAGAACACCCAGATGAACCAACTCCTGAGCACATGCTCGACGTTGCTTGAGGATCTCGACGAATTCTGCAGAGAGATGAGACTCGTGCTCCGAAAGGGCGACGATGGATTCAAAGAGGTATATATCCACTGCCCGCTCTGTGGGAGGATAGAGCTCATAGGCAGCCTCCAGTGCGGGGTATGCTGGTCCATCCTCCGCCGATGCCTCGACTGTGGGCGCTACGACAGGCTGTATCAGAGGTGCTCCGTCAGCCAGGAGTACGTGTACATGTCCGAGGCCGAGTCGCCAAGGGAAACCTCAAAATCCTACAAGTGCCCCGACTACACGCCGAAATTCGAACCCCGCAAGGCCGCATAGGTTCCAAGTTCCAGGTTCCAGGTTGACGATGCGCCAGCGCCCAAACTTGAAACTTGAAACCCCTCACTTCCCTCGTCTCCATATCGGTCCGATGCTAACCACCCCTGAGGTTGTTTACACCCAGGCGATCCCGGTGTAGAATATACGCAGCTAAAACCGGGGGGAGAATCACCCACAGAGTGCCGTGCGAGCAAAGGGTATGCATCCATTCTTACAATTCAAAGACCCGCCTGCAAGCTATCGTGCGATGCCGTTCTGGTTCTGGAACGGGAAGCTGGAGATACCCAGGCTGGAGCGGCAAATCGCCGACATGCACGAGAAAGGCATCGGCGGGTTCTTCATACACGCGAGATTCGGCCTCGATACCGAATACCTCTCGCCTGAATGGTTTGATTGCGTTAAGGCCAGCATCAGCGCCGCGTCCAGGCTTGGCATGGAGGTCTGGCTCTACGATGAGAACACCTTCCCCAGCGGTCTGAGCGACCTCAAAGTCACCGCGAATCCTGAATTTCGCTCGAAGTTTGTGGACCTCACCGAAACCCGAGTAACTGGTCCTGCTCAGGTCGCAGTTTCTATTCCACCTGGGGAGGCGCTCTGCGCGAGGGCGATTCGATATGAGGGTCAGCAGCCGACCGGCGACTCGCACGATCTGATCGGGACGATCGAAGGCAGCCGCCTGAGTTGGGATGCTCCGGCGGGCGACTGGCAGGTTATGGTCTTCGTGCTTCAGGTTCTCGACTCGCCAAGCGGCAAGGTCTTCGGGGTGGATTACCTGAATCGGGCCGCCACCGAGTATTTCATACAGACCACGCACGAGGTCTACGCACGCGAGATCGGCGAGCACTTCGGCAAGGCGGTTAAGGGCTTCTTCGTGGATGAGCCGACGCTTCTCCCCTGGCATCATGACATCTGCTGGTATGGAAATCGCCCTCACGCGCGAGTAGTGGTTTGGAGCCATGACCTAGCTGACGAGCTGGAACATCATGGGCTGTCAGTTTCCGAGCTGCTCCCGCACCTGTTCTATACGCTGGACGAAACCAGCGGGCGGAAGCGGCTGGCTTTTTACCACGCCGTGAGCCGCTTGTATGCTGAATCATTCTTCGAGCCGTACCGGCGCTGGTGCGACGAGCACGGCCTGCTCCTGACCGGCCATCTCCTCCTGGAGGAGGGGCTTTACTGCAACACCATATTCCAGGCCGATCCTGTGCCTCCGTTGGCGCACCTGCATATCCCCGGCACAGACCACCTTGGCGCCGGAGCGGAAGGGCCTTACGGCGGATGGGCGCACCTCCCGAAGACCCGAACCAACATCCAGGGCGAGAAACTGGTGACATCGGCCGGGCATCTGCTAACCGGCTCGCGGGTGTTGAGCGAGACGTTCGGGTGCGCCGGCTGGGGCCTCAGGTTGGAGGATATGAAGCGCGTCACCGACTGGCAGTACAGCCTTGGGGTCAATTTCATGTGCCCGCACGCGCTCTTTTACTCGATCGAGGGCTATCGGAAGACGGACGCGCCGCCCTCGCACAATCATAATGCCACATGGCCTTACTACCGCTGCTATGGGGACTACGTCGGGCGGCTGAGCTACATGCTGAGCGGTGGCACGCACGTCGCCCAGGTAGGCATCTTATATCCGCTGGAAGGTTTTCAAGCCGAGTACGAGATCGGCAGGCAGGGTGAAGGAGATCGCGCCATAAGCAATGCCTTCGATGCCCTCTGCACCGTGCTGCCGCAGATCCATTACGACTACGACATCATTCACAGCCGAGTGCTGACCGACGCGCGAGTGGAGGACGGCAGGCTGTGTATAGGCGGAGAGGCTTTCGAGGTCATCATAGCGCCACCGACCCCGGCGATCTCCCCGGAGGCATTGAAGAAGCTGCACGAATTCCGCCGATCCGGGGGTCGTGTGATCGCATTTGATCGAAGCACCCTCGGGGAACCCGCTTCCATAGTGATCTCCGCCGACTTCGACGACCTAGAGAAACTCGGCGAGCGACTCCGCGGGGAGCTGGGAAAGCTCGTGCGCCCGGATGCGGCGATAGAAGCCGGGGAGGGCGCGCTTTCCTCCGTTCGCTGCCTGCATCGAAGGAAGGACGGGCGCGACGTCTACTTCCTGGTAAATACCGCCGATGCCGAGCGGAATGTCGGCATCTCCCTGGACGGCGAGATGGGCCTCGACTGGTATAACCTTGAAACCGGTGATGCCTCGCCCGTCCCGACGGTCTCGAAAGAGGGCCGGACGATGCTCGAATGGTCCTTTGCCCCCTTTGGCTCGGCGATGTTCGTTTCCGCTGACTCAGACCGGCGCGTCGCCCGGCCCTCAGCCGGCGGAAGCCTGGCCGTCGAGCTTGAAGATGAATGGGAGTTCCACACGGAGCAGCCGAACTGCCTGATCCTCGACCGCTGGGAGTTCGAAATGCGTTCCAGCGGCGGCGCTGAGATGTTTACCTATCGAACTTCGGTGGAGTTGGACGATGTGCCTTCGAGCCTGATCCTGCTCCTGGATGACATCGAATATAGGCACGCGTACATGGGAGGCATGAACCTCACCATCCGGGTGAACGATCGGGAGTGGCGAAATCCCGGTTTTGGCGAGTACCTGGACCCAGGCTTCAAGACGCTCGATATCTCATCCGCCGCGCGGAAGGGCCTCAACGAGATATGCCTGAACATCGCGCACGACTGCTGGTCCGGCGAGCCGAAACTCCTCACGAGTATACCCAAGCTGCTCGGTGATTTTGAGGTCGCAGCGCCGTACAGGATTCGCAGGCGCTCCGGAAGGCTGCGGGTTGGCTCGTGGACGGATCAGGGCTATCCGCACTACTCGGGGGCAGCGTCCTACACCGCATCCTTCAGGCTGCCGGATGATATTGCCGGGGGAGCGGCGAATCTGGTGGTTGAGGATGTCGGCGATATGTTCGAGGCAGTCGTGAACGGCTTGCCCGCCGGAGTTCGTCCCTGGCGGCCGTGGAGGCTCGACATCAGCAAGCTCGTGCATCCAGGCGAGAACCAGTTGACGCTCAAGGTCACCAATTCCATGCAGAACTTCATGGAAGGCGTCCCTCGCGCATCAGGACTCCTGGGCCGCGCAAGAATCGAGATCACCTAGCCAGGTGTTCCAAGTTCCAAGTGGGATTGTTCAAAAAGGCCCTGATGCTAAAGCATCAGGCTAGCCGAGAGGTGGAAGCATGCTAAAGCAAGCTTGGACCCAGCATGCTTTAGCTTGCTTTTGAGCCGTCTAGCCTCGTCATTTATGGCGAGGGCGCGGTTTTTGAACTTGGAGCCTGAAACCTGCAACCTGAAACTCATTATGGCTGGAGGCACAAGTATGTACAAAATACATCCACTTCCGGTCGGCGAGTCGGTCGAGCCGGAGCCGAGGATTTTCTACCTCGGCGACTGCTCGAAAACCGTGAGGCTCTGGACCTACTTCTGGCTGGTCAGGGGAGGCGGCAGGAACATCCTCGTGGATACGGGCTTCGACATGGCGAAGGGCGAAACTTTCAACCCGGACATGAAGCAGCCTGATGAGTGGCGGCCCCTGAGCTGGCTGTCGAAGCTCGGGGTATCGCCGCAGGAGATTGATACGGTGATCCTCACGCACCTACACTGGGACCACTTCTCCCCGACGGCGCGTGAGTTCGAGAACGCAGTCTTCTGGGTGAACAAGACGGAGTTGGAAACCGTCCTTCATCCGCCGTTTGCCTGGTTCGGGCAGTTTGTTTTCACCGATGTGATCCGGGAGCTCAAGGATCAAGGCAGGTTCCGGGAAGTCGAGGGCGACCGCGAGATCGCCGAGGGAATAAGCGTCTTTCACACAGGCGGACACACGCCGGGAAATCAGTCGGTTATCGTTCCGACCAGCCGGGGGAGGGCGATTATCACCGGTGATGTAGTATTCACCTATCGAAATATCGAGGAAGATGTGCCCGTCGGGTTTAACTATAACTTGATGGAGTGTTTCGCCGCCATGGAAAAGATCAGGGCGCAGGCGGACATCATCCTGCCCGCGCACGATCCCTTGGTCGTCGAGCGTTGCGGATGGGAAATCGGATGAATGGGTGAAGGGGTGAAAGGGAGAGTGGGAGAATCGTCGTGTCATAAATCGCCCATTCTCCCACTCACCCATTCTCTCTTTCCCTACCGTAAGTGTGCTAAGCAATGAACAAGTTGGCGACATCGGAATTAGAAGCAACCGCCCTGCAAATCCGCAGGGACATACTGAAGATGATCTACGCCGCCGGAACGGGCCATCCCGGCGCAGCGCTGTGCGCCGTCGAGATCGTCACCGCCCTCTATTTCCGCGAGATGCGGATAGATCCGGCGAATCCGGATTGGCCCGAGCGGGACAGGTTCATACTCTCGAAAGGACACGCATGTCCGGTGCTCTATGCGACCCTGGCCCGCCGAGGATATTATCCCATGTGCGACCTGGACAACCTGAGGAAGATTAATTGCCCGCTCCAGGGCCATCCGGATATGAAAAAAACCTGCGGTGTTGACATGACCGCCGGCTCGCTCGGCAACGGACTCTCGGTCGGCGTCGGAATGGCGCTCGGTGCGCGGCTGAACGGCCTGCCCAGCAGAATCTACGTCCTGCTGGGGGACGGCGAACTTCAGGAGGGGATGGTCTGGGAGGCCGCCATGAGCGCGTCTCACTACAAGCTCGCGAGCCTGACCGCCGTTGTGGACTGGAACGGCCTTCAACTCGACGGGCGCGTCGAGGATGTAATGAACATCAACCCGCTGGGCCCGAAATGGCGGGATTTCGGCTGGCACGTCCAGGAGATTGACGGCCACAGCTTCCCTCAAGTCCTGGGGGCTTTCGCAGAGGCGCGGCGCGTCACGGATAAGCCTTCCGTCATACTCGCGCACACAGTCAAGGGCAAGGGAGTTTCCTTTATGGAAAACGAGGTTGACTGGCACGGGAGGACCCCCAGCCGCGATGAGATGAAGCAGGCGATGCTGGAGCTTGGCGAGGTGTGGAATGGCTGAGATCGCAACCCGAATCGCATACGGATTGGAGCTGGCCGAGCTCGGCGAGCGGTATCCCGATATGGTCGTGCTCGACGCGGACATCTCGAAAAGCACAAACACCTTCTACTTCACCAGGAAGTACCCGGAGCGGTCGTTCAACTTCGGCATCGCCGAGCAGAACATGATGGGGGCCGCCGCCGGCCTCGCCGCCATGGGGAAAATTCCGCTGGCGAACACCTATGCCGTCTTCGCCTCCATGAGGGCGTGCGAGCAGGTGCGCACCTTCATCTGCTATCCGAACCTGAACGTGAAGATCGTCGTCAGCCACGGCGGGCTGGCTGTCGGCTCGGACGGCGTCACCCACCAGGGCACGGAAGACATAGGAACGATGCGCTGTATGCCGAACATGACCATCGTCAGCCCGGCGGACGGCACAGCCACCCGCAAGCTCCTACCGCAGATAATCGAGCACTGCGGGCCGGTGTACTACCGGCTCGGCCGCAATCCGACGCCGATAGTGTACGATGAATCAGAGGAATTCCAACTGGGCCGGGCGAAGTTACTCAGGCAGGGCGCCGACGTGACGATAATCGCCGCCGGGATAATGGTCTCGGAGTCGCTAAAGGCGGTCGCCCTGCTTGCCGCGAAGGGGATTTCCGCGCGTCTGCTCGATATGCACACGATAAAGCCGATTGACCGGGCGGCGGTGGTCTCGGCGGCGGAGGAGACGGGCGCGATCGTGGCGGCGGAGGATCACAACATCATCGGCGGCCTGGGTTCCGCGGTCGCGGAGGTAATCTGCGAGACGCGCCCGGTTCCGATGGAGCGAATCGGCCTCAGGGATGTATTCGGCGAGTCGGGCGAGCCGGACGCGCTGTTTGAGAAGTATTCGATGTCCGCCCGGCATATCGCGGAGGCGGCGGAGCGGGCCATTGCCAGAAAGGGGAAGTGAGCTTGAAACACGTAATCCACGAATCGGAGGTTGAGGCGAAGAAGCTGCCCGGGCGCGACCACAAGATGATTATCGGGCCGCTGAACTTCGGGCCGGCGCGGAACATGTGCTTCGGAGTCGCCGATTTCCCCGCGAACGCCCATGCGCCCGCGCACGTGCATCCCGCCGAGGAAGAGGTCATCTATGTGCTCACCGGCTCGGGCGAGATGTACTTCGACGGCGTCCCGGAGCCGGTGGAGCCGGGCTCCTGCGTCTACATCCCACCGGGCACGGAGCACAGCATCAATAACACGAGCAGCGAAGTTATGAAGATCGCCTATATCTTCTCCCCGCCAGCCGTCCAGGGGAGCTATGATAGGAAGTAAGTGAATGGAAGAGTGGGAGAAAGGGTGAATAGGAGAGACCTTGGATGAAATCTCCTGACATGCGCGACATGCTGTGGAAGATGCAGCTTATACGGCATTTTGAGGCCAAGGTCGTGGAGCTTTTCCAGAAGGGATTGATCCGCGGGGCGACCCATGTCTATCTCGGCGAGGAAGCGGTAGCGGTCGGAGCGTGCGCCGCGTTGAATGAGAACGATTTCATCACCAGCACGCACCGGGGCCACGGCCATGTGATCGCGAAGGGTTTGGACGTTAAGCGCATGATGGCCGAGCTTCTCGGAAAGGCCGCCGGTTACTGCGGCGGCAAGGGCGGCAGCATGCACATCGCCGACGTAGGCGCCGGCATCCTGGGCGCAAACGGCATCGTCGGCGGCGGACTGCCCGTCTCCACAGGCGCCGGCCTCTCCAGCCTCCACCGGAAGAGCGGACAGGTGACCCTCTGCTTCTTCGGCGACGGCGCATCCAACCAGGGCAGCTTCCACGAATCGCTCAACCTGGCGAGCGTCTGGAAGCTGCCGGTCGTTTATATATGCGAGAACAACCAGTTCGCGGTCACAACCCCATGCTGGGAGTCAACCTCCGTGGAGAATATCGCCGACCGCGCTGTCGGATATGAGATTCCCGGCGTTGTCGTTGACGGGAACGACGTGCTCGCCGTGTACGAGGCCGTCTCTGCGGCTGTCGAGCGTGCCAGGGCGGGAGATGGGCCGTCCCTCATCGAGTGCAAGACCTACCGGTGGGAAGGGCATTACCTCGGCGACCCGCAGGTTTACCGCACGAAGGAAGACATCGGAGCGTGGAAGGAGAAGGAGCCTGTCCGGCGGTTCGCCAAGAAGCTCATCGCCGATGGCTTGATAACCCAGGCCGAAGTGGATGAGAGCGACCGCAAGGCAAGGGAACTGGTCGCTGAGGCGGAGAAGTTCGCGCTGGACAGCCCGATGCCGCCGGGCGAGAGCCTGCGCGAGGGGCTCTTTGCGCCGTCTGCTCCCCTGCCTCCGACTCCGTCCGCCGCGGCGGATCAGTTGAGGGAAGTGACCTACGGCCAGGCGCTGAACGAGGCGCTCCGCGAGGAGCTGCAGAAGGATCCGAATGTGCTCGTCTTCGGCGAGGATGTCGGTCTGCACGGCGGAGCATTCCAGGTTACGAAGAACCTGTTCCACGAGTTCGGGCGCGAGAGGGTGCGGAATACCCCGGTATCGGAGGCTGCCATCGCCGGATGTGCAGTCGGCGCCGCATTGACCGGCCTGAGGCCCGTTGCCGAGATCATGTACATAGATTTCAGCACAATCGCCTCCGATCAGATAGTCAATCAGGCGGCGAAGATGCGCTATATGTTCGGGGGGCATGCGACGCTCCCGCTCGTAATCCGGACGATGTGCGGAAGCGGTACCGGGAGCTCCGGCCAGCATTCCCAGAGCCTCGAGGCATGGTACTGCCATATCCCCGGATTGAAGGTGGTCATGCCGGCGACGCCCTATGATGCGAAGGGGCTGCTGAAATCCGCCATCCGGGAGGATAACCCGGTTGTCTTCATAGAGTGGAAGCGGCTATACAGCAGCAAGGGGATGATCCCGGTCGAGGAATACTACATCCCCCTTGGAGTAGCCGACGTGAAGCGCCCCGGCGACGATGTGACCGTCATTGCCACCGGCCCGATGGTTCTCGAATCGCTTGCGGCGGCGGAGGCTCTGGCGGAACAGGGGATCAGCATCGAAGTGGTTGATCCTCGCACACTTTATCCGCTCGACAAGGAAACGATCCTCGCTTCGGTCCGCAAGACCGGGCGGGCGGTCGTCGTCCAGGAGGCGGTTACCCGGTGCAGCCTGGGCGCGGAGATATCCGCTATCATTGTGGAGGAGGCTTTCGAATACCTGGACGCGCCGGTGAAGCGAATCGGGGGTGTTGACGTCCCGATGCCGTATTCCGTACCGCTCGAGAAGGCGGTGATCCCATCGCAAGAGCAGATCATCGAGGCGGTGAGGAGCTTGCTATGACAGATTTGGCCGGGAAGGTAGCCATAGTGACGGGCGGGGCGCGGGGGATCGGCAGGGCTGTGGCGGAAGCCCTGTACCAGGCAGGTGCGGCTGTGGCAATAGCCGATCTCGACGAGCCGGGGGCCGCAGAGGCGGCCCGCTCCCTCGGCGAAAGGGCGCTGGGATTGTATGTGGACGTTGCCAGCGCCGAAGCCGTGCAGGCGATGGTGGATCAAGTCATAAAGGTCTTCGGCGGCGTAGATATTCTGGTGAACAGCGCCGGAATCTGCAAGCGCAGGCGGATGCTGGAAATACCGGAGAAGGAATGGGATCTGGTTCTCGCCATCAATCTGAAGGGGACGTTTCTCTGCTGCCGGGCAGCCCTGCCCTCGATGATCGAACGCGGCTGGGGCCGGATTGTTAATGTCGCCTCCATCTCGGGCAAGATCGGCGGTCTCATGGTGGGCGTCCACTATGCGGCCTCCAAAGGCGGCGTCCTGGCGCTCACCAAGGGCCTGGCCCGCGAGGTTGCGCCGCACGGCATAACGGTAAACGCCGTCTGCCCGGCGCTCGTGGATACCGACATGTCCTCGCTGTTCACCGATGAGGAACTGAAGAGGTACATCGGGACGGTCCCGCTTCGGCGGCTGGGGAAGCCAGAGGATGTGGCGCAGGCGGTTCTGTATCTCTGCTCGGAAGAGGCATCCTACATCACCGGCGAAGTCCTCGACATAAACGGCGGACTGCTGATGGATTGAAACATGAGGGATCTAGGGCTCCAGGGGTCGAGGGATCCAGGGGGCCGAAGCGGGAACATGAGTATTGGAACCCATTGCTCCAATACTCCATCACTCCAATACTCCATTATGCATGATTGACCGACAAAGGAGGTTTCCGAAAACATGCGTCTCAAGGATAAAGTTGCGATAGTCACAGGCGGTTCGCGGGGCATCGGGCGCGCCGTCGCTCTCGGTATGGCGCGGGAGGGCGCAAAGGTGGTGGTGAACTACGTCGCCAACGACGCCGCGGCGAGCGAAGTCGTCGAAATGATCCGCAAGTCCGGCGGCGAGGCGATGGCTTTCAAGGCCCATGTAGGCTCTAAGCCCGATGTCGAGGCGATGGCGAAGGCGGTTGTGGACAAATACGGCCGCATAGACATCCTGGTGAACAACGCCGGGGTCGCCGCCTTCATTGACTTCTTCGAGACTACCGAAGAGGATTGGGACTGGCATCAGAACACCAACTGCAAGGGCATCTTCCTGACCAGCCAGGCGGTTGCGAGGGAAATGGTAAAGACCGGCGGCGGCAGGATCGTCAACGTCACCTCGATTTCCGGCGAGAAGGCGACGAACCCGCTCCAGGTGGCGTATTGCACGTCGAAGGGCGGGGCGAACATGCTGACCCAGGTCATGGCCCTTGCCCTTGCCCCGTATAACATCACGGTTAACGCCGTCCTCCCCGGCACTATCGAGACCGATATCAACCGGGATGTCCTGGCCGATCCGAAGGCCCGGAATGCTATCATCGAGAGTACGCCGCTGAAGTGTCTCGGCAAGCCGGATGACGTCGTCGGCGCGGTCTTGCTGCTGGCATCGGACGAATCGAAGTGGACCACCGGCACATTTATGGTAGTTGATGGTGGGTTTATGCTGTAACGCCGGGTACGAATTTCTATTATCAGTGGCGGCATCCACGAATCCTGGGAATATGTACGTTGAGTGCTGACCGCGCGGGAGACAACTCCCATGCTGGAAACGAAAACACTGAGCCTGCCCGTGACGCTCCCGACGGGCTTTGAGGAATGCGAGCGGTGCATAGGCCGCCTGCGGGACTCCCTCCTCCAAATGGGGGGAGTGCAATCCGTCGAGGTGGACACAGAAACCTCGACGATGACCCTGGTTTACGACCCGCACCTGGCGCCCATCGAGGAAGTAGAAAGGCGGGCCGGCCAGATCGGCGTTGACCTTCGAGAGCGATTTGAGCACAAGACTTTCAACCTGGTCGGTCTGGACTGCCCGGACTGCGCGCTGAAGCTCGAAAAGGGCGTCGGCAGGCTGAACGGCGTGCTCTGGGTCTCCACCAACTTCGCCTCCTCCAGGATGTCCGTCGAGTACGAGCCCGATAAGACGGATGTGTCTACAATATCCAGGCGCGTCCGCGATCTGGGATACAGCGTTAGAGAGCTGGGGTTGGCGCCTGGAGCCGGGGAGGCTGTTCGCATACCGGGGCGCTGGCAGTTGAGCCGGCAGACCGTGCTGACCGCAATCTCCGGGATGTCGCTCCTCGTGGCTGTGGTGCTCTCCCGGCAGGGATTCGACGCGCCCGCCAGGGCGCTCTTTGCGCTCGCAGCCATCGCCGGCGGGCTCTACGCGGCGAGGGGCGCGATCTACAGCCTCCGCTCACTCGTCCTGGACATGAATTTCCTGATGACCGCCGCGGCGGTCGGCGCAATCGCCATCGGCAAGTGGCCGGATGCCGCGATGGTGATGTTCCTGTTCTCGCTTGGGAATGCCCTGGAGGCCCACGCCGTGGAACGCACAAGGGAATCTGTGCAATCGCTCGTCGAGCTGTTCCCTACGCAGGCGCGGGTCAGGCGAGATGGGGAGGAGGTTCTCGTCCCGGTCGGCGAAGTGCGCGTTGGCGACCTCTTCATCGTGCGTCCGGGCGAGAAGATACCCACGGACGGCAAAGTCGCAGCGGGAGCATCCACTGTGAACCAGGCACCCATCACGGGCGAATCCGCGCCGGTGGAGAAGTCGCCGGGGAATGAGGTCTTCGCCGGAACCGTGAACCAGCAAGGCTCGCTCGATATTACTGCAACCGCAACCGCCGAGGACAATACGCTTGCCAGGATCGTGCATCTCGTCGAGGAGGCGCAGGCGGAAAAGGCGCCGTCCCAGAGGTTCACAGAGGTCTTCGGAAGGTATTACACACCCATCGTTGTAGGGCTGGCGGTTATTGTGGCCGTGCTGCCGCCCATCGCCTGGGGGACGGAGTTCCGAACGGCGCTCTATATCGCCCTCACCTTACTCGTGGTATCGTGCCCGTGCGCGCTCGTGATCTCGACGCCGGTGAGCATAGTTTCCGCAATCGGGAACGCCGCCAGGAACGGGGTGCTGATTAAGGGAGGCTCGCACCTGGAGGCGGCCGCCGATGTGCGTGTCGTCGCCTTCGACAAGACAGGCACAATCACCACCGGCGAGGCAATGGTCACCGATATTATCCCGGCGAACGGCTTCAGCCGCGAGGAGGTTCTCTCGCTTGCAGCCGGCGTCGAAAGCCGGTCCGAGCATCCGGTGGCCGAGGCGATTCGCCAGGCAGCCGTTCATCAGGGCGTTCCTATCGCCGAGATCACGGATTTTGAGGCTCTGACGGGGATGGGCGCGGCGGCAAAATTCGATGAGTCCACCTGCGTGGTCGGGAACTCGCGGCTGATGGAGCATCTCGGCGTGGACATGAGCCTTCAGGCGGATGTGCTCGACGGCCTGCAAAGGGAGGGAAAGACGGCGGTGCTGGTCGCATCAGATGGACGGTTAGCAGGCATCATCGCACTGATGGATACGGTGCGCGAGACCGCCAGGGAGGCTTTTCGGAAGCTCAGGCGCGTCGGTGTGGAGCGTATAGTCATGATTACCGGCGACAACGAGGCCACCGCGCGTGCGGTCGCCCAGGACCTCGATGTGGACGAGTACTATGCGGAGCTTCTCCCGCAGGACAAGGTGGACATCGTGCGGCTGCTGATCGAGAGGTTCGGCAGCCGGGTGGCGGTCGTGGGCGATGGAGTGAACGACGCCCCCGCGCTGGCCGCGTCCACCGTCGGCATTGCGATGGGCGCAGCGGGATCGCCTACCGCCCTCGAGACGGCGGACATAGCCCTGATGTCGGACGATCTCGGCAGGCTGGCGTATACGATTCGACTCAGCCGCCGGGCGCTTCGGACGGTCAGGCAGAATATCGCCTTCTCGCTCGTCGTTATCGCGGCGCTGATTTCGACGGCCCTGCTTGGGCGGCTCACGCTGTCGCTCGGCGTTTTCGGCCATGAGGGCAGCGCCCTGATAGTGATCGCCAACGGCATGCGCTTACTTAGATTTAGATAGTTAAATTTAGCGCAAAGCCAGCAGTGGAGTATTGGAGTATTGGGAACCCATCACTCCATCACTCCAGTACTCCATTACTCCAATTTCTGCCAGGAGGGTTGGAAATAAACACGGCGAACTTAAATGCCTCCGAGCTGATCGCTATGCGCGCGCTGGTTGCGATTATCGCGGCTACGGCTGGCGCGCTCCTGGCAATGGGCAAGGGCCGGGTGAGCCACCGCCTGCTGTGCGGCATGGTAAGCTTCGCCGCCGGTGCGCTTCTGGCGGTGACTGTAGCCCATGTAGTGCCCGAGGCAATCGGGATGGTGGGGGCCGTCCCTGCTGTAGCCAGCGTGGCCTGCGGAACGCTCGTCTTCGCTGGGATCGGCAGGTATGTCTATTTCCTCTGCCCCGCCTGTGCTGCGTCCGCCACCGAGCACGGCACCGGCTACCTCAGGCTTGGCATGCTGCTGATGATCGCGCTGGGCATCCACAGCACGGTTGACGGCCTGGCAATCAGCGCGGGGGCGGCGACTTCCTCCATCGGGCTGCTCATCCTCTTTGCGGTTTCGTACCACAAAGTACCCGAGGGGCTTGCACTTGCGAGCGTGGCAAGGCTCGCGGGCTACAGCCGCGCAAAGGCCCTCGCGCTCACCATACTGCTCGAGCTGACGACCGCCCTGGGAGCGTTTGTCGGGCTGGTATTCCTGCGAAGCGTCACTGAGTTCTGGTTCGGCGTAATCCTGGGCGTGGTAGCGGGGAGCTTCCTCTACACCGTGGGGTTTGCCCTGCTGAAGGAGATGTACGCGCACGAGAAGGGCTCCATCATCCTCTACGTGGCATTGGGTTTCGCCTCGATGCTTGCGCTCGGCGCCGCAGTCACTAACCTGGGAGCGCTGGCAAATTGAATGGGCTCCGGGGTTCGTTAGACCGGCGGGGGTCACCAGCTAGAAGATGTGTCTCCTTTTTGTGCCCAAGCGCTTTATCTTCAACTGAAAGGGTACTCCCTTTCTCAAATTTACACACTCACAGGATGCACCACTCTACCCTGGTAAGAGGTCACCATTGTTGATAATCAAAGCCCGACCGCTGTCATTCTGAGTCCCGATTCTCGGGACGAAGAATCTATCGAGCGTAGGCGAGATGCTTCGCTTCGCTCAGCATGACATTACTATCAAGGGACGTGAACTCTTTCCTACCCTGTTCCAGTTTGACCCGTAGGGGAAAATGTGCGATACTAGGAGCACTTGAACCGGTGTATTTCGCTTGCCGGTTCGCTGCAGCAAGCAGGCTGCGCTTAAACATTAGTGCGTTTCAGGACGTATATAAATGGTGTGACACTGGCATTTGGTTCGTGCGAGGGTATCATATGCGGGCGCAGGACGCTCCTGGGAGTCCTGCTTGTCCTGGGTCTTCTGGCTGTATTCGGCCTGGCGGGCTGCCGCAAGGCGGTTAGCCCCCGTCGGGCGGATTCGAGCAGGAGACCGCCGGTTCCTGCCGCCACTGGGGATGAACAGGGCAAAGCGGGCGCTCTCAAGGCGGAGTTCCACGGCGCGAAGATGACCTGGGATGACGAAAAAGGCGCGCGTGTGTGGGAGGCGCGGTTCAAGGAGGCTGCCGCCTTGCAAACGGGCAAGAGCGCGGTCGTGGAGCTTCGCGGAGTCGAGGCTGGTCTCTACAGGAACGGAAAAATCGCGAGCAGGCTCGTTGCCCCGCGTGTCGTCGCCGACAGCCGGACAAGGGAGGTCAAAGCATCCGGCGGCGTGAAGGTCACATCCGCCATATACGATGCCTCGGTCCGCGCGGAGCGGCTCCTCTGGAGGTCTCGCGAGGACAAGCTTCTCGGCGCTGGCGGAGTCAGGATGAGGAAAGGGAATCTGTCCATAACGGCGCGCAGCTTCGAGGCCGATACCGCGCTGAAAAAGGCCAAATTCACCGATGCCGAAATGAGCCTGGAATAAAACAGTCGCCAGTGGTCAGTATGTGGAATTACGCGATACGCATCACATATCACTCGTCACTCATCATCCGCCGCAGGCGGACCGGAGGTTCGCAATGAGAAAAGTTGCCGCGGCTCTTGCGCTCATCGCCGCGCTGGGTTTGTATGCGGCGCTCGGCAGAGCTGACAGCTATTCCATCGGGAAGACGACGCTCTCAGGAGACGTGATCGTGTTTGAGAACACCACGGTTACGGCGACCGGCAGCGCGAAGCTCGTTCACATATCCCAGTCCAGCCCAATCGAGCCGGGCACGATGCGTCTCGACTCAATCCAGGCGAAAAGTATTCGCGCGGATCTGGTCGAAGGCAAAGGGAAAACCCTGACCTTGAAGGAAGCCTCAGCGTCCGGCGGAGTTATCATAGAAGCGAGGCGCGCCGATAGTGTCACCGATCCGAGCGGCCAGACGATCACTGTAATCAGGAACGTCCACGCTACCGCCGAATCCGCAAAGCTGTCGGAGGGCAGGGATACCGTCTTGTTGACAGGCAGCGTTGTCGTGAAGATCACCGAGCCCGGGAGAGCCGAGCCTGTCGCCGTGATTGACGGGCAAAACGTGACATATTTCCTGAAGGCAAACAAGATTGAGATTAAAGGGCAGCCCGGCAAGCCTGCTGGGCTCACCGTAACTTCCAAGGAGGGAAAGCAGAAATAGCAACCGCTTCAGGAATACGCACTGAAAACCTGACCAAAGCGTACAAGGGCAGGACGGTCGTTGATCGGGTCTCGCTCGAGATAAAGCAGGGCGAGATCGTCGGCTTGCTCGGGCCGAACGGAGCCGGCAAGACGACGACTTTCTATATGATCGTGGGCCTCGTGCGACCGAATTCGGGCAGGGTCCACCTGGACGGCCAGGACATAACCGACATGCCGATGTATATGCGCGCCAGGCACGGCATCGGCTACCTCGCCCAGGAGCCATCGGTCTTCCGCAAGCTTACTGTATCCGAGAACATCCTGCTGGTGCTGGAGTCGGCCGCCGTGCCCGTTAAGGAGCGCAAGGCCAGGCTGGCCCAGCTTCTCGACGAGCTGAAGCTGGGCGATGTAAGGGACCAGAAGGGCTGCGTCCTATCCGGAGGCGAGCGCCGACGCACCGAGATCGCCCGGGCGCTCGCGGTTTCACCGAAGTTTATGCTCCTGGACGAGCCTTTCACCGGAGTTGATCCCATCGCCATCGGGGACATCCAGGACATCATCGCCGACCTGCGCAAAAAGGGCATCGGCATAATCATCACCGACCACAACGTCCGAGAGACTCTCGCCATCACGGATCACGCCTATATCCTGTCCGAGGGACAGATAAAGACCTCCGGCCTGTCCAGCGAGCTTCCAAACGATCCCATCGCGCGGAAATACTACCTGGGCGACAGGTATGAGGTGTGAGACGTATTGCGTATTGCGTAATGCGTAATTTCAAAAACTGATCACTGGCGACCGTGAACGCATGAAACTACTCGACCGCCATATACTTGGGGAATTGATTGGGCCGTTCCTGTTCGGCGTGGCCGCCTTCACGAGCCTGATGTTCGCCGGCAAGGAGCTGTTCAAGCTCACGGAGCTGCTGTCGGAGTCCGGCGCTCCGCTTCTCACGGCGGCGAAGCTCATGGCGTTTCACATACCGTCGCTGGTGGTTGTCACGCTCCCGATGGCGATGCTGCTTGCCGCGCTGCTCGGCTTCAGTCGGCTCTCCGGGGACAGCGAAGTGGTGGCGTTGTTCGCCTGCGGAGTGAGCCTGTACCGGATCGCGCTGCCGGTCATCGGCGTCTCGGTCGTGGTAACCGGCCTGAGCTTCGTGCTGAACGAAGTCATCGTGCCGCAGACGAATAGCGCGCACGAGCGCATATTCCAGGAATTGAAGAACGAGCCGCCGCCGAGCGCGAAGCCGTTCCTGGTAGTTGATGCGGAGAATGGGATAACGAACAGCGTCATCTACGTGCAGGAGGGATTCGATCCGTCAACGCAGACGATGCGCGACGTCTGGGTCGTCCAATACTGGAACGACAAACCGGCGATTTTCGTATATGGCAGAGAAGCCGCGTGGAAAGCGGGGACGGAGTGGGCCTTCAGGGACGGCTATCAGAAGGTGATCGGCGAAAAGGGCATCGGCGGCCAGACGATCACCATATCGTTCCGGGAATCGAGGACGGTCAAGATCGGCAAGACGCCCGACCAGTTGGCCCTTTATCAGAAGAAGCACGACGAGTTGAGCTTCTCCCAGCTCAGGGAATACATCCGAATGCTCCAGAGCCAGGGCGCGGATGTGAATGAATACAGGGTGCGGCTCTACGAGAAGGTTTCACTGCCGCTCGCGAGCCTGGTGTTCGCCCTGATCGGCACTCCGCTGGGGCTGAGGCCGCATCGAAGCAGCTCGGCGATGGGACTGGGACTCTCGATCGTGATTATACTCGCGTATTGGATATTTATGCACTACATGACTATACTGGGGAACACCGGCGCGATGTCTCCGGCGGCCGCAAGCTTCATTCCAACGCTCGCAGGCGCGTGCCTCGGTGTCGCGCTCATCGCCCGGGCGGCAAAGTGAACAAAAAGGAGGACCGGCAGGCAGTCTGCAGTTCCGCCTGAGGCGGATCCGCAGTCTTTTTAACAGATGACCTGGCCTAACGTACTGGCATTGGCCGTATTCGTATGCGTGTGCGGCTTCATAGCTTACTGGGGCGATATCCTCGGCAGGCGGATGGGCAAGCGAAGGCTCACCATCTTCGGCCTGCGCCCGCGTTACACCGCCATCATGACCACCACCATCACCGGCATGCTGATTGCTCTGCTTACCATTACCGTCATGGCCACGGTAAGCGGGGAAGTCAAGGAGCTCGTGCTTCGAGGCCACCAGATCCTCCGGGAGTATCAAGCTGCTCAGGCGGCGTATTCCGCGGTCACCAAGGAGCTGAGAAAGCAGAGGGAGATCGCGGAAAAGGCGCAGAAGGAAGCCGAGGAAGCGGTGCGGCAGAGGGATTCGCTGGCGGAGGAGATTGCAAGGCTGAGCAAGAGCCTGAAAAAGCTCGACTCGGACCTCCAGCGGAACGGGGCTACACTTCGCCGCACGGAGAAGCAGCTTGCGAGCTCCAAACGCGATATCGAGAAACGCAGCCTGGAAATCGCCAAACTGGAGAAACAGCGCGCTGATCTGAAGCACGATGTGGTCGTGCTCCTCAAAGACATGGGCGAGGCGGCGACGAAATGGCAGCAGTACATAGGCCTTCGCGAGCGGAATATCATCTTCCGGTCGAACGAGGAGATCGCGCGCAGGGTCATACGCTGCGCACAATCGAAGCTCGAGATCAGGGGAGAGGTGCTCGCCCTGCTGGACGATGCCGACCAGCGTGCACGAGCGGAGGGAGCGAAACCCGGCGACAACGACAAGGCGATCAAGATCCGGCCGAAGTGGTGGCCGGGAACGGGTGAATCCGGCACAGGCCGGTTCCTGAAGGATTCGGAGAGCATAGATGCTCTGGTGGATCAGATCGCCGGGGGCTCCGGAAGCATCGTAGCGCGCGTCGTGTCGGTGGGCAACTCCGTTGAAGGCGAGCAGGCGATGATCGAGTTCGTTCCGAACTACAACCGGTTGGTGTACTCAGCTGGGCAGGAGGTCGCCCAGACGGTCATTGACGGCGGCGCTTCCCAGGGCCAGATACTGGGGCAAGTGATAACCTTCCTGCGAGCCGAGGTGCGTCCCGCGGCCATAGGAATGGGAGTCATCCCGCATAGGGATGAGGAGCAGCAGGCCACCGTGGGTCAGCTTTCCCCCGATCAGCTCCTCGCAATCGTTGATCGCGTGAAAGCAGCCGGCAGGCCGGTGCGAGTAAAGGCGATCGCCAAGAAGGACACCTGGTCGGCTGATACTCTACCGTTAGACCTGGTCGTGGGTGATTCGCAGTGAGAACCGTACTCGCAATTGATCCAGGCCGCGAGAAGTGCGGCCTGGCCCTGGTGTCAGGCAAGGGCGCGCTCCACAAGGAGGTCGTCCCGCGGGAGGACGTCGCGCTCATTGTCGCGCATCTCGCCGCCGAGCATACGCTGGACAAGGTAATCGTCGGGAATGGAACCGGCGGCGGCGGATTGGCCGAGGATCTCCGGGCGTCCGTGGCCGTCCCCGTCGAGATGGTTGATGAAACGCTCTCATCCCGCAGGGCTAGGGACAGATTCTTCGAAGACAATCCACCCAGAGGACTCCGCCGCCTCATTCCCCGAGGCCTCCTGACTCCCGACCGCCCCTACGATGACTACGTCGCCCTCATCCTCGCGGAGGACTACCTCAACAGAGCCTGACCCCCCGCGTCTAGATGGGGAGAATGGGAGTATGGGAGAGCAGCCAGCAGCCAGCAGCAAGCAGCCAGCAGCACGCAGCCAGCAGCAAGCAGCCAGCAGCCAGCAGCACGCCCCGATCCCGCCGGAGTTTATTCCATTCCAGCTCATGGGTAATTTTTGCATGGCGCCGTGCCGATAATCGCGTTCAGGGCGGAAATTCTGCCCTGGGCTTGCAAAAACTTGGTTGTAACCCGACGGGCGCGGCGGTCGTATAAGTATTCGAAACCGGCTTAGCGCAGGGCGTTTTTCCTTGTGGAAAATCATGCGCCGGCACGGCCTGAATGGGGCTGTATAGGAATTTGACAAGAAATTTGTCAGTAACCCCTTGACAAAACCTGGTAATTTTGCTAGTATGGCTGACAAGCTAGGCTATCATACTGCGCGGCACAAGGTTGAAAGGAGGTGAAACAATCCTTGAGTGGCCTGTGAATACCCGCGCGGTGATAGGATAGGCAAGAGGATGGAGCGAAGTTCAGCGCGCTCGGCGAAGTTAGAGGCAACATGGATACTCCAGCGGATGCCGGGTCGCGCGGAAATCAGATACATCCTCTAGCCCGAGTAACACAAAATACATTCAAGGAGGATGTAAATGAAAAAGGCAGCGTTCTTAATGATCGCTGGGATTCTGCTTGCGATCTGCCTTCCTGCGTTCGCTCAGGAATTTCCTGACGTTCCGCCGGATCACTGGGCATACGACGCAGTGCAGGATCTCGTGGAGAAGGGGATCATTCAGGGCTACCCTGATGGCACCTTCGGCGGCAAGCGCGCCTTGACTCGCTATGAGTTCGCCGAGGCTCTGTCCAAGGCGATTCCGGAGATCCTAGAGTTGGCAAGGCAACCTGCTCCGCCGCCTCTTCCCGGCACCGGGGAGGTTGCACCGACTCCGCCTGCTGCTGGACCGCAGGTAACGAAGGAGGAGTTCGACGCCCTCCGCAATCTGGTCACCGAGTTCCGCGACGAGCTTGCGGCTGTGGGCGTTGATGTGGAGGCTCTCCGCAGAGACATCGCCGCTCTGGCCGAGCGCGTCATCGTTATAGAAGAGGAGATCGCGCGCGTTAAGCTGACCGGCGAGGTCAACCTGATCGGCCGCGGGACGGTAGACAACGCCGGCGCACCTGTCGACAGAGACAGCAGAGCGCTCGGCGATCTGAACCCCGCCGAGCCGCAGAACCCTCTGGCCAACTCGTCCTTCTTCACCGACCTTCAGTTCGGCATGAAGGCGAAAGTCGGTGAGGACGTATCTGTGAACGCGTTGATCGCAGCGGGCAACTACCTGAAGTTCGCGCTGGATGACGATGAGCTACCGGACTTGGTCCTGTGGAATCTCTACATGGACGGCGCTGTGAAGCTCGGTCCGCTTGGCGCGGCCCAGGTTATGGTGGGACGATTCCCGTTCCAGATCACGCCGTTGACGCTCAAGTTCGTTGACCCTGACACGTACACCAGCGTGACGAAGCTGGACAGCGGCGACTACGTGCTCGATGGCGGCAGCGCATCGTTCAACCTGGGTAAGATAGCCCTCACCGCGTTCGCGGCGAAGGCTGATCCGATTACCGACCTGATCGCTCCGGCCCTGCTTCTCGAGGAGGAGGGCGTACCCCTGTCCCAGCTCGCAGGCGCGAGATTGGTCATCGGCACAGGGTTCGCCGGCAACCTCGGCCTGACTTACCTCCAGGCCGGCGTGGGCGGCGGCCGCAGCGAAATCATAGGCGCCGACATCAACACGAATATCGGCAGCCTCGGTGTTGCGGCTGAATACGCTGAGTCCAGGGCGAACCTCAAGCTGCAGAAAAGTAAAGGCATCGGGGGTAAAGATGATGCCGCCTGGAACGGCAAGCTGAGCTATCAGATGGGCAAGCTGGGTCTAGGCGCCGGGTACAGCCACGTAGAGAGCGACTACCATGCTCCCGGCTACTGGAACAGGCTGGGCGGCATCGTGAACCCGGTCAACCTCAAGGGCGCAACTGCGAACCTGACGTACGCACTGACGCCCAGGATCAGCTTCTCGGCAGAGGGTCAGTTCCTCAAGCCGATTGACGACAACCTCAAAGTGGCTGCTCGCACTTCGACTAGTCGAGGCCGAGGCCCGGAGGAGAAGCTGCTGCTCGGCTCCAAGATCGACAAGATCAACTACTGGAAAGCCGGCATCTCGTACGGTCTGACGTCGGCCAACACGGTTGATCTCGGCTGGGAAGAGACCAAGTTGGACTGGACAACCGGCGCCCCGAGCGGGAAGGAACGGTTCATCTCGCTCGGCGTAGGCCACTCCTTCAACCCGAACGCCAGCCTGAAGCTCCTCTACCAGATCGTCGAGTATGAGTACGGCGACCCCAGTGATCGCGGCGGTGTCGCCACGGCGCAGTTCCAGTTGAAGTACTAAACTGGTCTGACTGACTGATCGAAACCCCGGGCTGCGTTCAGCAACCCGGGGTTTTTTCACGCCTGCCGGGCTTAGCGAAACCATTCGCTGGAACGAGCGTATATAACTGCGGCTGCTAGTGAATTCAAAACAGGAGGCAACAACGATGCGAGGAAAGTCCAGGTTATTGATTCTGGTTATGGCCCTGATGCTTGCGGCGGGCGCGTTGACGACCGCGCTGTCAACCGCCCGGGCGGATCTCGGCGACATCATTAAGGGCGTCGGGATAATGCTGCTCGTTGACAAATTCTCCGACCAGCTCAACAAATTCGTAAACGAGGTGACGCTGAACAAGGGGGTTGGCGTCGCGGACAAAACCAAGGTCGTGCCGATCATCAGCCTGGGCCAGGGCAGGTACATCGGCGCGGTGCAGGTAAGCGGCCCGGCGGACTCGGTGGACAAGGTGAAGGCCGTCGCCCAGCTCGAGGCCAGCATGAAGGACTTCCGCATAAAGGCGCTCGTCCCCGTGGAGTCCAAGCAGGTCACGAAGGACATCAAGCGCGTGAGCGGAGTCGGCGTCAGCGCAATCATTGATGTCGAGCTTTAACCGGCTCGATGCCCCGCCTCGCGAAGCAGGCCCGGCTTCCCGGCGCGTCGGTTTACAAAGCCTGTCGGTTAGTTTATAATGGCGGCGTGTTGGCGCCATGCGCCGGCGGCTTGCGGCGCTTTCTTATATGCTGGAGTGGCAACCGTGACCAACGGCTTCGAATCGGCGATAGATGCCTCCGAGCGGGCAATCCTGCGGCAGTTCAGCAGCTTCTTCGAGTTCATCGGCGAGGCCACAACAATCGCTTCCGGAGCGATTCGGCGGATCGCTCTGGGCGATGTCAGCGCCAGGGACGCCGTGAGCCAAATGGCCTCCATCGGGGTAAACTCGATCCCGATCGTCCTCGTAACTACAGCTTTCTCCGGGGCGGTTTTGGCCCTCTACACAGCCCAACTGTTCGTGGCCTATGGAGCGGGAGGCTTGGTCGGCGGCGGCATATCGCTTTCCATCGCGCGGGAATTGGCTCCGGTGTTGACGGCGGTTGTCGTGGCCGCGCGAGCCGGGTCGGCCATAGCCGCCGAGATCGGCACGATGAAAGTCACCGAGCAAATAGACGCTCTCCGCTCGCTGGGTACAAGCCCCATTCAATACCTGGTGGCGCCGCGCTTCGTCGCGCTGGTCGTCATGCTGCCGGTGCTCGCGATGCTGGGAATGGTGGTCGGCAGCTTCGGCGGTTACGTCGTCGCGCTTGCGAACGGCGTCACATCAACGTCCTTCCTGGACTCCACCCGCCAGTGGGTGGACCTTTACGACGTGCTGATGGGTTTGCTGAAAACCGTGTTCTTCGGGGCGTTCATCGCAACTGTGGGGACCCAACAGGGCCTGGCGGTGACTGGTGGGGCCGCAGGCGTCGGCAAGAATACCATGAACGCCGTCGTCATCTCGATGATTCTGATCTACGTGTCGAATTACTTCCTGGCGGACTTCATGTTCGGAGGCCGGACACCAGGCTTTTGAGGCTGCTGTGATAACCATCAGACAACTACATCACCGCATCAATGGCAATGAAGTGCTGAGGGGTGTCAACCTTCATGTCCGGCACGGCGATACCGTCTCGGTCATGGGCGTTTCCGGCTCCGGCAAGACGACGCTGCTGAAAATTCTGGCGGGGCTGATAAAGCCGACGTCCGGCCAGGTCATCCTGGACCGCACGGACATTACGGGATTGCCGGAAGATGAGCTGAATCGCATACGTCACAGGATGGGAGTGGTCTTCCAGTACGGAGCTTTGTTCGACTCGCTGACGGTGTACGAGAATGTTGCGTTTGCCCTTCTCAGACACACGCATTTGAGCCGAAGTGAGATTGATGATATAGTAGCAGAGAAGCTTGCGCTGGTCGGCCTGCCCGGCGCCGAGAACCTGATGCCCGCGCAGCTCAGCGGCGGCATGCAGAAAAGGGTCGGCCTGGCACGCGCAATTGCAATGAACCCCGAGGTGCTCTTTTACGACGAGCCGACCAGCGGCCTGGACCCGGTGATGACCACCGTTATAGGCGATTTGATCACCGAGATGAGAAACCGCCTGGCGGTCACATCTATAGTTGTTTCGCACGATATCAGGAGCATTCTTCGGATTTCGAACCGCGTGGCGATGCTGCACGGCGGCGCAATTATCGCCTACGGGACGCCCGACGAGATTCGCGAATTGCCGGACGAACGAGTCCGTCAATTCGTCGAAGGTCGAGCGGAGGGACCGATCCAACCGGGCGCTGCGAGCTGAAGCCCGCAGGAGGGAAACTCATGGCAGTTAGTCCTGCAGTAAGAGTTGGAATAATCGTTTTCATCGCCCTGGTCGCGCTGGGAGCGGTTGCGCTGTTTCTGACGGGGTATCGGACTCGCATTATCGGCTATCCCGTCGCCGCTGTGTTTGACGATACCATGGGGCTGATCGAGGGATCGGCGGTCACAATGGCGGGTGTGAAGATCGGCTATGTTGACCGGATTACCCTGGACGAGAAGCAGCGGGCTGTTGTCCAGACGATTGTCAACTCCAAATACCAAATCCCCAAGGGCTCCACGTTCGTGCTTCGCGTCGGGCTTCTGGTTGGTGAAAAGACCGTGGATATAATCCCGAACCGCGAGGCTGAGGAGTACCTGGGACCCGGCGCGCGCGTAGTAGGGGAGGTGCCGGTCCGAATAGAGGACATACTGCCCCAGACCCAGCAGTTGGTCGCCAACCTGAGCGAGGCTTCGGAGAGCCTGAAGCGCGTTCTCGCCGACAAGGAATTCGAGGAGCATATAAAGCGCTCGCTTGCCAATATCGAGAATGCAACGGCCAGGCTGGATCGGACCATGTATGCTATCGAGGGTACCGTCACGGGCCGGCAGGACGAGGTCCGCGCGACAATCTCGAACGTGCGGGTTGCCAGCGCGGGTCTGCGAGACCTGATGGGAGAGCTGGGGCGCTTTGCCAAGCAGGGCCGACTGCAGGAAAGCCTTGGCGAGACCCTGGGTTCTGCACAGCGGGCCGCCGCGAGCCTGGAGAGAACCGCGACGAGCCTCGAGCAGCTTGTAACAGCCCCTGGATTTCAGGAAGACATTCGTCAAACGGCCGCAGAAGCCCGGGCCGCAGCGAAGGAGGCGCGTGAGGTTATCGGACGCTTCGGGCGAATATTCGGCAGGGGGCCCAGGCTGAAAGCTGAGATACCGACTCGCGAAACCAGCCTGGAAGGGATATTCAGGCCGGATGATGACCGGTTCAGGGCTACTTTATCGGCAACTATCCCTCTCAAAGGCGATAACTTTCTCAACGTGGGGATGTACGATGTCGGCGCGGGAAACAAGCTGATTCTCCAGCCCGGACAGGCGATAGACGCGCGGTCGGACTTCCGCTACGGGATATACGCTTCGAGATTAGGGCTGGGCCTGGATTACGCGCTTTCAGGCCGGTCGTTCACCTCGCTCAATCTCTATGATTCGTACGAGCCGAGGCTGGATGTCCAGGCGGGTTATAATTTGACTGACGATTTCGGCGTGCTTCTCGGCGTGGACGATCTTTTCGACGATAACAAGTTCACGCTGGGAGTGCGACTGACAAAATAGGAGGCTTTGCAGCTAATGAAGGTAATACTGACTCGCGAGGTTAAGGGCCTCGGGCAGCACGATGACATAGTGAACGTCGTGGAGGGCTACGCGAGGAACTACCTGCTCCCGCGCCGGCTTGCGGTTCCAGCCACGAACGCCAACATTGCCGAGATGGAAAAACGACACAGGGCTGGAGAAATACGCGGAGAGAAGACAATCGAGGAGGCGAAGGACCTAGCCGAGCGGCTGGCCGAGGTCCAGCTCACCGTGAAGGGCAAGGTGGGCGCCGGCACGAAGCTCTATGGAGCGATTACCCACGCCGACATTGCCGAGGAACTCGAAAAGCAGACGGGCATTAAGATAGACAAGCGCAAGATCGAGCTTGAGGAGCCGATCAAATCCCTCGGCACATACGATATTCCTATCCGACTTCACAGGGAAGCCGTCACGCACCTGAAACTGGAAGTCCTCGCCGAGCAAGAAGACAGTAGACCGTAGACTGTAGACCGAAAAGCTTCCCTGTCTGTGGTCTCTTGTCTACCGTCTATTGTCTTCTCCTCAGCCGGTGGTAAGCTAACACATGAGAACTCGAACGATCCGACGGGTCAGCCAGATCGTCTTCTTCGGGCTGTTCCTCGTCTTAATCTGTGTGACCGCCTATCCGCTGAAGCCGGGGATTCCGGTTGATCTGTTCGTGAAACTGGATCCCCTGGCTGCACTGGCCTCCATGCTCGCCGCGCGGACCTTCATCGCCGCTATGTGGCCCGCGCTGGTCGTCATCGGAATAACCATCCTGCTCGGAAGGGTCTTCTGCGGCTGGGTGTGCCCGCTCGGGACGACGCTCGACGCCTCGGATAAGCTGTTCTTCCGGGGAAAGCGCCGCGGCACGGCTCAACTCCGCGGCCTGAAGTATTATATCCTCGTCGGCCTGCTTGTCTCCGCCCTGTTCAGCACGCAGGCGGTCTACCTGCTGGATCCACTGAGTCTGCTGACGCGAACCGTCGTTCTCGTCTTCATCGCTCCGATCCAGATGGCCTTTCGGTGGCTGGCGGAGATGTTCTACGGCTTGTCATCAGGCGGATTAGGCCCGATAGCGTCGGTAGGCACATGGCTGAGCGACCGGGTTGGAGCCTGGCAGTTCGTCTCCGGCCCGCAGCTCTACTTCAGGCAGGCGCTGCTCGTCCTGGCGGTCTTTGTAGCGATAGTCGGCCTCAACAGCCTGACCCGGAGGTTTTGGTGCCGGAACCTGTGTCCGCTCGGCGCTCTGCTCGGCCTCCTCTCGTATGTCCCAATCTTGAAGCGCGTCGTGAGCGACGAATGTACCGACTGCGCCAGGTGCACCAACGATTGCAAAATGGCCGCAATCCACGAGGATCCACGGCTCACCCGGACGACCGAGTGCATCGAGTGCTTCAACTGCGCGCCGATATGCCCCACAGATGCCGTGAGCTTCCGCTTCCGGCCGAAGCCGGAGCTGCATCCCGAGACGAGGTTGGACCTTCCGCGCCGGCGTGTCCTGCAGGGCGCGGCGGTCGGTCTGGGACTCGCGGCGATGGTGAAGATCGATCCGGCCAGGAAGCGTGCCTTGGGCGGCACGTCGTCGGTCAAGCTGAGCAGCCCGGAGTTGATTCGCCCGCCGGGCGCTGTTGAGGAGGACGACTTCGTTGCGAGGTGCGTCCGGTGCGGCGAGTGCATGAAAGTCTGCCCGACGAACGGGCTTCAGCCCGCGCTGCATGAAGCCGGCATCGAGGGCTTCTGGACGCCCATACTCGTCCCACGGATCGGATGCTGCACCCAGGAGTGCAACGCCTGCGGCGAAGTGTGTCCCACCGATGCCGTTCGCCCCTTCAAGATCGAGGAGAAGAAGCACATCTTCATTGCAACGGCGGTCATCGAGCGCGACCAGTGCATCGCCTGGAACTCGAACCGCACCTGCCTGGTGTGCGACGAGTACTGCTCCTACAAGGCCATTGAGTGGAAGATGGTCGAGGGGACGAAGCGCCCGTTTGTGAACGAGAAAGCCTGCGTGGGGTGCGGCATCTGCGAGTCCGCCTGCCCGATTCAGCCGGTCGCCGCGATCCGAGTTTACTCCTTCGGCGACAAACGCCACATGACCCGCGAAGAGCAGAAGTCTTGGGCGGGGGAGTAGTCAGTCGGTAGTCGGCAGTGGCCCTCATCCCCCGGCCCCTTCTCCCAATCCTGGGCGAAGGGGAGAGTTCAGTGTTCGAGGTTGGATGCTAACGGCTGACTGCTAGTGCTCTGTTAAGCTAGATTTGCAGCATAGCGTAATATGGTGTAAGATGGGTTTATGAAAATAAAACACCCCGTACACCTAACCGAAGAACAACGTTCGCACCTTGACAATCTTATCAAAGCTG
>Ga0315289_10000985_pt1 | contig 44351 bp, 34 predicted proteins | sample YL17G11_40_MG_FD_203452 | JGI IMG/M metagenome (GOLD analysis project Ga0315289, IMG submission 203452) | Sediment microbial communities from Yellowstone Lake, YNP, Wyoming, USA - YL17G11_40 | ecosystem: Environmental > Aquatic > Freshwater > Lake > Sediment | place: USA: Wyoming | collected... | reverse complement strand
ATGGCCGACGACCATTGCCTGATCACCGAAGCGCCGCTGGACATCAACATCGCCAAGCAGGTGAACATTCTCGTGTCCGACATGGGCTTCCCGCTGGAAAGGGTCGTGACCTTCCAGTCGACGGGCGCCCTGGGCTATGGCATCGAGTACGCCTACTCGATTCAGGAACGCCAGCGCCTCGCCGCGCTGGGAGGCGATAGAATGATGGCCATGCCGGCCATCTGCGATGTCGGCTACGAATCCTGGCGCTGCAAAGAGGCGAAGCTGGCGGATGCGCCGGGCTGGGGCGACCTGCGAGAACGGGGACCGATGTGGGAGGCGGCCACCGCCATCTGCCTGCTCCAGGCGGGCGTCGATATCATCCGCATGAGGCACCCGAAGGCCGTGGCGACGGTCCGGAACTTCATTGACCAGATCTGGAAGTGATCGTGTAGGGGCGAAAGATCTTCCGCCCCTGACAAAAAGGAGGGCGAAACGTTTTTCGCCCCTACAAACAGGCAAGGGGTTTCATCATGATTTTGATCGGTGAGCGTATCAACGGGATGTTCAAGGACGTCAAGGAGGCAATTGCCGGCAAGAATAAGAAGGTCATTCAGGACCTGGCATTGCGACAGACCGCGGCGGGGGCCTCGTACCTCGACGTGAACGTCGGCACCGCGGCGGCGGACCAGGAAGCGGCCATCCAGTGGCTGATCGAGACCATCCAGGAAGCCTGTTCGACGCCGCTGAGCCTGGACTCCCAGAAACCGGCCGTCATCGCCGCCGGACTGAAGGTGATCAACGCCGCGAACGGCCTCATCCTCAATTCCACGCCCTTGAACAAGAAGAGCGATGAAGCAGTGTTCGACAAATACGTGCAGATGGCCCAGTCCGCCGGCCCCAAGGCGAACATCATCGCGCTGACGATGGACAAAAACGGTGTGCCGCAGGACATCAACACGCGGGTCGAGATTGCGGCGCAAATCATTTCCCGAGCCGCGGAGATCGGCTTTGACACGCAACGGCTGTTCATCGATCCGATCATTCTGCCGGTCAAGGTGCCGAACGCCCAGGTCCAGCCGGGCAACATCCTGGCGGCGATGGACCAGATCAAATTCCTGTCGGACCCGGCTCCCCACATGACCATCGGCCTGTCGAACTTGTCCCAGGGGGCGTCGGAGAGACCTCTCATCAACCGCGTGTTCCTGATCATGGCGATCGCGCACGGGCTGGATTCGGCCATTGTCGATGTCTGCGATCAGGACTTGATGAACGGCGTGGCCACGGCGGAGATGCTGATGAACAAACAGATTTACTCGGACAGTTTTCTGAAGATCTACGCCGCCTCGTGAGCGGTTCCAGGAGTCACCATGAACGAAAGCGCCATCGCCTGCGTGTTTGTTGTGGATGACGATGAGTGCATCCGGGCCGCGGTCAGCGTCATGCTCAAACGGGCGAAATACGAGTGCCTGTGCTTCTCCGACGTAGCCAGTTGCCTCGAAGATCTCAAGGCGCAGAACCGCGACCTCGGTGAGGGGTGCGATGTCCTGATCACGGACGTGAGAATGCCGGGGAAGGACGGCCTGGAGCTTCTGTCGGAGGTCCGGACCCTCTTTCCCTGGATCCCGGTCATCATGATGACCGCCTACGGGAGCATCCCGATGTCCGTGCAGGCCGTCAAGACCGGGGCGTTCGATTTCATCGAAAAGCCGGTAGAGGAGGCCAAGCTGCTGAGCGTGATCGAGTCGGCCCTTCTCAAGGGGACCGAGCTGCACAACCCGCTCGTGGGCAAGCCCCTGACGAGGACCGAACGCATCGTTTTGTGCCTGATCCTGGAGGGCATCAGCAACAAGCGGATCGCCTATATCCTGGAGCGGTCGGAGCGCACGATCGAGGTGCACCGCAGCCGTGTCATGCGCAAGCTCGGCGTCGACAACCTAGTGGATCTGGTCAAGAAATCCACCGCCATGGGCTGGACGGAGAGGTGAAATCCGCCCATCAGGAATGCCCGTCCTGACACAGGGGATTGCATGTACGTAGTTTCCACAATCCTCTTCGCTGTCCGAATCGCTCCGTACAAGTGTTGAAGGAGTCATCGCACCCGTCAAGCGAGTGCGCATGCCGGAGAGCCAGCGGGTGACCCGCATCCGTCACGCTCGCGATCCTGCTCGCCAGTTCGACATTTCCCGGCCTTTTTCCAGCGTTTCCTTCTTTTCCGGTCCGGCTTGGGCGGCGGTAGCGACAGGACCCTGCGGCGGTCCGAATGGGTCAGGTGACAGCAGGAATCGGCTCCTGCGCATTGCGCCGGTCGGCCGAAAAAGTCCGTTTTGTACGGGGTTTCCACAATAGTTTCAGGACCGTCCTTTTCATAAAGTGAAATTAGGCAGGGCCTTGAGAATTCCAAGACCCCGAAGTGGTGTGCGTTGCCAGAGACGCATCATGCTGGAATCGATGGAGGTGAGTACGCCATGAAGCATGGCCCGACGTCACAGAACGTGGAGAATCTCAAGAACATGCGATCATCCCGCAAACGTGGCCCCTGCGGGATAGGACTTCGCGGCGAAGAGACTTCGGTCAAGGGCGGACGAGCGTGCAAGACCGGTTCCGCCGGTGCCGCACAGCGTCCGGTGCTCGATCCGCTGACAATGAAGGACTGGCAGATCGCCGAGGCCGCCGAAGAGGTCATGAAGCCCGTCGGGTTGTTGGCCCAGGAACTGGGCCTCCAAGCGGACGAGTTGATCCCGATGGGGCCGCAACTGGCCAAAGTGGACTTCGTCAAGGCCTTCAGCCGGATGCAGGGCAATCCCACGGCGAAATACATCGATGTCACCGCCATCACCCCGACGCCCTTGGGCGAGGGCAAGACGACCACGGTGATCGGACTGATCGAAGGGCTGGGCAAGCTCGGGAAGCGCGTGACCGGCGCCATCCGGCAGCCAAGCGGGGGACCGACCTTCAATATCAAGGGCTCCGCCGCCGGCGGCGGTCTCGCCCAGTGCATACCGCTGGTGCCGTTCTCTATCCGCTTCACCGGCGACATCGACTGCATCACGAATGCCCACAACCTCGCCATGGTCGCCCTGACTGCGCGAATGCAGCACGAGAGAAACTACGACGACGCCCGGCTGGCCGAGAGCGGTCTGCGGCGGCTGGACATCGATCCGAGCCGTGTTCAAGTGCGCTGGGTCATGGATTTCTGCGCCCAATCCCTGCGGAACATCACGATCGGCAAGGGTGGCAAGATGGACGGCTTCGAGATGGAGTCGGGCTTCGATATCTCCGTCTCCAGCGAGCTGATGGCCATTCTGGCGGTCGCCCGGAACCTGAAGGACCTGCGCGAGCGGATCGGCCGGATGGTGGTGGCGTACGATCGCAAGGGTCACGAGATTACGACGTCCGACCTGGACGTGGCGGGCGCGATGACTGCGTGGATGGTGGGGGCGTTCAATCCGAGCCTCGTCCAGACCATCGAGGGACAGCCCGTCTTCGTGCACGCGGGCCCCTTTGCCAATATCGCGATCGGGCAAAGCTCCATCGTGGCCGATCTGCTGGCGACGAAGCTGGGCGATTATCACGTGACGGAAAGCGGTTTCGGCGCGGATATCGGCTTCGAGAAGTTCTGGAATCTCAAGTGCCGTTTCTCCGGTTTGAAGCCCAGTGCCGTGGTGGTGGTCGCCACGATTCGGGCCCTGAAAATGCACGGCGGCGGCCCCGCCGTCAAGCCCGGCGTGCCGCTGAGCGAAGAATACACCCGCGAGAACCTCGAACTGCTGGAAAAAGGCTGCGAGAACCTCGTGGCGCACATCAACACCGTCCGCAGAAGCGGCGTGCGTCCCGTGGTCTGCGTCAACAGCTTCTACACGGACACGAAAGCGGAAATCGAACTCGTCCGGCGGATCGCCGAGCGTCATGGCGCGCTGGCCGCCGTTTCCGACCATTGGCTCCGGGGCGGGGAAGGGGCAGTGGAACTGGCCGAGGCCGTCGTGGCCGCCAGCCAGGAAAAGAACGACTTCCGGTTCCTGTACGAGCCGAGTTGGCCGCTACGGAAGCAGATCGAAACCATCGCGAAAGAAATCTACGGGGCCGATGGCGTGACCTATAGCCCCGAGGCCGCCGAGAAAGCCCAGGCTCTGGAAGCACGCAACGGGGACTTGAACGGCTTCGGCATCTGCATGGTCAAGACGCATCTGAGCCTGTCGCACGATCCGAATCTCAAGGGCCGGCCCCAGAATTGGACGCTGCCGATCCGCGACGTCCGCATCTACAAAGGGGCAGGTCTGATCGTGCCGATCGCGGGCGACATCAAGCTGATGCCCGGCACCGCTTCCGATCCGGCCTTCCGCCACATCGATGTCGATGTCGAGACGGGCAAAGTCAGGGGGCTGTTTTGATTTATGATTTACAATTTGTGATTTATGATTTTGCTGTCGCGTAAGCGGCCCAGATCATAAATCATCATTCATAAATCCTGGGGCCGGTATGCTGGACGTTCTGTTTCATCCCAAGTCCATTGCCGTGATCGGCGCTTCCCGGACTCCGGGCAAGGTCGGTTTCGAAGTACTGTCCAACCTCACGGCGGGCGGCTTCGAGGGACAGATCGTCCCCGTGAATCCTGCGGCGGAGGAAATCCTGGGGCACAAGTGTTATCCGGCCCTGGCGGCTTACGGTAGTGCCGTCGATCTGACCCTCATCGCCGTGCCCTCCTCCTCGGTGCTGGAGGCCGTCCGCAGTTCCCTGCAAACGGGAACGAAGGCCATCGTGGTGCTCACCGCCGGTTTCGGCGAGATGGGGTCGCAGGGAATCCTGATGCAAGCCCAGATCGCCAAGCTTTGCACGCAGGCAAAGGTCCGGTTGCTCGGCCCCAACTGCCTGGGTCTGATCGATGCGCATCACCGGCTCAACGCTTCGTTTTCGGGACGTATGCCGAAAGCGGGAGGGATTTCCGTCCTGTCGCAATCGGGAGCGATCTGCACGGCCGTTCTCGAGTGGGCCCACGCGCGCGGCGTTGGCCTGGCCAAGGTCGTCAGTATCGGCAACAAAGCTGACCTCAATGAGACGGACTTCCTGAAGCTATTCGCGGCCGACGAACAGACCCAGGTCGTCGTTGGCTATCTGGAGAGCATCGCCTGCGGCGAGGAGTTCATCCATGCCGCCCGTGCGGTCACGGCGTCCAAGCCGTTCATTCTCCTGCGGGCGGGCGTCACGCGGGCCGGCATGTGGGCGGCCTGCGCCCACACCGGGACTCTGGCCGGAGCCGATGCCGCCTACACGGCGGCGTTCAAGCGGGCCGGGATCATCCGGGCGGAAAGCCTGGATTCAGTCTTTGACTATGCCTTGGCCTTTTCCGGGCAGCCGCTGCCCCGGGGCGACCGCGTGGCCATTATCACGAACGCGGGCGGTCCGGCGGTGATGGCGGCCGACGCCCTCGAGCGATCCGGTCTGAGACTGGCGAAACTGGACGGGCAGGCCGTGGAAAAGCTCAAGAGCGAACTGCCGCCGATGGCCAGCATGTTCAACCCTATCGACGTGCTGGGCGATGCCGACCCGAAACGGTACGCGGCCGCCGTGGGAGCGTCGCAGCAGGATGACTGTGTCGATGCCACGATCGTCATCCTGACGCCCCACGCCATGACGCGGCCCTCCGAAACCATCCGCGCCGTCGCCGCGCAGACCAACAGTGCTAAGCCCTTGCTGGTCGTCTTCCTGGGCGAGCCCAACGGCGAGTTGCGCGGCGATCACCACCTGCCGGTTTACTCGTCTCCGGAACGTGCGGTGGCGGCGTTGCACGCCATGCGCGAGTATCACCTCCACCGCAGCCGGCCGGAATCGGTGGTGACGCGCTTCCCGGTGAATCGACGGCGCGTCGAGCGCATCCTCACGCGTCACCTGCGGGCCGGCAGCACGCGGATCGGCGAGGTCCATGCCAAGGAAATCCTGCGCGCGTACGATCTGAGCGTTCCCGAGGGCGCCATGGCCAATTCTCCGCAGGAGGCCGTGGAGATTGCCGAGCGCATCGGCTTCCCCGTGGCCATGAAAGTGGTCTCGACCCAGATCGTGCACAAATCCGATGTCGGCGGGGTCAAGCTGAACGTCGCCAGTGCCGAGGACGTCCGGGACACGTTCGATCTGCTGACCCTGCGGGTGGGCCGCCGGGCGCCACATGCCCCTCTCGAGGGGGTGTACGTGGAGAAGATGTGCGGCCATGGGTTGCAGGTGATCCTCGGGGTGACGTGCGATCCGAAGTTCGGTCCACTGCTCGTCTTCGGACTGGGAGGCACGTTTGTGGACCGCCTCAAGGGTCTCTGTTGTCACCTGGCGCCCATCACGGCGGAGGAAGCGATGCAGATGCTGGCCGAGACCCGGTCCTATGCGCTTCTGCAGAGCACCCTGGATCGCGAGAACATCGACGTGTCCGCCATCGTCAGCGGCCTGCAACGGATCAGCCAATTGGCGACGGATTTCCCGCAGGTCAAGGAGTTGAGCATCGATCCGTATCTCGTCGGTCCCGTGGGAACGGAGGCCATGGTCGTGGACGCGCGAATGACCCTGTTCACGAACGGGAGCGGGAAATGACCACTCTGCCACGTCCTGCCAGCGATGTCCCTGGTCCCGTGCGGAGCTACCAGAGCATGGTGGCTTCCGCTTCCGAGGCCGTTGGCCGGATTCGGCCGGGGCAGCGGGTGTTCCTGGGCACGGGTTGTGGGCAGCCGCAGACGCTCGTTCGTGCGCTGCTGGACCATGCCGACCAGTGCGAGGACGTGGAGATCGTTCTCTTGGTCGCCCTGGGCGAGCCGGCCAGCCGCCATCGGGAACTGGCCGAGCGTTTTCGCCTCAAACCGTTCTTCATCGCTGACGCGATGGACGGGACTCCCAACATCCAAACGGACGGCCACCTGGGTGACTACACGCCGATCTTCTTCTCGGATATCCCCGAGTTGTTCCGTTCCGGACGGCTGCCCATCGACGTCGCCCTGATCCAGGTGACGGAGCCGAATGAGAACGGTCTCTGCTCGCTTGGCGTGTCCGTAGACGTAACCCGAAGCGCCGTGGAGAACGCGGGCTTGGTGATTGCCCAGGTGAACCCGCAGATGCCCTGGACCACGGGCGACGGCCTGGTGCGTCTCGACGATCTCGATATCGTGGTGCCCGGCGACGAGCCTCTCCTGGAGACCGCTTTCCCGGATCCGGGTGACACGGCGCGGCGCATTGCCGAGTACGTGGCCGCCCTGATTCCCGACAGTTCCACGGTCCAGCTTGGCGTGGACCGGATTGCGCAGGCCCTACCGGCGTTTCTCAAGGGCAAACACGACCTCGGCATTCACGCCGAAGTGGTCGGCGACGGGATCGTCGAACTCTTCGAAGCCGGCGCGATCACCGGAACTCGCAAGAGCAGCGACCGCGGCAAGATCGTTTGCAGCATGTGCCTGGGGACGAAGAAGCTGTTTGCCCACGTGCGGAACAATCCGGCGTTTTGTTTCCGCTGTGCCGAGTACGTGAGCGACCCCGCGGTCATCAGCCGCCAGAGGAACATGGTGGCCGTCGGTCTGGCCTCGGAGATCGACCTCCTGGGGCAAGTCTGTGCCCACACGCCCGAGGCGGGTTTCTCCGGTATGGCCAGCCATGCGGATTTCGTCCACGGCGCGGCCAAGGCCCGGGGCGGCAAGATGATCATCGCCCTGGAATCCACCCGCAGCCAGGGGACGGTGTCGCAAATCGTGCCCCACCTCAGCGCCGGGGCAGTGGTCGCGGCCACGTGCTTCGAAGTGCATTACGTGGTCACGGAATACGGCGTGGCCTACCTGCACGGCAAGAGCATGCGGGAGCGGGCCATGGCGTTGATCAGCGTCGCCCACCCGGATTTTCGGGCCAGACTGCTTCGCGAGGCTATCGAGCGGCATTACGTAAGCTCCGAGCTGGCGACGATTGAAGGGAAGATCCACGTCGGACCGCCTACGTGGAGAAGCGCCGCCGTGCTCGAGGACGGCACCCTGGTCAGCTTTCGCCCGATGCATCCGACGGATGAGCCGAGCGTGCGCGACCTGTTCCACTCTCTCTCGAAGCAGACCATGTACTATCGTTTCATGTCGAACGTGGCGCAGCTCCCGCGGCGGGAAATCCAGAATTTTGTCTACGTCGATTACCGCGACGAGATGGCGATCGTCGGAACGCTCCCGGAGGCGTACGGAGAGCAGATCATCGCCGTCGGCCGCTATTACCTCGACCCGGGCACGAACCGCGCGGAGGTCGCCTTCATCGTGCGGGACAATTGGCAGAACCGGGGCATCGGGACTTCGCTCCTGAAGCATCTGGCCACGATTGCTCGAGGCCAGGGGATCGCGGGGTTCACCGCCGAGGTCCTGGTGGACAATCGGGCCATGCTGTCCGTGCTGCGCAAGAGCGGTTTCCGCCTCCGGAGCCGGGTGGATGGCCGGGTCCATAGCATCGAGCTGGACTTTGAATAGCCCGGTGGAACGAACAAAAGATGACGAACGCCGGTATGACGGCTATTGGAAGCCACGCCCGCCCCCAGCCCGGAGTACTGCTACGCAGCCGGGCTGCGCGTCGGGGAATGAAGAATGCCAAACAACAGGCTTGCTCCCAGGGAATCAATGTGGTATAAGGAACCCCAGCCGTGGGTTGGAGTCCAGAAACGCCATGTATTATTTTCGCAACATATATCGGGCAGTGCGAACAGTGGCGGCGGGTCTGAAGGTGACCCTGCCGTACCATTTCGCCCGCACGGTGGTCGTGCAGTACCCCGAGGTCGAGCCGACGTTGCAGCCGCGCTACCGTGGCTTTCACAGCTACCAGATCGAGCGGTGCATCGGGTGCGAAGCCTGCGCCAAGGCGTGTCCGGTGGGAGCCATCCGTGTCGCCAAGAGCGGGCCGCGCAAGATCGATAAGGCACGCGACCTCGCCGTCGGCGGGGCGATCACGCAATATCAGATTGACTATACCACGTGCCTGTTCTGCGGGCTGTGCACGGAAGTCTGCCCCACGGAATGCCTGAAGATGGGGTCCATTCACGACAATTCGTGTTATCGCCGGGAGGAGTTGGTGACCGATTTCGTCCGCCTGGCCAAGCAAGGGCGGCGGACCATCGAGCCTATCTGGCTGACCAAGCCGAATCTGCCCGCCTGGGCCGCCCGGGTCCGCGATTTCTGGCGCAACCGCGACGCGGACCGACGCGAATGGATGGCGCGCGCGGATGATCCGGAATACTGTGCCGCGCTGGCCAAGCAGACGGCCGCGCCCAAGGAAGGAGCCTCGTGACCGAATCTACCCGTTTCGTTGTTGAGGTGCTTCTCTTTGCCGGGGTCGGCACGGCGCTGGGGTTGGGGGCATTGCTCCTGGGGGCCTTGCTGCGTCCGAAGAACCCGGGCGGTCTGAAGAGTGAGATCTACGAGTGCGGCGAGCCGACCATCGGACCGGCCTGGGTCCAGTTCGATCTGCGTTTCTACGTGGTGGCCCTGGTGTTCGTCGTGTTCGACGTGGAAATTGCGTTGCTGTACCCCTGGGCGGTGGTCTACCAGGACTACATCGCGCAGGGCCTGGGCCCGGCCACGTTCTGGGCGATGGTCTTTTTCCTCGGCCTGATCTCCATTGGATTCCTGTATTTGTGGCGGTTTGGCTACCTGGACTGGGTGCGTGCCGCGTCGCCGCAGGGCAACAAGGATAAGGAAGAATCTGCGAATCATGGCACTCATTGAAGGCATATTCGAACCGGGATTGGTGGTGACCACCGTGGATTGGGTCCTGAACTGGTCGCGGAAACGCTCGATTTTCCCGATGACGTTCGGGATCGCCTGCTGTGCAATCGAGATGATTGCGACGGGGGCCAGCCGCTTCGATATCGACCGCTTCGGCTCGGGCGCCTTCCGGGCCACGCCCCGGCAGGCGGACCTGATGATCGTCGCGGGCACGGTGACTTTCAAGATGGCGGAACGCCTCCGCCGGCTCTGGGAGCAGATGGCGGAACCCCGCTATGTGATCGCCATGGGCGCCTGCGCCATCAGCGGCGGGCCCTATCATGTGCACGGCTACCACGTGGTCAAGGGCGTGGATCAGGTGGTGCCGGTCGACGTGTACGTTCCCGGTTGCCCGCCCCGGCCCGAAGCCTTACTCGAGGGCCTCATGCGTCTCCAGGATAAAATCAGCACCCATACGATTGCTAAGCCATAAACGACGATGACTCCATCCGACATTATTGAGCTTCTCAAGCAGAACCATGCGTCGAGCGTTGTCTCGGCGGCAGCGGAGGGACCATACCCGCATGCGGTGATCAAGGCGGAAGAACTCAAGACCATCGCTGCCTTTCTCAAAACGCAGCCGCGACTACGCTTTGACCTTCTGCGCTGCATCTCCGCGATCGACTGGCCGGCCAAAAACAACATCGAGCTTGCCTACGATCTGATCTCCACATCGCTGGGTCATGCCTTCGCGGTGAAGGTCGTGCTCGACCGAGCGGACCCGCAGGTGGAATCGCTCAGTGCCGTCTGGCCGGCAGCCGAATGGCACGAGCGGGAGGCGTTCGACCTGATGGGCGTCGTGTTTCTCCATCATCCGGACCTGCGCCGGATTCTCATGCCGGAGGACTGGCCCGGCCATCCGCTCCGCAAAGACTATCAGGATATCGTGGAATATCGAGGGCTGAAATTCAACCCATGAAAGAAATCGAGCTGCAATACCGGCATCCGCCCGATCTGCTGCATGACGGCGAAATTCCCTCGGACATTCGCACGGAGGAATTGGTGCTGAACATGGGTCCGCAGCATCCAAGCACGCACGGGGTCCTGCGCGTGATTCTGCAGACCGATGGCGAGCTGGTTCTCAAGGCCACGCCGTACCTCGGCTATCTGCACCGCTGCGCCGAGAAAATCGCGGAGAAGGTCACGTATCGCCAGTTCACCCCTTACACGGATCGCCTGGACTATCTGGCCGCCATGAACAACAACCTGGGCTTTGCCCTGGCGGTGGAAAAACTCGGCGGCATCGAAACGCCTCCCCGCGCGGATTACCTGCGGGTGATTTTCGCGGAGCTCAACCGCATCGCGTCGCATCTGATGGCGACCGGCTCCTACGGCCTGGACATGGGGGCCTTCACACCCCTGATCTACTGCTTCCGCGAGCGGGAGTGGGTGATGGACTTGTTCGAGGCGGCCAGCGGGGCCCGTTTGACCTATTCCTATATCACCATCGGCGGCGTTCGCGAGGATCTGCCGGAGGGGTGGGTCGGCCGCTGCCGGGAATTCCTCGACTATTTTGAGCCGAAAATCACAGAGTACAACAACCTGCTGAGTTTCAACCATATCTTCATCAATCGCACCGGCAACGTGGGCATCTGCCCCCCGGAACTGGCGGTGGCTTATGGCTTGACCGGGCCGTGCGTGCGCGGCAGCGGCCTCCCGTGGGACCTGCGCAAGGCTACGCCGTACTGCCGCTACAATGAGTTTGACTTCGATATCCCGGTAGGCCGGGGCGAAAACGGCGCGGTCGGCGACTGCTGGGACCGGTACTTCGTCCGCGTCCAGGAGATGGTTCAGTCGGTGCGGATCATTCGACAGGCGTTGGATAAGCTCGCCGATGGTCCCGTGCAGGTCAAGGTGCCACGGATGGTGAAACTGCCGGCCGGCGAGGTGTACTGCGAGGTCGAGAACCCGCGCGGCCAATTGGGCTTTCATCTGGTCTCCGACGGCGGGACGAGTCCCTACCGGCTGAAGATCCGCGGGCCGAGCTTCTGCAATCTTTCCGTGTTGCCGGTGCTGGCCCCGAATTGCCTGCTGGCCGACATCGCCGCACTGCTGGGCAGTATTGATATCGTCATGGGCGAAGTGGATCGATAGGGTTAGGAACGCCGCAAGGACATGTACACATACGAACGGCCAAAAGTTGAATACAAAGGACTGAGCCGGATCATCGTGGGGCTGGCCACGAAGTGGGGCCCGATCGGCATCCCCCTGTTGCTGCGGTTTGCCTGGGGCGTCTTTTTCGCTGCCTTGGTGTTCGTGGTGGCCTTTGTCTGGCTCGTGCAACGCCTCATCAACCCGTTGCTGCCGTGGTTTGTACGCGATCTGGTCGTCGTGGTGGGCCTGCTGGCCTTCGTGTGCGTGGTGGCGATCATCGGCATCTGGGGGGAGCGCAAGGTCTCCGGGCGAATTCAATCGCGACTCGGCCCCATGCGCACCGGCGCGTGGCATGGCTGGGCTCAATCGCTGGCGGACGGTCTGAAGTTCGTCCAGAAGGAAGATCTCATTCCCCGGGACGCCGACAAGCCGCTGTTTCGACTCGCCCCCTATGTCGCCCTGGTGCCGGCCTTCTGCGCCTATCTGGCCATTCCGTTCGGCGTAGGCTGGGTTTTTCGTGATAGCGACGTCGGCCTGCTGTTCGTTTTGGCTATGCTGGCCATCGAAGTCCTGGGCGTCATCATGGCCGGCTGGGCCTCCAACAGCAAATGGAGTTTGTACGGAGCCATGCGGGAAGGCTGCCAGTTGGTCAGCTATGAGATTCCGATGGGCCTGAGTCTGCTGGCGGCGGTCGTGTCGGTGGGGACGCTGAGCCTAACGGAGTTGGGCCGCATCCAGGACGGCGGTTGGTGGTCCTGGCTGCTATTCCAAAATCCGTTCCTCTTCCTGGCCTTCTTCACGTACTACATCGCCTCGCTCGCCAGTTGCAAGCGCTCGCCCTTTGACCTGCCCGAAGGCGAATCCGAGCTGGTGGCCGGCTTTCATACGGAATACAGCGGCTTTCGCTTCGTGATGTTCTTCTTCGCGGAGTACGCCGGCATGTTCGCGGTTTCCGCGCTGGCGACGATCATCTTTCTGGGCGGCTGGAACTCGCCGATCCCCGGCTTGGCCAGTCCCCTGTGGTTCGTGCTCAAGAGCACGTTCCTGGTGTGGGTCCAGATGTGGGTCCGGTGGACACTGCCGCGCATCCGCATCGATCAGGTCATGCACGCCTGTGTGAAGTACCTGCTGCCTTTTACGCTACTGCTGTTTGTCGGCAGCAGTCTGTGGCAGTTATACGATAATCCGGACCATCCCTTATTCGAAGGATTCGGCGCGGTGCTGCGTTTCGGCTTGGGCTGTCTGGGCTTGTTGCTGCTGGGCCTGTTCTTCGCGGGAGCGGCCTACGGCTTCTATAATCGCAATCGGCTTGTGGGACAGATGGTCCGCAAGCATTTACCGGGAGCGTAACGGATAATGCTTGAAACCGTGATATTCTTCTTCCTTGCCGGACTGGCCGTGGCCGCCGGGGTGGCGATTCTGCTGAGCACCAGCATCGTGCGGATGGCGTACTGGCTGATCACCATGCTGGTGGCGGTGGCAGGGCTGTACTTCCTGATGGGCGCGTACTTCATCGGGGTGATTCAGATTCTCGTTTACGTCGGCGGCGTGGCGGTGCTGCTGGTCTTCGGCGTCATGTTGACCAGCCGGCAACAGGCGCCGAAACTGCTGCCCGGACGTGGCGAGGTCATCTGGCTGGCCGTGGTCGGCTTTGTGCTCCTGGAGGCTCTGACGCTGAGCGTGGTGCACACCCGCTGGCAACAGAACGCGCTGGCGCCCGCCAATTCGGTGGGCGAGATCGGCCGCAATCTGCTGGGAGAGTTCCTCGGCCCGTTTGAGCTGGTTTCGGTCCTGCTGTTGGTAGCCATGTTGGGAGCGGCGTATCTGGCCCGGCCGAAGGTGCCGACCCAGGGACCTCAGCATACGAAGGGAACGACGGTGCCATGATGGGTTTGACTCCGTATCTGATTCTGTCCGCCATTTTGCTCGTGCTGGGCATTGCGATCGTCATCAGCAAGCGCAACGCCATCGCCATGCTGATCGGTGTCGAGTTCATCCTGAACGCGGCCACTCTCAACCTGGTCGCCTTCAGCCGGCACGGGATCGGTGGTTTGTCGGGCCAGACGGCGGCGCTGTTCGTCATTGTCCTGGCAGCGGCGGAAGCCGTCGTGGCGCTCGCCATTTTCCTGAACTTTTATCACACTATCGCCACCGTCGACATCGACCAGGGCGACCAGTTGAAAGGGTGAACGAATTTATGATTTATGAGTTACGATTTCTGATTTTGCGATTCGGGCCGCTGATGCGGCAGGAGACTGCGCGAAGGAGGCGAAGGCAAAATCATCAATCACAAATCATAAATCATAATTCATAAATCTCTATGATGCCTTACGCCTTCATCATTGCCTGGTTGCTGCCCCTGGCGGGCTTCGTGGTGCTGGTCTTTCGCGGGCGCCGCATCGGCGAGCCGCGCAGCGGCTACCTCGCGGCGGGACTGATGCTCACGGCGGCCGCCATTTCGCTGGTCTGTGCGACCCGCTGGGTGGTCGGTCACCCGGACAGCCTGAACGTGTCGGCTCCCTGGCTTCGCGTCGGCTCGCAATGGATCAACTTCGGCGTCCACATCGACAGCCTCACGATCGTGATGTTCACGATGGTCACGGTCGTGGCCAGCGCGATCTTCGTCTACAGCATCGGCTACATGCACGGCGACCCGCGGTTCCCACGGTTTTTCACGTACCTGTCCCTCTTCGGCTTCTCGATGCTGGGACTGGTTTTGGCCGATTCGTTGATCGGCTTGTTCGTCTTCTGGGAGTTGGTGGGTCTTTGCAGCTACTTCCTCATCGGCTTCTGGTTTGAGAAGACCTCGGCGTCCAACGCCGCCAAGAAAGCCTTCATTGTCAACCGCGTGGGCGACTGCCTGTTCCTCATCGGCATTGCCACGATGCTGGGCACGACAGGCGTGGTGTCCTTGGACGCGGTGTTCAGTCAGGTGCGGCAGGGGGCTTTCGCCGGACATGGCGCGTTGCTGACGTTCGCGGGGATCTGCCTTTTCTTCGGGGCGGTGGGCAAGAGCGCACAATTCCCGCTGCACGTCTGGCTGCCCGATGCGATGGAAGGTCCCACGCCGGTCAGTGCCTTGATCCACGCGGCGACCATGGTGGCCGCCGGCGTGTACTTGGTCGGACGAATCTTCCCGCTGCTGACGCCGACCGCCTTGCTGTTCGTCGCCTACATCGGGGCCATCACACTGATTGGTAGTGCCCTGATCGCCATCGTCATGACCGACATCAAGCGAGTCCTGGCCTACTCGACCATCAGTCAGTTGGGTTACATGATCCTGGCGCTGGGCGTCGGGGGCTGGGTCGCCGGGCTGTTCCACCTGATTACCCATGCCTGCTTCAAGGCGCTGCTGTTCCTCGGGTCCGGCAGCGTCATTCACGGCTGCCACGGCGAGCAGGACATTCGCAAGATGGGCCGGCTTCATCACAAGATGCCGATCACCAGTCTCACGTTCCTGGTCGGCACGCTGGCCATCGCCGGCGTCCCGCTGCTGAGCGGTTTCTATTCCAAGGACGCTATCCTGGCCTCCGTCCTGGGCTTCAGTTGGACTCATCGGGCCCACTGGATTCTGTTCATTCTGCCTGCCTTGGCGGCGGCCCTGACCGCGTTCTACATGATGCGACTGTACCTGCTGACGTTCCATACGACGGTCCGCGATGAGCACGTGCATGAGCACGCCCACGAGTCGCCGCGGTTGATGTGGGCGCCATTGGTGGTCTTGGCGGTCCTGTCGATCTGCATCGGCTGGTTCGGCCGCCCGCCGGAGCGCACTTCGCTGGGCAACGGCCAGTATGAGTACAAGAATGGTCGTGGCTTGGTGGGCCTGATCGCGGAAGCGCAGCCCCGCTGGGCGATCAGTTGGCAAATGCAGGAAGCGGGTCAGGCACCCTCGCACGAGGTCTCGAAGGCGGAGGCAGATGCAGAGTTGGCGCACGAGGAGCACGCCTTTCATATGATGGCCACCATCATCGCTACCTGTGCCATGCTCGCCGGTGTATTCACGGCCTGGCTTGTCTACAGCCGGGGTGTGATCTCTCCGGCCAAGGCGGCACAAGTTCTGGCGCCGGTGCACAAGCTGCTCTGGAACAAGTTCTACTTCGATGAGATCTATCGTGCGACTTTCGTCGCGGGCGTCCTGCTGCTGGCGTCGTTCGGCAAGTGGTTCGACCGGGTGATTCTGGACGGCTTGGCCGACGGCTCGGCCCGGTGGATGGTGCGCCTGGCGTTCTTCAGCGGTTTGACCCTGGACAATCGCGGCGTGGACGGTCTGGTCAACGGCGCCGCACGGCTGGCTCTGGCCGGCGGGAATCTGGCGCGCAAGGGCCAGACGGGTCGCGTCCGCAATTATATCCTGGCCCTGACGACCGGCGGGGCCGTGGTCGTCGTCGTTTTCCTCTGGATATGGTGACTTTTCGGTAATCGGAGAATTGGCTTCGATGAGTAATTCATGGCTGTTAACCTCGATCATCTTTGTGCCGCTGCTGGGCATGGGCGTTGTGCTGGTGGTGCCACCGCATCTGATCCGGCGCACCGCCCTGGTGTTCACGCTGATGGCGTTCCTGCTCTCGCTGGGCATCCTGCCGCACTTCCTCGGGACGCCCACCCAGGTCTTCGGCCCAGACTACCAGAACGGCTTTAAGCTCATCGACCGTCTGCCGTGGATTCATTCGGGCGGCTTTGCCATCGACTACATGGTGGGCGTGGATGGCATCGGCTTTCCGCTGGTCCTGCTGACGACGGTGATCTGTCTGCTCGCCTGCATCGCCAGTTGGAACATCGCCAAGAGCCCGCGCGGCTACTTCGCCCTGTTCCTGCTGTTGGAGACCGGCATGCTCGGCGTCTTCACGGCGCTCGACTTCTTCCTGTTCTACGTCTTCTGGGAGCTGACGCTGCTGCCGATGTACTTTCTCATCGGCATCTGGGGCGGGCCCCGCCGGGAATACGCGGCGATCAAGTTCTTCCTCTATACCCTGTTGGGCAGTGTCCTGATGCTGATCGTCATGCTCTGGTTCTTCTTCGCCAGCAACGATCAGGGTGCCCACACGTTCAACCTGATCCGCCTGACCACCCCCGGCGTGCTGCCGGCCTTCGCGACTCACAAGGCGATGTGGATCGCCTGCTTCGCCATGCTCTACGTCGCGTTTGCGGTCAAGATTCCGGTCTTTCCGTTCCACACGTGGCTGCCGGACGCCCACGTCGAAGCGCCCACACCGATCAGCATGATTCTGGCGGGCCTGCTGCTGAAGATGGGTGGCTACGGCCTGCTGCGGATCAGCTACCCGATCCTGCCGAACGCGGCGGCGGTGCAAGCGGTGGCCTGGACCCTCGGCACCCTGGGCGTGATCAATATCGTCTACGGCGCCTTGTGTGCCCTGGCCCAGACGGACTTCAAGAAACTGGTCGCCTACTCGTCCATTTCGCACATGGGTTTTGTGCTGCTGGGGATCGCGCTGCTGACCCAGGCGGGGTTTCAGGGCGCCATGTTCCAGATGGTCTCGCACGGAATCACGAGCGCTGCGATGTTCTTTCTCGTCGGCGTGATCTACGATCGCGTGCATCACCGCGACATCCCCCGGCTGGGCGGCTTGGCCACCCGCATGCCGATCTATACCGGTTTGTCGATTCTCGGCTTCTTCGCCGCGATGGGCCTGCCGGGTCTGTGCGGGTTCATCGGCGAGATCTACGTCCTGCTGGGCAGTTGGCAGGCCCAGGTGCTGGGACCTGTCGGAGCCAAGGTGCTGACCGTGATCGCCGCGGTGAGCATGGTGCTGACCGCCGGCTACATCCTCTGGTCCGTCCAGCGGGTCTTTCTGGGGGCGGCCAAACCGGAGTACGACAACGTGCCGGAGATCTCCCGGCGGGAAATCCTCGTCATGGCCCCTCTGGGCGTGCTGGCGATTGCCCTCGGAGTTCTGCCTTGGCAAACCGTGTTCAGCTTTGTCTACGGCACGCTGGATCACATCTTGAAGCTGGTCGCATAAGCGGAGGTCTCTCGCCTTGATGGACGGATTGACATCTGAGAATCTTCGGTATCTTTGGCCCGTGCTGGCCCTGATCGTCACCTTGGGCGCCATCCCTGTCGGCGCTCTGGTCGGCAAGGAAGGGTCGGGACGTCGCGGCTTGCTCGCGGCAGCGCTGGCCGGCTTGGCCCTCGCGGTGATCCTGGCCCTGCGCTTGAATCCATCGTCCGCCACCCGCGATTCACAAGCGGCCGGCTGGCTTTCCCAATACCTGTTTCTGGACCCGCTCTACCGGTTCGTGATCGTCTATCTCTCTGTCTTCTTGGGCGGGGTTCTGCTTCTCTCGGCTTCGCTCTGGCGCAAGTCCACCTGGGAGTGGCCGGTCTACCTGTGCCTGCTCACCGGCAGCCTGATCGGAATGATCCTGCTCGCCTCCGCACGGCACTTGATCTTTCTGGCTATCGCCTTCGAGATGGCGTCGCTGCCCTCGTATGTTCTGGTGGGTTTTCGCCGGTTCAACAGCAAGTCGGCCGAAGGGGCGGCCAAGTACGTTGTCTTCGGGGCCGTCTGTTCGGCCCTGATGATCTACGGCATCTCGCTGCTCTACGGGGCGACCGGCACGTTCGACTGGGAGCAGGTTGTGCTGCGCCTCGGCGTGGAGGGGATCTCGCCGCTGGCGGTCGCCGCCCTGGTGTGTCTGTTCATCGGCCTGGCCTTCAAGATTTCCCTGGCGCCGATGCATTTCTGGTGCCCGGACGCCTTTGAGGCCGCCGGGGCCGACGTGGCCGCCTGGCTCAGCGTGGGCTCGAAGTCGGCCGCGCTGCTCGCCCTGGCCCGGCTCGCCCACATCCTGCTGCCGTCCATCCCGCCGGGCGTGCGGAACCATGCGATCCTGCTGGTGTCCGTCATCGCGATCGCCACAATGACCGTGGCCAATCTCTCTGCCTACTGGCAGACCAGCGTCAAACGGCTGCTGGCCTATTCCTCCATTGCCCATGCCGGTTACATCGTCTGCGGCGTGCTGGTCCTCTCCGACGCCGGCACCGCGGCTATCGTGGCCTACATCCTCGTCTATCTGCTCATGAACCTCGGCGCTTTCAGCGTGGCCGGCCTGATCGAAGCCCAGACCGGCTCCGACCACCTGGACAACTTCACCGGCTTGGGGACCCGCAATCCCAGGCTCGCCGCCGTGATGACGTTCTTCCTGTTCTCCCTCGTCGGTCTGCCGCCGCTGGCGGGCTTTGCCGTCAAATGGATCCTCCTGTCCACACTGTGGCAGCACCAACTCATCTTCCTCGTCGTCGCCATCCTGGCAAACACGCTCTTTAGTCTCTTCTATTACATGCGTATCGCGCGCGCCATGTACTTCAGCGGCCCGTTGGCCGACGGCCGTCCCTTGACAACCGTCCAGGTGCCCGGCCTCACGGCGGCCGTACTGGCCGTCTGTGCGACGGGCCTGATCGCCCTGTTCCTCGGATGGGGGATTCTCAACAGCCTCAGCCTGAACCTCTTTGCGACCTGACCGATCTGATTCCCAGGGCCGTGGACAGGCGTCAATCGGGTTGCCCGGGCGGATCTGCTTCCTGCTTCACCGCGTCGGCAGGTGCATTCGCCGGACGCTGGCGGGGCGGATTGCGGCTGGCCCGATGATAATAGAGGAAGCGCCAGGGAGCCTCCATCCCATGACAATCGGCACAGATCGTCTGGTGGGTCGTCCGCAGGGACGTACGGCGGGGCAGATCGGATTTGGGAACTGCATGCGTCTGGTGGCAGGTAGGACAGGAGATCGTGCCTGTGGGCGAGGGACGGCCGTGGTCGTCAAAGATCGGCATGTAGTCCGGGTGTTCCGGGCCAAGGCGGTTTAGAAGAGCCACATCAGGATGGTCCACGTGTTTTGGCAGGCGGCTCTCCGCGCAGCCACCGGGACTGTGGCAACCGGTGCATAAGCCCTTGCCGCGGTTGCTCTCCGCCGGCAGACTCTGCGCCCACGTTCCGCCGCCTGGGGAAGTGGGGTGCACTAAATGGCAGGAGCCGCAGGGACCGGATTCCGCAGCGACCTCACCGCTCACGTTGCGTGCCTGGGGCGCGGACTTCCTCAGATCGTGAGCCGTATCCAGAATCCGCCCACGCTCGGGATGGCACGCGAGGCAGAGTGCGGAATTCGTCCGCGAGGCCCGCAACAGCTTTGTATCCTGCTGGTTCTGGTGGATGTCATGACAAGTAGGGCATGAAATGATCGATTGCGGCTTGCGGATTGCGGATTGCGGATTGAGCTTGCCCACGTGTACCGTCTCTGCCGCTGGGCCCGGTCTCCCCGCGCGATGGCAGGCTTCGCAGAGACTGTCGGGCGTCAGTTCACCTCCGAGAGACGGCCAGATACCGGCCTGCTTCTGCGATCCGTGGATCGGATGACAGTCGAGACACAATGATTTGGGGACGAAGCCAAGATCTTTCGCCCATCTGCCGGCTCCGGGATCGTGCACGGAACCTCTGATCCCCAGCTTGTCCTGGTGGCAGTTCGTGCAGAGGTTGTCGCCGAGAGGGCGAAGGAGCGACGCGGATTGTGTCCCAACGTGCGGGTCATGGCAACTGTAACAGGAGATTTCAGGTCGGGGACCCGCAGGAGTTGCAGAACCGGTTTCTCCGGCTGGGGAATTGGGTTCCAAAGCCGGGAGCAGGGGATGATGCGTTCCCTGTGGCTCTTTTACCCAATCGCCGTTGTGGCAAGTACCGCAGAGATTGGAGGTGGGGCCGGCCGGAGATTCCGCCGATACCCGGGCCCAGAGGTGGGGACCGTGTGCGTTGTGAGTCGCGTGGCACAGGCGGCACGCGCCTGCCGAAGGATGGACGCCCAGCGTTTCACGCAGAGAAGACGTCAGCTTGGCGGGGTCGTGGGGTCCCTGCAAGGAATCAGCCATTTTGTCGTGGCAGAGAACGCAAAGCTGCGAACCTTCCCGCCGCAAGAAGGAGCGCGGCGCAGAGATGTGGGAGCCGTTCCGGGGCTCAAGTGCCGCTTCGGGCGGGCGAGGGGTGTGAGGATCGTGGCACGTCAGGCAGCCGATGTCTCTCGAAGCAGCATCCAGGGGCAGCGGGGGGGATATGTTGGGCGGGACAGGCACGCCCACGGGGTGCGCCTCCACGTACGGCCGATTGCGCGACCCCGGCCCTCCCGGCTTGTGGCACTCCAAGCACCCGGAACTGTGCGGCCGGCCGGTGTCCGGCACGTTGCGCGCCCAACCATGAATCCGATGACACGCGCCGCAAGGCCCTGATACGGCGGCCTTCTCATCGTGCGCGTTGACGGTGCCGGGAGAGCTGACACGCAGATCGTGAGGCGAGCCGAGGATGGCTTTCTCCTTCTCGTGGCAATCGAGGCACAGGGAACTGCCTTCGTTCTTGCGGATCAGAAGCGGCCGGGCGCCGGACGCATCGTGGAGACGGTGGCAGGAAAGACAACTCAACTCGCCATCGGGGCCAAACGTCGCTCTCTCATTCAACAAAGCCGCCGGCGGTTTGAAACCGGCGTAGGTATGACCGATGCGGTGCACAGGCGCCCCCGCGGGAGGCGAAGCTCCAGGGGCCTTGTCCGTGTGGCAGGCCACGCAGAGTTGTGACGGAGGCAGAACCAGCATCCAGGCATTCTGGGCGCCGTGCGGCTCGTGACAGGTCTGGCAGAAGATCGCGTGCCCGTCGGGTGACGTCTTGCCTCCCGCGTCCAGAATCACCCTGGGGATGGGGAACTTGGCCTGGCCGAGAGGATGCTGACAGTCGCTCTTTTGGGCATGCTGCGGATGGCAGGCCAGGCAGAGCGAGGAATCGACGTTGGGTTGACGCAGAAAGATCACCGTGCGCAGGTCGGAGTCGCCAGGCACGGCGTGGGCGGTATGGCACGTGACGCACGTCATGTGGCCCTGAGCATCCAGGGGAAACTTCTCGGTGGGAATGTGCACGGCGGGCGACGGCGCCGCATCCGTGGTGTGGTGACGCGTCGACCAGACCTTGAACCGCGAGTCGACCACCGAGCCGTCGTGGCACGACAAGCACATGTCTCCGCTGCCCGTCTGTCGCTCCATGACGGCCTGCATGGGACCCTTCTGCAGATCGCTGCGGTCCAGGGCCTGCACCCACCGGATGTGGCAGATCGCACACTCCTTGCTGGAGTTGGCAAGGACCTCCTGGCCCCAGGCAAGCCGCGCCGTCAGAGCCACGACCAGCAGAACGGCGGCGGCCAGACCGGCGCGCTTCGGAGATGATGCTGCCTCGCGCATGCCGCACTACTCCAGGTCCACGCGACAAACGCGGTGTACTTTGAGCTCCACCACGTAGAGGCGCTTGCGCTGGGCGTCGAGCGTGATTCCGGTCGGCGTGGTGAAGCCGATCGGTGTCCCCCGGGCGTCGGCGAGCGCCCCGAGGAATCTTCCGCCCAAAGCGAAGACCTGAACGTTGCCCAGGTAGCTATCGGTCACGAAGACCCGGTCTCCCCACGCCGCGACGCCCTTGGGGCGGAAGAGTTGCCCGGGTTTGATCCCCCAACCACCGGTGAAACTGACGAATTTCCCGTCGGGATTGAGAACCTGGACGCGGGTGTTGATCGGCTCGGCCACGAAGAGATAGCCCGCGGGGGAGGTATCGATCAGGAAGGGGAAGCGAAACTGCCGCTGGTCCCGCCCAGGTCCACCCCACACCGCTTCAAACCGGTGCTCGGCGAGGTTGTAGACGTGAATCACGTGATTGTCGTTGTCGGTGACGTAGAGCCGCCGGCGCGTCGGATCGACAGTCACATCCGTCGGGTCGGGAGGTACCCCGGAGGCCGAAGCGGGCAGCGGAACCGCCTCCAACGGTCTTCCGCCGGCCGCGAAGATCTGGAATCGGTGGTTTCCGGAATCCGCCACGTAGACATTCCCGTTCGGGTCCGTCGCAATTCCCAGGGGGTGGGCCAATTGACCCAGTCCGCCGCCGCGGTTGCCAAATTGAAACTGGAACCGTCCCTCGCCATCACAGACGACCACGCGATGGTTGACTCCATCGAGGATGTACAGGCTGCCGTCCCGGCCCACGGCGGCGTCGCTCGGCATGTTGAAGGGAGTCCCTGCGGGACCCACGATCACTCCTTGCCGCTGCCCGCCGATAGCCGCGAGCCCCAGCACCAGCGATAAGCGGACCATCCCTGTCGCGATCACTACTTCTTCTCTCTGGGGCTCTTGCCCTGCTCGGCCGGCGGGTTCAGCAGCTTCGGCATGTGAAACGTCTCGTAGCGCTGGACCAGATCGACCACTTCCGCACTGACGAGAAAGGCCGCTCGCGCGGCCGAATAGCCCAGGGCGGTATAGGGCAGAAACGTGCTCTGCGCATCGTGGCAGGTGCTGCACCGCACCGGCTTCTCGACGCACCGCCGGTGGATGAACTTGTTGCCGATCACTCTCTGGCTCTCGCTCAGGCTGTACATGCGCTGCCGGAACTGGGCGGCAAACGCCTTCTCCTCTTCAAGCTGCACCGGTTGGGGATTGTCCGGCGCGCCCGTGAGCGGGATGATCTTGGCGCCGTATTCGCCCCAGGCGCCCTTGTCCATCTCCGGGTTGGCGCACAGTTGGCCGGTGGTCAGATCGATCCAGCCGAAGCGCGTGGGCGCCACGGTTTCCTGCTCGCGGACGTGGCAAACCTGGCAGGAGATAAAGAGATTGTGCATGTTCAGGAAAGCACGCTCCCTCGTGTTGCGCGAGTGGGGAATCGGCCCGTGACATCCGACGCAGAAGTTCTGCGTGTCGGATTGGTACCAGCGGCCGATGTGGTGGAAATGGCCGGGCAGCTTCGGCTCCTGGAATTCCCAGTCGCCCAGATAACGCGCGACCTTTTTCTCCGTGAGGGCGACGACGCTGTCGAACACCTTGAAGTCGGCCGCCTGCACCTTCCTGCCGGCCAGCGGGTCGCCGACCGTCCCGACCAGATACAGCGTCAGCCAGCCGGCCGCCCCGGCGAGCAGGATGCTCCACAGCGCGACGTACAAGAAGAGCAGAAAGCGTTTCGAGAGGCTCGCGGAATGACTCATGGCTTCACCTCCGTTGTGACAGCGAAATGACGCAATTCGGCTCCGTGTTCTTCGGCCAGCACCCGCGCGGAGATTTTGCCGTTGATCACCATGCCGGAAAGCGGCGACAGTCCGGGTCGCCCCAGAACGCCCGGGAGATGGACGAGCGTGATGTGCGCCACGGCCAGGAGCGATTCATACGTGTGGGCCAGATAGGCGATGTTCAGCACCCAGCCCGGAAGCAGATGGGTCACCAAATCCTGGGCCCAGAGCATGATGCCCGTGACGCCCAGCAGAGGAATGCCCCAGAACAGGCCCAGGTACTCCAATTTCTCCTTCCAGGAGAAGCGATCGTAGTGGGGCCGGTAGGGGCTCAGGAACAGGACATATTTCGCCGTGGCGACCAGATTGTGCAGATCCTGCAGGCGGGGAATCATCGGCAGGGTCAGGATGGCCCCCGCCCAGGCTCGCAATCCGTGCTTCTTCTCCCGCCGGAGCGAACGCCGGACATTGCGGAGGATCAAGAGCACGTGGACGGCGAAGCCGGTCAGCAGCGACACGCCGGCGACCCGATGCACGATCGGTGCCGTGTGGATGCCTCCGAACAGATCGTAAAGGACCGGGGCCCAAGACGCGTTGGGAAACTTCATGGGAAAGCCGGTCAGGCACAGAACCACGAAGACCACAACGAGGAAGACATGCTGCACCCGCTGGGCGCCCGTGAAACGCAGGAGTCCCCCTTCTTGAGCGGCCTTGCGTTCGGCCAGGTTCGTCAGATGCTCGATCTCGTCTTCCGCTTCCTCACTCGGGAACAACTCGCGCACGAGTCCGAGCACGTTCAGCGTCAGAATGGGCAGCAGGATGCCCAGGGTGGCGAGCACAAAGAATAGTGCCACCGCAAACTCCAGCGGATGCGTGCGGGGATTCCGATTGGAGTGGACATCGAAAGAGGCAAGGGCGGGCGCCGCCGAGGCATGACAGTCCTTCGTGCGGCAGGTGGCCGCGAGGTTGTCGGGATGGATCGAGGACCGCGCATCTGTTCGGGCGTGCATCTGGTGAACGCTACCCTTCTGGGCGTGACAATCCAGGCAGTCCGGCGCCAGCGAGGAACCCAGGAGAACCGCCTTGCCATGGTAGGTCTCCAGGTAGCTGGATACGACGTCCGGCAGGCCGTGGCGCTGGGCGAACTCCGTGTCCGCGTGGCAGGTGGCACACATTTCGACTACCTCGCGCGGATCGCGCGCTTTGTGGAGGCGCGTCGTCACGTGGGAATAGAAGTAGCGGACGAAATTCTCGTCGGTAGGGCAGAGCGTGCAGCGGCTGACGGCCCGGTCGGAGACGCCGGCGCTCATCTTCTTGAAGATCGAGACAGGCCGGAACAGCGGCATGTCGTGGCAATCCTTGCACCGCGGAAAGTCGTCCGGACAGCTTTGCAGAGCGCCGTTGGGGTCCTTCGAGGCGTGCACGCTGTCTTCCAGAACGGACTGCACTGTCGCATGCGTGAAGATGATCTCACGGGTGGGCTCTTCAATGTGGCAACTGCGCAGGCAATCGACGGGTTTAGCGTCGCTGTGGGGGATCTTGTCGATATCCGCGTGGCAGCCCCGGCAACTGACGCGGGCATGCGGGCCGCGATTGAAGAGGGCCTCATCTACGTGAAAGAGCCGGTAAGTGCCTTCCTTGTCCACGCGGGCCAGACCGCGGAAGCGGTGGCACATGAGACAGTCTTCTGCATCCATCGCTTGCAGGCTCTGCAGGGGAGCCAGAGTCAACACTGCCAGAAGGCTCAGTGCGAGCCGCAGACGCGAGCCCCCGGGGTCCCCGTCGGGACTGCGGACGATCCTAAGCGGCTTCAACAGCCATTTTACTTCTGATGACATGCTACACACACGCTCCCTTGAGGAATGCGAAGACGATGATTGGCGGCCTGCTTGGGTTCCGCGCCCACGGCGCGGGGGTTTCCGCCGGGCAGCAGACCTTTCTCGTGCGGATTGTGGCAGCTAGAGCACGTGACGCGGCCGTCCTCGTCCAGCGGGATGGACCGGGGAGTCCGCTTGGTGGCACGCGCGATCTCCAGGAGCTGCGCAAAGGGCAAACGCATCTTGGATTTCATTTCGTACGCCGACATATATTGCACCATCTCGGCCGAAGGGGTCGCGGACAGGTGCGAAGCGACAGGATGGCTCTGGGCCACGACGTGACAATTCCGGCACAGCGCGGCGGCTTGGGCACGGAGCCCGAAGGAAGCGCCCTCGCGTGGCTGCGAATCCACGGCCGGGACATCGACGTGGCACCAGCCGCACGTGTCCGCCTTGGTCTTGCCGGCGTTAAGCTGATCGTGGGCGTTGAACGGGCGATAATTCTCCGGGGCATGACATCGGAAACAGAACAGCAGGGGGTCGGGACTCCCGCCGCCACGCAACAGGGCCTGACCCGACGGCACCGGTTGCTGCCCGGCCCGGCAGTTCTGGGCAATATCGTGGCACGTGAGACAGGTTAGCGCTCCCCCACTCAGAGGGAAATCGCCGGGAATCCTCCGCGCGAGTGTTGGACTGGGGGTGATATCGACCACATGAGCCTCACGAATCGCCCGCCGCCCATCATGACACGACTGGCACAACTGCGAAACGTTCCCATCAAAACGCAGGGTCTCCCGGCCCCCGGCACCGGACGTGTGGCATAATGAACATAGCCCCGAATCCCTATGGGGGTTCGGGGCTACGTCTTGCGGTTTCGACTCGCCTTCTCCAGGCCAGGCCGGCTTGCCCAGCACGGCCAGCCAGAGCAGGATAATCAGGACGTCGTCGGGCCTAAGCCGGTTTGTCAATGACATCCTTTCATGCATAGACCATTACGGTCGAACCATCTTCGCCATATTGATGGTCGTCTTCGTGCCCAGATCGGCGATGCTGTCGTACATTGTCTGAATTACGTACTTAGGATTGTGGGCGAAGGCGCCGGGGTCCTTCTGTGCATACTGGTAGTTGTATGCGGCACAAAGCAGCCGGGGCGTCCAACTCGCGTACCTGTTGGTGCTGGCAGCCTCGCCCGGATCCAGTTTCCCGTTGCCATCGGTGTCATTGAAGAAGTACGGATGCGAAGCGGGGCTGTAGACAATCGGGGCTTTGGCCACATTGGTGGCGTAGTTCTGGATGGCGGCATACAGCACGTCTGCAACACCCGCGATCTCATAGGAGATACCTTCGGTCTTGTTGCCATCGCCATCGTAGTCCTTCTGGTCCTTGCGCATGTTCAGGGGCTTGGTGTTGCCGTGGCAGATCGGGGTGGCGCAGCCCTGCGTCTTCAACTCGCCCGTATGCGTCTCATGACACTCGGTGCAGGTATCGAAGCTGCTGACGTGCTTGAGGCGTCCTTCGTAGGTCTTGCCCTGGTATTCATAGGCGCCCTTGGCCTGGGTGCCGAAGAGGGTCGCACCCGCCGCGAAGTAGTGGACGTTGCTGAAGGTCACCTTGCTGGACACGGTATCGAGGTCCAGTCCGGCAATCTTGGTGTTGACGCTCACGGTGGACTCACGGCCCTGATGGCAGCTAATGCAAAGGTTGCTGCCGGGATCGCCCGTATCGAGCTTCGCGCCGCTGGGGAACAGGGCGGTCTTGACCTCGTAACGGGTGAACGCCGGCATGGCGTTATGGCAGGTCATGCACAGCAGGCCATTGGACAGCGGCTGCGAGGCGGTGACCCCTTCCTGAAGGAAGAACGGCAAACCCGTCGCGGAGTGGCACTTGCTGCATCCGCCGGAGACTTTGCCATCGGCGTCCCAGTGCCGCCACTGCTCATTGGAGCCGGCGAAGTGACCGGCGTCGTTGCGCGTCAGCTTCGCGACGGCCGTGGCATCGAGGTCTTCGATGGAATCGAAGAGCAACTGAATGATGTACTTGGCGTTATGGGCAAACGCGCCGGGATCCTTCACCGAGACCTGGTAATTGAAGGCCGCCTTGAGCAGCCGCGGCGTCCAAGAAGGAGCATATCGGTTGGCGCTCACAGCCTCATTGGGATCGACGTTGCCGTTGCCATTGGTGTCTTTGAAGAAGTAGGGGTTCGCGCCGGCGTCATAGATGATCGGAGCGCCGGCCTTGGCGGCATAGGCTTGGATTGCTTGGTACAACTTCGCCTGCAGGCCCTCAATCTCGCCGGCGATGCCTTCCTGCACGTCGCCGTCTCCGTCATAGTCGTGGGCGGAGGCGATCATCCGAATCGTCTTCAAATCTTCCTTCTTCTGAACGCCGGGATGGCAAGCGGCACATTCCTCGATGCGAACTTCCAGACTGTGCTGGTCGTGGCAATCGATGCAGGTATCGAGACCCACCACGTGGGCGAACTTGACGTCATACGCCTTGCCGGCATACTGATAACCGCCCTTGGTGGTGCCGCCGTACAGGGTGGCGCCGGCCGCAAAATAGTGCATGTTGGCGAAACCCAGCTTCGCACCAACCTCATCCGGCTTGTTGGGATCGGCGTTCGTCTTGATGGACGTGTCCACGGACACCGTGGATTGACGGCCCTGATGGCACGTCATGCACCGGGCCTCGGCACCGAGGTCTTTGACCACGACGCCCGACGGGAAGGTGATGCTGTCGAGGGCGACGGTCGCCGCATTGTGGCAGGCAGCGCAATCGATCACTGTCCCGACCGGGGGAGCCTTGTCCACGACACCGGCCGCACTGCCATCGGCGCCAAGGTAATCCTGGAATCCCGTCGAGCTGTGGCACCGTGCGCAACCGGTGGGGACCACCGCCGGGTTCGCATCGTTCCAGTCGTTGAAGGCCTCTGCCGTCTTATCGGCATGCCCGGACGACTGCCAGAGCCCCTCAATGAACGGGACATCCACTGCCGCCGCGTGGATTTGCAGGTCGCCCGCCCAGGTTGCCAACGCGGTCGCTCCCGTCAACAGGACCGATGCCGCAAACCACCTTGTCCAGCCGCCAACCATCGTTCGTGTGCACCCAACCTTCGCCATTGTGGTTCCTACCCTCAACTCTGTGTTAGTCCTGGTTTCTTGCCGAACGCCTTGCGTGCTCCTCCTTGAAGCACTGCCGCTCTATGGGAGTAGAACGGCTCTGCCTGAGCTTTAGCAACGTCTGTGCCACAACCGCCGCTTGCCATGAAGTTTCAACGCAATGCTCTTAAGTTCCGCTTGAATAGATACTTACGTGTTGGATAAAAATGGTCGTCTCGCAGAACTCATAGGGCCGATAATGGAATTCTCTCAGAAATGAGAGGAGTTAGGCCAATCTGTCTCACGCAAGGGAACTTGCCTTACGTTGGGGATCGAGTGGCACCGAAGCCAGAACGAGCAACGCCGACCTCCTAAGTCCCTTGTCCGCCGGCTCATCCGGGCAGACTTGCGGAATACCGTTGCTGGTTCTTGCGTCATAGCGTATATGCTGTACGCGTGGGTGTCATAGAGGCAATTGGGTTCCTGTAATGATTCTCGTCTGGTTTATCTACGGCTTGGCGTTTTTCGTTCTTGGGCTGGTGATCCTCGTCTACCCCAAGAAGGGCAGCAAATTTGACTTGGCCCAGTGCATCTGGATGGTGGGGGTCTTCGGCATCGTTCATGGCCTGAACGAGTGGCTCGACATGTTCATCCGCATTGGGGGCCCGCTTCCGCCGGACCTCCTGGCTTGGCTCAGGATGTTCGTGCTACCCGCCTCCTTCTTCTGGCTGGTTCTATTTGGCGCCACGATCCTCTCGCGGAATGCGAAAAGGCGTCGCTTGCTGCGAATGGTCCCGGTGCTTCTGGCCGTGGGGTGGCTGGTGGCTCTCCTGCTGGACGAACCGTCCCGCCGGCCCCTGGTGGAGAACATCTGGTCCCGCTACCTGCTGTGCGTACCAGGGACCCTTCTCACAGCCTGGGCCCTTCTGCTCGAGATGCGCCGGTTCCGAGCGATGGGGCTGTACTCGATTACGAGGAATCTGACCATTGCCGCTGCCACGTTTGTCGCCTACGGCGTCTTTGCGGGCGTCTTCGTGAGAAAAGCCGACTTCTTTCCCGCGAGCATCCTGAATTATGAAACCTTCACCTCGCTGACGGGGCTTCCGGTCCAGATCTTCCGGGCGATCTGTGCGGTCGTTGCGGCCTGGAGCATCATTCGCGTGCTGGACATCTTCCGGTGGGAGAGCCACGAGGCCTTGCGCGTCAGCGAAGCACGCTGCGCGACGATTGCCTCGGCCATGCCGGTCTTTCTCTTCATGACCGACCCCGACCTGGTTGTCACCTTTGTCCAGGGCAAGGGCCTGGAGGTGCTCGGCCTGCGCCCCGAGCAGATCCAGGGCCGGCACATTCTCGAGGCTTTTCCCAACGGCGAGAGTCTCGTGGACCACTGCGGGCAAGCTCTGTCGGGGCAGGAGTTCGCGGCGACCGTCCTGATGGACGGCGTTCCTTTCGAGATCTGCTACTCCGCTCTGAGGAATCGAACCGGGGCGATCACGAGTATTGTGGGCGTGGCCGTGGACGTCAGCGCCAGAATGGAAGCACAACGGGAGTTGGATGAGTATCGCCGGAAGATCGAGAAGCACGCGCATGAAGCCGCCGTGGGCGTCTTGAGTGCGACCGTGGCCCGGCATGTGGCCGAGCCGCTGACGGTAACACAACTGGTGTTGGAGAAAGCCGTTGCGGATCTGGCCGGTCCCGAGGCGCAGGACGCCGTGCGCAGCAGCATCGGCAGGAGTCTCTCGGAACTGTCCAAGGCCCGCGAGACCCTCAATCGCTTCATGGAAATGACCCAGCCGGATGCAGCGGCCGCCGAACAACCCATCGGCTTGTACCAGATAGCGAAGCGGACCATGAGCGTGTTCGCCGATAGCGCCGTGCGCCGCAAGCTCACGATCGCCGTGAAGAACATGGACGCCGTGCCGCTTCTCACCGTCTCGCCGCGCGAGGTGGAACAGATCTTCTACCATTTGATGCAGCGGGCCATCGACGCTGCCGACGGCAGGGCGGAGCAGAAGCTGACCATCAGTTGTTCCGTAGGCGAGCGGTGCATTGAGTTGCTGTTCTGCGATACGTGTGGGGGGATTCGCACGCCGCCGGCCGGAACCGCTCTCGGCCAGGTCCTCCCGAATACGGACGATGTTGACGGCTTGGGATTAGGCGTAGCCGTCGTGAAACGGATCGTGGCCGGCCACGGCGGGCAGATTACCCTTGAGACTGGGCCGGAAAATACGACCCTCAGGGTCCGGCTGCCCGCGACACGAACGTACTGACCACCACCACGCTGGCAGCGTTCGCATAAGTCACACTATTAAAGACACTTACGACAAATCCGCATGTTGGCGGGCATCACGAGACACAGGGTACCGTACCGTGGCTAAGCGTCTGCGTGAGGCTCCTTGGTGGTCACGAACCCTTGTAATGCCAGCACTTTTCCGGTACGATATAGTATAAGTCTTATCGAATATGAGATACTTGGGGTGGTGAGAAAGTCCCGTCGTGTCCGTTGACGATCTCAGGGGATTGGACGTTGTCTGACAAGGTCGGTTGCGTGTGTCGAAACAGGAGTGAAGATGTTTGAACTATCTGCACCGGAGGCGGTAGTATTCACACTGGTCGTACTGGCTCAGACGGCGGCCGGCGTGGTGGCGGCCTTGCAGCTCGCCGGCAGCCGTCGGCGCTATGAATTCGTGCACGGGCCGTGTGTCCTGGCGACGGTGATCCTCAGCACCGTTCTGCTCACCTTGCGCGGCATGTCGATCCGGGCGGTCCCGCTGACCGGTTTGTTTGATTCCCTTATTGTATTGGCCCTGATTTTCGGGGTGTTGTACCTGCTGCTGAAATCCGCCGTGGAACAGGTCTGGTTCGGCTCCGTAATGGTCTGGGCGATCCTCGGAATCGTCCTGATCGCCGCCCTGGTGGCCAAGCCGGCGTCAAGAGTTCAGGAATTGGCAGGGACGCCCTGGGCGGTCGCCCACGCCAGTGCCATGATCCTGGCGACCGCCTCCACCGTGTTTGCGGCCGCCAATTCCGCCCTGTACCTCTTGGGCAGTTATCGGCTCAAGCACAAACGACTGATGTATGTGCTGGGCCGAATTCCCAATATGGAGACTCTGGCCCGCATGAACCGGATCGGCGTACGAATGGGTTTTGCCTTGCTGACAGCCGGCGTGGTCGGTGGATTGGGCCTGGCCCATCTGGAGGGAACCGGGATCGCCAACTGGCTGGCCGATGTCAAAGTGATCTGCATCATCCTGGCTTGGATTTCGTTGGGCACGCTGGTAATCCTCGACCGGCTCGATCTGCTCAAGGTCAAGGTGCGGGCCTATGGGACAATGGTGGCGTTCGGACTGCTTCTAATCGCAATTATTGGAGTCACCGTGGCGGGTGCAACACGGCACAGGTTCTCGCGGGAGTTTCCGGCCCCGCCGGAGCATCGCGCACCGATAGCTGCGACCCAAACGGTGTGAATTCCAGATGAGTATTGTCATTCTCGGCCTGAATCATAAGAGCGCGCCCGTGGAGATCCGGGAGCGGCTGGCGTTCGACCCGTCGGAAGCGACGGCGGCGCTGGGCCGGCTCAAGGAGATGGACCGCGCGGCCGAGTTCGTCCTGCTGTCAACCTGCAACCGGGTCGAGTTGTACTACGCGGGCGAGCAAGACTCGCAGCAGATTGCCGGCCGGCTGGTGGCGTTCCTGGCCGACTTCCATCACGTGGAGCCCGAGCAGTTCAAGTCCTGCCTGTATTTCCACGAGAACGAGGACGCCGTGCGGCACCTGCTGATGGTGGCAGCGGGCTTGGATAGCATGGTGGTGGGCGAGGCTCAGATCCTCGGTCAAGTCAAGGAAAGCTACCATCTGGCCTGTGCGTCCAAGAGCACCGGCAAGATCCTCAACCGGTTGTTCCACTGCGCCTTCTTCACGGCCAAGAGCGTCTACACGAGCACCGCGATCTCGAACGGCCGCGTCAGCGTCGCCGGCGTGGCGGTGGAACTGGCCCTGCAGCTCTTCGCCGATATCGCACGGGCGAAGGTCGTCGTGATCGGGGCCGGCGAAACAGGGGAACTGGTCGTGCAGCATCTGCGCAAGATCGGCTGCACGGACATCACAGTGGTGAACCGGTCCTTCGACCGCGGGGCGGAGCTGGCCAAGCGGTTCTGGATCTCCGTCGGACGCTGGGAGGAATTGGACGATCAGATCGGCGAGGCGAACATCGTGATCTCTTCCGTGGCCACACCGGAGTACTTGTATACTAGGGAATCCTTTGCCCAGAAGATCAACCGGCGAAAAAAAGGCTCGCTCCTCGTCATCGACGTGGGCGTGCCGCGCAACTTCGATCCCGCGATCAACAAGGTCGGCGATGTCTACCTGTATAGCATGGACGAGCTGAAGGAGGTCGCCGAGCAGAATCTCAAGGCCCGTGAGGAGGATGTCACCAGCGGCCTGGAGATCGTCTATACGCAGGCGGCGGAGTTCATGGACTGGTTCCGCGCGAAGGACGTGGGCCCGCTGATCGGCCGCATGAAGGATGAATTCCAGCAGATCAGCCGCCGGGAGCTCGAACGGTTCCTGGTGGGACCCCGCCAGAATGCCTCTTGCCGGGAACCGCTAGAAGACATGGTCAACCGGGTGGTGAACAAACTGCTGCATTGCGTGATCAAGAACATCAACGCCGTGGCCAAAGAAGCGGGTCCGGCCGAGGCGGCCAAGCTGGTCGATACCATCCTGCGGCAGGCCCAGGAGATTACCTCCACGAAAGACGAGGAACAGACCCAGGGATGAAGCCGCCAACCTCACCAATGCGAATTCTGCGAATGCTCTTCTGGGAGACGACGGTCCGCTGCAACCTGGCCTGCGCCCATTGCCGCCGGCTGGAATCGAACGACGCCGGGGTGGCGGACCTTTCCACGTCCCAAGGCGAGACCCTGATCGACCAGCTTGCCGAACTGGGCCGGCGCCAGCCACACATGCCTTTGCTGGTGTTCTCCGGCGGCGAGCCGTCATGCCGGCGCGACCTGTTCACGCTGATGGAGAGAGCCCGTCAACGCGGGATTATCCTGGCCTTGGCGACGAACGGGACGACCATCAACCACGAAAAGGCGCTGCAAATCCGCGACAGTGGCGTCGCGCGGGTCTCCGTCAGCCTCGATGGGGCGACCGCCGAGGTTCATGACAGGATGCGGCAGATTCCGGGCGCCTTCGACAGAGCGTTGGAAGGCATCCGGCATCTTCACGACGCCGGCGTGCCTTTCCAGATCAACGTCACCCTGACGAAGCAGAATGTCCATCAGTTGGAAGATGTCTACGAGGTGGCAAAATCGCTGGGCGCGGTGGCGGTTCATATCTTTATGCTCGTGCCGGTCGGTTGCGGACAGGTGCTGGCCGAGACGGACATGCTCTCGCCCCAACAGTACGAGCAGATCATGCAGGACATCTGCACGTTGGAAAGCCGGGGCGAGATTCAGATCAAGGTCACCTGCGGTCCGCATTATGAGCGGGTGAAGAGGCAAATGCGAATCGAATCCAAGGCTGCGAATCCGCAATCCGCAATCCGCAATCCGCAATCAAAAGGTTGTCTCGCGGGGCTGGGGGTGCTCTTTGTCAGCCATCGCGGCGACGTCTATCCGTGCGGCTACCTGCCGGTCAACTGCGGCAACATCCTCCAAAAGAGACTGATCGAGATTTGGGACAGCAGTGAGGATTTGGCCCGGATGCGGGATGTCGCGGCGCTGGAGGGCAAGTGCGGGGTCTGCGGATACAAGCAGGTCTGCGGGGGCTGCCGGGCCCGGGCGTTTGGCATGACCGGCAATTACATGGGCGAAGAGCCTTTCTGTGCCTACGATCCTCGGGCGGCAGAGCCTGAGCGGATAAGGTGAATACGCGATGATCAACATCAGCAAACTCTACTGCGATCAGATTACCCCCGGCGACTGGCTGCGCTACGGCAGAAAGGATTCCGGCGCCGGCTGGAGCGACGCCGTCCCCGCGACAGCTTCGGAAAGAAGACCCATCGTCGTGTGGAACATCACGCGCAAGTGCAATCTGCAATGCGTTCACTGCTACAACGACAGCGGGCCGGATAAGACTTGCAGCGAGGTGTCCACCGCGCAGGTGAAGGGGGTCATCGACGATCTGGCGCAGTTCGGAGTGCCGTCCATTCTGTTCTCGGGCGGCGAGCCGCTGCTGCGACACGATCTCTTTGAGTTGATCGAGTACGCTGTCGGCAGGGGCCTTCATGCGGTCATCTCGACCAACGGCACGCTCATCGCTACGGACAAGGCCCGCCGGATCAAACAACTCGGAGTCTCCTACGTCGGCATCAGCCTCGACGGGATCGGCCCGATCAACGACAAATTCCGCGGCGTGTCCGGTGCGTTCGAGCGGGCGGTCAAGGGGATTCGCAACTGCCAGGAGGCCGGTGTGCGGGTCGGTCTGCGGCTGACGCTGACCAAAAGGAACGTCCAGGACGTCGAAGGGCTGTTTGAGTTCTTCGAGGCCGAGGGCATCGAGCGGGCGTGCTTCTATCACCTGGTCCCCAGCGGCCGGGGGGCGGCCATCGCCGGCGAGGACTTGACCCACGCCCAGACCCGCGATGCCTTGGACCGCATCCTGGCCAAGGCTCGGCACTTCAAGCAGGCCGGACGCAAGACCGATATCCTGACCGTCGATAACCACGTCGACGGCGTCTACCTTTACCGCAAGCTGCTCGCGGAGGGGTCCGAACGATCCGCCGAGGTCTGGAAACTGCTGACCTGGAATGGCGGGGGCCTCTACAGCAGCGGCGTCGGCATTGGCTGCATCGACTACAACGGCAACGTCCACCCGGACCAGTTCTGGTGGCGCTACGACTTAGGAAGCATTCATGACAGGCCCTTCAGCGCAATCTGGACCGACCCGGATGAGCCGCTGCTGAAAGGGCTGCGCGACCGGCGCTCCCGGATCAAGGGCCGCTGCCGGCTGTGCCGATACTTCGATGCCTGCGGCGGAAGCCTGCGGGTGCGAGCGGACGCCTATTTCGGCGACCCATGGGCCCCGGACCCAGCCTGCTACCTGACCGACGAGGAGATCGGTCTGGACGCGGCACAGCGCCAGGAACTCGTGAAGGCAGGTGAGCATTTTGACCTGTCCCCATGACAAAAGGTCGCTTTCTGTGGCACTGAAAGGACAGCGGGAATCGCAACACTTCTCAATAGTGGGAGTTTTCCCTTGTCCTACGGGCGGGCGGGTGGTAAGGTGAGGACAGACAGGAACACGTTGGCTGGTGATGTCTTCGGAGGCCGGGGATCTCGGGGTCAGCCGAGGAATTGTGACGCAAACAGACTGAGGACGAGCATGGTCTCGCAGACCTGCACATTTCGTGGCTCACCGGATGCCGACGGCGGGCCAGCCTCTCCCACGCCGAGCGTCGCGTTGGGGGACCCCTTCGAGGGGTCGCTCGCCGACCAGACGCTCTGGCTGATCTCCCTGCGCTGGGTCGCCGTCACCCTGGTGGTGATCGGCACGTTGGCTGGGACGTATATATTCCCTGTGCTGATGGATCCCAGGCCGCTCTACGCCACGGCGCTGGCGCTGCTGATATGCAACGTCGCCTACGCCATCGCGGCCCACGGCCATCGTCGCGGCGAACCGCGAAGCGTCGTCACTTTGGCCACGGTGCAGATGGAGGTGGACTTGTTCGTCCTGACGGCCGCTCTGCACTTCTCCGGCGGCGTGACCAATCCCTTCTTTCTCTTCTATGTATTTCACGTGATCATCGCGACCATCATCCTGCCGCGGAACCTTTCGTTCGCCGTCGGTCTGACCGCCATCACCCTGTTCGGCCTGTTGGCGGTGAACGAGCTGAACGCGGGGGCGATTCTCGGGCATTATCCTTTTCAACTGTCGGCCGGCGGCGGGTTCTGGAGGAACCCGGTTTACAGTCTGGCCGCCTTTGCCGCGTTTGCCTGCACGGTGATGATCGCCCAGTATCTGACCCGCATCATCATCGTCCGCATGGCTTCGAAGGAGTTGGAAGCCGCGCAAAGCAGCAATCTCCTCCGGGCCATTATCAACGCCATGGCAGAGGGCCTGATCTTCGTCACGGCGGATGGACAGGTCGCGCTGTGCAACCGCGCCGCTGGACAATGGCGGCGCAACGGCAGCGGGGCGGACCCGGAGTCGGTTGATGCCTTTCCCGCGACCCTGGCGGCGCACATCGAGGCTCTGGCGGACCGCGAGCCCGGGGCGCCGTCGCCGGACAAGACCATCGAGTTCCACACGGGCGGACCGACGCCGCGGCTGATCGAGGCCCGAAGCTGCCCGGTGACGGGACTACAGGGCATTCCACTCGGCTATGTCATCGTCGGGCAGGACCTGACGGAGCACAAACGGCTGGAGGCCGACCTTCTTTCCCGCACGGAGCAGGTCACGACCATCAATGAGATGTTGAAGATGTCCCGGGTGCGGATGGCCCAGCGTGAGAAAATGGTGGCCCTCGGCCAGATGGCGGCGGGCATCGCGCACGAGATCGGCAACCCGTTGACGAGCCTTTCCTCCGTCGTGCAGTACCTGGGCCGCAAGTGCGCGGACCCGGAACAGAAGGAACTGTGCCGCGTCGTGGACCACCACGTGGGGCGGATCTCCGCGATCTTGCGCCGCATGTTGAATCACGCCCGGCCGGCCACCGCGGAATACAAGTGGGCGAACGTCAATGAGCTGGTCCAAAACACCCTGGAACTGATCCGGCTGGACAAGCGGGCGGCCGGGGTGACGATTACGGACACGTACAATGCCGAGCTGCCCATGGTGTGGCTCAATCCGCAGAATCTGGAGCAGTGCCTTCTGAACGTCGCGATTAACGCGCTGGACGCGATGGAAGCCAAAGGGGCCGGCTTCGATCATCGGCTCGAAGTGGTGAAGACCCTCAAGGAAGAGAACGTGGAGATTCGCATCAGCGACACGGGCGTCGGCATGAGCCCCGAGGTCTGCCGGCGCGCCTTCGAGTCGTTCTTCACGACCAAAGAGATCAGCAAGGGAACCGGCCTGGGGTTGTTCGTCAGCTACAACTTGATTACGGAGATGGACGGCACGATCGAGCTGCAGTCCGAGTTGGGCAAAGGCACGACCGCGATCATTCGCATCCCGGTCCGGCCCAAGCAGGATCTGCTCGTCGGCCCTCCGGGTGAAACGGACCACGTACCTCTGACGAAACCGACCGAATGAGCCGCAGCCAAGACGAAGTATGGGTATGATTTCTTCATGGGAGACCAGGTAGCGTATGGCCGAACAGAAACCTCAGATACTTTTGGCGGATGACGAGGCCACCTTCCGGGAGACGTTTGCGAAGGTCCTGGAGGAAGAGGGTTTCGCCGTCACGGCGGTCTGTGGCGGCAAGGAGGCGACGGACGCCATCATGAAACAGCCCTACGCCGTCGCCATATTGGATATCCAGATGCCGGGCAGCGACGGGATCAGCGTTCTGCGGGAGGTCACGGCGCTCCGGCCCCAGACGCGCGTCATCATGGTCACCGCCTACGGCACCGTGGAGATGGCGGTCGAAGCGATCAAGCTCGGCGCGTGTGACTACGTGATGAAGCCGGTCAACTTCGACGAAATGCTGACGAAGATCCGCCAGCACCTGCGCTACGTCGAGCTGGAGGCGGAGAATCAAAAGCTGCGTGAGGAGCTGGACGGGCGTTTTGACATCAGCCAGATCATCGGCGAGACGCGTATCATGAAGCAGGTCTTCGAGACGATCCGCAAGGTCGCCCCCACGCACAGCAACGTGCTGATCACGGGCGAGAGCGGAACAGGCAAGGAGCTCGTGGCGCACGCCATTCACGCCTTGAGCGGGACGAATGGGGGACGCTTCATCGCGGTCAATTGCAGCGCGATCCCGGAGTCGCTGCTCGAGAGCGAGCTGTTCGGCCATAAGAGAGGCAGTTTCACCTCGGCGTTCGAGGACAAGAAGGGGCTTTTCGAGACGGCCCGCGGCGGGACCCTGTTCCTCGATGAAATCGGCCACATGTCCCCGAACTGCCAGGTCAAACTGCTCCGCGCCGTGGAACAGAGGCAGGTCGTGCCGGTTGGGTCAAGCACGCCGATCGATGTCAACCTGCGTCTGATCGCCGCCACCAATCGGGACTTGGCCAAGGAGATCAAGGAGGGGCGGTTCCGGGAAGACCTGTTCTACCGCCTGAATGTCGTAGGGATTCACCTGCCGCCCCTGCGCGAGCGGCGCGAGGACATCCCGCTGCTGGTCCGGCATTTCGCCAGGAAGTACAACGCCGAGATGGGCAAACATTGCACGGGAGTCAGCGATCGCGTGATGCAGATCCTGGTAGGCCACGAATGGCGGGGCAATATCCGGGAGCTCCAGAACGTGATCGAGCGGGCCATTATCTTCGCGGAAGGCGAGACCATCGAGCTGGCGGACATCGGTTTCGCCGGTGCCGAGGCCGCCGTGGCAACCGAGGGCGAGGAGGACTTGCAGAGCGCGGTCAAGGCCTACGAACGGGAACAAATCTGCCGGGCGCTCAACAAGTACGATTGGGACAAGATCGAGACGGCCAAGGCCCTGGGAATCGGGGTTTCCAGTCTCTACCGGAAGATTGATGAGCTGGAGATTGCCGACGGTAGAGAGCGGACCAGGAAGACCGGACAACGATAGGATGGAGCGTGACGAGAGACCCATGAGTTGCAGGATTCGAGCATGAAGATCAGCCGAGCTTCCGCGTATGCGTTGCACGCGTTGATGTATATGGCCAGGCACGTGACCCAATTGCCTGTCACCAGCAAGGCCATAGCCAAAGCAGAGGGCATACCGCCAGGGTATCTGGCGAAGGTACTACAGCAACTGGTGAAAGCCGGTTTCATACGGTCGGTGCGAGGCCGCGAGCGCGGGTACGTCTTCGCCAAGCCTCCGGAAGAGATCAGTCTTCTTGGTCTATTCCAGACCCTGGACGGGGAGCCGTTGTTCGACGACTGTCCCCTGAGACACTGTGCCTGCGGCGGAACGCGTCAGAACTGCCACATCTTCGCGCAATGGCTGACGATCACTCGCAGAATGAAGGAACTGCTGGACGAGATGACGATCGCCACCGCCGCCTGGCACCACCCCGAACATCGCTTCAACGCGCTGCCGAATCCCGAGCTTTCCGCAAAAAACAGTAGTGAAAACGTAAGTTTTTGAAGATTCTCACAAATGGGAATGGACGATCTGGATCGTAGAATCCTGGACGCGTTGCAGCATGACTTTCCTCTGCGCGAGCGTCCCTTCGACATCCTGGCCCAACGCCTGGGACTCAATCCCGACCTGCTCTGGTCACGTGTGGAAGCTATGCGAAAGAGCGGCGTGATTCGTCGTCTGGGAGCCAGTCTCGATTCGAGGAAGCTGGGGTATTGCAGCACGTTGGCAGCCGTCCGCGTCCAGCCCGACCTCGTCGATCGAGCGGCCGAGACTATTGGCCGGCATCCGGAGGTGACGCACAGTTACCTGCGAGACCACGAATTCAATATCTGGTTCACCATCATCGCTCCAAATAAGGCGAAAATCGACACCATCCTTCGCGAGATTCGCGAAGAGTTTTCTCTGGAGCCGTCCGACGTTCTGAACCTTCCGATGAAACGGCTCTTCAAGCTCGACGCCCGCTTCCGTGCCCAACCATGAGCTTCCAGGACGGGCGTCCGCGAGAGGTTGGCGGGAATCGCCTCCTTCGACCATCTCCTGGGTGAGTTCATCCAAGTCCTGTGGGGTTTCTCACTTTCAAGAACAGTCTACCCATTGAGTGGCTTTTCCGTGTCCGCCGGGGTCGGCGTCGATTGAACGTACAGGGCCGTTTCGATAGTATAGAAAGTGAGCCGAGGTGCACCGGGCTTCCTCTTCCTCATTGTATCGTGAGGTCGGAACGCAGGTATGATGAACTTGTCAGAGAGAAACGTCCGCCGGCATGAGGTCGCTGAGCCGAACCTCACGCAGGTTTTTCATTGTATCGCGGGCGATCTGCAGACGGTGGAGGAGCATCTGGCCGCCACGCTCAGGAACACGAACGATGGGTCGGTGCGGCAGATCGTTGATTTCCTGCTCGAAGCGCCGGGCAAACGGATCCGGCCGGCCCTCGTGCTTCTTTCCGCCAGGGCGGCTGGTGGGGGGGGGAATGGTTCCGCCCGACCAAAGCTCGCCTGGATCAACATGGCCGTGGCTGTAGAGCTCCTTCACATGGCCTCGTTGGTGCATGATGACCTGATCGACAACGGAACCCTCCGCCACCACCGCTCCACGATTCATGCCAAGTGGGGCAGGAAAGTCTCCGTATTCCTGGGAAATCACCTTTGCGCGAAAGCCTTTCAACTGGTGGCGCAGTGTGCCGATCCCCGCCTGTTTGCGGTTCTGGGCTCGCGACTGTGTGCGATGTGCGAGGGGGAGATTCAGCAAGTGGTCGGCCGGGGCGACTTCCGGATGTCCACCCGTCGTTGCCTGGCGATGACCGAGAAGAAGACGGCGGCCCTGTTTGCCGCTTGTAGCGGGGCAGGCGCCCTGGCAGCCACAGGTGAGCTGAAAACCTGCAAGGTCCTTCAGGAATTCGGCATGCACTTCGGCATCGCGTTTCAGGTCCTCGACGATTGTCGCGACCTATTGAGCGATGAGAAGGGCCTCGGCAAAACGCCCGGGCAGGACCTGCTGGCCGGGGACGTGACGCTGCCTCTTTTGTACGTGCTCCGCCAGTGTCGGCGCGGGAAAGAGGCGTCGCAAGCGAGTCTGCCCACGATGGGTACGCGAAGGCTGGTCGGCATGAGCGAGGCGCTCCTTTCGTCGCAGGTGCCGGTGAGAATCGCCCGGGTCATCGCGTCTCACGTGGACCGGGCCAAGCAGGAGCTCCAGCCCCTTGCCCAATCAAGTTTCAAGGACAGTCTCGGCCGGTTGGCCGATCACATCGCTGCCTCCGCATCCGGCATTCTGGCAAGGTGAACGTATGGAACGACAGAAGATCCTGGTCGTAGATGATGATGTGGATTTGTGTGATTCACTGAAGGTGGTGCTGGAGCAGGCCGGCTACGACACGCAAACGGCTGCCAATCGAGCGGAAGGCATGGAGAAGATTCGGACGCAGCAGCCCGACCTGGTCATCCTCGACGTAATGATGGAGACCTGGCAGGATGGCTTCGAGATGTCGAGGGACCTCAAGAAAGACCCCCAGTCGAAGAACACTCCCATTCTCATGCTAACGTCGATTGAAGAGACCACGGGCATCGAGCTCAAGTCCTCGGCGGGGGATCCGGTGTGGCTGCCGGTCGACCGGTTTCTCGACAAGCCGATCACGCCGGATACGCTGCTGGCGGAAGTGAAGAAGCTCCTGCAAGACTCGAAGGCCGGCACCGCTTCTCGGGGGTAGTAATCCGGCATCACACGTTTACCGATAGGTTTACTCGGTGGGCTTGTGGGAATCGGTATATACGCAAAATGACGGGTCGTATAACAAAATGCATCGTATGGGCACCGACGTTGGCGCTTCGCCTCGTTCGCCGCCTGAACTGGCCGGCAAGGATTCTCCTTTTGCTGGTGACGGCGGGGCTTTTCAGCATCGCGATGGTGGAAGCCACGGGACAGCCCGGATTCTGCCGTTCGTGTCATATTATGGGTCCATATTACGACAGTTGGAAGCAGTCGTCCCACGCGGAGGTCAAGTGTCTCGAGTGCCATTTGCGGCCCGGCCTCACCGGGTTGATCAAGGGCAAGATCAACGGTCTGGCCCAAGCGGTGGATTGCGTGGTCGGGCGCGTCGGCACGAAACCCAACGCCACGATCGCCGATGCCTCTTGCCTGAGGTCGGAGTGCCACAATACCCAGAAGCTGGCAGGCGAGACCCTCGACTGCAGCGGCGTCCGCTTCACGCACGAAAAGCACCTCGATAAGGTCGTCGACGGCATCCGGATCACCTGCGGGACGTGCCACAGCCATTTCGAAGGAGACGCGCATTTCAGCGTGAACACGAACGCCTGTTTCGCGTGTCATTTCCTCGGCGGCGATGCGAACACCGGCCGGCCCGTCCGAGCCAATTGCCGGGGCTGTCACCAGGTACCGCAGCAAGTCATCCGCCGGGGCTTCGTCAAGATCGACCACAGCGAATTCGTCTCCTACCGGGCCAGTTGTGAGGAATCCTGCCATAAGCGGGAAGTCCAGCAGACCAGCCGGGTGGAGGAGACGGTCTGTCTGGATTGCCACAGTTTCCGCAAGCCGGCCGATGCCAACAGCGTGGAGCTGCACGCCAGTCACACGAACGGCGAGAAGGTCGAGTGCTTCGCCTGTCACGGGCGGGTGTCGCACGGCCGGACCGGCGTAGAGTCGGTCTCCGCCATGATGGACTGTCAGAGCTGCCACAGCGACACCCACCAGGCGCAGCGCAGTATCTACGGCACGCAACATCCCATGCAACCGAACGGCACGGATCGCGTATTAGGTCCCATGTTCCTGACCCACGTCGAATGTACGGGATGCCACATCGAACGGACGGCCAAGGCCCCCGGCACACTGGACAGCTTCGGCACGGCCGCGCGGGCGACACCCGCCGCGTGTGACAAATGCCACGAAGCCGGAACCGGGCAGAAGTATGTTCCCTTCTGGCAGGAGCGGATCAAGGCCCTGTACGCACAGGTGGAGCGACGGGTCAAGGAGTCGGAGACACTCGCCCTGGCGCGGAAGAACGACAGCCAGGGCCAGGAATTCGACCAGCGGGTCCGACAGGCGCGGTCGATCCTCGATTCGATCGGCTATGACGGCAGTTGGGGCGTTCACAATTTCAAATACACGGAAGCTCTGCTTCTTGAGGCGGACAAAATGGTCTCGCCCGGGGGTCCGTAATGCGAGCACACAGTCGAACGACAGATGAACAGATCGTGGTTTGGGCCGCAGTAGTTGCTTTGTTAGCGACGGCCGCGGTAGCCGGTGCCGCGGCGCGGCCTGCCAGCCCGCATCACGAGTTCCTGGGCGGACCATGGGAGGTCCTCGTCAAAATGGGACTCGAGGGCGATGCCATCCGCCTGCCGGTGTCCGTTGCCGATGAGAACAAGTCGCAGCCGCTCAATGCGATGGTGCCGGTAGTGGGGACACCGATCAAGGTCAGAGTCGAACGATACGTGCCCGATGTGAAGTGGGAGACGACCGCGGCGGACGACCCCAACGGCGGCCCGGTCGCGAAGCTGTCGCTGCGGGGCGAGAGTCTGCAGCAGGACGTTTGGCTCTCGGCCCGCGATCGGGAGAGACAATCGATTTCCGCTCATATCGGGAGCGTCGCCATCCGGGAGCTGCCGCGGCCGCCGGAGGGCGCTCTCCTGCAGGAACTGACAAACCCGGACGTGGCGGGCCTCCTGCTCCTCTGGATGTCGGAGACGGACTCTCCCCTGATGTACGCGGTCAAGCCGGGCAAGACCGTGACGTTGGCCGGCTCTTCGTGGAAGCTGTCGATCGCGCGGTACGTTCCGCACTATTCCATCGACCGGCAGACCAAGCAGGTGACGAACCTCTCCGACAAACCCGAGAATCCCGCGCTTGAGATTCGCGCGGAAAAGGATGGGCAGGAGTATCGGCAATGGCTCTGGTCGCAGATCGCCAT
>Ga0315289_10000984_pt1 | contig 44358 bp, 29 predicted proteins | sample YL17G11_40_MG_FD_203452 | JGI IMG/M metagenome (GOLD analysis project Ga0315289, IMG submission 203452) | Sediment microbial communities from Yellowstone Lake, YNP, Wyoming, USA - YL17G11_40 | ecosystem: Environmental > Aquatic > Freshwater > Lake > Sediment | place: USA: Wyoming | collected... | reverse complement strand
TCGATCTGATGGGCATGGGCTGCGGCGGGGCCATCCCCAACCTCGAAGCCGCCTGCCGGATGATCCAGTCGGGCGCGAAGAAGACCGTGCTGTGTCTGTCCGTCGAAATCTGTTCCGCGACGTTCTTTCTGGGTCCCGACCCGGACCTGATCGTCAGTAACAGCATCTTCGCCGACGGGGCCTCGGCCGCCGTCGTTCAGGCCGGAGGCGGTAGGCCGCCGGGCACCGGCGCCTCCAGCCTCTTGCGTTTCATCGATTTCGAATCCGCCACCCTGCCCAAGTATCGTGAGCAACTTCGCTACACCAGCCAGGGGGGGCGGCTGCGCAATGTTCTGACGCGAAATGTTCCGGTCATCGGGGCCAGGGCGGTCGCTCAGGTCGTCCGCCGCCTCCTGGACCGGCACGGTCTGACACAGGAGGCTATCGACTGGTGGGTCGTCCACCCCGGCGGAACGCAGGTCCTGAACGCCGTGCAGAGGCAGATCGGACTGGCACCGGAAAAGCTGCGCTTCTCCTACGAGGTCTTCCGCAACTATGGCAACATGTCCTCGCCCTCCGTGATGTTCGTGCTCGACCGAATCCGCCGCGAGGCCCAACCCCAGTCAGGCGAGACGGGCCTGCTGCTCTCGTTCGGGGCCGGCTTCACCGCCTTCGCCGCTTTTGTCGAGTTCCTGTAGTCACCGGGCTTGCACCTTGGATGTCATTGCGAGCGAAGCGAAGCAATCTCCCATCCCACGGGTTGAGATTGCTTCGTCGCTGCGCTCCTCGCAATGACATTTATGCTTTGTCCTCTATGCCTTGTCTTCCAGGAACAGCGGGCGGATATGCCTTTCGTAGATATTGGCCGTGACGTTCTCCGCGATGATCGCCTCGTGCTGGTCGAGAGCCTCGGTGAAGCGGGGGCCCATTCCGGCCGCCACTTTGTAGCCGACGTGCAGGAGCTGGCGGAAGCTCGCATTGTACTGCCGGCACCGCCGGTCGTGACGCAAAGTCGCGGCGAATTCCTCACCATCCCACCGGCGGACTTGGTCCGGGTCCAGAAGCTTCGTCCTGTCAATGTCAATGACCGTCGCGTACGGGCCGCAGAGCTCATCGAGGCGGCTCAGCGCCTGGGCATAGATGTCCTTGGCGATGGCGAGGCCGTCGCCGCCGGCCAAGGCCAAGCCGATCAACTCTTCCAGCCAGGTGGTGCCGGCGGTCTTGACGTGCACGCCGGCATCGAATCTCCGGAGAGCTCTGTGGATGGGCCGGTAGATAGAGAATTTGTCGCTGCCGGAATGGACGCTGAGCTTGAGGTTCGCGGGCAGGCTGAACCGCTCCACCGCGAAGCGGATGATGGCCAGGTCCTGCTCGAACTCCCGGGCAAACTGGCTGACGTTGCCGACGTAGTCCACGCCCTTGTTAAAGCGGCCACTGAACTTGGGCGCGATCGTCTGGGCGGGGATACCCTCGTCGGCCAGGGCAGCCAGGATGACCAGCATGTCCACGGGCGTCTGGGGCGTGTCCGTCTCATCCATCGAGACTTCCGTCACGAATCGGCCCACCCCTTTGCGGGCCTCGACGTGACGGAACGTCTCGCCCGCCTGCTGCACGGCGACGAGATACTTCCCGGCAATAGATCGGAGCCGAGGCTCATCGAGCGCGATCGGCCCTTCGATTCCTTCGATCTGATGAGAGCCGAGAAGGTCTTTGTACTTCTTGATAAACGCCGTGACATCCGTCTCCGGGGCCGGCCGGCCGATGAAGTCGGCGACATCGAGCGTGAAGAAATCGCTCGCGTCGAGAAATCCGTCCACATTGGCCAACCCGATGTGGTCGGCATCGACGTAGTAGGGCTTCTTCCATCCGCAAGCTGCGACCGCCTCGTCCGCTTCCCGGCGGACATCGGCGGGCCTGGTGCCAATGATGGCGTGCTCGCGATTCGACTTGTTCCACACCGGCGTAATCTCAAGCCCTTCCTCGTGGGCCTGGATGATCGCCGCCAACTGCGCCTTGCCCTGGTGGCCGAACCGATCCCCGATCCCGAACGAATACTTGCCAAGAATCATGTTCTACTCTCCTACTCCGTGCGATTGGCCAATTGTGCGACCGCGGTCTGCGGCACGTCCTTGTCCGCCTCAATCACCTTCTTGATACTGCGGAAATCATTGCCCATGAGGGTCACGCCCTCGGTTCGTGCCCCCTGCACCTTCAGAAACACGTCCGTTCCCGGCATCGGGCTGTAACCACGAATCCAAACGTCTCGCACGTCCGTCAGACGAAGCGGCGCGGCCGCCCCGGGTGACCAAGCGGCATCCAACCCGTCGAGAGTGGCATGCCTTACGTCATCGAAGACAACGGCGTGCCGCTTATCGGTGCCGGCCAACTGCAATTGTATATTCGTGAGCTTCAGTCCATCCACGTGTCGGCAGTAGAGACCATAGGCCGGTAGCTTGCCGAACATGCCGTACTCGGGATACTTCTGCACCTCCTCCGGGATCGTGCGGGAGACTTGCTCGGCCGTGCCGCCGCCGGCAAAGGACAATCTGATGTTGCTGATAGTCACGTTCTCGATTCGTGGTTCGGGCAGTCCCGCGATCGCGCAACCGGTTGAATTGGCCCCAGTCGCCTCGATGTTGCTGATCGTGATATTCTTCATGCTCCCGAGGCCCGGCGTGTCCATGCCTTCTTTGAAGGGCCGAGCGCGATTTCCCAGGCGGAGAAAAAGCGGCGCGCCGACACCGGTCATCGTGAGATTCGAGACGACGATGCGGTCCATGGCGCCGCCATCAACGATCTCCAGCGCCACGCCCGCCAGGCGCGTGTCGTAGATCGCGCAACCCGTCAGGACAACATTCTGGAAGCCCCCATTCGATTCCGTCCCCATTTTGAGAGCGTTGCAGGTGCTGCGCAGGACACAGCCGCTCACCACCACGTCCTGGCAGGGCCGCGCCGAGCAACTCTTGAGGACGATGGCGTCATCGCCGGAATCGACATTGCAGGCGGTGATCGTGACGCGGCGGCACGAGTCGATGTCGATGCCGTCATTGTTCGCGTTCACATGGCTCTTGACGGTGATGCCGCTGATGCGGACATCGTCGCAGGCGAGGTAGTGCTGGACCCACATGGGCGAGTTCTTGATGGTCACGCCCTCGACCGCAATGTCGCGGCACTCGATGAAACGGATCATGTACGGGCGGACCTTGTAGGGCCCTTGGAACGCCGCGCCTTGGCCGTCGAGCACGCCCCGGCCGGTAATGGCGATTCGCTCGAGCTTCTCCCCATAGATCAGACTCTTGTCGGTGTAGTTGTCCGTGTAGGACCGGAACGCCGGCACCGTCGGCGGATAATCCTTCAGACTCGTGCTGCCCAGCAGGGTGCAGCCGCTGTCCAGGTGCAGGGTGACGCCCGTCTTCAGGTAGATCGTGCCGGACAGAAAGCTCCCGGGCGGCAGGTAGACCGTCCCGCCGCCGGCCGCGGCGCATTTGTCAATCGCCGCGTGGATCGCCTGTGTGCAGAGCGTCTGTCCATCGGCCTTGGCCCCGAAGTCCCGCACGTCGTACAGGACCTGTGCCCCCGAGAGGGTCGATGCCCCGCCGGCAGAAACCGCACAGAGAATGAACAACCACCTCATCCGTTCCATTTGCTACCCCTCCTTCTGACACAGACCTCATGGATGAGATCGTACACGAACGCCTGCTTGTCAGGACTCCGACAATAAGCCACCACGATAGGCTTCAAGCCGCGAATCCACAACCTTTTCACGATATCCACAACCAGATCGGCATCGCCCGCGGGCCAATAAAAAACCCCGCAGCGCATCCCTTCGCCACGGGGCAACGAAAAAGCATAAAACCAGTGTGAGGTCAACTATAGGGTGGATTCTCAATCCACGCGTTACCATCGCCGAGGCCCACGGGCCGCGTGGGTTAAGAACCCACCCTACAACTTGAAACTCGTTTTCTACTTCGGCTTCGCCGGGATCGGCTGCGCCGGTTCGGGCGGCAACTCGACCACAACCCCGAGCTTGCCCAGCGCCCCGGCCACGTCCGGCTGCCGCGGATTCAACTCGAAGCTGCGGAGCAGATACTGCTTCGCCTTGGCCGTATCTCCTTTGTCGCGATAATAGAATCCGATCTGCTTGTTCGCCTCGAACGAATTCTGGTCGGTATCCAGGGCCTGCCGGAAACACCGCAACGCATACTCATCCATGCCGAGCTGCCGGAATTCCCATCCGAGCCGCAGCGTCTCTCTTATGGACGACGACGCCTGCCAAATATAGCTGTTGGCGAACTGCTCGGCTTTGGTCGGGTCGCCCCGGTCGAGGTACAACTTCACGAGGCCAGCCTGCGCCGCCCTCTGCGCCGGATCGAACCCGATGGCGTTCTGATAGTAATCCTCCGCTTTGAGCCAATTCTGCGCTTTGTGATACAGGCGCGCCAGTTCGTAGTGCACCTGAGGATTCTCATATTTCTTTTGCAGCTCCGCCAGGAGCTGCGCTTCCGTCGGGTCCGAAGTCACGGTCGGGATCGGGGCCACAGGATTCGTCTGTCGGCCGCCGTCTTGGCAACTCCACAAAAGAAACAGGACAGAACCGAAGAGCACGCACAGGATCAACTTCCTTGCTGCTGGCTCTAGGCCCCCGCGCTTGCCCGTCATCTATCGCCTCCAATCATTGCGATATTCTAGGCTTCATAACAGCATCGCTTGATCGACCGGCGTATTCTACACAGATCGCTTCTCAATGCAAGCGAAAAAAATGCACGGACGCAAAGAAAGTTGCATTTTTCTTGGACCGAGTGACATCAAGTTCATTGCCGACAGGCCGTTACAGCAATGTAATAAAATAGCGGGGTGCAGCGACATCTTTTGTGAGCAGCAGGAAGGCGGAAACCTAAAGTAGGGGATGGTGGTTACGGCGCAGGACTGGCAGACCGTTGTGACCGAGTGTGGGCCGCTCGTGTGGCGGACCGCTTACCGGCTGCTCGGAAATCATGCGGACGCGGCCGACTGCTTTCAGGAGACGTTCCTGGCGGCGCTGGAACTGTCGCGCCGGCAGCCCGTGCGAAACATGTCGGGTCTGCTGGTGCGGCTGGCTACGACCCGTGCGATCGACCGCCTGCGCCAGAGGGGTCGCCACGAGCACGGCCAGGTGGAGGGCCGCGACTGTGACGAGACCGGCCGCCGCGGTCCCGCCGACGAGGCCCAGGCACAGGAACTGGTCGGGCAACTGAGAGAGGCGATCGGACAACTGCCCGCCCAGGAAGCTAAAGTCTTCTGTTTGCGATACTTGAGTGAAATGAGCTACCGGCAGATCGCCGGCCAATTGGGCATCGGGATCAACATCGTGGGCGTGTCGCTGTATCGCGCCAAAGCCAGGCTGCGCGAGGCCTTGGGCGCGGTGCAGATGGACCCAGACGAGGTGAGCCATGAAGAAGCGTGAAGACAAGTTATCCGAAGCTGTCGCCCGGCTGAAGCAAGAAGGTCTTTCGCAGGAACTCCCGAAAGAAGTCGTTGACGAGACTCTGCGGAGGATGGCGGACGGCGGATTTCCGATGGCGGATTCGAGGGGGCGCGTCCTGCCCATCCGCCCTCTGTTCAGGCTGGCAACCGCGGCGGCGGTCTTCGTCCTGCTCGGGTATACCGCCGGCAGGCTCGCTACGCCGAAACCCATGGATCTGGACCAGCTTCGCGAGGCCTTGGTGCCGTCGGTGGCGGCCGCCATCGAGCCGGCCCTCCGCGCCAGACTGGCCGAAGAGACGCGCCGCGACTACCAACTCGCCTTGGCGCGCACGTATGTCCGTGTGAAACAAGAGCTTACGGAGCAGTACCGCAGCGACCTGAATCGATTCGCTCTTCAGACGCTGGCCGCCTCGAACGCGGTGACCAATGAGCTTCTGACGCAATTGGTCCAGAACATCGACACGGTGCAGACCCAGGACCTCCGCCGGATCACGCGGGCCCTCTACGAGATCGAGATGAACCGGGTACAGGACAAGACGCAGCTCGCCAGTGGCCTGCAGACGCTGGCGTACCGCACCGAGGACGAGCTGTCGCGCACAAAGAACGCCATTGCCCAACTCGCCGCCGACACCCGACCCACGGGCTTTGACTTGCCGCCCGTCGAACCCAGACAGACCTACAAAGAAAGGAACGAACCATGAACACATTACCCAAGTTCTCTATCCCCTCCACCTTCCTGGTCGTGATGGCGCTGTGCCTTCGGCCCGCCTGTGGCGGGTCGTCCGGCGCGGTCCAAGACACTCGGCCGCCTGCGGCGCCAGAGACACCCGCCGCCTTGCCACCGGAGACCGCTCCTTCGTCTTACCCCCGCGCCCGGATGCTCACGCGCCCGAGCCGCCCCGTGACGGACGACCTCCGGGGCGCGGTCCCGGTCCTGGTAATCCCGGCCCAGGAAATGACGCCTGAGACCTACGACCGGATCGTCGACGACCTCAACATCATGAACCGTATCTTGGAGAAGAGCGTGACCGAGGCACCTGGGCCCCATGCCTATGATGCCCTCCGGCGTGAATCTGCCACATTGCAGATGCTACAGCACACCGGCTATATGTCCCCCTGGCAAGGGGACAAGTGGATCCTCAGGTCCTCGAGCGGACGAGCCAAGCCCCTGTTCATCGGGGGTTACGGTGCCGTCTTCTCGCTGACGGTCAATTTCCCGCTCCTGCCGCCGCCGGAGGCACCGGAGCCGAACAAGGCATCCGACAAGATCGACCCGACGTGGGCCCAGGCCCAGCGCGAGCTTCAGGATCCACAGGCCACCCTGCGCCTGCAACAGGGCGCGTCGCAAGGAAGAGCCTACCACGCGGAGGCCGTCGAGAGTCTCCGCAGCACTCTGATCGGCTTGCTCAAGCATGGCACGAATATCCGTGACCTCGGGCCCCAGGACTGGCTGACGATCCTCGTGCAGGGACCTTCTCCTACGCCGCAGGATGGCGCGCCCGGGGCGGGGGCGGCGTACGGGAGCGCATCGCCTTATGGGCGCCAGGAGCGGCTACTCGTGCTGCCGGGCACGCGGAGCGAGGGTCGGACGCTGCTGACCCTGCGCGCCAGGAAGGCGGATATCGACCAGTACGCCAAAGGCCAGCTCGACGAGACGCAGTTTCACCAGCGCGTCCAGATCGTAACCCACTGACAGGTATAAACTTCAGAATCAGGAGATCCAACATGAGTCGACTTGCATCAGTACTCATTGTGCTCGCGGGCTTGACGGGGGCTTCGGACGGTGTGGGCGTTGCGTTGCAGTCGTACCACGACGCGAACGTCCGGACCCCCATCTCGTCGGCGGTAGACAGCACCGTCTCGGCGGTAGACAGCACCGTCATCACCTCCACCGAAGTGATCGGCGATCCGTTCCTGCCGGAGCAGGCCCAGGAGAACGTCCTGGTGGTCCCGACGCCGGACCTGCCGGTCGAGAATCAGGCCGAGCTTACCGAGGACCTGAGCATCATGTGCCGCATCTTCGACAAATCCGTCCCGGCCGCCGGCAATAACATCAGTTTCTGGTATGGGGACCGGGCCGACGCCTTCCGCTATGTCCTGGCCCAACAGGGCCGAGGGACGCAGGGTTTGTACCTCGATGGCTATGGCGCCCTGTTCTTCCTCCGCGTGGACTATCCGCTGGCCCCGACCCAGATGCAGGAGGCGGCGCAGGCCAAGCCCAATGAGCCGGTGGACTCCGTCTGGTCGCAGACGGTCAGAGAAATGAGCGGCCAGTCGGCGGAGGAGCCACAGGCCAATCGCAATACCCCCGTGTACGACGCCCAGAAGGTAGAGAACCTTAAGAAGACACTGGTCAAGACCCTCGCCCACGCCTCGAACATCCGCCTGCGCCGGCCGCACGATGCGATCACGCTGGTCGTCGGCGCTTTGGACGAGGCGAAAGCACCCGTCTACGCTTTGGACGAGGCGAAAGCACCCGTCTACGGACGCTCGAGAAGTACAAGCACCACGCGGCCGATGGTGGTGCGGCCGGGCGCGACTGTCGGCGGCGCACAACCAGGGGCTCGCCATCCGGCGCCAGCTTTGATGATCCTGCGTGTCACCAAGGCCGACGTGGATGCGTTTGCCAGGAAGCAAATGATGCTGGGGGAGTTTACGCAGAAGGTCCAGATTCTCTTCTCGCCCAGCGGATCCAACGTGCCAGCGACCTCCGGTACCGGGCCGACGCCGGTGGGTACACGCCGGTAAACCTTGAAGTCGAAAGGTCAAGCGTGAAGCGGCTGCGCGACTCGTTTCATCGAACGTTCAGCGTCCCACGGGACGAGCCGCGCAACCGCCACCGCTTGACGATCATGGTTACACGTCCAGATTCTGCACTTCCAGGGCGTGGTCCTGGATGTAGCGCCGGCGGCCTTCGACATCGTCGCCCATCAAAACGCTGAACAACCGGTCCGCTTCGCCGGCATCGTCCAGGCGGACGTGCAGCAGCGTCCGTGAGGCGGGATTCATCGTGGTCTCCCAGAGCTGCTCGGCATTCATCTCGCCCAAGCCTTTGAAGCGTTTGATCTCGATGCCCTTGCCGCCGATCTGCCGCACAGCGGGACAGATGTCGCCGAGCGAGGCGACCTCGTAGGTGTCCTCGCCGTGGGTCAGGACGAATTTCGTCGGGAGCGACTCGCCCGAATCGGTCTTCTCGACCTTGAGCAGAAAGTCCTTCAGGTCCAGCGCGAAGTCCGCCTTGAGCTTTTCGTTGATCTGCTCGATGCGGGCCACCTCGCGCAGCTCCTCGCCGGTCACGGTGGGCTCCTCGTCGCCGTTGGGTTTGTCGCCATTGCCGTTTTTGGAGGCGCCCAGCTCGTCGAGGCGTCTCTCATAGGAGGCGGCATCGTAGAAGATTTCCGGCTCGTCCTGGCCCTGCCGGCGAATGATGTAGCGTGGCAGTTTCTCGCCATCGTAGTGCTTCGCGACGAACTCGGTGAACCGGATGCCGCGCCGGTTCAGAACACCGACCGTCCGCTCGACGTCGGCCAGCAGCTTGACCATTTCCTCCAGTTTCTGATTGGAGATTTTGCGCTCGGCATCCTTCTCGGCTTTCCTGCCTTTCGAGTTTTCGCCGTTGAGGTTGCGAATCACCATCTCGGTGCCCTGAAGACCCCGGCCGATCATGCGGCGGCGCATCTCGTTTTCGGTCAGGACGTACTCGGAGTCCTTCTTGCCCTTGGCCTTGATTTCGTACAGCGGCGGCTGGGCAATGTAGATCATTCTCTTGTTCAACAGCTCCGGCATCTGCCGGAACAGGAAGGTCAGCAGCAGTGTGCGAATGTGCGCGCCGTCCACGTCGGCATCGGTCATCAGGATGATCTTGCCATAGCGGCACTTCTCCACATCGAACTCGTCTATGCCGATGCCGGTGCCGAGGGCGCTGATCATCGTGCGAATCTCCTCGTGGGCGAGCATCTTCTCGAGACGGGCCTTCTCGACGTTGAGGATCTTGCCCTTGAGCGGCAAAATGGCCTGGATATTGCGGTCGCGGCCGGCCTTGGCCGACCCGCCGGCCGAATCACCCTCAACGATGAAGATCTCCGTCGTGGCTTTCTCTTTGCTGGCACAGTCCCAGAGCTTGCCGGGCAGGCTGGCGCTACTCAAGGCGCCTTTGCGCCGGGTTAACTCGCGGGCCTTCCGGGCCGCTTCGCGGGCGGCCGCCGCTTGAATCGCCTTGTTGAGGATGCGCTTCGCCTCCGGCGGATGCTCCTCCAGATAGTGGCCGAGTTGCTCGTTGACCACGGTTTGGACGAAGCTGTCCACTTCCGGGTTCGTCAGCCGGACCTTGGTCTGGGCCTCGAATTGTGGATTGGGCAGCCGAACCGCCACCACCGCCGTCAGCCCCTCACGCAGATCTTCGCCCGTGGTGTTCTGATCCTCTTTGACGAGCTTGTTGGACCGGGCATAGGCGTTCATGGTCCGGGTCATCGCGGTGCGGAAGCCGGACAAGTGCGTCCCGCCGTCAATGTTGCAGATGTTGTTCGCGAAGACGAGCACATTCTCGTTGTAGCCATCGTTGTACTGCATCGCCACTTCACACGTCAGCCGGCTTTCCGGGTCGTCCTTGGCCATGTAGATGATGTCGTCATGCAGGATGGTCTTGCCCTCGTTGAGATGCTTGATGAACGCCCGCAGGCCCTCGTTGAATTGGAAGGTCTCTTTCTTGTCGGTGCGGTCATCGCGGAAGCTGATCTTGAGACCCGCGTTCAGGTACGCCAGTTCGCGAATCCTCTTGAGCAGCGTGTCGTAGTGGAATTCGAGATCGCCGAAGATCTCCTCGTCGGGCTTGAAGGTGACCTTCGTGCCCCGCTTGGTAGCCGTGCCGATCTTCTCGGCGGGTCCGCACTTCTTGCCGCGCTTGCACTCGAAGTGCCAGTGCTCCCCGTCCCGGTAGACGTCTACTTCGAGCCACTCGCTCAGAGCGTTGACGACGCTGACGCCGACGCCGTGCAGACCGCCGGCGACTTTGTAGCTGTCGGAATCGAATTTGCCTCCGGCGTGCAGGGTCGTGAGGACGACCTCCAAGGCGCTGACCTTGGCCTCTTTATGCTTCTCGACCGGGATGCCTCGCCCGTTATCCTCTACGCTGCAACTCCCGTCCGCTTGAATCCGCACGATGATGTTGTCGCAGTAGCCGGCCAGGGCCTCATCGATTGAATTGTCCAGCACTTCGTAGACCAAGTGGTGCAGGCCGCCGACGGCGCGGTCGCCGATGTACATCTCCGGCCGCTTCCGCACGGCCTCCACCCCGCCCAGAATCTTGATGTTACTCGCGTCGTATTTATGTGCCTCCATACGGGCCCTCAAATCAACGTTCCACCTGGAGTCTACCCTGCGCGTTCAAAAACAGACTCCATGGTCTGTCGTTCCCAAATTTCAGTACAGAACTCGCAACTCCACTATAATATCGGACGAGGCCTCCCCCTGCCTGCAAAAAGTTATCTATTTTTATACGCTCGCGGCGCGGGAAACGTTCGTCACCGACCCATGCCAACCTCGATCCGGCGCACCCGCGCCGCCGGGCAGACCCGCTGTAATTCCCGCAGCAGAACCGCCTTACACAACTGCAGCTCGTACAGGTAGCTGGACCCGTCGGCCGCGACCTTCAAACAGCCGTTGGATACGCCGGCGATCCGGCAGTGGGCACGCAGGGCCTCCGGCAGCAAAGTGCCCCAAGCCTGGGCCACGGAATCGTACTGGCGGCAAACGGGACTCAATCTTTCGACGAACTCCGAGACGAGATCGCCGATCCGGCACTCCCCGGATCTTCTTTTGTCGTCCATCCTTGACTCCCCATCGGCCCCGCCCCAGGGGCGGCACCGCCAACGACTCTGGTCGTTTACCCCAAGTTGATCGGCATCAGGACGTACAGGAAATCGGCACCGCTTTTGAGCACGCCAGGCCGGTCCGACTGGCCCAATTCCAACTGGAAGTCCGGTGCCCGGATCACGCGCAGCGCATCGGTGAGAAACTGCGGATTGAAGCCGATCTCGATCGGCTCGCCCCCATACTCCACGGGCATGCTGACCTCGGCCGCTCCCGCTTCGGGTGAACTGCCGGAAAACACGATCGCTTCGCGGCTGACGGACAGTTTGATCCCCTTGGATTCCTCGCTCGTCAAAAGTGCGGCCCGCCGAACGGCGCTCAGGGCGCCCTCGGTCGGCAGCGTCAGCTTCTTATCGTAATCCGCCGGGATAATGTCCTCATACCTCGGGAAGTTGCCTTCCACAAGGTTGGAGCTGATCACCACGTTCGCGCAGCTCAGCAGCACCTGGTTATCCACGAATTTCACCGTGACCGTTTCCTTCTCACGGGGACCGATCTTCTGGAGCAGGCCCATGGTACGGGCCGGAATGATGGTCTTTTTCTCCGCGGCATCGCCGGCCGGGGCTTGCTGAAGATCGACGCGGCATCGCGCGAGCCGGCGGCCATCGGTTGCCACCAGGATCAGCTTCTTGCCCTTGACCTCCCAAAGCACCCCGTTGATGGCGTACCGGCTACTCTCTTTGGCGGTGGCGAAAAGGCATTGCTCAATGCCCAGTTGGAGTTGTTCGAGACTGATCGTCAGATCGGCGTGAGCCTGCCCGAACGACGGCACTTTCGGATATTGCTTCGGGTCCTGGCCATAAATCTTGAAATGGCTGTCCGCACCGCGGATCTCGCAGGTCGTGTCACTCGACTCCAGCACTAGGACATCTTCCGCACTCTCCCGGACGATGGCGGCCAGCCGCTCTGCCTCTACGACCACCTCACCTTCGCGCCCCACCTCCACCTGTGAAACCACGTAGTCGAGGCCCAATTCCAGGTTGGTCGCCTGAATCCGCATCTCCTTGCCGGAAGCCGCGATCCTGACGCATTTGAGAATCGGCTTCGGCGTGCGGGTTGGGACCACAGAGGTAATCAACCCTAAAGCCTCGGCCAACGCGGAACGATTGACGCTCACCTTCATGACGCACCCCTTAGCAAACACCTCGCGACGCCATCCATGCGCCGCCCAGCCATAACGGGCCTTAGTCTACCCAACCTGCCCCTCCAAAACAACTTCTTTTTCCGCAAAACCCAGGTAGTGACAAGCAGGAAATGGTCATGGGCGGACGAGGTGTGCCTTCTCTTCTTAATGATCCTAAAATATTCTTGGTAATAGTAGTAGTATTAAGGGGTGTAAAGTTGTTAGGTCTGCGGCGCGAGGTCTCCTAAGTCAAGGCGGCTCAACAAGATGCGGTCGGTGGGCAGGAATTTGCCGTGTGGAAAAGACGTTAGGCGCGCCGTTGGCAGGCTTGACAAAGTCACAGTGGGAGGGTAACTAACAGGCTTACTCCGTATCTTTTCACAGGAAGGTGCTACCTAAGTAACAGATGCTGTTAATACAATCCGTGGTGGCTTTATGAGACCGCTGGCACTGTGAGGCCCGGCGTGTTCTATTTGTTGGTGGTCTCGGCGTATTCACTGACGTAGGGTTTCGAGGAACAGGTAGAAGACAATGGGATTGAGGGACGAACACGGATCGAAGGCAGAGACGGGCCCCCTCTTTGTGGGCTTGGATGTTGGCAGCAGTTTTGTCCATTGGGCCGTCCTGCGGGCGGATGGGGCGGTGTTGTACAGCCCCGATCCGATTATGCATTTCGCTAATCCGCTGGGAGCTATTGGCGAAGCGTGGCGGGACATCCTGGCTCGTTTCGACCGGTCGGCCATTCGAAGCACGGCATTGACCGGCAGCGCGGCCGAATCCTTTCCACGCGTCATGCAGGGGGCCCTGTACGTCTACGACAGTGTAGCCATTCCCAAAGGGGCCCAGGCGCTCGCGCCGGCCGCCAGATACCTCTTTCATATCGGGGCCAAGGACTCCTATTTCTTCAGTCTCGGCACTGCGGCCGGACGCAAGATCATCGTCGAATGGCGCACCGGCACCAAGTGCGGCGGCGGGTCCGGCATGCTGGTCGAGAAGCAGTGCCGACGGCTCTTCCAGGGCGAGGTGCCGACACCCCAGGTGGAAGATGCGGCGGCCGCCGCGACCGAATCCGACAGGCAGCAGCTCGTCGCGCGCAACCGCGCCCGGCTGCAGGCCCGCTTGGAGGAGATGTTCCGGAGGGCCGAGGAAGAAGCGGCTCGGTCAAAGGAGCCCAGTGAGTTCCTCGCCCGTTGCGGGGTCGTCGTGCAGTCAGACCTGATTCATAAGCAGAATGAAGGTGCGACGCGCGTGGACAACCTCGCAGGACTCTTCCGGACCGTGGCCCGAAACTACATTATCGACGTGCTGGGTTCGCAACGGTCCGCCGCCCCGGGCCGAGCTGGCGAAGCCATCTCGACCGGCGGCGTTTTCTCGAACGACCTCATCCGCCAGAACCTTGCCGATCTGCTCGGCACCACGGTCGTCCGACCCGAGCACCACGACAATGTCGCGGCCATCGGCGCCGCCTTGAAAGCGATCGAAGAGAAGAACACGTTTGTGCTCGACCTGGACCAGCTTCGAAGCGTCGTGGAGTACAGCCGAGAGCGGAGGAAATTCGCGCCGCCCCTGTCCGCCAGCCTCCCCAAGGTCCACGAGCGCAACGAAGCCCTCCACACGGAGATTCCGCCCGGCACGGAGGTCGTGCTCGGCATCGACGGCGGCAGCACGACCACCAAAGGCTCGCTCGTCGAGATCTCGACCGGCCGGCTGCTCGACAAGCTCTATATCAAAACCCACGGCAACCCCGAAGAGTCGCTCAAACGCGTCCTGCGCTACCTGTCGAAACACAAGGACGATGTGATCATCCGGGGAGTCGGCGCCACCGGCTCCGCCCGCAAGCTCTACGAGAAGATCCTGTTGAGCAAGAGCAAGGCCGACCAGCTCGCGGCACAAGGCATCACCCTGGTCGATCGGATCACGGACGAGATCACCTGTCACGCCCTCGGCGTCAAGCACAATAACCCCGACGTCGATACCATCTTCGAGGTTGGCGGCCAGGACATGAAGTTCACCTGCTTCGCCAAAGACGGCACGGTCAAAGAAGCGAAGATGAACTATAGCTGCCAGGCCGGCTCGGGACAGACCCTCGAGAACATGGCCGACGTGATCAACCTGAACATCGAGAGCACGCTCCAGGAAGCGGCCCTGCGGGCGGAGCGCGTGCCGGTCATCGACTCGACCTGCGGCGTGTTCATGGAGATGGACGAGAACCGGCTTATCGCCGAGGGTTTCAGCCGGGATGAGATCGCCGCCGCCATCACGCGCGGCACCGCGGCCAGCTACTATTACAAATTCGTCGGCGGCGCCCAACATTCCGGCAACAAGTGCTCCGCCCAGGGTGGGCCGGCCCTCGGAACGGCGTTCCTCGCGGCGCTGGCCCAAGTCACGGACAAGGAGATCGAGGCCTATCCGCATCGGGAGATGTTCGGCGCCTGGGGCCAGGCCCTCGATATCATCGAGAACCTCAAGCGTCTCCAACGCGAGGGCAAGCCCTGTGGCACCGCCTTTCGCGGCTGGCAGATCGTCGATATGGCGTTCCAGAAGCGCAAGGTCTTGTGCCGGGAGCTGTTCGGCGAGAAGTCCTGCGGCGTGCGCGACTGCCAGCTCGAAGTGTTCCGTATCGAGGACGATGAGATCATCACCGGGGGTTTTTGCCCGCGCGGCAACTCCGAGGCGGTCAAGAAACCCAAGACCAACTACGTGGACCGCTATCACAAGATCTACGACAAGCACGTCCAGAAGCAGGGGTGCCTCCTGAGCGAGGTCGGCTCGGCCAAGGCCGAGGGCCCGACCGTCGGCATCAAGCGCAGCATGGCCACGCTGGGCAGCAAGGGCATCTGGAGCGCGGCCCTGTTCCGCAAGCTCGGTTTCTACCCGGTCGTGTCGCCCCGGAGCGACAAGGAGATTGCCAAGATCGGGGTGGACAACTCGCGGACGGAATTCTGCATCGCGCGCAAGCTCGCGACCGGCCACGCCGCGATTCTCAACGACCATTCCGGGATCGAGTACCTCTTCAACCCGAGTTTCATCGAGCAACGCAAACCGGACCCGCCCGACCTCAAATACTGCATCTATACCGAGTCGGAAGGCTACATTCTCAACGACGTGCTCTCGCTCGACAAGCACCGCCAGATCAATCCCATCCTGCACTTCGGCGATCTGCCCCTGCTCGTGCGCGAGCTGCGCCGGGAATTCGACCGCGTCGGCTTCAGTTACACGGAGCACCAGATGCGCGACGCGATCGCCGGCGCGGAGGACGCCGAGCGACAGTTCCAGGCCGAGCTCTTTCTCGAGGGCGACAAGTTCCTCGCACGAATCGAGCAGGAGGACACCCGGGCCTACGTCGGCATCGGGCGCGATTACGTCGTGCTCGACCCGGAGGCCAGCTCCAGCTCGGGCGCCATGTTCTCCCAGGTGCGCGGCCTCGACTATATCCCCCAGCAGTTCCTGGAACACCGCTTCCAGGATATTCCGCTGGGCGAATTCGTCGAGAACGAGTTCTGGACGCAGAGCGTTCGGATTCTCCAGGCCCATCTCTTCGTGGCTGACCACCCGAACCTCTTCGCAATCCGGATGGTCAACTTCGCGTGCGGGCCGGACAGTTTGAAAATCTATCAGGAAGAGCTGATTCAGCAGGCCGTCAGCAAGCCCCTGCTGGTGTTGCTGACGGACGCGCAGACGAACAATGCCCCGTTCGTCACGCGCACGGAGGCCCACGAGCGGGTCGTCCACCAGAGCCGGCCGGTCCGCCTGGACCTGGAGAAACTCAAGATCCACGCCGGCAATACGCAGGAGAAGCGCACCTGGCTGATTCCCTACATGGGCGACGCCAGTCACGTCGGCGCTGCGGGCCTGCGGTACTTCGGCGTCGAAGGCCGGGTCCTGCCGACGAACACGCCGCGGGGCTATGAGGTGGCCCGCAAGCACGTGTCCACCGAGGTCTGTCACCCGCTCAAAGGCGTCGTCGGTGACGCCATCGGCTTTCTACAGGAGGAGATCGAGCGGGCCGGCCGCGAGTTCGTCGAGAACAACTACCTCGTCATGCTCCCGACGTCGAGCGGGCCGTGCCGGTTCGGCAAATACAGCGAGGTCCTGCGCTACTTCATGAAGCTGGAGGGCCTGGAGAAGGTCCCGGTGGTCGGTCCCTCTTCGGAGGCGGACTACATCGACATCCCGATGCCCAGCGGGCTGAGCGCCGCGGGCAGGATCAAGATGCAGCAGCTTCTGTTCAAGGGGATTCATGCCGCTGACCTGTTGGAAGACATCCTGCGCCGCTTCCGGCCCTATGCGAAGGACAAACCGGCCATGGATGCCCTCAAGCAGGCCCGGCTGGAAGTCCTGGGCCAGATCGTCGCCGGCGGCGGCAAGACGGAAGACCTGCGGCAGTGGGGCCGCGAGACGGTCGCGGCGTTCCAGGGGGCCCAGCTCCGCTACCACGAGCGGTTTCCGCTGGTCCTCTACATCGGCGAGATCTACATGCGCCAGCACGACCCGTACACCGATTTCGTCATCCGGCGGCTGGAGGAGGCCAAGCTGGAGGTGGTGCGGGACCCGGTCACCGACTGGCTGCTCTACGTCAATCGCATGAACCGGCGCAACGCCAAGCGGGATACGAGCCTCGGCTGGCAGGAGCGCGACTTCCAGCGCACCGTGCAGTCGGCACGCAAGCTGAGCAAGGCGGTCATCAAAGGCTGGTACATGGCGAACGTGGCCGAGAAACTCGCGGAGCCGTTCCACGAGGTGCTCGCCGGCCGCCACGTCCTGCCACACCCGATGGAGATCATCGAGACGCTCGAACGCGCCCACGAGACCCACGGCGCCATCGAGGGCGAATCGCCGCTGAGCACGGGGATCGCCTATTATTTCATGCACGACATGATCCATCCGCACGGCGACGCCTACATCTCCGGCATCTTCCACGTGGGGCCTTTCACCTGTATGCAAGAAGGGGTCGCGACGGCCAAGATCGAGGCCATGGTGAAGGAATTCCGCAAGACCAAGCCCGACCTGGTCTTCCCGATCATCCACGCGTTCTTCGGGGACTCGCCCAATGCGAACATCGCCGCCGAGATCGCCGTTTTTCGGGAGCAGTGCTACCAGAAGAGAGACCTGCTGCGCGAGAAGCGCGCCGGTGCCGCCCACCACGATACCGAGATTCGGGCCGTGGCGAGCGGTCACAGGCACACAGAGACCCAGGTGCACGCCAAGCCATAGGTTCCGATGCCAGCGGAACCGCACGAAGACCGGGCGTGCCGCGCCGGGCCTATTGCCCTGCCGGCGCGACCCTGATCACGCGGATATCGTCCACATAGAGCTGGCCGGAGCCGCCGGGCGCTGAACCACCCTTGTCGCCAACACGGATGTATATCCTTCTGACCTTGGCCGCATTGACGCCGGCGAAATCAGCCAACGGGATCTTCCACTGGGTCCATTTCACCATCGTCACCGCCGCCGGATCGGGACAAGCGACGAGCGCCGTGTGCCGGGACGCATCCTCCAGGCCAAGGGACAGCGGCGCCGCCGCATTGGTCGGTTTGCCTCGGACGTACAGGACCAGCGTGCTGACGTCGTTGATGGTGAAGTCCTGGACAGGAGCGAACTCGCGTTCCGCCTCGCTGTAGAAAGGCGACTTCACGTTGTTGTAATCCAGGGGCATGGATTGCTTGCCGTCGTGAACGACGGTCTGCTCGGCGAAGGGGGCCTGGGTGTGCCCGACGGTAGAGCCGGTGTTATTGGTCCAGCCGTCGACCCATGTCTCATAGATGCGGCTGCCTTCGTCGTCCGTGTAGCTCTCGAAATCGTCCACCGGCAGGCAAGTAGTGAAGCTCCAGACCGGACCGGTCCGAATGGGAGTGTTGGGTGTAATCTCGTCCACGCGCCAATAGTAAGTCGTGGCGACCTCAAGGGCCTGGGGCGTGAAGGTTGCACTCGTGAGTTCGCCTTTATCCGCGGCGGCGGTCCCCTGGCTGACGGCATCGGGGCTGTCGCTGAGATACAGATGATGCTTGATCGCGGTCTGGCCCGGCAGCCAAGCCAGTGTCAGGGTGGGTGCGGCATCGGTGGCCCCGTCCGCCGGAGTAGGACGGTAGGCCGTCAGGGCCTGCGTGGTAAAACTCCACACGATCCCTGTGTGAATGGTGGTACCGTCCGCCTCCACCTCATCGACGCGCCAGTAATAGGTGACGCCGGGCTCCAGGCCGGGCAGATACCAGAACATGGCAAAAGGCTGACGCGGCCCTACCAGGTCGGTGGGCCCGAGAACCGGGGTCTTGCCCAAGTAAACATCGTGGAATACCGCATTGCGGCTGGCCTTCCAGCGAAACAGGGATGCCATGACCGCGACGTCCCCATCGGCCGGCTCGGGTGTGGTGGCAAGCCCGGGATCGGAGAGGACGCCCAGCCCATAGTTGACCGCTGCCTCCAGCAAGGCGTAGGCGTTCTCGTTCCACACGAGGTAGGATTGCTCGTCGAGCCCCAGGCCAATGCGGATATTGGTCGCGACCTGCGGGCTGCCGTCGGCCGGAGCCACGGCCAGGGTCGCACCTTTTTCGTACACGAACAGGATATCGTAGATCAGGCCGTCGGTCAGGGTGGCCCGGGCGATCACGGTGGCGTCCTTGCCCGCGAGGCCGTTGCCGAACCGGGCGGCGCCCCGCGCGCTCGTGAGGGAGGTGAAGACCGGCACGCTGCCGCTGAGCCCGGCCGCCAGCGGGTGCCCGGGCGCCACGATCTGAACGTTGGGCGTGACGGCGTTCTGGCCGCCGCCGGCCCCGCCGCTCAGACCCATCTCATCCCAGGCCCAGGACTCCGTAATGACCATGGGCGTGTCGATCGCGGTGATCTTGTTGCGGACATTGGCCGAGCCGACGGATTCGGAGATGAAGACCAGGTCCGCCTTGGCCGCCGCGGCTCGCATCGCCGCATCGGCCTCGTTGTCATCCATATAGGTGACGGTATGGCCCATCTTTTCCAGGAAGGCCTTGAGGGCATCGTCCCCGGGCAGATGGGTCGGGTCATTCGAGGTGATGAACAGAATGTCCGCCGCACGGGCCCCGGCAGCACAGAAGCCCAGCGCAAGGGTCGCGAAAAGCAGGCATGTGAAACGCGTCTTGGTCGACATGGTCCTGTCCTCCAAAGAGGTTTTCACCTCTATTTCGTTCGGGGGCCTGCACAGCGCCACGGCGTCGCGGCCTCCGGATTCCACGCTCAGATATGTTTTGCAGCGCCTGGGAGAGCGCGCCGGACAAGAGACCCTCCTGGTCACATCTATTGTACCAAATCGCGGCTCCTCCTGCAACAGAATCACCTTCCCCGCCGGCGCTGGTCCGGCCGGTGCGGGGGCCAATTGGCTTTGTTTCGCCCGATTACCCCGCCCCTCGTCCCCCGGGCCCCGTCCCACCCGGCCCTGCCGGGAATTGGGTTCGTTTTGCACAATGGGGCCAGGGAAGGCCGGAGGCCACAGGGGCGAGGACCGAGGGAGAGCCCCCACAGCCGCCGTCCCCCCTGCCGGGAATTGGGTTCGTTTTGCACAATCGGCATAGGGTTGGAATGGTGGAATGATAGCATAGTGGAATGGTGGGTATTGCGCCGGCCGCAAACTCCCCGAAATTGGATTTGTTCCGTACGATAGACCGCGCCTCCAAATTGGGTTCGTTTGGCGCAATTGCCCCCCTGAGGGGTGGCATCGCCAAGCCCTTTGGCCTTGACGATGGTCTTCCCTGCCCGTCTGCGGCAAATTGGGTTCGTTTCGCACAATCGGCCCACCCCGGCCTGCTGACGACTCCTGCAAATTGGGTTCGTTTCGCATCTTTCGCCCGCCGGGGTCCTCGCCCCGCCCGGGCCGGGCCAAATTGGGTTCGTTTCGCACTTCACACTTCCAACTTCCAACTTCTCCCTAATTGGGTTCGTTTTGCACAAATCTTCACCACGGAGGGCCTGCCCCCGCGTAGAGCCTGCCCCCGACCTGAGCGGGGGCGGGGGGCACGGAGCCGGAGCCCGGCCATCTCCGGAGATAAGCTGGGAATTGTCTCTGCGATCTCGATGTCTCTGTGGTGAGATCATTGCCGCTCGCCGGGGTAAAAAGATCGGCGCTTCTCTGGTCAAGGCAGACCCGCAGGGTCCCTGACCCCGCGAATCGAGGCGGCCGCCTCCGCGGGCGGCATAGCTATCTTGTAGACGTTCGTCGAGACCTGTATGTTCTGCAAAAACCAAAAATAGCGCAGAAATTCTGAGAGAGTATGTGAAAAGCGGCGCAGGCAGGGGTGCCCGTGGGGTTTTGTGGCATCGGCATCCTGCCGATGATTCATGGACTGGAAGGGGACCCCCCAACACGAAATGATGCGTTGGGGACCCCAAGCCCATGCCACGCCGCGCCCGACCCCTGCGTTTGGCGCTTTCCCGGTATCAGAAACTACAGTAGCCGAAAGAAACGAAAGAAGGCGAAAGCCGGTACCCGTAAAACGACAACCGCGTAAGATCGTGGACGGATAGCCGGTGTCATCGCCCAATGCAAGAAGAGCCGCCGCTAATTGCTAATTTGAGGGCTGACCCTGCGAAGCCCCCTCTGCGAAGCCCCCTGCGAAGCCCCCGTAAAGACGCTTTTCGGACGTCTTTTTTGCTTGCTTGCGCCGCCAGTTTCTGCCATAATACCTACGTCTACTTGGATGAAGCATCTTTGATGAAACTGGGACGGAACGGTTGGTGGGAGGGCCGAGGTGGTACGATGAATCGGAGGAAAAAGGTACCTGACACCTTTAATTCTCTCCCTGGCAATGAACTTGGCGTGACGAAGTTCGTAACTGGGATACCGGGGACAGCCACCTATTACGTATTACGGAGTAGAGAAATCGGTGACCGTCCTAGTACCCTCTGAGGCGGGGTGAAGGGAAGAACACGGGCCGTCACCAGGTAGTCCAATTCGGAGTACGAAGCATGAGCGTGGAGATACGAGCCATAGAGTTGACGGGGCGGCAACTGGAGGCATTGCCGAGTGATGAGCGGGTGTTCTTCGTCCAAATGGCTCACTTAGTGAACACAATCATGATTCTCCAGAAATGGCTCATTTTCTGCCAACTCCGCGCGCCATCTCAGAAGATCGAGAGCGAGGCAGCAACTACCCAGCAGATGCTTGTGACGAGGCTTCTGTCTGGCGTACTCTATGAGGGCTGGCGCGTTGTCCAAGACTCCTACTTCAAGGCATTGCTTTCCAAGAAGTACGATGCCAAGCTAACCGACGACGGGAAGAAGTGCCTCATCATCCTGAAGAAGTACTTCGGCCACGCAAACAGCATACAGAAAGTCCGAAATAAATGCGCATTTCACTTCGACAAGGATATAGTGATGGCGGAGTTGGGCCACGTGGAGCAGGATAAACCGTTCCATCTCTACTTGTCCGAGCTTCAGGGCAACTCCCTCTACTATCTATCGGAAGAACTCGTTGGTCTCGCTTTGCTCCGTAGTGTGCAGGGCGACACGCCTGAAGGGGAGATAGTCGAGGTCCTCCGACAATTGTTCGACGAACTCGTCCGCATCTGCAAGGCGTTCGCCGGGTTCATTGGCGCGTGCCTAGTTCTCGTTGTGCGGGAGAATCTGCCCTCTATCAAATGGGACCATTTGACCCCGATCAGTGTGTCAGATGCCCCACCATTGGATGAAGTACGCATTCCGTTCTTCGTTTCGAAACCAAACGTCGCCGCTGAGAGAGTGAGGAAACCGGGGCGTTCTCGGATTCCCTGAAAGGATTCGGGGACGCCGCACTCAATTCGCGCTTTGCGGGGTCAGATCTCGCGCGCTTCGCGGGGTCGGGTCTCGAATTAGGAATTATTCCATTGGGAATTCCGGGGCCATGTTACCGAATTCGGCCCCGGATGGAGTCTGGTGTCTCCAGGTTCTCGGTTCCCCTCAAGGCCCACCGTATGCCGGCCGCACCCGTGGGATTCCCTGTCTCCCTCCTTTTCCTCGTCTTTCCGCCTGCCTGGCCCTACAATGCCTTCGTGCACTCAGAATTCCGGGGACACCATACTTAATTCGGGGGCGGTGGTTGAGGGAAATTCCGCGGACACTAGGAAGACGCCGGTCAAAGCCGGCCGAGAGTTGCGGATGAGAGAGCCGCCCCAGAGAGGAATCGGAAACCATCTTGACCCCGAGTCATGCGCCGACGCGGGCAACCGCGCGGGCGTTCGAGTGCAGCCATTCGCACCTGACACCTCTCATTCTTCGCGATGGTCGGAAAATAGAGGCCGTCGGGCTTGAAATCCGGCGGCCGATGCTCTATCATGGTTCGTGAAAGGCTGTGCAACACGGCCAGCTATCGCCCAACGCAACCTGTCGGTTTTGGAAGGAGGAGAGAAACATGTCGCACCTGTCGGCAAGACCCGTCGCATTCTGTGTTCTGGTCGCCTCCCTGCTGCTCGCCACCCCGGCTCAGGCGGTGAAGAACTGCAAGGTTTCCAGCTTCGGACACGGCCATCAGATCTGGTTCGAAGCCGAGGACTTCGACGAGCGCAATCCCGAGAGTGACCGGTACTTCCCGGTCGTGGACGAGCCGGGCGCGTTCGGGCGGGCGGTCAGCCGCGCGGGCGGCGCCGGCGGCATGATCCGCTGGACCTTCGATATCAGCGCGGCGGGCGGCGCCGCCGGAACCTGGTATTTCTGGGGCCGAGTCATCAATCCCATCAACCAGTCGGATTGGCTGCTGGTCGAGGGAGACCCGGGCGACCCCGTGATCCCCGCGGGTCCGCCGTTTCCCGGAACGACTACGGCCACGGAGTTCGCCAACGACGACGACCGGGTCTTCGACGAGAACAATGGACCGCCCTGGACCTGGGGCCGGTCCGGCCACACGGAGGGCCATACCAAGCAGCTTCGCAACGGCGAGAACACGATGTACATCTACCACCGGCAGGGCGACAGCACGGTGTTCTGGGATGTCTTCGTCTGGACCGACGACCCCGACTATGTCCCCACCGATAACGACTATCGCCAGGCGCAGGTCGTCCGCCCCAGCACCGCCTCGGCTCCCGTTCCGGCCAGCGGGACTGCGGATGTGCCGCGCGAGGCCGTCCTGAGCTGGACGGCGGGAAGCCGGACCGCCGCCGGCAACGGGCACAAGCTCTACCTGAGCCGGAACGTCGACGACGTCCGCAACGGCGTGGGCGCGATCCTCCTGACCCCCAACAGCTATGCGGTGCCCCAGCCCCTCGAATTCGCCACGACGTACTATTGGCGCGTCGATGAGATCGCGGCGGACGGCAAGGTCTTCGAAGGCGCCGTCTGGAGCTTCACGACGGAGCTGCTCGCCTACCCGGTGCCGAAGGTCACCGCCACGGCCTCGAGCAGCACGGCCGGCAAAGGGCCCGAGAACGTCGTGAACGGCGTGGGGCTCGACAGCACCGGCCTGCTCCACGGGACCGACTGCGCCGGCGGCATGTGGCTCAGCGACCTAGCCGGGCCGCTGCCGGCGTGGATTCAATTCGAATTCGACAACGTCTACCAGCTCCACGAGATGTGGGTGTGGAATTCCAACGAGTTGCTGGAGCCCGTGCTTGGGCTGGGATTCAAGGACGTGACGATCGAAGCCTCGGAGGACGGCGTCCGGTTCGTGACCTTGGGGACGACGCACCAGTTCGCCCCGGGCACGGGGACGGCCGGGTATGCGCACAACACCACGATCGACATGGGCGGGGTGGCGGCCCGGTTCGTGCGGCTCACGGCCCACAGCAGTTGGAAGGGCCTGCTGCCCCTGTTTGGCCTGAGCGAAGTCCGTTTCCTGTCGATTCCCGTCCAGGCGCGCGAGCCCAGTCCGCCCTCCGGCGCGTTCGATGTGGCGCTGGCGCCGGAGCTGGCCTGGCGCGCGGGACGAGAGGCGGCCGAGCACGAGGTGTACTTCAGCGACAGCCGGCAGGCCGTCGTGGACGGCACCGCGCCGGTGACAGTCGTGTCGGAAGCCCGCCAGGGCCCCCTGTCGCTCGACCTGGGTAAGACGTACTTCTGGCGGGTGGATGAGGTGAACAAAGGCAAGACCCCCGCGCGGTGGCCGGGGGCGGTGTGGAGCTTCACGACCCGCTCGTCTCTGGTGGTGGATGACTTCGAGTCGTACAACGACCTGGATGAAGGGGAACCCGCCAGCAACCGGATCTATCTGGCGTGGGTGGACGGGTACGACAACCCCACGACCAACGGGGCGGTCGTCGGCCATACCAATCCTCCCTTCGCCGAACAAACGAAGGTTCACGGCGGGTCCCAGTCGATGCCGATGTCCTATGACAATGCCGTGGGCAAATCCGAGGCGACTCTGACCTTGACCTCCAGTCGCGACTGGACCGCCCAAGGCGTCACCCGGCTGGGAATCTGGTACCTGGGCGACCCGGCGAATGCCGCCGAGCCGATGTATGTGGTCCTGAACAACCGCGCGGTGGTGATCCACGAGAACCCCAAGGCGGCCCAGGCGGACCAATGGACCGAGTGGGTGATCGACCTCAAAGCCTTCGCCGATCAGGGTGTGAACCTGGCCAATGTCCAGTCGATGACGATCGGCTTGGGCGGCCGGAGCAATCCGCAGGCGGGCGGCAAGGGCATCCTGTACTTTGACGACATCGGACTGTTCCCGGACGCGGCGCCTCTGGCGGAGATACGGCTGGAAGCGGAAGCCGCCAGCCCCCTGGGAGCGAAGTGGCGGACGGTGAATGACCCGGCTGCCTCCGGCGGCAAGGGCATCGGCTCCCAGACCGGCGACGGCGATGACCTCGACACCGCGCCCGGGCCGGAGTGGGTCGCCGCCTACCCGTTCACCGCGCCCGCGGGAGTCTACAAGATTGTGCTCAGGGTCAACGCCGCCACGGTCGATGACGACTCCCTCTGGGTCCGGATCGTTGGGGCCATCCACCAGACGCATGAGGACCCCGATCAGCCCGGCACCGGCTGGGTGCGGTGCAACGAAATGACGTCCGGCCACGGCTGGGTCTGGAACGAGGTCCACAGCAGCGACCACAGCAACGCGATTGTGAACTGGACGTTGGCCGCCGGCCAGTATACTCTGGAAATCGCCAAGCGCGAGGACGGCGCCCTGATTGACGCGCTGCTGATCACCAACGTCCTGACGCTCGACCCAGCGACCCTGCCATAGCGGCTCGAAGACCGGGGGGATACCAGGGACAGCTACCATTTTTCTGTTGACGCGCGGCGGATCGCCACGGTAGATTGGCCGTATGCCAAGAATAGCCAGAGCGATTGCCGTTGGGTGTGCCCATCATATCACGCAGCGCGGGAATAACCGCCAGGATGTGTTCTTCGTGGACGAGGACCGGCAGGTGTACCTGGAGCTTCTCCAGGAGCAGGCCCAGAAGTACGGCCTGGAGATTCTCGCTTACTGCCTGATGACCAACCATGTTCATCTGGTGGCAATTCCCCACGAGGAAGAGTCGCTGGCCCAGGCCATCGGCCGGACCCACCTTCGCTACACACAGTATGTCAACCGTCTTCACCGGCGCAGCGGCCATTTGTGGCAGGGACGGTTCCATTCTTGTGCTCTGGACGGACGGCACCTGTGGCCGGTGCTGAAGTACGTGGAATTGAATCCGGTACGGGCGAAGCTGTGCCGGCGGGCGTGGCAATACCCCTGGTCCAGCGCCGCCCTCCATGTGGACGAGAAGGCTGAGTCGGAGTTGCTGAACCTGGCCCGCTGGTATAAGCGGATCACCGCTGACGCATGGCGGAAGGAGCTGACGGAACGATTGACCGACGGGGAAGTGGCCCAGATTCGCCTGCGGACGCACACGGGCCGGCCGCTGGGCAGCGACAGTTTCGTGAGCAAGCTGGAAACCCTGCTCGGCCGGCGCGTGCGGCCCCTGCCGGCGGGCCGACCGAAGAAAGAAACAGGCAAGAGATAGGTAACCGTCATCCAAGCACGCCTGGGGATGGTCTGGCCAACGAAGGGGAGTCCGTTTGGTATCCGTGTCCCACCATCCCCAAGGCCGGAGGCCTTGAGGCTGCCACCCGAGCCCCGCAAAATGTAGTTGCACACTCGTCCCTGGCGGCCGCAGGATTTGCTTGCTCCAATCCGGCCGCAGGGTTATAGTTCATGCCGTGTGCCGGTCGGAGCCGGCGCATCCGATGACGCAGGGGAAAGACGGATCGATGCAGAGAAGGAGTGACTGAGATGGCGAAGTCCCTACATAGTATATGCCGGTGGACGTTCAACGCAGGCAAGGGCGGGTTTGTGCCGGCGGATATCCGGCCGGACTGGGCGGGCAGTCGGTTCGGCACGCCGGAGATGATTCAGCTCGTCGCCGACCGGATCAGACCCAGACTTCCGAGAAACGTCGTGCTCGGTATCGAGATGCACTACGACGCCGAGGTCGATGACAATAACGCCGCTGAGGTGGCGGATGCCCTGGTGGACAACAAGCTCTACCTGGCGATGATCACGCCCGGCGCGCACACGCACTTCGCCTACGGCGGCATCGCCTCACTCGACAAGCACGAGCGCAGGGCCGCCGAGGACCTGGGGACACGAACCGTCGATCTGGCCTACGGCAGGTTGCGCAAAGCCTGGCACCCGGAGAAGGCCCCGGCCTTCGTCATCTGGAACGGCTCCTTCGGCTACGACGTCGCCAGCGTCGGCATCAAGCAGATGTACCAGAACCTCAAGGAGAGCGTCGCCGGCCTGTGCCAGTACGAGGCCAGGAAAGGCGGCAAGCTCTTTATCGCGTTCGAACCCAAGCCGAACGAGGGACACCCCGCCATGTTGATCCCGACCGTCGCCAGTGCCATCGTGTTCTGGCGGAAGATCGAGGAGGAGTTCGGCGTCTCGCGCAAGAACAAGGGTGTCAACAAGGAGTTCGGCCACTCCGAGATGATCGGCTTGGACCATATCTACGATAGTATCGAGGAATTGGACAATGACATGATGGTCCATATGCATCTCAATAGCCAGGGCTATAACGACGGCATCATTCTCGGTGGCCCCGGCAAATATGACATTGACCACGGGGCCCGGATCAACGGTATGAACATCACCATCGCGGCGCTAATCCAAGAAGCCGGATACGCGCGATGGAAAGGCCACGACATGCAGCCGCGTGCCTACGATGACACGGAGCAGGCGATCAACCGCGTGATCCGTAGCGTTCTAAGCTGGGAAGCCTGCGAGAAGGCGGCCAAGGAACTCAAGACCAGAGATCTGCTCAAGGCCCTCGCCCAACGGGACACCGCCACAGCCGAGGACATGATGCGAGCCGCTGTCGTTAACGCCCAGAAGTACTTCGACCAGATGTACGCAGGGTAGGCTGGCATTTCATAGGTCCCATCCGTCCACGCCGTCCAGAATAGGACCTATAGGACGAATGGGACCCATAGGACCTATGAGAACCTCGCTCGCTCAGGCGATCAGCACGGCATCGCCGTAGGAGTAGAAGCGGTAGCGCTGCGCGATCGCGTGGCGGTAGGCGGCCAGCATCCTCTCCAGGCCGGCAAAGGCGCCCACCAAGGCCAATAGCGTGGAGCGCGGCAGGTGGAAGTTGGTCACCATCGCGTCGACGATCCGGAATTCGTAGCCCGGCGTGATGAACAGGTTGGTCGTGCCTTCGCAGGCCGCGAGGGGGCCGTCCTGCGCGACCGTCTCCAGAACCCGGGTCACCGTGGTCCCGACGGCAACGATCCGGCCGCCTCTGGCTTTGGCTCCGGAGATCGCCTCCGCGTTCGCGGCGTCGAGGCGATACCACTCGCGGTGGATTTCGTGGTCCTCGACCTGCTCGGTGGCGATCGGCTTGAATGTGCCGGCGCCGACGTGCAGCGTCACATACGCGAATCCGATCCCGGCGGCTTTCAACTGGCCCATTAGCTCGTCGGTGAAGTGCAGTCCCGCCGTCGGCGCTGCTACGGCGCCGGGGCACCGGGCGTAGACGGTCTGATAGCGCCGCAGGTCGCTCTCGGCTCTGGCCAGATCGTGGTCCCGGTGAATGTACGGAGGCAGCGGCGGAAAGCCCACTTGGCCTAGGATCGCCTCGGCGTCCGCCTGTGTCTCGATCTTGAGCAGGCACACGCCGTCCGGCTTTTTCTCGAGCACTTTCGCCGTGCAAAAATCGCGTTGGCGGCGGTCCTCGATGGCAATGGACTCCGCCGGCTTCACCTTGCGAGCCCCCTTGAGCATGACCTCCCAGGCGCCTGGTGGCGTGGTCTGCCGCAGGAACAAGCCCTCCAACTTACCGCCGCTCCGGCGGCGGGCGAAAAAGCGCGCCGGCAGCACTTTCGTATCGTTCAGGACGAGGCAATCGCCCGCCCGCAGGAACTCGCCGAGACGGCTGAACCGGCTGTCGGTAAGGCCGCCCGTCGATCGGTCCAGGACCAACAGCCGGGATTCGCTGCGGACGGCCGCCGGCTCTTGGGCGATCAACTCGGACGGTAACTTATAATCCAGCTCGTCTGTCTTCATGGCATCACATTATCAGACGTGGCCCCTTGCAACAAAAAATTTCTCGGCCAATAATACGGCGATTTCGATGGTTGCGCCGCCAGGGAGGGTTTTTCCCGCAAGCATCCGGGCGGTCCATCCGATACCGGAGGTGCGACGGGTCGCGAAGAGCCAGGGCATGAGGCCCGCGCCACGACCGGCAAGAGTTGCCTTTTCGAAGGTTTCAGCCGTGTACATACCGGGACAGTCTGAAGGATCCCCCAACGCGAGAAATCGCCTGTGGGAAGCCGGGCAGGTGGCCGCCTCCCTGGCCGACCTGGGCCGGGACGACCTCAAGAAGCGCATCAAGGATTTCCGGGGCCGGTTCAAACTCGACTTTTCCGACGACTATCTCGACGCCCTCAGTCTGGATCGCCTCCGTCACCTCCTCCTGGCGGCCCTGATCAACGCCAAAGCCGAGCCGTGATCGTACCGCATTGGACGTTTCCGTCGCTCGGATCGACTGCGCAAAAACGTGGAGCGGTTCCATGCCGCTGCACGCAACCGCTCCACGAGACGATCTTCGCAACCGCCGCCGATCTTCCGACGATTACCTCCCCGGGAAGTTGGGGTTGGTCTGGCCCCAGCAGCCCTTGTGGATGAAAAGCAGGTCGTCCCACTCCTGTTCAGTCTGGGGCCTGAAGCCATTGCCGTGGTAATCCATGTGGTCGCGGCCGTACTTGATGGTCGTCATGCCCTTCCACTTGTGGTATTCGACGTGGCCGTCGGCAAACGAGACGTTGGTGCCGTCGCCGTGGCGGACCGGGGCATTATCCCACCAACTGAAGGTGTCGTTCCAGTGCACAGCAAAGCTGTCGGGCGTGGCCCAGCCTTCGTCGATGAAAACCAGTCGGTCGCCGGGAATCGAGATTTCGCTCCTTTTCTTGACCCAGAGCTTCTTGCCGTTGGGGCCGGCCAAGGGCGTAGTGCCGCTCCAGGTCCGGGTCCTCGGCATGCCGTTGACGCCGTCAAAGAGGTTGTAGGTGAGCATTTCATCGCGAATGCCGGTCGGGCAGGCGTACATGTTGATCTCCTTGGAGTAGTTGCCCTGCCAGAAGATGCCGTCTTGGATGGCGGCGATCTGCGCCACACGGCTCATGCGCCGGCCGCCGGCCACGTTGTACTGGTCCCAGCACTGGCCGACCCAGTAGCGTTCCCGGGCGTGCATGGCACGACCGCTCCACTGGATGCCGGCCTCGCCGTTGACCAGCCGGTCGTCGTTGTCGTCGGCGTACATGATCCAGCAGAGCGTCAACTGCTTGACCGTGCTGACGCACACGGCGCGCTGGCCCTGCTCGCGGGCCCGCTTCAACGCCGGCATCAGGATCGCCATCAGGATCGCGATGATCGAGATCACTACCAGAAGTTCGATGAGAGTGAAACCCAGCCTCTTCTTGCCCATGAAATTGCTCCTACACGAAACTTGCCGGCACACCCCAGCCTGCCAAGGCCATGGGGCCGGATGTTGAAAAACGCGATCTGCGCCGACCGCGCTCAGTACTCTTTATAGTGTCTCATCCACTGCGGCCATTCGCCCGGGTCCATGCCGCCGGCCTTGGTAAAGGGTCCGGCCGTAATGAACTCCTTATGCCATTTCAGGGTCCAAAGCTCCTTGAGACCGACGGTCCGCACGGACCAGTCGCAGAACAAGGCACCCAACATGCCATTGTGGCGGTCCACGCAGACGCGGTTCATCTCATTGTTGTTCGGGCTGTCCGGCGGACCGCCAGGGATGGTCGGAGGTTGATCCGTATGCCGCGGCCAGTAATCGACCCACCAGCCGTCCGTAAAGAGCGGGATCTGCCACGCGTCCCGCACGTTCGGCGTTCGCCAGTGGTCGGTAGCCGGTGAGCGGCCCCAGATCGACGTCTGGCCCGCCCGGATATTACACATCCAGCCGTTGGGACCGTAACTGCCGATCCAGTTGCCCGTCTGCCAAGCCTGTTCGGCCCAGTAGCCGATCCCCTGGTGGACCCCACTGCCCAGGGCCTTGGTCGCGACAGGGCAGCAGCGCATCTTCTCGCCAATGTTGTACATGGACAGCATCGGCTTGAACCACCAGCGACCGCTGCCGCCGCCTTCGGTGTCGCCCTGCATGGGTGCGCCACTGAGCCAATAGCCGTTGTTGTCGTCGCAGTACATCTTCCAGTAGAGGCCCCACTGCTTGAGGTTGGCCATGCAGACGACCTTGCGGGCCTGTTTTCGGACCCGTTGCAGGGCCGGCATCAGGATCGACATCAACAGGGCGATGATCGCGATGACCACCAACAACTCGATCAAGGTGAAGCCTTTTCGCTTGCTCATCGTTGTGCTCCTTACACGCCTATCCAGCCACATCCGCTCGGCCTTTCGCCTGCCCCGACCGCGGGCAGAGGAAAGCGCCGGCTCTCGTTCAGATTCTATGTCGTTCAGCCCACGGGCCAAACGCTATCCGGCGCTTATCGACACAAGGCAAGGATGCGCTGGAGAGAAGTCCTGTTCCCCTGCCGTCTCCTGATTCCGGCATGTCCGAACCTGTGCCGCCACTGGTCAGGCCGCCCGCGAGTTCCAGTTTGAAAAAGAAGTGGTCCCCTGCCACCGAACACCTTAATTCTACCAAGCCAAGGGGGCATTGTCAAGCTGCCTGCCGGCGCATTATAAGACCATACTGGCGGCCATGCTGCCACGAACGTGTCTGCGGGGACGCCGAATCGCTCAGGCCCACCGGTCTGTCCCGTCTCTCCCGCTCGCGCGGCAATGGAGATGCCGACGTATCATCTTACCCCATAAGAGTTTAGGCGACCCAGAGACACGGGCGTTACGCGAAGCCGCAGGCTTGCCGTGCTGGCCGGCTTTCGCTATGATCGCCTTTCAGGACTGCTTGCGTTGGCTCCGGAGACCGGGAGACAAGATGGAGAAGAGAGCGGATACCATTGGCATCAATTCATGGTGGAAGGAGAGAGTATGCCCCAGGTGCAGCGGGTGGTCGCCGGCCACGTCATACTTCTGTTGGCCGGCCTGCCTCTGGCGCGGGTGGCAGCCTCAAAGCCGGTAGGCCTTGGGGATGGCTTCACGCTCCGAGACAGGCAAATCCTGGGCTCATGATTTCCTGTTGTCCCGGCAGAACTGGCCCATCAGTTCCATGGCCTTGGTCATTCTGTCCATCGAGCCATCCATCTTGGCGTAGGCATCGACAAGTTCCAGCAGCTCCGGCGGAGCTGCGACGGAGCCGTACTGGTGGGCGGTGTTGACGATGCCGGCGTCCAGGCCGTACTCCATCGCCTTGGCCATGTAGGCCCGGCAGACGCCGATCTTGCGGGCCGGCAGGTCCCGCACGCTGTTGCTGACTCCCAGCGAGCAATGGACCCCTTTCATCCGAAGGTCGCTCTTGATGCGCTTGATGGTCTCGAACGTGCGGTAGGTGTAGCCGGGGACGCCCGGCTCCATCGGCATGTCGATCGCCAGTGGAAAGACGGTGGAATCGAAGAAGATCTGTTCCGGCCGGAAGCCGCAGCAGCCGACGGCCCGCTCGAAGATCTGCCGGGCCAGGCCGTACAACTCCTCGACCGAGTGCGACCCGCCCGGACCGGTGGGCTTGTCCTCGCTGACGAGCAGGCCGATAAACGAAAAGTCATAGTCCCTCTTGAGCGGCAGAACCCGTTCCATCGTGTAGACTTTGACGGAGTTGAGAAGTGGGGGCTTCAAGCTAGCAGATTTCAAATTCCCGATTTCAGATTTTGAACCAAACCATTCCTTCAATCCCGCGATCAGGACATTGTCGCTGCTGCTGTCGATGCAGAGGGGCACGCCCCGACCCCATTGGCGCACGAGCGTGGTGTACTGGATCATCATGTCGACCGCCTGCTGCGGGTTGTCCTCACCGAAGGCGTCGAGGTTGACCGCGATGTAATCGGCGCCTTCCTCGGCTTGGGACTCGATCAGGGCCTTGATGTAATCGAGCTGCGGGCTGGGCGTCGAATACGCGCCGGGTCCAAGCTCGTGGAGTTCCCGCATGATCTTGCCGGTCTTGGGAATGGAGGCGTGGATCGATTCACCGATCGCGATAAAGGGGGCCTTCATGGTATGGTCCTTCCCGAACAGATAATTGATGATGGACGAGGTGTGCTCCAACGCCGGGTTCCGCGGCGGATTGATGATCGTCCGCAGGCGGTCGCGACCGACCGCCGTAGGGGCAGGCCCCTGTGCCTGCCCTGGTTGGGGGCAACCACGGGGGGTTGCCCCTACGGGGCCCTCCGAGGCGGCGGCCTCGTAAATCCGCTCGCCGATGCAGATTCGTTCGAGGTTATTGCCGCACCGGCCGTCCACGGTGGCGTCGCCGCAGGGGGCGTTGTCCATGCCTTTTTCGCAGCCGCCGATCGTGCAGAGTCCGAAGTTCTCCGGCAGGAAACAATCGCCGCATTCTTCACACTCGAACAGCAGATACTTAAACGCCTTCTCGCTGCTGTTGAACAGCTTGTAGAACGCCCCCTTGCCTTCGTCGGCTCCCAAGACCGCCATCGTCTTTTTGAAGACGTGGAAGCCGGTGTGCTTCGGGTCCAGGAACGCCCGATGGGAGAAGTCGAAGAACCGCTTCCGGAAGGTCGGCCGGGGCGTCACCGCCCGCGATTCCTCGTCCGGCTCCTCAGAGAGGTAGAAGGCCTCCTGGGCCGGCCAGGAGAGATTGTCCTTGAACGGCTCCCAGGCAGCGCCGATTGCGGCGGCGCGCTGGAGGATTCGGGCAAACATATCGAAGTCCGGAACGCCCCCAAGGTCCACCCCCGCCGCACCGAGGGCGCGGTACATGGCGACCTGCTGGGCCGCCCGCTCCAAGTGATCGTCGACTCGCTCCGACTGGATCCTGGCCAGCAATTCCCCGCTGACGAAGCAGCCGGGCAGCTTGCCATCGTGCATCAATCGCGGGGCCGGCGTCAGCGTGCTGAGCAAGTACACGTTTCCGATCACCGGGACCGCCAAGCCGGCCTCCTTCAGGTACGTGAACAGTTCCAGCGACTTGCGCCAATCCCAGCCGACCTGGGTAATAAGAAACTCCGCGCCGCAGGCGATCTTCTTCTCCATTTTGTAGTATTGCTGCATCTGCGACGCTTCGGTGTACTTGAACGGCGATACCGCCGCCCCGGGAAAGAATTGGTGAACCGCGCCGAGGGAGCGGGGATTCGCCTGGAGGTAGCCCTCGCGATTGATCCGCCGAATCAGCCGCAGCAGGCCGAGCGACTCCAGCTCGAAGACGCCCGCGGCTGTGGCCGGCTTGTCGCCGGTGAGCGCCAGGAGGCTCTCGATGCCGGCGCTCCCGAAGCTCATCAGCGAACTGGTGATCGCGTCGGCATTCATATCCTTGCACGTGACGTGCGGCACGACATCCAGCCCGGCCAGGAGACCCTGTGCCTGCATCCGGCTGATGACGCTCGCCGGCTCGATGTTCGCCACGCCGCCCGGGCTCTGCGGCAACGTGATCGCGGCCAGATCGAAACCGGCCGGGATGGCGTCCGCCTTCTCCCGCCGGGCTTGGAGGAACTTCTCGATTGGCGCGAGGCTGAACCCCGGCCCCCCCGTCAATTCCGCCAGTACGAGGAACCTCGTCCGGTCTTTGAACTTATCTCTCAGACGCACTCGATCCATGTACAGCTCCGTGGTGATCCCGTCTGTAGTGACGCCGTAGGGGCAACCCCCCGTGGTTGCCCTCCAAGGATGGGCAGGCACGGAGGCCTGCCCCTACAGATGCCCTGACGGGCGCACTGCGAACGACCAGAATATCAGATATGCCGCCGAATCGCTATCTCCAGCATGCCGGCGGCCAAGGGCACGATTCCAGTCATTTCTGCTTTGTACGTGGGAGCAGTGGAATTCGTGCGGCTCTGGCCACGGTAGAGGAATCACTCCATCCTGGTCCCGACGGGCGCAAAGACGAGCGTGGCAATCTTCTGGCGGAGGGGCTTGGAGGTGCCTTTGTCGTGCGGGTGGACGCTGTTGGTCAGGAGGATCAGGTAGGTACCGGTCGCGGGGTCGCAGACGAGGCTGGTCCCGGTATAGCCGGAGTGGCAGAAGGCGCCGGGTGAGGCGTAACGGCCCTTGATCCAAGAATAGCCGGAACTGACGTCGAAGCCGTAGGCCCGGCCATGGGATTGGGTCGTCGTCAGCATCTGGACGGCGGCAGGACTGAGGATTCGCTGGCCCTTCCAGGAGCCGCCGTTCAGGAGCATCCGGCAGTAGAGGGATAGATCGGAGGCGGTGGAGAACAGCCCCGCGTTGCCGCTCGTGCCGGCCATCAGCCGAGCCAAGGGATCGTGCACGGTGCCGCGCAGCAGGGCATCCTCCACGATCTCTGTGCCGGCGATGTTCTCTTGCCAGGCCGCCGGCGGATGGAAGCGCGTGTGTTCTATCCCGAGAGGGGCGAAGACATTGGCTTGGGCGAACTCGTCGATGCCCTGGCCTGTAACGGTCCGGACGATCTGAGCCAGGGCGAGGTAGCCCAGGCAGCTATAGCGGAACTTGTCGCCCGGCTCGGATTGGGCCTTGAGGCTACAGATCTTTTCGATGACTTTGTCAGGGCACGGGCTGCCGTAGCGGGTCTTCAGGTCGTTGGCGTCCGTATAGGCTGGCAGGCCGGAGGTGTGGGTCAGCAGATGCCGGAGACGGACGTTCTCCTTGCCGTTGCAGGCAAACGCCGACAGGTACTTGGCCACCAGATCGTTCGGGTCCAGCCGGCCCCGGTCCACCAGGACCAGGACCGCCGCCGCCGTGGCAATCGGCTTGGTCAGCGAAGCCAGATCGAAGACCGTGTCTTTCCGCATCGGCTCTTGGAACGGCTCGGCCACTTCCAGGCCGAACGCCTTGTGATAGAGAACTCGGTTCCCTTGGCCGACGAGGACCACCGCCCCCGGCAGATGGCCCGCCTGAATCTCTTCCTGAACGACCGCGTCGATCTGCGCCCAACGGGGATCGCGCCCCCGTTCCAGGCGGCAGGACAGCGAGAGACACAGGAAGGAGGCAAGGATCAAGTTTGAAGTGTGAAGTTTGAAGTGTGAAGTGCGGTTGCGGCCCGTTGCCTCCTGCCTGCTACTTGAAACTTCACACTTCACACTTCCAACTTCTCGCTTCATTTTGTCTTCTCCTCGCGGCCAGGGCCGATGCGCTCGATAGCGAGCGCCACCGGTGACGGGACCTCTTCGCCGGTCTGGGCACGACGGCCGATCTCCTCAATGGCCTCGTGCAGCATTTCGCAGGCGTGCTCGTAAGAGCAACCCGTCTGCTGTGCAATGAGGCGGCAGCCGCGGTCGATCAGTTTCTTGTTGCTGGGCGAGACCCAGACCATCGCGTTGCCGATGACCCGACCCATCCGCACCATTGTCGCCGTCGAGAGGGTATTCAGGATGAGTTTGATCGCCAGATGCTCCCACAGCCGCAGCGGCGACGCCGGCAGATCGCAGGGGATGTGAATGGACTCATCCACGCCCATGGGCACGACGGCAGGCCCGAACGTGATGGCGGCCGTCCGCTTGTATTGATTAAGGATGATGGATGATGGATGATCGGGCAAGCTGCCGACGAACACCAGCATCGAGTCTGGTGTTTCAGTGCGTGATGGGTCGGGCTCATGGCCGATGCGGAACTTGTAGATCTCCTCGTTGTCGAGCTTCGGCGGGTTGGCTTGGAGCGGTAGCGGGGCCTGCAACTGCCGGTAGATTTCCGGTCCCCAGGTCAGGCCGCGCGGTTCACGCTGGAGCATGTCGGCCCACGCCTGGCGCGTCGGGTGACATGGGCTTTTGACGAAGGACCACGATACAGGCGAGATCGTGTCGTCTTCCTTGCGGAACGGCGGCAGCATGAACGTCGGGGCGCGCTCGGTGGTGTCGGTCAAGATATCGAGCAAAAGAGAATCGGCGAAATAAGTCACCAAGCCATGTCTGCGGTAGACCTGCTCCTCCCGCTCCACCATACGGGCGATGGCTGTGACGGCCTGCGTGCTCGACAACTGAGCGAGCAATTGCGCGAAAAGCTGCTCATAGCGGGAAATGGTGGGCACAGCCCACCCTACCAGCGATCCGGGTGCCATGCCTACGCTGGGGTAGGCATGTCCTATCGCTGTCTCCAGAGCGGCGCCAACGACGAGGAGCTCCGTCGTCGTGGCCTGCATCCGGGTCGAGCCGGTGATCGCCATCGGACCGGTCGCGAGGTCGAGCTTCTGAATGCGCGGCTCATCGAGCACCTCGCGCGACCGCTGCACGTGCCGGCGCAGGAGGTCGCTGGGGTTGTTGTAGACGAAGAACACGTGGGCGCCGGTTTCGAGGCCGTGCCAGGCGGTGCCGATGACGAACGGGGTCTCGCCCCCTTCGGTAATCGCGACGACGACATCGTCCCGCTGAACGCTGGCCTCTTTCAACTGATGCCGGCCGAAATCCGGGAAGTCTTCGAACCCTTCGACCGACTTGATGAGGGCGAAATCGCCGCCCGCCATGACGCTGATACAGCGATCCTCCATCCGGGCCGCGTCCCAAGTGGCGAGGGCATCTTGCCCTTGCGTGTCGCGGGCATCCTGCCCGCGATCCGAGGGCGGGACGCCCTCGGCACATACAAGGGCGGGACGCCCTCGCCACCACGGCTCGCTCTCCCGCCAGAACCGCCGCCAGGCAGCCTCCAGCAGGATACTGAGCCGGCCCGTGGCCCCGCAGCCGGTGAAGAAGATGCGCCGGCCCCCGCGCATCGCCCCGTCGAAAGCCTCGACCAACCGGTGGAACGAGTCCTGCCTAAAGATTCCCCCCAAGGCGGCCGGAATGTCCTCGTCTACCGATTGCAGCAGGCGAACGCCCGCCTCGATATCGGTCTCCATTGTTTGCGAGAGTCGCTGGGTCTTCGGGTGCGACGACTCCGTCAACAACGGCCCCAAGCGAAACGCCTTCTCTCGTTCGAGGAATTCCTTGGCCCTGTCGTGTGCGTTGGACATGGCGGTATTCATAGCACGCCTCCGGCCGGGTGTAAATGGGATGTGCCACATGTCGCGGACCGCGCACAGCGCGACCATGCAGGCCGGGAAGCTGGAAACCGACCGCGTGCATGAATGCGGTCTCGATCTGCAAAGACCGCCGGGTCCCGGCAACCAGCCCATCAGAACCAGGCCAAGTGGGCGTCGAGGTCCCGTGATCTCGCCCTTCCGCCAAGGCGACGGAGGCTCTCGTGCCAACGTGCTTGACTCGTCTCCAGGCCTTGGACTATCATCATTCCGGTTGCTCGACCCGTTGAGGTCGGAGGTTCTGTGGGAATGAACAGTAGGAGCCGGACGCGCTCTGTTCACAAATAGCTGGTCCGTGTTCTCGGCGTAAGAGCCACGGTCCGATCCTGTTGTGCGGAGTAGAGAAATGAATTGGGGCACCGTAATACGACACTATCGTATGAAACATCTGGCGAATCATCGCGCGGAAGTTCAGTGGTTTGAGGATCAACCGACTCTTGCCGCTGCTATTGAGAAGGCGGCATTTGCGGAAGATCATCGCGGCAAACGATACAATCACCAACGTAGAATCCGCAAAGACGCTTTGAACGACGCATTTCAGAGACTTCGCTCCAGTGAAGACGCCATCGGCAACTGTCATTCGTTCAACGAATTGCATGCGTTGATTCTCGAAGTACTGGAAGACATCAGCGGAATCGGAGAACTCTACTGTTATGACACAGCTCTACGAATCGGTGCGAAGCGCAAGGTTCGGCCGCGAACGGTCTTACTTCACGCGGGAACCCGTGTGGGCGCTTCTGTCTTCACAGACACGCACGGAAAGGATCGTTTGACCGGAAAGGATCTCCCACCCGAACTGCGTCGCTTGCCACCCGAACAGGTTGAGGATATTCTCTGCATCTACAAAGATAGAATCGAGAGACGCCCATGATGGAGTCTGTCTACGTTGAGACGACGATTATCAGCTATCTGGTCTCCCGGCCGAGCCGTGATCTTCTGGTGGCAGCGCATCAGCAGATCACGCACGAATGGTGGGATCGCCAACGACCCCTCTTCGAGTGCTACATCTCAGAGGTCGTGGTTGATGAGATACGCGCTGGCGACGATGAGGTCGCGCAAAGAAGAATGGAGGCAGTTGGCGGTTTAACGATCTTGGGAGTGGCGGCCCGGGCAGAGGCTTTGACGAGGGTCATCGTGGGAAGCGGAGCCATTCCCGTGCAAGCCGTCCGAGACGCCGCACATCTCGCGATCACGGCCGTAAATGACATAGATTACCTGTTGACTTGGAATTGCAGGCATCTTGCCAACGGTCAGATTATCCGCGCGGTTTCGGCAATCTGCGCTGCTCGTGGTTTTAGGATGCCGGTGGTCTGCACTCCTGAGGAACTGATGGGGGTATAGTGCTATGTACGAAGACCCGATTGTCGAGGAGGTCAGAAAGACGCGCGAGCGGTTGGCGAAGGAATTCAACTACGACGTAGGTGCGATCTTCGCAGATCTGCGCAAACGCCAAGCCGAGTGGGGAAGTAGGTTGGTGTATCGAGAGAAGAAGCCAAGGGGCGAACGAACGCCGGCACCGGAGCGGTAGGTTCTCCTGTCATTTGCCGGACAGGCCGGGTTTGTCCATTTGCTCGTAAATTTGGGCGATTTCGCGGAGGAGGGGCTCCAGTTTGGAGAAGTACTCTTCTTCGGAGTACTTCGCCTTGCTGTCGCGGAACTCCATGACTTGGAGTTCAAGTTGGTCGCGCTTGGCCCGCCTCTCGGCCGGCATGGCGTTTTCGCTGGCGCTGTGGACCAGATGAAGCTGATGGGCGCGGTAGCCGTCGAGCGCGGCGCCGTCGCTGGCCTTCTGCACCGGGCGGATCCCGCGGAACCACTCGGCCGGTGTGCCCAAGCCGTCGCTGTTGTCGTCAAGCAGGGCGTGTTCGGTCGCGAGTCGGCCGGCCGCGGCGTAAAACTGCCCGACCGCGTGCGAGGCGCTGAGGAAGGCTTCGAGCAGAGAAGTCTGGCCGTCCTTGTCGAGGTCCGCTTTCCGATCGACGATCGCCTCGGCGAAGTACTGGCCGAAGCGCGCGTAATTCTGTTCGAAGCCGCTCTTGGTGGCTGTGATGATGATGCGCCCGGGGGAAGACAGCTCTTTCAGGAAGGGCGCGCTCGACGAGGCCGCGTCAATCACGGCAATGGGTCTACGCACCGGCTTGAGCCATTCGGCCAAGTCCTTCGCCGACAGATCGGGCCCCCGCAGGTTGAACTTGGGCGTTCGGCCATCGAAGGTCCCGTGCCCGATCAGAACGAGCCACAAGGCGGTGGCGTTTTCCTCCGAGTGGCCGGCCAGGATTTGCTGGATTCTTGCGAGATCCGACGAAGTCCCGGGTTCATCCAAGCCAACGGCCGCAAATGTCGCACCGCTCTTGGCACATGCCTGCTCCCAAAGCTTGGCCCAGGCGGTGAACTGCGTGGCGTACTCCGGTGTTCCCGGAGCGCCGACGACCACGACTACGGCGGGCCGCGTCTGGGAGTCCTGCTGTGAAGCGGCAAATCCGAAGCACGAAATCCCAAATCCGAAACAAATCCAAAATCCCGAGCACAAATACCAAAACGCCGGCGCCGGCCTTACCTCCTTCATGTCATTGCGAGGAGCGCAGCGACGAAGCAATCTCAACCCGCGGCGTGGGAGATTGCTTCGCTGCGCTCGCAATGACATGTTTTGGATTTTGGGCATTCGAATTTGTTTCGGATTTCGTGCTTCGAATTTGGAGTTTGCGATTCTCACGGCATCCCCTTCCAGCGGCGCAGCGCCCATTCGGCGATGAAACAGGCCAAGGCGAACAGGAAGATGGCCGGCTGAATTCCCGGCAGGTCCCAGAGCGGCCGGACCCAGGTCTCCGCGATCGGGACCTCGCGGCGGGGCAGACTCCGGGCGAACTTATCCAGTTCCCCGGCTTCTACCAATCGGCCCCCGGTCTGGCGGGCAATCTTCTCGAGCAGGGGCCGGTTGGTCCTGACGGACTGGAACTCGCGCGCCTCCAGATCGACCGTCCAGCCGGTCTGGGCGTCGCCCAACTTCGCACCGTCCGCGTCGGCGACCGTGGCCTGGGCCAGGTAGCCGCCGCTGGTGCGCGGGATATACACCGCCTCGAACAGACCGCGCTCGGCCGCGGCGGGCGTCGCTGTCAACTTCACGCTGCGGTCGCCCGGTTCGCGCACGTCCAGGGCCACCGAGACGTTATCCATAGGCGCAAAGGCCTTGTCGCGGACGCGGACCTGCAGGGTCACCGGCTGGTTCGTCTCACCCGTCTTCTGCGTGGCCTGGATCGAGATCCGGCCCGGTACATCGGCAATCAGCCAGCGCAACGTCTGCCGCCAGAACTTGTCCATGTCCTCGTGCATCTCGGGCTGGTACAGGCCCCAGCGCCAGACGTCGCCGACCGCCAGCGTCGCCGTGCGTCCGTTGCCGAGCCGCTGGACGGCCAGCGCGGGCAGCTTGCGGTCCTCACCCACGCCGGCGGTGGTCACCACCGCGGCCCCCGGCTTGACCGAGCGCATGCGGTTGAGCACGCGGAACTCCGGCATCTCGGTGAGCCGCTCCTGCTCCTCTTTCTCATTGTCGCGGAGCCTGGCCCAGGGCTGCAGCCAGCCTTCGCGCGTCAATTCCCAGCGCGTCGAGGCCGGCGCCTCGGTGGCCGGCAGGGAGTCGAGGTAGACGGGCAGGATGCTGCCGATAGGCGTGCGATCGAAACCGCCGCGCTGGAAAGAATCTTTGCCGCCGAGCATCAGGAAGCCGCCGCCGCGCTCGGCGACGAACCGGCGAACCAGATCCATCTGATCCTGCGAGAAGAAGGAAGCCTCGATGTCATCGAAGACGACCGCGCAATAGTCGAACAAATCCTCTTTCGTCTTGGGAAATCCGTCGCGCAGCTCCGCCTGATCGCGCGTGTTGAGCCGGACAAGGACGGGCTGATCGTATTCCTCGGTCTTTTCTTTGTCGTCCGGATCGAACCCGCGATACAGCGGATTGGTCGCCTCGCCGCTATGCCCGAGGAAGTTGTATTTCGGCTCCCGTTTGGCGACGCGCAGCAGCACGACGAGCTGCACCTGCTCATCCTCCTCGATCGCCCGCTTGAGGAACTTGAGGTCCCAGTTGGGCCGGCCCGCCATGTAGAGGATTCGGTAGGGTCCTTTGCCGCGATTGACCACGAGCGTCTGCTCATTGTTGACGAGGGTGGCCTCGGACACGGCCCCCGGCTCTTCCGCGGACACCTCTTCGCTGACCCGGATGCGATAGAAGAGGACCCCGGTCCTGTCCGGACGGAGACGGAAGCGAAACGTTTGTTTCTCGTCGTTCTTGTCCACTTTCCAGGGCTGGCGCTGGATCACTTTGTCGGCGTCGCCCACCAGATGGACGCTCACGGTCCGGCCAGCGCAGCCGGCGGCCTCGACCTCGGCCTGGATCGTCACGGGGGCGTCCTCGAACGGCGTCTGGCTGACGGAGACGTTGGCCACCGACAGGTCTCGCAGCGGCCGGTCCTGGCCGATTGCGACGGGGTAGACCGGCGGCAGGCCGGACAGATCGTAGGACACCTCATCCGTGTCGGTGGCGCAGCCGTCGGTCATCAGGAGGATGCCGGCCAGCGGGCGGCCCCGATAGCGTTCGGCGAGGGTCCGCAGGGTCGTGCCGACCGCGGAGGCTTTGCCGTCGAAAACGAGATCGGAGAAATCCGCCGTCCGGCGCAGGCGGGAATCGAACAGGTATTGACGAAGCTGGAAATTCTCGGAGATGGCCGCGAGCCAGCCGGTTTCACCGGCTTTCAGGAGGCCTTGGAGCATCTCGCCGCGACTTTGACCGGCGTCGGCATCGCGCACGCTCATCCCGCCGCTGTTGTCGACCACCACCGCAAACACGTTGGCGCCGGCTTTGGCACGTCGGCCGCTCCAGAGCGGCTCGACCAGGCACAACGCCAAGGCCAGTATGCCGAGCAGCTTGAGGCCGAAGGCGATCCGGGGCGTGGGACCGCCTCGGGAAGCACGCCGGTACGACCAGGCCAACAGCGCCAGGGCCACTAACAGCAGCGCCCCGGCGGGCCAGACCCACGGGCCTGTGGGAATCGTGACAGTCGCCATCGGCATCATCGCGCACCCTGCCCCAAATTCTCAAAATAGGTTTTGACCAGCTCGGTGAAGCGGTCGGGCACCGGATCGCGATCGATCGGGACCATCGCTTCGGCCGACTGGAGCTGCGCCAGCCTTTCGCTGACCCGCTCGCGCAGCTCCGTCAGCGGTTTGATGACCTGGGTCTGCACGAGGTCCCACTGCGGCTCTTTGCCGTGACGTTGGGACTCGGCTCGCATGGTGCGGGCATTGTCCCACACGCGGGCCAGTTCCTCCCGGAGGTCCCGCTGCGGCAGCATGTCTTCCACGTCGCGCAGCCGGTCCGACCAGTCTCTATAGGTTTCATCGGTGAATGGGCCGCGCGGCCCGGTACCGCCCCGCCCGTCGGACGTATTCGTGTCGCGGGCATCCTGCCCGCGATTCGAGGGCGGGACGCCCTCGACACGACGCTCGCCGCCCCGGCCTTGCCGGTCGGCTTGGCGGTCACCCGCATTCGCTTGGCCCCGTTGACCCTCAGATCCCTGCGGCCGTGTACCATCGCGAGGTGAACCCCCCTGCTGCGCTTGGCCGGAACGGTCAGATTGCGGATTCGCAGCGGCGCCGTCCTGCGCTCTCTCGGTTCCGTCTTGGGCTCGCTGCTCCCCATCTTGTGGTTGCTGCCCTCGGTTCCCTGACTGTGCGTTGGCCTGTTGTTGACGTGCGGCCGAGTCATTCGGCTCATTGGAATCGCCGGGCCGCCGCTGACCTCGACCGGCGCGGGCGGCCTGGTCACCGTTCGCTTGTTTGATCAGTTCATCGAGCTGCTGGCGGGCCAGACGCAGCGATTCGGCCTCGTCGCCCAAGACATTTCGAGCCGCCTCTTCGACGCCCTTCCGGAGTTGATCGATTCCCTCGGAGGCCCGCCGCTCGATCTGTTGCGCCTGGGGCAGCAGGTCACGCCGCAGCAACTCGCCCGTGGTCTCCAGCGCCTGGTCAGTATTGCCCGTGCGCGCCTCGCGCAGCGTGTCGTAGAGCTTCCGCGACAGCAGCGGCTCCGAGGACTCCGCCTGGTCGCTGACGTTCTTCATTTCGTCGAGCAGTTTCTTCATGCTCTCTTTCTGTTGCTCGATCTGGTTCGCCAATTCCTTGCCGACGTTCGGTCCCGCGAGCGTCTTTTGCCGCGTCTCGAGCTGCTGCTCTATTTCCTGGGCGATCTGGTCCTCGCGCTGGTCAAGCTGTTGGGCCTGGTCGCGCATGTCGCGCATTTCGTCGGCGAACTGGCTGGAGGTCCGGCGCTGCAGCTCCTGACGCATCTGCTCGAGCTGGCGCTGGGCGCGCGTGGCGCTGGTCTGCGCCTGGGAGAGTCTCCCCTGCTCCATCGCCTCGGCCGAGTCGCGGATTTGCGACCGGGATTCATCGAGCCGCTGGCGGGTGTCGGCCATCCGC
>Ga0315289_10000983_pt1 | contig 44363 bp, 29 predicted proteins | sample YL17G11_40_MG_FD_203452 | JGI IMG/M metagenome (GOLD analysis project Ga0315289, IMG submission 203452) | Sediment microbial communities from Yellowstone Lake, YNP, Wyoming, USA - YL17G11_40 | ecosystem: Environmental > Aquatic > Freshwater > Lake > Sediment | place: USA: Wyoming | collected... | reverse complement strand
GCTTGGGGCCGCACGCGGAGAACAAAATCACTAAAATTACGGCCCCTATGCTTGTGATTTTTTTCATTAAGATCATCGAAACTCCTCCCGCATTGTTGTCTTCCAGACGCTCAAATATAAGGTATTGTTCGAAAAGAATCAAAGCTATTCTCTCCCAGGAAAATCACTGATTTTCTAAAAGGTGATGAAATGATTGAATGTAAAATGACGGCTTCAGAAGTCGTTATCGGTGTGAGCTATATTGCTTTTCCTCTGCCCGTTGCGATCAGGTGTGGAGGCTCAGCCGCAACCAATAGATTACCGCAGCAACATCATTCGGTGAGTATGAGCGGCCTTGCCATCGATCGAAATGCGGTAAAAATAGACACCTGAACGAGCTGGTTCCCCGGCATTGTCATTGCTGTCCCATCTGACCGAATGCCGACCGGCACCATATGTCTGCCGGCTGAGTTCTCTGACCAACCGTCCTACAATGTCGAATATTCTCACATTCACTTCGGCCTCGGTAGACAACGAAAAGCTAATGCTGGTTTCGGGACCGAACGGGTTGGGATAGTTGAGAGCTTCAAATCCGACTTGAACGGTTGAAGCATCGGATTCCACGGCCACGACCGATTGATTCTCTATGAAAATGAACGAGCCATCGTTGTTGACGATGACATCCTGGTCCCCGTCACCATCCAGGTCGGCCATATCGAAATATTGGACCGGGTAGTTGACAATAGATTCGAAAATTTCGGGAGCGTATTCGAATTGCGGGTTTCCGACTGTGCCAATATTCAAATATCCTTGAATGCCATTGCCATGTTTAAGGACGAGGTCGGGAAGATTGCCCCGGTCCAGGTAGGCGACATTGGCGTAAAAGGCACCGGGATTGAGGCCGGAGAGCCACTCGGGGCGAGGCGTCCAATTCGGCGCCTGGGGCGGGCCTGTGTTTTCGAAGGCGGTGAGCTGATCGGTAAAGTCATCGATAGCAATCAGGTCCTGGTCGCCGTCGGAATCGAGATCGGCCAGCTCCGGATGGCGATAATCGCCGGAGCCATTTAAGTTGGAGAATATGCTATCGTCATCCGCGAAATTCCCATTCTCCACGTTGATCAAAGCACGAAGATAAGCACCGCAGCTCCAGCAAATGTCAGCCAAATGGTCGCCGGTCAAATCGCCGCTGGAAAGGCCCATATCGACAACTGGCAGATTCCAGATATATATCCAGTCCGCAGGCCGGAAATCGGGCGTATCCTGGTTTCCGACGTTTTCGAGTGTGCGAAGGTCCAAAAAGGGGTCGAAGTGAGGATATGGGACTGGATCAAAGACCAGATATGACGTTATCGCCGCCATATCCAGGTCGCCGTCACGCTCGCGGTCGAGGAAGGTGAAATCGCGGCAGCCATCGATGTAAAATGGCCCGAGCCTCATATCGCCTGCGCCATCGAAAAGCGGGGCTGCGGCGCTGCCATTATTCCTGTAAAACTCGATGACCGAGAAGGAACCTCCCGTAATCATGTCGAAATCGCCGTCGTCATCGATATCCTTGCAAGTGACGCCATTCATATACCCCGTGGTTGGAAAGATGTACTGATCGGGATCATACTGGAAATGCGGGGCCTGATTGGTGCCTTCGTTCATGAAAATCTGCACGGCGCTGCCGTCATCGCAAACGACGCTGGACATCATGATATCAAAGGCGCCATCGTTGTTGAAATCGGCGATATCGAAACCCTCGTAGCCGCAGGGTCCGACATTCAGGCTGAAGGCGGCGGTCATCGTGGAATCGAGGGACCAATGCGGATTCCCGGAGGCGCCATCGTTTGCGAAACAGAAGTAATTCTCGTAAGACCACCCTCGGCATATAAGATCGTTATCGCCGTCCCGGTCCCAATCTATGAATCTACAATCGGCGAAAAATCCGAGATTGGCATAATCAAGGATAATAAAATCAGGCAGCAGCGACCAGAGGGGGTCAGTCGGTGTCCCGCGGTTGCGAAAGACTTTAAGCGAATCGACAGGCATATTCGAAGCGTCCTTGAAACTCAGGACCAACTCCAGCGAATCGTCTTGATCTATATCGACGAGAGTGGGTACGACGGCGTACGCGAAATCGAGGTTTGCGAAATAATTGGGGCGCTCGCGCCAGCGGATACTATCGGGGAAACCATCGTTGTAATAGAGCTTGATAGTGCCATCCCCCTGGCCGATGATGAGGTCGTAATCACTGTCATCATCGGCATCAAACAGATACGGCGATGCGGGTGGGGTTACATTTATGCCGCTGGGGTTAAGAAGGCGGTTGGATGTGTCCCAGAGCCAATGCTGGGCCAGCGCTGGATTGATAAGGACAGCCAGAAGCGCAACTGCGATTGCAATTACACACGAAACTGATTTCATACACCACCTCCTATTTCAATAGGAGCATTCTCTTGGTAACGCTGTCTTTGCCGTCGATGCCGAGCCGATAGAAATATACTCCAGATGAAACCGGCTGTCCAGAACTATTTTTACCGTCCCAGACGACAGAATGGGGGCCGGCATCGGCATGGCCTTTGTATAGAGTCGTGACAATGCCGCCGGTGACATCGAATACTTTCAGCGTAATATCCGCCTGTGTGGAAAGATTGAATGAAATAGCTGTTCGCGAGTTGAAGGGGTTGGGGTAGTTGGAAAGGTGGATATCCGCTGGAAGAGCAATCTCTTCCCCTTCGACAGAGACCAGGTGCGAGAAAATGGAATCGGTCGGTATAGGATGATAATAAACCTGATATGGCCCATCGCGATTTGGACCATAATAGAACAGATGCACAGTGTCAGCGAATACACGGGGCATCGACCCGTAATAATAATATCCACGAGGAAATTCGAATGTCGATTCATACCAGGTCGTACCGCTATCGGGCGACGCGAAGAATCTAAGAAAATAACCCCATGGCGGTGTGCCGGTTTTCAGCAGAATCATCTTGCCATCGGGGCCGAATGAGAATTGAAATGCTGGCCCATCGACCCAATCATCGCCAGCCATGGCGATGAAACTGTGGCCGTGCCCTTCCGACCAGACATAATGGCACCTAAATAAGGGCCCGGGACATGATAGGTAGTCTTCGCCCCTGCCAATGAAGTACAGATGAGTATCGTAGTCAATAATCACATCATACCACACATAAATCCAAAGTGGAAAGTTAAGAGTCTCAGGTTCAGATTCAAAATCAATAGGATGGCCGGCATCGGCCAGAAACTTATCGATTCGATCATTAACGGAATCCCAGAATATGGCGGCAATAACAGAATCATTCGGGGATGTGACCATGCGAATGAAACGCGGGAAATTGCTAAGCGTATCCAATACCTGAAATGTCGCCAGAGTATCTACGGAGTATCCATAATAATAAATCGAATCATGATGACCCGACCATATCTCATGGATATTACCAGCAGCATCGACGACCGGCCGCCCGGGGGAGTACACCGAATGATATTGGCCCCAATCCCCATATCTCAAGGAATCGTCCCAAAGCTCATAAATGAATTCTTGCCCCAAAGAGCTGACCGTCAATTCAGATTTTGAGAAATACCCGGGTATTTGATAATAAAAAAGCCATTCCCAAGGGGAGAAACGAGTCTGGCCAAAAAGCGTCACGTAAGGCTCATCCCATACTAGCACATACAGGCTGTCATTGTGCTCGTCCGCCACTATGAGCTTAAAGGTGATATTGTCCTGTGGCAGCATGCCTTCTGATATAATCTCCCCTTGCCCGTATGCGATGCTCGCCAACGGCAAAACGGCCCCCGCCCCTATCAGAAGCCTCAGTATGGTTTTTCTCATCAATCCTCCTATTTTAGTAGGAGCATTCTTTTGGTGACGCTGCGATCCCCATCGATGCCGAGCCGATAGAAATATACTCCAGATGAAACCGGCTGTCCAGAACTATTTTGGCCGTTCCAGACCACAGAATGGAGGCCGGCATCGGCATGGCCTTTGTATAAGGTTGTCAGCACGCCGCCGGTGATATCGAATACTCTCAACGCAATATCTGCTTGGGCGGGAAGATTGAATGAAACGGTCGTTGCGGAATTGAAGGGGTTGGGATAGTTGGAAAGGTGGATATCAGCAGGCAGCGGCAGTTCGACATCATCTATATAGTCGCCGATGAAAAGATAAACTGGTACGATCTCAAAAAATACCGAGCCGTTTCCGTCGTCACCGACCACAAATAGAGTATCTGTGCAGTACCTTTGAACCGAGGAGTTTCCGAAAGGTAGCGTGAATAACGGAATTGTCCACTCGTTGCCACCGTCGCGGGAATAATACAGGAATGTGTGGTGTGAAGAAAAGTCATCCGCACTTTCAATTCCTATGACCGCTCCCGATGAAAATGAAAAGCAAATCTCCACTTGGTTCTGGCTATAGGCCGGGAAATCCCATGAATAAATCAACCGGGGGCCATTTCCCTCGCTCCAAATATATCGCTCCACCCATAAGGGGTCGGAAAGCATATATTCGATAAACAATTTCCCGTCATCGTCGATTGCGCAATTAAAATCATTGCCGTCAGGGAAATACAACGAGAACGTATCTATGGAAGCTGAATCGGTAATGACGAAAGTTCCGGCCCCAGAAATATATTTATAAATCTGGCCCCCGTCATAAAAAATTGCACTTACAAGCCCTCCGTCCGGGGATATAACAATGGTTGCCCTGTCTGGGGATTGCGGAACGGGGTGAACATACGAGTAAGTACGTAGGGTGTCAGCAGAAACTGCATAATAGTGAACCCCGTTTTGCTCGTAGATTTCATGAATAAGCCCGTAGTTGTCCATCACTATATATCCCCTGGTAGTTCTTTGGATATAGCTACCACCGCTATCAATAAAAACGCTCCCGCTACCGAACATGAAAGCGCTTCCGTCAAGACCCAGCCACAAATTCATCCAGGGGCTCTGCGCGCTGAAAACAGAAGTTGATTGCCATTGGCCTCCTGTGTCCCTCGTTGCCAGGTAGAACTCGTAGTCACTGGAGTCGTGCTGATACCATATTACCTTGTGTATGCTTTCAAATCTTCCGATAGCGATTGGTCTCAAATTGCCATAAGGCAAGTAGCCATTACCCACTATCAATTCAGGTTGAGCGTACCCTGATGCCGCCAACGCAAAAACGGCCCCCGCCCCCACCAGAAGCCTCAATACTGCTTTTCTCATCACACCTCCTATTTCAATAGGAGCATTCTCTTGGTAACGCTGCGATCCCCGTCGAAGCTGAGCCGATAGAAATATACTCCAGATGATACTGGCTGTCCAGAGCTATTTTGGCCGTCCCAGACAACTTCGTGAGGCCCCGCATTTGAATGCCCCCGGCATAATATCGCAACGATGCAACCAGTGACATCGAACACCTTCAGACTGATATCCCCTTCCCTCGGAAGATTGAATGAAATCGTCGTTCGCGAATTGAAGGGGTTGGGGTAGTTGGAAAGCTGGATACTAGTCGGAAGCGAAGCATTTTCTTCTACAGAAACCGCATCTTCCATTATATAGTCAATGGAGAATTTCTGGAAATAAACTTCCTCATTGGTGGTTTGTGACGAGAGATAGAGAGTATCCCCTATAAACCTGGGGCTGGAGGAATTGCCACCTTGCGGATATATAAGCGATGCGAGCCAGGTATCACCGCCATCGGTGCTAAAGAATATATTCGTGGAATTGCTCCAATAGTTATTGGTGCTCTCGACACCAATGATAGCATCGCGCGAGGGGCAGAAGGCCAGCTCCACTGTGGTTCCATCAAGGGGAATATCGTCAAGAGGATGAATCCAGCGGGTGCCGTGTTGCTCTGTCCACACGTAACGATCTGCCCAGTGATACTCTCCAGGAAGGTAATAAGCAGTTACTATCCTGCCATTGTTATCTATAGCGTAATCGTCGATTCCCAAATCGTAATCCCGCACCGTAGTCGAATCCATGTGCAGCGGTTGGCCCGCGTTTCCAAGACACTTATAGAGGATATTATTATCGATGAACACCGCGGCAATCTTCCCCCTATCCGGAGATGCGCATACACCGAAAATCTCATACGACGTTAACAAGGTATCGACAAACTCGAATGACAGCAAAGTATCTCTGGAGAATCTATATATTAGCATCCCCGGCCCTGTATCGAGGAGATGGAAACAGCCCAAGCTGTCCATGGCCGGAAGTCTCAGAGAATTCCGAACTTCTAGCGAATCTTCGCTTTCGAATAGCAATCGTGGGCTAGAATGAATAAAAGCCCTCTGGTCGCCCCCCATCCACAGTGCAATTCGGTCGCCCTGCACGATTCCGCATGTCCTTGAATCCCAAGCACCAAGAGAATCCCTGGTTGCAAGAAATAGCTGATACATCCATGCTGGAACTTCCCGCATCCAGATGATTTTCGCCTGGCCGCTGTCCGACACTGCGATCGAAATTGAAGCTTGAGACCTCGGGAATCTGAAAGGAAGCAAGCCATCGTTGGCCACCAATTCCGGCTGCGCTTTGCCAACCCCCGAAAATGCAAAAACGGCCCCTGCCCCTATCAGAAGCCTCAATACTGCTTTTCTCATTGCGCCTCCTATTTTAGTAGGAGCATTCTCTTGGTTACGCTGCGATCTCCGTCGATGCCGAGCCGATAGAAATATACTCCAGATGATACTGGCTGTCCAGAACTATTTTGGCCGCCCCAGGTGACCTCATGCCTTCCTGGAAGGCTGGCGCCGTCTGAGAGGGTGGCAATCAGGTTTCCTGCGATGTCATAAACCGCCAAAGAGATTTGGGCTTGGTTCTGCAGAGCGAATCTTATCAGAGTTGAACTGTTAAACGGGTTGGGGTAGTTTTGCTCAAGAGTAAAGGCACTCGGCAGCGGCTGGTCAATCACGCCAGTTGGGGAAAGATATATCGAATCCATTTCGGTTTCCACGGTCTGGTGGCCATCGGAGAAACGGAAGAAATACACATGATAACCCTCCCCCGGCCAGGGAAGAGTGTGATTGAACTGGGCCATATCAGCATAGGAATGATCGAAGGCGCCCATATCGAAAACGCCGCGGTCGAAGAACAGCTGACGAATCACCGGTAGGTTATTGTCTGGGTCTGAATAATCGCATTGCACAGTGACAGATATGTTGGGGACCTGGGTGAAAGCGATATTGCCAAGCTCAGGGGAACTGTTGCTGGTGACATTCAGGAACTGTGTTTCTGGCGCAAATGATGCCGGGTAGGTGTAATCATTGAAAAGCGGCGTTCCCAATGTAATTGTCAGGGTGAAACCTGCCATGATAACGTGCCCTGAGTGGGGCGGCCAGGTGGGGAAATTCGGATCGCTGGTGATATCGCTGATATCGCACGCCATGTGGAGGATGTTGCCCGACGTCTGCGAGCTTATATTACCCAGTCTTTCGAAAGACGTGTCGGCCAAATCCACGTGATAGAGACCGGGGCTCAGGACAAAAGGGATATTGGCATATATCATGGCAGTGGCTGACAAAGTCAGCGTATCAGGATTGGCGATGATGAAGCCATAAATGAAATACGTCGTGAACCCCTGGCTCGTTGGCCAGCCGCCTCCGACATTCTGCATTCGCGCATACACCCTCGTCTCTGAATAAGTAATCGCGCTTCCCGTTAAGTCCAGCCATTGGCCGGCGCTTCCGGGCATGGTATCGCCGATGGCATCCTGGGAAAGGTCGGCATAGAAATTTGCAGGCGGCGGAAACTGGTCGCCAGAATTGAAAAAGGATTGGGTTATGACGAAAGTATCTGCCGCCACGCGGCCGTAGAACTGAATCGGGCCGGATGGATTGTCAAAATGCATGGTGCCTGCATATGTATTGAGATAGTGCGGATCAGACTCCACGTGATCGAGGACAATGGTTGATTCTTCTGCGGCTTCTGATGGCAGGGCCTTCATCATGACGTCAAATAGCGGCAGGCCGAAGGGGTCGATGAAATCGAGATTGAATATCGCGGAATCGCCCGGCATGAGCGCCGATGAGGTCACATTCTCAATCGGTGCGCCTGATAAGGAAGCGGCGCAGAGAAGCAGGATACAAATACACGAAGCTTTCATTGCATAACTCCTCAGATAATTTCCTTTGTCGGGTTTTGCCGCTCATCCAAATGGACACGCTACATAAACCCGACCTACTTCTGGCCTCAGAATGTCGTCCAGGTGGACTTCCATCCTGAGGCATAAAGAACCTATGCTTAATGCCATGAGATTGCCACGCTCCCCAAATGGGTCGCTCGCAATGACGATCAAGACCTAATCTCCTTCAACTCTATCAAAATGCCTCCGGTAGATTCCGGATGGATAAACGCTATCAATGATCCTTCGGCCCCCTGGCGGGGCTTGATGTCGATAAGCCTGACCCCTTTGGCCTGAAGTTCCTCGAGAGCAGCATCGATGTCATCGACCATTAAACATATATGATGGATGCCGGGTCCGCGTCTTTCCAGAAATTTGAATATGGGCGATTCCCTGTCCAGCGGCTGAAGAAATTCGAGATCGGTATTGCAGAGGTCAACAAATGAGAGACTCACCTTGTTGGCAGCATTGATTTCGATTCCGCCGCTTTTGAGCCCGAAGAGGTTCTCGAAAAGCTCTTTGTGACGTTCTATATCATTTGTAGCAACGGCCACATGGTGCAGGCCGAGAATCTTCATAAAGTGACATTCTCCTTGTATTCGCCCCAGACTTGTCGGAGTGTATCGCAGATTTCGCCGACCGAGACCATGGCCTCGACACATTCCACCACGACCGGCATTATGTTGATATCGTTTCTGGCCGCATCATCGAGCTTTGCGAGGATTATCGAAATATCGCCTCTCCCCTGTTTTATGGCGCGAAGCGATTCTATCTGCCTTTTCTCAAGAGTGGGATCGACCTTGAGGACACAGGGTGGCTCACTATCGCCGGAAACATACTCGTTCACTCCCACCACGATTTTCCGCTTCGATTCAATTTCTTTCTGGTAATCGTAGGCCGCTTTCTGAATCTCTTTCTGGAAGTATCCGCTCTCGATGGCTTTCAAGGCTCCACCCATGGCGTCGATTTTTTCGATATATTCTTCCGCTCGCTTTATGATTTCCGCAGTCAGGTTCTCGACGTAATACGAACCCGCCAAGGGGTCGACGGTCGATGTCACTCCCGATTCATGGGCCAGTATCTGCTGGGTGCGCAGCGCAATCAGAGCGCTTTTCTCCGTTGGCAAGGCAAGGGCCTCGTCCATAGAATTAGTGTGCAGGGACTGTGTGCCTCCCAGCACGGCAGCCAAGGCCTGAATAGTGACGCGGGCGATATTATTTTCAGGCTGTTGGGCGGTCAGCATGGAACCAGCAGTTTGCGTGTGAAAACGAAGCATGCAGGAACGGTCATCTTTGGCGCCAAATCTTTCGCGGACAATCTTGGCCCAGAGAAAACGAGCCGCCCGGAATTTGGCGACCTCCTCGAACAGGTCGTTATGGGAGTTGAAGAAGAATGATAACCGGGGAGCGAAATCATCAATCTTCAGGCCGGCCTTAATGGCATGTTCGACGTAACATATCCCATTGGCCAGCGTAAAGGCAACTTCCTGGACTGCGGTGGAGCCGGCCTCACGGATATGGTAACCGGAGATGGAAATGGTGTTCCATTGATGGACTTTTTCCTTGCAGTATATGAAGATATCTGTAATCAGTTTAAGCGATGGTTTAGGGGGGAAAATATAGGTTCCACGCGCTATGTATTCCTTGAGGATATCGTTTTGTATGGTCCCGCGAAGTTTGTCCAGCGCCACGGCTCGCTTCCTGGCGACGGCAACATACAGGGCCAGCAAAATAAAGGCGGTGGCGTTAATCGTCATGGAGGTGGAAACTTTATCAAGCGGAATATCTTGGAAGAGAGTTTCCATGTCCGCCAGCGTATCGATTGCCACGCCGGTCTTGCCTACCTCCCCCCTGGCCATTGGATGATCGGAGTCGTACCCGATCTGGGTTGGCAGATCGAACGCCACGGAGAGGCCTGTCTGCCCCTGCGAGAGAAGATATTTATAGCGGGCGTTGGACTGCTCTGCGGTGCCGTAGCCGGCGTATTGGCGCATGGTCCAGGGGCGGCCGAGGTACATGTCCGGGTAGATGCCGCGAGTGAACGGATATTCACCGGGCTCGCTTCCCAGATGCGTCAAGCCGTTCAAGTCTTTTTCATGATAAACCGGCTTCATCGGAATATCGGATGGATTTTTGCGCCCTTTCATAACGGTAGACCTTGCCTATTAATATAACAGTTTATGAAGAAATCAAAACGGAAATATGGAACGAAACCAGGCTGCTGATCACATGTCGCCCGATCGGCCTATCCCTCGGCTTCCTATCGAATACCCCCCCGATCCACCTGGATTCTTGCCGGTGATTCCGATGATAACCCCCAATAAGCAAACCGCCCACCTTCGCAAGAGTGGGCGGTTTCGCCAAAATCGTAGCGGTCAGAGAGAGCGCAGTCTCTATTTCAGATACAGCATCTTCCGTTCTGCCGACAGGTCACCGGACCTAAGGCGCATGAAATAGACTCCGCTGGAAAGCGGCCTGCCAGCCCGGTCGGCAGCGTTCCAGACAATCGAATGGCCGCCGGCGCCAAGGCCGATCAGATTCTGAGTCGACACGAGGCGACCCGCGATATCGAAAACCTGAATTTCGGCATCGCCTGGACGAGGTAAATCGAATGAAATCACAGTGCTGCCATTGAACGGGTTGGGGTAATTGGGCCTGAGTGAGAAACGGCCTGGAAGCGACACGTCTTCATTGACGCCCGTTATTTCGAAAGAATACAATGTCAGGTCGTCCACCGCCCCTTCGACGAGGGAATTTGCGCCTTCATCGGCAGCCACAAAACGAAGCCTGACGTCGCTCACCTGCGACAATACCTGATTCACCAGGAAGCGTGACCTTTTCCAGGAGTTTTCTACGAGAATCATCCTTTCGACGAGCTCCCAGGTGGAGCCGCCATCGCCGGAAATATAGACGAAAAAGGTATCGTCGATATTCCTGTTAGTGGTGAACCAGCGATAGTACTCGACCACCGGATTGGCGTAGCTGGAAAGATCATATGATGGTGTTTGCAGGCTGGTCTTGCCGTGATCGACATCATTAACGCCGTTATCGGGGTTGCCCAGCGGATGCTGGCCGGTGACAAAGCAGTAGACGCCGGGGTCGGGTGTGTGATCGTCTTCCGGCTGATAGGGGTAATTAGGGATCGAGTCGGAGTAGGTGCCGTTGGGGTCGACGCGTTCCCAGATTCCCGTGTCAGCGTCATCATCGGGAGCGCCGACTGTCCATGCCGTGGCCTGCTCGAGGCTGTCGGCGAATTGCATCGTCATCTGCAGGCCGACCAGGAAGAAGTATGTCGGACGGGGGGCGGATACGGGATCGGTGAATAGCCGATGGGAGAAATCTGTCAAAGATATATAGTATTCCACCAGAGTTTGGGGCGGCTGGGCTGGAATTGATGCCGTGTATTCATCGAGATTGCCTGTGGGCTGCATCCCCAAAGCTTGAAAGACGGTGTCTCTCTGGGTTTTGTACATGACAAATATCGAATCCGAAAAAGCCGGGGTCAGAGTGTAGTTAAGTTGCACCACGACCGGGTAGGGGTTAGAACTGTCATCCGTATCGCCAAGCGGGTCGTGGGAAATCACCATGCGGTCTAGCGGCGCCAGGCCGTGCAGATCCATAGCCGGGATGATATAATCCCAGTTGGGGGTGTGGTTGAAAAGATTGTCGTCGTCATCGTCGTAAATCAGGATATCAAGAACGTAGTCCTGATAATTGACCGAGAGCCCATAGCGGGCGAAATGGAATAGAGAATCGCAATACCCCGTTCGAGGCGAGAGAGCCTCCCTGAGATCCCAGAGTGCACCGGCAATAATCAAGCCGTCATTGTGCGATTCGCCATTAAGATCGTCCGGCCAGCGATTGGTGTTATCCACTGTTCTGATATACCCTTCCGGGTCTCCGCTGTAGAAGCCCCGGCCGATAAGAGGCTGATTGGTGATGGTGGCAGCGGTATAATCAGACCACCCCTCGTGCTGCATTCCGGATGGGGCCGATGGGCGGTACTGGTAATCGGTTATCCCGTGACCATATTCGTGGTAGATGACATCGGCTATTTCGCCGGTGTTGGAGCAGCCGCCTCCGGCCATGAAGAAGTTGATGGAGCTCCCGTCCCAGTAAGCGTTGCAGGTCTGGGCCAGATTAACGTTACAGGTCAGGGGGAAGTCGAGGTCTGTGAAATCGGGGTCAAGGGCCTTGATGAAATCGTGAATGACGTTGGTATGATAATAAGAGTTTCTCTCATCGGTGCGGGAATTGCCGCTCAACCAGGCGATCAAAAGTGTATCCCCCGGTATAATATTGCCGTTGAAAGAGGCTTCTGCTCCCTGATCGTTCAAGACCTGCACGCATTGTCCGTAGAAAGACGTGGCTATTGTTCTTTGCTGCTGATCAGGGACCTCGGCGGTGAAGAATCCATCGGGGTCTGTATATACGGGACTGACGCCTCCGATTTGAACCCTCTCGAATTCAAATGGCCTCGAGACCAGAGTATCGAAGGGAGTGGCGGGAAAAATCGTGCCGTTCACGAAACCGTCGACAGTTTCACTGTAAATCAGATTTCGCCGATAAAGTATTTCGCCCGTAACGGCATCGACAATGGTCAGCCAGCGCGCAGGCTCGGCGGTGGATATCTCTGTCCGATAGGCCAGCCTGTATTCGATCGCATCATCCTGCGGGAGAGGGAAAACGACAAGCTCCGGTTTGCGACTGACCGCTTCGAAGCCCGTGATACCGCGAAGAGCCGCATCAAGAACCACCTGGCCGAAGATGACGGGCATGGTTTGAACGTCCATATGCGGATAGAATTCGCACTCGACAAGAACGACGTTCCCCCTATCAGAAATCCTAACCGAGACACGGCTGTTGAACACGTCGAGTCCCTGATATCTTTGCCCGAAATCGACAAACCAATGATGTCCACGATGACGGGATGAGGTCAGATAGAGGTCACCGACATTGACTCCCAGGACCGTTTGCTCTGTCCTCAGGAACGACTCGGCCAGAAAAGCGGCATTTTCCATGCCAGAGGGGACTCCGACCTGGATTGATCCTCCATAGGCCCGGTGGACAGTGCCTGTAAGGTTGTTGAAACTGGCCAGCCATCGCCCGTGCCTTTGTGTGAAGGCGTTCCAGTCGGGGTCGGCAGGCGTCAAGTATGAAAGATGGCCGAGGTAATCTAGCGGGCTATCATAATAAGGCACAACGACCTCGCTGACTGTGCCCAGGCCATCAGGCGTAAAGCCGAGCGCGGGCCAGGTGAAAAAGACCAGCGGAATCAAAAAAGCGGCAAAAGCTTTAAGCATTACTCCTCCCTTGCGGCGTTATTTAGTCTGCGCAAATAACAATTTTCTCGTCCGAATGATTCCATATGAATAAGCAATATACGATATTTCCCGGGGACTTTGAACTTGATTTTTGAGCCCCTGGTGATTAAGATGACGCTTATGAAAATGATTCCCGTAATCCACTCCAGCTTCCCGCGGATAGGCGAGCGGCCCGAGGAACAGAAGCTGCGACGGTCTTATGCCGGTCTCGAGGAAGGGAAAATCTCCCAGGCCGAGTTCGAGAGCGTCCAAAACCAGGTGGTCGACGATATTCTGGATATCCAGGAAAAGGCCGGAATAGAGGTCGCCACGGATGGCCTGATCCGCAGGTACGACCCGGCATCGCATCTGGCCAGGAATTTCAAGGGATTTGAAATCAACGGACTGCTGCGATTTTTCGACACTAATTTCTACTATCGCCAGCCCGTAGCCCGGGAGTCGATTACCGAGTCGGACGGCATCCTGAGCGATGAAATCAGGTATGCGGTGAAGAAGTCAAAGAAGCCGGTCAAAGGGATAATCCTGGGGCCATTGAGCCTGGCGTCTATGTCTCTGAACAAGACATCTCGTAAATACGACGATTTTTGCTTGAGCTTAGGGGAATTGCTGGGAAAAGCAGCCGCCAAGATGACTGCCGCCGGCGCAGGCGTGATCCAGGTTGAAGAACCGTGGCTGGTCCGCAATCCCGAGCATTTTGATTTGTTCATGAAGGCCTTTGGGAATTTGATTCGGGAGAAGGGCAAGGCGAAGATTCTTCTGACGTTTTATTTCGGAGATACCGGCAGGATAATCGAGAGACTGAATGAAATTCCGGCCGACATGATCGGAATCGATTTCACCTATTCTCCCGGCCTGGTCCAGAAGATATCATCCGAGGGATTCTCGGGAAACATGGCATTCGGCATCCTCGATGGCCGCAATACCAAGATGGAATCTGCGAGTGAAGTCTCCAAGACGCTGGAGCGGATGATGAAAAAGACGAGCGGCAGTGAATACCATGTTACGACGTCCTGCGGCCTCGAGTTCTTGCCGAAAACGTACGCAATTAAGAAACTGGAGCTGACATCGCAAGTGGCGGCATTGGTGAACGGATAGAAAATGAGCAGACAGCTACTGATGGATTTAGGCATAGAGCTGCCGAAATTGCCGACCACATCGGTGGGCAGTTTTCCCAAGCCGCCTTATCTGACCAGGGCCAGGAGCAACAAGAAGCGAGGCAGTATCGGCGATTCAGACCTGACGGCGCTCGAGGAACGCGCCACCAGGGAGTGGATCGAGTTCCAGGAACAGACGGGGGTCGATGTAGTTGTCGACGGCGAGATGTATCGCGGCGATATGGTGGCCTATTTCGCGGAGCATATTCCAGGTTTCGATCCCGGAGGATTGGTGCGGTCGTACGGCAACCGCTACTACTACAAGCCGATAATCAAAGGGGAGCTTCGTTATCCGGGACCGATAACGGTGGAGTGGTGGAAACGGGCCCAATCGTTGACAAGCAAACCGGTCAAAGGGATGCTGACCGGGCCATATACGATTATGGATTGGTCGTTCAACGAGTTTTACGGGGATCGTGGGGCGGCCACCCTTGCCCTTGCCGACCTGGTCAGGCAGGAAGTTGCCGAGCTAATAAAGGCGGGATGCAAGATAATCCAGATCGACGAACCGGCCATAAGTGTCCGTCCCGAGGAATTGGAGATTGCGCGGCAGGGATTGGAAAAAGCCACCCGCGGCCAGAAAGCGTACTTCATAACGCATATATGCTACGGCGCTTTCGACAAGATTTACCCCGGCATGCTGAATTTGCCGGTGCATAATATCGACCTTGAGATGTCCAATTCGGATCTCGACATGCTGGAGCAGTTCCGCAAGCATCCTTTCACCAAGGATATCACCTTTGGCGTGGTCGACGTGCACAGCCATGTGATCGAGGACGTCGACACTATCAAGGCGCGAATCGAGAAAGCGCTGCTTTACCTTCCCGAGGATGCGGTCTGGATCGATCCCGACTGCGGCCTGAAAACGCGCACTGTCGAGGAAGCCAAGGCCAAGATGGAAAATATCCAGAAGGCGGTGGAGAAAGTTAGGATGTCGCTTTAGGCAGCTGTCAAGTCCTCTATAGACCTGCTCAGCCTCGTTGTTCTCTTATTCTTGACATCGAGCGAATATTAGCTATAATATGATCGGCCGAGGAAATCCGGCCCAAAAGCCGCCTGATTTCGGGCCGGAGTGGTGAAACTGGTAGACGCGCTGGACTCAAAATCCAGTGGGGCTCAAACCCCGTGTCGGTTCGATTCCGACCTCCGGCATGTTAAATAAAATAGAGATGGGGAAATGCGACTGAGAGTCAATCGGTACTGGATGCCGGCGTTTTCCCCCGCACTTAGTCTTCTGTTGTTTATGAGAGTGATCAAGAAATTTGTCCTCCTGTTCCCGCTGGCCTTCGGTATAGCCTCGGCCCAGACTTTCCCGCCGAAATACCACACATATTCAGAGGCGATCGGCGAACTTGAAGCCCTGGTCTTTGATCACCCCGACATCTGCTCACTCGACTCAATCGGATATTCCAACCGCGACTCGGTGACGATGTTTCTTTTCAAGGTTTCCGATAATGTGCAGATAGAAGAAGATGAGCCGGCGGTCTTTTTCAACGGGGGAGTGCACGCCGACGAGGTTCTGGGAGTCGAGGTGGTAGTGAACTTCTGTGACGATATAGTCGCGAAATATGTATCGGGCGACACGGAGATTCAACGCTATGTCGACAGCTACGAGATTTTCGTGATTCCCTTCATTAATCCCGAGGGGCACCTGGTAGTCGAAGGCGGCGACCTCGACTGGCGCAAGAACAAGAGCGACAACGACGGCAACGGCATTTTCGATTTCCACGACGGGGTCGACAACAACCGTAACTTCGACTTCGCATGGAATATCGACGTCGCACCCGACGCCATAGTCCCGGAGAGCCTGCAATACAAAGGGCCGTACCCGTACTCCGAATCGGAAAATCGCTGCTTGAGGGATATTGGCATCAAGTACAAGCCGCTGATCGCGGTGGATTATCATTCGCCGACCTACGGACGATTCGAGGTTGTATATTATAATTGGTACTGGTATCCAAGCAACGGCGGCCACGGCTTTGCGCCGGACGAGGTGTCGATGCGCAATATCGGGACCGGCTTCGCAGGTTCCATAATCGACGACCAGGGGGATTCGACTTACGAGGCCCGTCGGGCCCTGGTCGACAAGGGGGATTTCAAGACTTATTACTACGCCAATTTCGGCACCGCCGCTTTTGTTTGCGAGATCTCCGATACCACGATTCAAGACACCTCGCTTGTTGATTCCATCTGCCAGCGACACCTGGCGGGAATGTATTATCTTCTCAGGCGTGCCGGCTACGCGCGGCTGACCGGTGTGGTCACCGATTCACTGACAGGCCTGCCGTTACAAGCGGAGGTTACAGTCCAGCAGGCTACCAGCCCCGATATCAACCCTCGCTACACCAGGCCGAATAGCGGACGTTACGATCGTCTCATAGACCCCGGCACTTATACTCTCATTTTCTCCAAGGCAGGTTATGCTTCCAAAACCATAAGTGGCGTGGTGGTGACAAATAGCGGTCCGACAGTGACCAACGCCCGACTTGCGCAGCTCAGCCCTCCGCCGGACACGCCCATTTTGATTTCACCGCCAGATGGCTCAGTTTACGACGATTCCCTGGCATTGAATTTCGATTGGGGTGACGCCGGCAACGCGACGGGATACATCATCGAAATCGCAATCGATTCCGGTTTTGCGAGCTATTTCGAGTTCGACTCGACGCTTACTCAATCTAATTATAGGAACACTTCATTTCTTCATCCCGGGTTATTTTTCTGGCGTGTAACGGCGTCGAACGCCTCTGGCCACTCGGCGAGAAGCCAGGTCTGGCGATTCACGATCCTGGGCAATCTTCCTCCAGACCCTCCCATGCTCATCGAACCAGAGGACGGTTTCTTATCGGACTCGGCTTTTCTTACCTTCGACTGGAATGACCCCTCGACGGCCAACAGATATCAAATTCTGGTCGATGATGACATAGCCTTTGCCTCACCCCTGATTTCGGACAGCAACCTCCTGGCGTCGCAATACCAAAACGCGGACTCCCTGGCCAACGGAGACTACTACTGGAAGGTACGAGCCCGGAACGAATTCGGGTGGTCCGATTACTCCCAGGCCCGGTCATTCGGGGTAAATGTCGACACGGGGATCGTTTACGTGGTTGGTGATGTCAACCATAACGGGATACTGAACGGTGTCGATGTCGTATATTTCGTTAATTACCTCAAAGGGGTTGGCCCGCCGCCCCCACTCGAGATTAACGGCTTCTACCCTGAGGCCGACGCCAACGGAAACTGCCTGGTCAACGGCGTCGATGTCGTTTACCTGGTGAATTATTTCAAGGGGGGCCTTCCCCCTATCGATGGACACTGTGTCCGTTGACGCCGCCGAATTATAGGGACAACCAAGAACTGCCTGTGATCACCCCCTTAAGCAGGGGGGTTCTATTTGGTAGTGACCGCGTGAAGATTTTCGCGGACTGGCGTATCCGCAGGGGGATGGAAGAACCAGACGTGATATATCAACTCACCGTGGTCCCCGAGGTGGGGTATTACTGAGATAGTTTTCCTGATTTCGCTTCCCTGCCGCTGAGAAACAGCTATGTGGCTGATTAAGCGATCTTGTCCCGCCAGTTTCGCCCAACATTCAGTCAATACCTCGAGACTGAAGTTCCGAAGGTCGACCGACGCGATATTCCCTTGAACTATGTACTCTGGGTCGACCATAAAGAGCGAGCAAAATGCTTTATTGGCATAAAGAGTCTTGCTCTTGGGGTTGGTTATGAGAATCGGCTCGCAGAGCTTTTCGAAGATCTGATGAAAAAACCCGATTCTTTCAAGGTTCCTTTTGTGATGTCTGATATCGCGCACCATCCATTGGATATGATCCTGCTCGCCGTCCAAAATGATGGACATGTTGACTGAGGCGGGAAAACGGGTTCCGTTTCTTGCAATGTAGTCCACTTCTCCGAGGCTTCCCCATCCCGACATTTTGACTTCCTGCCATAGACGTTTGGTGACATGCATCTGGTTCTCGGGGTTCAACTCCCAGACGTGCAAGCCGACGAACTCCGCCTTCGAGTATTTGAAGAGCTTCAGCGCAATTTCGTTGGCATCGCTAATCCTGCCGGTCTCGGAGGCGACGAAGAAAATGGCGTCGCCCGCGAGATCGACGGAGTAGCGGTAAAGCCGTTCCGTAGATTTCAGCTTCATACAGAGTCGGCTCGTCTCGATAATGGCCGATGCCTGGGCGGCAAAGACGGTCAGGATTCTAAGGTCATCGTCTTGAAAGCGCCGCCGACCGCTCTTATACATGGTCAGGGCACCGACGACGATATCCCTGGCGATAAGGGGAATTGAGAGTATCGATTCCTCGTCTTCAGGCGTGCCGGGGATGAGCATTGCAACCTTCGTCTCGTCGTCGAAATTCTGAATCCGAGGCCTACTGTCGCTGACGGCGGCGCCGGTAAGGCCCTTTCCCACCGCCAGCTCGAAATTCATGACCTCCGAGTTAAACACCTCCTCCGATGAGTAAATCGGTTTTAGGACTTGCCTGGCATGATCCAATGAAAATATCGTGCGGCTGTCGGCGCCGGTCAGTCTTTCGGCAGCCTGGCCAATGGAACGAAGAACATCTTTAAGCTCGAGTGAGGAAGACAGAGCCGAGCTCGTTTCGTAGAGGCCGGAGAATTTCAAGGATTCGTCCCTGACCCTGTTTTCAAGAAGCTCAAGCTCTCTTTCTTCCCTGATGACGCAAAACAGATTTTTGAGGCGTGCCCTCGAATCCCGCAATTCGCTGAGCCAAAGTGTAACCGGGATTTGTTCGCCGGAATTGTCGTTCAGTCGGCACCGAACTCGTTTTTCACGATCAATGGAATCGAACTTGAGACGCCAATCTGGCGAAAAGGAGAAAAGGTCGACCGCCTCGCGGGAAATGACGTCCTTTCTGGCGTAGCTTCCGAGTCTCAGGAATTCATCATTGGCAAGGATCACCTTTCCAGACAGATCCAGTATCAGGATGGGACTTGTCAGAGACGAGATGAAATCCTTGAGTCCGAAATCGAGTCCGCTCAAATTTCCAGCGTGACCGATGAAGCGAACTGACGCCGAAAAAGGCACGGCACCCATCAAGATCCCAACTCCCGAAGACCCGTGAGATGCCAGGCCGGCGAAGCGTATAGCCCAGCTCGCTGCGGCCAGACCCAGCAAGAATCTCGAATGTCCTTTGAAAAAGCACATTGAGACCGCCAGAAAGAGGAGCGCAAAAAACGAAGGTGAAACGAGCTTGACCGCTTGAAAGTCCGTAAACAGATTGAGCGTCACGAAATAAGCCGCGAAAGTGGCCCCGATCGCAAACCAAAACCAGAACGACGGAGTATACCCTCCACCGGCCGGGCCTCGCGATTTCGCAAGCGCCGCCGGCAGCAGCAATAATATAAGTGCCGGCAGTTCAATGTCGTCAACAGAGCCGGCAGTAACTGAGCGCCAGATTGAGTATGCGCCCAGAATTATCAGATATACTGCTACTGTAAAATCATCCAACCTGTCTGTGAAACGCGATTCTTTCAGCATTTTCACGCGCCAGATGATAGCGACCATTACAGCCAATCCCAGGACCAGGATAATTATATCATGGACTACCACGTTGATATCCCCCACGGCAGCCTGAATCAGGCATATACTTCATAATCGACAGATTTGCGCATTAATTGAACGAAAGGGACAACGTCATGAGTCCAAGAGAATCTCAAATCGACATGAGTTGATATTCACGGAGGGGCAGTTGCTGAAGCCCTCAATTGCAGCTAAGAAAGTCCTCAATGCGGAGAGAATTCAACCCGATTGCCGGGGGATGTCCATATCGAGCCAGAACGTGAATTTCGAGCCCACGCCGAGCCTGCTTTCCGCCTCCAGCTTCTGCCCATGAGCTTTCATGATATGCTTGGCGATGGAAAGGCCGAGACCGGCATGTTCGTCATCATCGCCATTCTCGATTCTATAAAGCCTCTCGAAAATGCGGTCAAGGCGATCGAGCGGTATACCGGGGCCGGAATCCTCGACCGAGATCTTGATCTTCCCCTCATCCTCGGCACAGGCAAGCCTGATAAATCCCTCGCTGGTGAAATCGATTGCGTTGGCAATGAGGTTTTCCAGGACTATGTGGAGAAGCCGTTTGTCGCCCAGCGCCTGGGCTGATTCCAGCTCCGGGGCCATCTGAAAGTCAAAATTCAGGCCTTTCCGGGAAATAGTCTCCATGAATTCGTCAGCCGCAAATTGCATCAATAACTTGACAGGGACCATCTCCCTTTTCAAGCTGATCTCGCCAAATTCCAGCGCCGAGATCTCAACGAGATTGCGTATTGTCCGCCGAAGCTTTATGGCTTTCGCCAGGGCTTGCTCAAGGCGCTCGACATCTATTGTCTCCCCGAAGCGGGCGGCCGCGATGGCGTTTTCGATCAGCGACTGAATGCCTGTTAACGGCTCTTCCAGCTTCTCCCTGACATTGGCGAAGAAGTCGCTGCGAATCGACTCTAATTTTTGCAGACGTTCTCGCGATATGCTCAAGCTTTCTATTATCTCGTTCAGGGCCAGGGCCATGTCCCCCATTTCATCGGGGCTGCTGATATCGGTTCTGGGAGGCAACTCGCCCGAGCGTATTCTCTGGGCCACCACGGTGAGTTCCTCAAGCGGGCGCGTTATATTGGCTGAGACATAGAAAGCGACTGCGATGAGCGCTATCAATATTAAGAAACTCGACCAGAAAATGATCTGGCGCATCTTGGCCATAATAACAGAAACGCGGCTGAATGATTTTACCTGCAGCAGTTTGGCCCCTCCTTCAAGCTCGGTTTGCACCTGCAGGTATCGTCGCCCTCCGACTTTCACAATTCTGTGAGCAACCTCGTCCTCGGATAAACCTCCCGCTGGAATTGAGGCTGAGAGGACCTGATCGGTGTCGGCCACCGGGTCCTCGTAATGCCTTGACAGTATCTCACCCCCTGGGGCAATGAAAAACACCGTAGACGAGGTGATTGCCGAGATTCTGATGGCAAGACTGTCGTAGTCGGTATTTGGGGGACTCAGCAAGAACGAGTTGGCTGTAAGGCCGGCGACTTCCATCTGTTGCAGATATGACCCCTCGAAAAACAAGTTCACCTGGTGAAAGGCGTAGATAATTGCCGGCACTGCCACAGCCAGGAAAAGCAAAGAGAAGCTCAGGGCTATCCGTGTTTTGATCTTCTTTAGAAACTGCATCCTTATATTCACATTCTTTTCCCTAATTATCATTCGGCGTTGCTAAAATCAAGGCAAATTGAGGTATTGCCACGATTTGTAGCCCGGCATATATTAATTTCGTGACGAAGTCGTTCTGGCACATGATAAACGCTTCCCCCGACCCTCCTCGGCTGGCGGACCTCGATAAAGTCTATGATATCGCCATTATTGGGGCCGGGATCGTGGGGGTGGCGCTCGGGTATTTTCTCCAGCGAATGGGGTGCGCGAATGTTATTATTTTGGAGAAAAGCAAGATCGGATACGGAGCATCGGGCAGAAATGCTGGTTTCCTGATATCGGGGATGGCTGAAGCTTATTCGCGCCTCGTAGTAGGTATGGGGCGTTCGGGAGCCAGAGAGGTGACCCAGGCTACACTCGAAAACCACGACCTAATCGAGACAGCTATCAAGGAAAATGACATTCCCTGCGACTATAAGAAATCCGGCTCATTTCATCTCGCAATTTCTGGAGTCGAAAGAAAAGAGCTCGATGACTCTGTAAATCTCCTTCTCAAAGATGGGTTCAGGGCAGAGTTTTTTGGCGAGGAGATAAACACAAAGCTCGGGTTTGGGGAATATTGCGGAGGGTATTTCAATCCTTGCGATGGCTGCCTGGATCCCTACGCCTTCGTGCGCGGCCTGGCTACGGGCTTGAATGTCGCCGAGGGGTTCGATGTCCGGAGCATCTCCAGGAAAAATGGATATGTCGAGCTTTCAGATGGCAAAAGTAACGTCAGGGCGGAAATGGGGGTTATGGCAACCAACGCATATTCCCCCTTGCTCGACGACTATTTCAGCCAATTGGTCTTCCCGGTCAGAGGGCAAATGATGGCAACCGACCCGGACCACCCCAACGCCATGGAAGATAGTACATATTATGCCAACTTCGGATACGATTATTTCCGGCAGCCATGCAAAGGCGTTATAATGATGGGAGGGCTCAGAAACAGATTTGTCAGGACAGAAGTCGGGTACGAAGACAGCACCACCGCCGAATTGCAGCAAGGCCTTGAAAACTACGTGCATCGGACTATAGGCGTCGAACGTTACGAAGTTACCGCGCGCTGGAGTGGTATAATGGGAAATACCATCGATGGACTGCCCCTGGTAGGGGCATTGCCGCACAACAATGCCGTAATTGCTGTCGTTGGTTGCAACGGGCACGGATTCGGCCTGGGAATGAAAATGGCCCACGATCTCTCAAGTGCCCTGCTTACCAGCGAAACCTCTGACCTCCTAAGTCGTTTCTCGCTGAAGAGATTCCTCAGATAGTTCCCACGATTCAAATTCAGGTGTGTAAATACCCAAGGTGGCCAAGTTCTGACATTTGCAATACCGATTCGGGGCCAGTTTGGCGGAGGGAATCAATTGTGGCAAAACACATTTGTCTCATTCCCGGCAGCGATAGTCTCTGCACAGTAAGGCGAAAATTCCGTCCGGACTCAGCCAGTTAGTGTACGTGGCCTCCAGGTTCTGGGCCAAAAGAAGGGATAAAAGCAACCGGAATTCTTCCAGGTTTGAAGCCGACATCGAGTTCGAGAGGATACGCAATCTATCATAAACAGGAGATTTGGCTCATAAATCCGAAAGAGGTTCCGATAACCTCGATAGCAGATATGGGTGTTCACTCTTGAAGAATGGAGAATCCGATGGAGCTCAAAGAGATCGAGGCAATTCTGACGAAGCTGCAGAAAGTGGGCACGGCGACGTGTGAATCATGTCAAATGCAAGTGAAATTTTCGGAAATAGACATCTTTAATGGTGCATATCTATGCCCTGATTGCCTGCGTAAAATAGTCTGGAGACCAGAGCGTACGGTGGAGTTGATTCCATAATCTCCATCCTTCCAGGCTTGCCTTCATCAGATCATTCAAGGCCCCATCTTCAGCAATTTGATATGCATATTTTATTTGACTTGGGATATGTGATGAGTTATTAGGCGGCTACCTGAGGTACCGATGCTGATTTGGTTCAAGTCGGGCGTAGAGACAAGAGAATGGCGTAGAAACCCCGCGCAATATTGATGGCATATTGAAGAAGTCAGATTTCGGACGTCATTTTGGAGAAAGCCGGTCGCGAGCCACCGGCCTTGGCAATCTGATTTGAGAAATAATCAAGATATTTCGACTGGCGCTCTTAATCTGTCGAAAACAAATCGCATTATCCAGACGACAGCAACCCTTCGCCAAACATTGGAATGGTTCACCTGGGAAGGGTCCATGGCCACGGTCTTCATCGTCCTCACCGGGGGGGCGTTCCTGACGGGCCTGGCCTTGTCGTTGGGAGCCAGTGATTTTGAAATAGGATTGTTGGGTGCGATCCCATTCCTGGCGCAGGCTCTACAATTAATAGGCGCTTACATTATCGATTTGACAGGAAGGAAGAAGCTGATCGCCATCCGAAGCCTGTTTATTGCCAGGCAGATTTGGTGGTTACTCTTGCCGTTGCCTCTAGTAAAGGGAGAATGGAGGCTTACGGTACTGATTGCTGTGCTGGGGCTTTCAAGTATGGCGGCCACGATGGGGGCGGCGGGATGGGTATCATGGATCGCCGATTTGATACCTGAGCGTGTCCGCGGGCGATATCTTGGTTTTCGCAACGCCGCAGTTGCCGGTGCCACCATCGCGGCCACTCTAACAGGGGGGGCCATACTTGATCATTTCGAGAAGAGTGAACTTGGGCCATATGGTTTCTCTACCATTATCACACTGGCCTGCCTTTTTGCGCTCGGAGCCCTCATTGTGATGAGAAGGATACCAGAAGGGCCCAGAACTCGGATTGAGAACGAGTACTCCTGGAAAACAGTGCTGGAACCATTCAGCCGCGGGAAATTTACTCAGCTGATCACGATTTTTATTGTCTGGAATTTTGCGTTGGGCGTTTCGGCAGCGTTTTTCGCGGCGCATATGCTCACCAATCTCAAGATGAGCTTTACACAGATATCACTTTATGTCAGCGGTGCTTCTCTGGTGACGGTGATGCTGAGCAGGCCTTGGGGGGCCATAATAGACCGTTTCGGCACCAAGCCTGTTATCACCTTGTGCGCTTTCGGCATAGCGGTTGTTCCCTTGATCTGGTGGTTTCCCCGGCCCGGTAATCTGGGGGTATTGGCTTTTGAAGCGGTCTATTCGGGGGCGCTTTGGGCGGGGTTTAACTTGGCCGCATTCAATCTTCCAATCGCATATAGTCCCGCAGGAAACAGGACGGTTTACCTGTCCGCAATTTCGGTTACTTCTGGTCTGGCTTTTTTCATGGCGTCGTTAATGGGAGGATTTCTGTCGGAAAAGTGGGGATGGATACATTGGCAATTAGGACCACAAGTGATTGTTAATTATCATCTTTTATTCGGGATTTCGAGCGTATTGAGATTATTCGGAGCCTTCTTGATACTCGGGTTTCAAGACTCGCTGGCCAAAGGAGTGCCGGTGATCGTGCAGTATTTCGGAGACTCGATCCTAAAGCGATTACCGATTAGCAGGTGATTGCGGTGGACTTGATGGTCTATTAAGTAATCGCCCATTGACTATTCTAGGTACCTTGATCACAAAAAAAGCGGAATAGAGCCAAAATACTATTGACGCTCAACTATTGATATGCTATATTTGAATATAGAAGTGCGCAATTCGGGGCCTTTTTGAAGTTTATTCATTGGACGCTCTTTTGATAGAATGGAGATAAAGTTCATAGTGGCTACGGCAATCGGAGGAAGCTTGGGTCTTGAGCTGCCGGCTTATCTATGTATGTGCCCTCCGCATGGAGCTATTTACGCTCCCGCCGATGTAAATGGAACGTGCAGTTTCAATTGGATGGATATTACTTCCCTAGTAAATTACTTCAAGAGAGGTGACTCTTTACAATGGTGTCTGGATTGCCCGCCAACCGGCCCTTAGACGATGCTTCAGACATAACTAAATCGTAGCCGCCACAGACTGAGGAACCACCTTCACCTCTGACTCCGCAATGTCAGCTTCATTTTGTCTCTGAAGGACACAATCACCGTGTAGTTCTTGAAAATACCGCCTTCCTGCAATTGAGTAGTTTGCCTGGTATCCGTCGCCGTTATTTCCCTCACATTTATAGACCCGAAACAACTGCCTGTCATCTATGGTTCACAACGGCATCAGTCGAAAAAAGCAGAAGCGATATTTTTAGAGGAGATTTGAATGAAGATAGGTATCATAGGATCTGGGATAGTGGCACAACAACTCGGCTTGGGTTTTCTAAGATTGGGTCATGAGGTTCAATTAGGAACACGAAACCAAGGAAAGCTGTCTGAATGGCGGAAACAGGCGGGCGCAAAGGCAATAGTAGGTGCACTTGAGGATGCCGCCAGGTTCGGGGAGATGATCGTGCTGGCTACCAAATGGGATAACGGAGCCACCGAAAACGCCATAACTCTGGCTGGTAAAGACCACTTTACTGGTAAAATCGTTATCGACGTGACGAATCCGCTGACTTTCGGCGCCGAAGGGCAACCTCCGAAACTCCCAATCGGATACCCGCATTCGGCGGGCAAGATGATTTAGGATTGGCTTCCCCAAAGCAAAGTCGTCAAGGCTTTCAATATAATTAATGCCAACTATATGGCCAACCCCGTACTTAAGGAAGGGATACCTGACATGTTTATAGCAGGTAACGACCTGACTGCCAAGAATCGGGTGAAAGAGGTTGCGAAGGCTTGGGGCTGGGAGGTTCATGACATAGGGCATATTGGGCAATCTTATCTTCTCGAGGCTTTAGCATTTCTATGGATAACATACGGCTTCATCAATCACCATTGGAATCACGCCTTTAAGCTGCTCAAACAATAAATCAGAAGCATTAATCGGTGGTTCAGAGGTCCTAACCACCCATTTTTCGGGAGAGGTACAAAATTCAATTTCCAACGGCAGCGGTCAACAGATATTAATACCCCCGCCCCGTCTCGAACGGGGAACCTACTGCTTAGAAGGCAGTTGCTCTGTCCAGTTGAGCTACGGGGGCCTCGATGATTGTCAAGTCGATTCTAAAATCGGGGCGAGAGGATTTGAACCTCCGACTCCTTGCTCCCAAAGCAAGTGCGCTACCAGGCTGCGCCACGCCCCGTCTGAATAAATATAATTCGTCCAACCTCCGTAGGTCAAGAGGTGATTGGAAGACTTATCTCCCGCAATTAACTCAAAGCCTGAATCATGATGGGTTTGATTTTGGCGAGCGCCCGGCTTCTATGTGAGATTTCATTCTTCTCCTGGGGCGTAAACTGGGCCAGTGTCCTGTCCGTTCCTGCGACGACAAAAATCGGATCATATCCAAATCCGAATTTGCCCCGAGATCTTGTCGCAATTGAGCCATCCAAGACCCCGTCGACAGAGTGTAAAGTGCCGCTCTTATCGATGAAAGCGATGACGGCTCGGAACCGCGCCTTTCTTTGCGACTCCGGTATTCCATCCATCAAGGACAAAAGCTTCTTATTATTGTCGTTATAGCTACGTCCCGGGCCTGCAAACCTGGCCGAGAATACACCTGGAGCCCCATTAAGATAATCAACCTCCAGTCCGGTATCATCCGCTAAGGCTGGGACATGGTACATGTCCCAGACCATTTTGACTTTCGAAGCGGCGTTATCCGCAAGCGTCTGCCCTGTCTCCTCGACTCTTGGAAAATCGGCAAAATCTGGAGCGGATAATATTTCAACGGGAATGGCGGCCAGGATTGCAGTAATCTCGGCGATCTTATGTGGGTTATTTGTAGCTATGATCAACTGCCTCATTGAATATCTTATGTCGAATGCGATTCGGTTGTTTCAGTAAGAGTTGATGTCGACCATGCTAACTCTACCGATCCTCCGACCCAGAAAGAGTTGACCGACGCGCTTGAATTTTTCCGGGGAATCAGAAACGAAGAAGCTCTTCCTGCCAAGCGATAGCGAGGGACTAATTAAATCCAGCTTTTCGAGAGCACCCCTGGCGGCTCTGGCAGTCTCTTCGGCGGAATCAATCAAATTCACATCGGCGCCCATGACTTCAGCAATCGGCTTTTTCAAAAGCGGATAGTGAGTACATCCTAATATCAGGGTATCGACCTTTCTGTGCCTGATTTCGCCCAGGTAATCTTCCACGATCAGTTTTGCGGCCGGCTTATCGATGTACCCCTCCTCCGCCAGAGAAACGAAGAGTGGGCAGGCTTTGGAGTATATTCTGAGGGAGCCGTTAAGGGCCATCAGGACTCTGTCATAAGCCAGGGAGCTGATTGTGCCCTGGGTGCCGATGACTCCAATGCGGCGCGACCTGGTCTTTTCTAGGGCACCTTTAGCTCCCGGCTCGATGACGCCGATCATGGGAATATTGTATATACGCTTGATGTAGTCCAGCGCTAAGCTGGAAGCGGTGTTGCATGCGACCACTATGAATTTGACGCCCCGTTCGAGCAGGAAATTAACGTCCTGCCGAGCGAACTTGCGAACGATTTCAGGCGACCTGGTACCATAAGGATAACGTCCGGTATCTCCGAAATACACCACGTCCTCGTTTGGCAGAAGACGAAAGATCTCCCGCGCCACCGTGAGGCCGCCGATACCCGAATCGAATACCCCGATGGCTTTACTGCGATGTGCGTGTCTGGCCTTCATATTTTTCCTTAAAGGCGACTATGGCATCAAAAATAGCCTGGGCGGTCTCGCGTTGAAAATCGTCGCTCTTGAGCCTTTTCTCGTCATCCTTGTTGCTGATAAAGCCAGTCTCAAGCAGAATAGCGGGCATATATGCCTTGTCTAAAACGAAGAAACCCGCCTGGTCGACACCTCGCGTGCGCAGGCCCGTAGTCTTCGACATCATTCTATGAACAACCTCCGCCAGGTCCGCCGACTCCCTCAGAAACTCCGACTGGACCATGTCGCGCAACGTGAAATCCAGATCCGTATGGTATCGCTCCTGGTCCTGGAGATTCTCAAATCGAATCGAGCTGTTCTCCAGCGAGGCCGTGGCGCGAGCTTCGTCATTCTTGGCGTCAGCAAGAAAGAAGGCGATTATTCCCGAAGCCTTCTTATTTGCCGCCGCGTTGGCGTGTATAGATATAAAGAGGTCGCCTCCAACCGAGTTTGCCAGCGCGGTTCTCTGCGATAGCGGCACGAAGACGTCATCCTGCCGCGTCATGACCGGCTTGAAGCGCCCGTCCTCTTTCAGCAACCGATTAAGGTGCCTGGCGATTTTCAGCACGATGTCTTTTTCTTTCGTTCCCGATGGCCCCATGGCACCAAAGTCCTCCCCCCCGTGGCCGGGGTCCACGACGATCACATCTATGGCGTTGTTCGAGAAGGCGTCTTTGGCGAGTTCATCGCCAAGACCGGTCGAATCGGAAAAACCCTCCCCCCTGACGAGGAACTGTATCCGCAAGGGATCTTCTTTAGTCTTGGAAATGAACGAAAAGCCGCGCGGCCTCAGCCGCAACGAAACCTGGCAGGAATTGTCGAATTGGTACGTCTTTGCGCCGTAAACAGCTTTGACGGGAAGATGTTTCTGAAACGCCAGCGAGTCGACTTTTCCGCCGCTGATGGTGATTACCAGCCAGTTATCGTCGGTTCTGATGGCATCGTATTTCAAATTCTCCTTCAAATATATCTCAACCAGAAGGCCGTTCATTTTCTGGACGGCATCCATGCCGGTGACATTAAACTGGGACTTCGATACCGCGAGCTTCGGGTCGGACCAAGAGAATTCAAGGCTCGAAATCTTATTAAGAACGGGCGCCAGATATTTCATGGGGAAAAGAAATCCGCCGTCATCGAAAATTACGGGCACGTAGATATTATACACGTCGTCGCCGGACTTTATGAATGGCGAATAAAGGCTGTATTCGAAACTTATCCCCGAGAATTCTGTCTTTCCGCTTTTGGAAATGTAATCGATAGATTCGGAGCCCTCCAGAAATTTCGCCAGCGACCTTGAATCGACATAAGACATGGCATTGATTTTACGCGGCCTAAGGTCCGCGGTCTTGCCGTCAGACAGACCGGCCTTGGAATAGCTGGCACTGAATAGGAAAAGCGCCAGGGCCAATATGAAATGAACCCGCCACATCGATTCATTATACAAGAAAAGAGCTTGACGGTTCATCTGCGGCGCTTAAGCTCCCTTTCCATGTTTCGCCTGGTTTCCCTTTCGACTATAGCCGCCCGTTTGTCATACAGCCGCTTGCCTCTGCAAAGAGCGATCTCGACCTTGGCGTGCTTCCCCTTGAAATAGAGTCGGAGCGGGATTATTGTCAACCCTTTTTCCTGCGTTTGAGATGCCAGACGGTGAATTTCACGCTCGTGCAGCAAGAGACGACGCGGCCGCTCGGGGTCATGGCCGGAAAAGCCGGTTTTGTCATAAGGCGCGATGTGGAGGTTTTGAAGAATGACACCGTCAAAATTCGCGGAAGCGTATGAGTCCTTGAACGACGCCTTGCCGTCGCGCAACGATTTGACCTCGCTTCCCAGGAGCGACATGCCGGCCTCGTAGGTATCGATGACCTCGTATTCGTGCCGAGCCTTGCGATTGGTGGCGATAACCTTGATACTGCCTTTTCCCGGGTTCGCGTTTTTTTCGACCATAATAGCCTTATAACACTTCGGTTGGCGAGGTTCAAGGATTTTCTGGCGACGTCCTGAAATAATCGAAGCCGGTGAAGCCGTGAAGCAGTCCGCAATTCTTGCGCGAACTGACCCGTGATCGTCTACCACTGGGTCCGGCCGTGCAGAATGCAATGATTGTGGAGCGGCCTCACTTGCTTGGTGACGTTTTCTCTTGCTATGATAACGCATCAATGGTATAGTAGAAAAAATTCTTGGGCGGAGGACACGGTTTGCGATTAGGCTTCGATATCGGCTCAATATCAGTCTGCCTGGCAGTTCTTGACGACGACGACAGTATCATCGACACGATTTACATCCGCCATATGGGCGACCCGATTGCTTGCGCGGGCTCCGGTGTAAAAGAGGCGGTACGCCGCCATGGCGAGTTCGCCAGGTGGGGGCTGACCGGCAGCGGGGCAATGCAGCTCGCAAAAGGGCTCGGGGCCCCCTTCTTCAACGAATTCTCAGCCATTAGTGCGGCAGTATCCAAGCTCGTCCCTCGAGCCAGAACAGTATTTGAGATGGGCGGCCAGCAGGCGAAATATATCCATCTCTCATCTGGAATCGACGGGAACTCTCTTGCTCTTGACGACTTTGCCGCCAGCGGGCTCTGCGCCGCAGGCACCGGTTCCTTTCTCGATCAACAAGCCTCCCGGCTGGGAATCGCAATCGAGAGTGAGTTCGGAGAGCTGGCTTTGAAATCCATCAACCCTCCGCATATAGCCGGGCGGTGCTCAGTCTTTGCCAAATCGGACATGATTCATCATCAGCAAAGAGGCGTTCCGGTATACGACATAATTGCTGGCCTTTGCTATGCCGTGGCCCGCAATTTCAAAGGCACGATCTCCAAATCGAAGCGCCTGGATTTGCCGGTTGTTTTTGTCGGAGGCGTCGCTTCCAATCCGGGGGTGATCAAGGCTTTCAAAGAGGTATTTGGTTTTTCCGACGCCGATTTCATAGTCCCTGAATGGCACCGGCAGGCGGCGGCCATAGGGAGTGCCCTTCTCTCCTGCGATTTCAGCATCGACATTTCCGATTTCGAGCGTCAGGCGGACTCTGCCAGGCAAACGCACATGACCAATATACCGAGGACGACATCTCTCTCGTATCTGTACCCTTCCAGCAAGAGTTATCAGAGGACGACAAGGGAACAAGCGCCGCGTAAAGACGTCCGCTCGGGATACATGGGAATCGACATCGGTTCGCTCTCCACAAATGTGGTGCTTATTAGCGAGGAATGTGAGGTCATTTCGAGAAGGTACTTGATGACCGCCGGACGTCCCATAGAAGTGGTTCAGCAGTGCTTGCGCGAAATCCGGGAGGAAATAGAGCCGGATTTTGAGGTCAGGGGAGTCGGCACGACGGGCTCCGGCAGATATTTGATCGGCGAACTGGTCGGCGCGGATATCATCAGGAACGAAATCACGGCGCAGGCGACCGGCGGCACTTATTTTGTCCCGGACGCCGATACCATATTCGAAATAGGTGGCCAGGATTCGAAGTATATCGGCCTGGAAAACGGCGTCGTGGTCGACTTCGAAATGAATCGGGCTTGCGCGGCCGGAACGGGCTCTTTTCTGGAGGAACAAGCTGAGAGGCTGGCCATCAATATCAAATCGCAGTTTGCGGATTTATCGTTCCATGCCGGCTCGCCGGTCTCGTGCGGCGAGCGCTGCACCGTGTTCATGGAATCCGACCTCATGCGTTTCGAGCAGGGAGGCGCCTCGAAGCAAGAGATCGCCGCCGGCCTGGCGCTGGGCGTGGTGCACAACTACCTCAATAAAGTGGTTGGCCGAAAAAAAGTCGGAGCCAAGATACTTTTCCAGGGAGGAGTGGCCTGGAATAAAGCGGTGGTGGCGGCGTTTGAAACCGTGATCGGTAAAGAGATCATCGTCCCGCCGCATCACGATATTACAGGAGCCATCGGGGCGGCAATCCTGGCTCGCAACAGTTGTCCGGAGAAGACGAGCTTCAAGGGTTTTGACGTGGCCAGGCGGAAAATCGAGCAGGAGACGTTCCTCTGCGAAGATTGCGCCAATATGTGTAACATCACAAGAATCAATGACGGCGGCCGGGAGCTATATTACGGCTCTCGCTGCGAAAAATACGATGCCGAACGCGGGGTCAAGGATATTCATCCCAATCCGGTTTCCGTGCGCAATCGGCTGTTTCTCTCGTCACCGCCCAGAAGCGGCGCCCTGCGAGACCTAACCGTAGGTTTACCGAGGGCCCTTTCGAACTGGGAATACCTGTATTTGTGGCGGCGATTCTTCACTCGCCTGGGCATCAAGGTTATGATATCCAAAAGCAGCGCCGGTGAAGTCATCAGGCAAGGAGTCGAATCCGTCGGCTCGGAGACCTGTTTCCCGGTCAAAGTCACCCACGGTCACCTCATAGACCTGGCCCGCCGCAAGATAGACTTCATATTCCTGCCGTCGATAATAACCGGCGCGGAAAAGCCGCCCGCGGGGACTTCCAATTTTTATTGCCCCTATATCCAGGCTTTTCCTTTCATCGCCACGGCATCGATCAGGGAACTCCAGGCAGTGGATCTGGTTTCGCCGATTCTCCGTTTTTCCGAGGGCCAGGCTGCAGTTATGAAGGAATTATGGAATTCCCTGAGGCAATATGGAATCAAGAGAAGTGAACTGGAGCGTTCCTACCAAATTGCATATGCTGATTTCGAGAGATTCAAGGCGGAACTTATCGACAAGGGAAAGGGATTTCTGGAGTCAATTTCCGTCGACAAACCCGGCATTCTTCTCGTTGGCAGGCCGTACAACACCCTCGACCCCGGAGTGTCTCTGGATATCGCTCAGAAGTTCTCGGAGCTGGGGGTGAACGCCATTCCCATGGATATGGTCAAGCTGCCGGATGATCCATTCGAGTTCATCTACTGGCAAAGTGGACGACGGATCCTGAGGGCGGCAAAACTGGCGAAGAAAACTCCGGGATTATACCCCGTATACATCAGTAATTTCGGGTGCGGGCCGGACTCTTTCATTCTGCATCATTTCAAGCACGTCATGGGAGACAAGCCGTACCTGATTCTGGAGCTCGACGAGCACTCCGCCGATGCCGGGCTGATCACTCGTTGCGAAGCCTTTCTGGATAGCCTTCCCAAGAGCCACAAGGATTTCGTTGATCTCACAAAAGGGCATCAAGCGGAGATGACCAGGAGAAAGCTTCTTGTTCCCTACATGTGCGAGCATGCCGAGCTTTTTGCCGCCGCCCTCAGGCATTGCGGCCTCGATGCCGAAGTTTTGCCGGAAACAGACTCAAGGTCTCTGGAGCTCGGCAGAAAATACACGGGCGGCCGAGAATGTTATCCGGCGACGCTCACGACAGGCGATCTACTAAGAGAACTCGAGAAGCCGGAGGTCGATCCAGGCAAGGTTTCGTTCTTCATGCCGACCGCCGGCGGACCCTGCAGGTTCGGACAGTATCAGCACCTGCACAAACAGATTCTGGAAAATCTTGGATATGGCGACGTACCGATCTATTCGCCGAATTCCGACGATTCCTACGACAGGTTTCCACACACGAAAAAATCGTTCAGGCGCCTGGCCTGGAAAGGATTTGTGGTCGCTGATTATCTGCGTAAGTTCCTGCTCCGCGCCCGTCCCTTTGAGAAAGAAGCTGGCACGGCGAACAGTCTGCATCGCCATTATCTAATCGAGGCAACGAATGATATTGAGCTTGGCGGCGAAAATCTGCGAGACTTGCTCACGGATGCATTCCATGCCTTCGGTGAAGCCAGGGACAGGCAGGCGCCGCCCAGGCCGAAAGTGGGAGTAATTGGCGAGATTTACATTAGAAACAATCGTTTCTCCAACAGCGGTCTCGTGGAAAAGCTCGAGTCCGTGGGTCTGGAGGTCAATCTGGCGTCATTCTCCGAGTGGATCTACTTCACTACCGTTATGTTCATGAGAGATTCATGGAGAAGCAGAAATTGGTCCGGTGTTGTTTCGAGCGGACTTAAAGACTATTTTCAGAAGAGGGATGAGGATTATCTTCTGCGGCACATAGCCGAAACGCTCGACGGGCATCGGGACAGGCCAATAAGAGAGACCTTGAGATTCATAGAACCATATCTTCCCATAAGTGTCGGCGGCGAGGCCATGCCCGGCATGAGCAAGGCGATAGAGATGATGAGGCACGACTGCTCGGGAATTGTCAACACCCTGCCATTCACCTGCATGCCCGGCAATATCATAACTGCAATTTCGGCGCGGATCGTGGCAGATAATGAGAACATTCCCTGGCTGAACATGGCTTACGAGGGCGCTGCCGGTGAGAACGACATGGTCAAACTGGGAGCTTTCGCCGAAAGCGTCAAAGCCTGGGCGGCGATTCACCGCAGCGGCAGTTGACAGCTGACCGGCCTCTACTGAAGAATCCTGGCCACAATTTCCTCTTGCTCCAGATTGAGATCTATGGCAGAATAAGGGGGGAGAATTTCGGCTTGCGATTTTTTGGAATATTGGGTTTTTCTAAACGTATAGCTTTATAGGGTATAAAGTTGTCCGAAAGTGACGCCAGGAAACCGTCCAGCGATGATTTTCCCGGCCTTGTGCGAGAGGCGATCGGAGGCCATGAAAAGGCATTCAGAGAGTTGCTGGACAGGAACCGTCAAAGGGTAATGGGCATCTGCTGCAAAATGCTGTCTGACGTGATAGAAGCCGAGGAGGCGGCCCAGGAGACGTTTGTTAAGGTCTATTTTCATTTGAGGGAGTTCGATGTTTCCAAGGAATTTGCCGTGTGGGTGTCGACGATCGCAGTCAATGAATGCCGCGACCGATTGAGGAAAAGGTCGCGTCGAGGCAAGTTGTATCGAGAATTGTCGGAGACCGACGGAGCTTCGATGCCCCTTGAAAATAATGAACGCCGAGACGCCAGGGAACGGCTGGACGCGGTAGAATCCGCTTTGCAACTGCTTCCGGATAAGCTGAGAGAGGTGATAATTCTGAAAGCCTATGGCGAGCATTCTTATGACGACATTGCCCGCATACTTGGGGTGAGAGTTGGGACCGTGATGTCGCGTCTTTTCCGGGCGCGTAGAAGGCTTACTGAGAAACTCGAAAAAGGCGGCCAAGATTGAGTTATTGTAAAGAAATAGAGAGATATCTCTGGGACTTGGAAAATCTGACGCAGCCCCGTAGAGTTGAGATCGAAGCCCATTTGTCTGAATGCGAAAGGTGCCGAAGCGCCCTGAAGACTATTGCCGCCGTAGAGGAAAATGCCCGGCGAGATCGCAAATTCCTATCTTCCATCAACGCCGAGCATTTCGACTCAACCGTTATGAAAAAAGTTCGGGCCAACAAGAGACTTCCGGTGGAAACTGTGGTGGAATCCCGGCGCTATATGGTCAGGCTGGCTTTCTCCTTCGCAGCGGCGGCGGCAATCGTCCTTTTTCTCGTAAAATCGATATCCGATCTGGGGCCAATTCAACCGCCCCGTGAGGCCATGAACCAGCCTCAGCAGCCAGAGGCTAAGGGGCACGGGCTAATAAATCTCGAGATGCGTTCCAGGGAGAAGGCGGAATTGCCGGCTGCTAAAGCTGAAAAGAAAGCGGCTCCGCCGGAAGTAAAGGTCTTCTCCATCCTGCCATCGCCGGTGACAGCGCCGTCCCCCGAGTCGATCAATATCGGGGCCATTTTTGTGGCGAACGACAATATTCCCCTTTACAAACAGTCCCAGGAGGCGTCGCTGACTGAGATGTATGCCGATACCGGTTCTATGCAGGCCGTTTTGCCGCAGTCGAGCGTCTTGGTGACAGTGGACAAAATGCCCCGCCCGGTAAACATGGCGATGCCGGAATATCCGGTTTGGGCCAGGAAGCGGGGCTACTCCGGTACTGTTTGGGTGAAAGCCAGAGTGGAAATTGATGGCAGAGTCAGCGAAGCACAGGTAATGTCGTCTGACATGCCGGGTGTGGGATTCGAGGATGCGGCCGTAAAGGCGGCGCTTAAGAGCCACTTCTTGCCGGCTTCATCAAATGGCAAAAACTTCCCTGTTTGGGTGATTTATCCGGTGAAATTTATCTACAAACAGTAGGAATGAAAAAATTAGGCCCCTCGTCAGGGGCCTTTTTTGCGGCCGAGGCCTCAAATATCTTCCGGAGGGGGAAAGAAGACACTCGCCAACCCTGGCCGCTGGATCAGATTCTGGTTTTCAAGTCTCAGCAGGCATAATGACCGGCAGGCCACTCGTACGACAATACGATCTTGGCCGGATGGCCGACTACCCGCGCTCAATGAGAGCGTCGCCGAACATATACCCGCTCATTAATGATTAACCCCTCCTGCAAAAAAGTCAAGAGTTATTTTACTCTTTTTTGCCGGAGTTCTTGGCAGTAGAGTTAATCTGCTCGTATAGCCAGGTCGGGCGGAACGCTCGTTTCATACGCTGTATACGCTCCGGGGAGACCTCGCGGGATTTCTCCTCGGGCTTGGCTTCTTGAGCCTGAGCAACCGGTTCCATCCCCATATCCTGTACCTGGATCTTCTCAACCAAGTTACATCTCCTCCTAATATTGATCTAGTCTTATCTTCATACGTTTAACCATCTTACGGGAGCCTCTCTTAATCATTCCCGATGACTCAAGAGATTGAAATCGATTACTTCCTCTCTTGCTATCCCCTTCTACTGTCGAAACTTAACTCATTGGAAACCTATGTCTCCTTTTATGGGGCCCAATCAACGTCGGACCTTTGCATTACGCGGAACCGATAACGAAAATCTTTGTTCTGAATCGGGGTTTTACTTAACGGGCTATTTCCCCAGAAGAACATCTCTCAGAGCGCCCCCTACTCTTTGAATGAGTTTCCTGAAGAGAACCGATTACGCAGTAATTAGTACTTCCTGACTGTTTATACTAACAACGGCCGTAGAAGTTTCGGTTCCCGGACTGGAGATATTTTTGGCGCCGACTCCCCGAAATGACGACGTCCAGCACCCCCTGCCTTCAGTTTTGGGAAACACACACCATGATCGGTCCCTGGCGCTCCCTTTAAGCGACTGCCGGCAAAGTCCTTTTATCGGAGTTCGCCCCTCCCGCACCGAGCTTGTTGAGATTCATCAACGATATCGACTGACAAATCCCTATGCAGGTCAAGTGAATCATATTACAACCGCTTCGAATAATCAAGCACAATTCTCATGAAAACGATAAAAATTTCACATATTTGCTTTGAGGGCAGAACCCCCGATTGCCGATGTTATTGATAGCTTTTCGCGAAAAATCAACTCTAATTCGACAAACCCGAGACCGCAGGATTACATGGCCGAGGCCGACAAAAAGACCAGTATCCCCTGATGTTGATTATCGGCAATCAGTCACCCGGAGTTTAGACTAATCGCCGTCACTCGGACAATATCAAAAACGCAGGCTGAATGAAAAGGCCACTGTCAGCCCCCTTGTATCGACTGGCAATGGTGTTTCGGCTTTGGCCGCCCCCATGTCAAACTCGTAAGGCCCGGAATGGATGCCGAAACCCCCGGAGAATCGCGGTTGCCGGTCTCCGCCAAAAGCCAGCCCGGCCCTCAATGGCAGAAAACTCCTGGGGACATACTCCAGGCCGACGGCAACCCCGGGACTCACACCCTGGCATGGTCCTTCAATCAGCGCTTGTTCCCAATCGACCGACCAGGTCGTCTTGCGACATGATTTGGCGATACCAAGCCTGATGACCGGAGCCAGCCGCGACGAAAATGAGCCATAAGAATATGACGAATCTTTTGTCGAAACCGGGGAATCCCTGTCCGGATCCTGGGACGATTGCTCAAGTGTCACGGGCTGCATCTCGAATGAGAGGATGCGCTCCTCGTTTCTCTTGCCCCAATACAATCTGCTAATGGCATTCCGCCAGGATACTGAGAAGCGCCAACCGTCGCCGAATCTGGCCGCCAAGCCGGCATCGGCCGAATATCCCACTCCGCCATGAGAAGAATGCAGCGTCAGATGGCCGGAGCCCTCAAAGCCGCCTTCGGTGGTGGAAACGCCTCCGACCGATTCCACGACTTTGCTGTATTCCAGCCCCTGCAGGTAGTGAAGGGTTCCCCCAACCGCCAATTCTCCTCCCGCCCAGCGACGCACAACATGTCCCCAGGATGCCGCTAAGTCTGCCAATGCAATAGCCTCTCCCCTGGTCGAGGAAAGAGTCGCTTCATGCGTGACAGCATTCCCCAGTAGAAGCAGCTTGATAGGGTCGCGGTCTATGAAAAAGCTCGAGGAGCCATGAACTCCATAAGTGAAAGCGATATTGCCAATCGAAAGATCCAAGGCGGAAACTTCCGCCGATAGATCAACTGCCAGTCCGCTCGCCGGAATCGATGCCAGGATCTTGTCTTTGTCGGATTCGTCCAAGAATTCGCCGTTGTACTTAATATAGTCAGAGACCGTGAAGCTGTTGTTGTTGACTGTAAAGCCTCCGCTGATGATGTTGACCGATGCCCTGGACCCATCCGACAGGCCCAAGTTTGCCGGATTCCATTCCGGCGCTTCAAAGTCTCTTGCCAGGGCGGAGTAGGCGCCCCCCATACCTACTGCGCGAGGATGCGAATCCCATTTGCCAAAAGCCGCAGATGACGTCAGGATTGAAACCCAGAAAGCGGCAATCAAGAATACAGTTTTGGCCGAATATCGATTCATGATCCTATTCACCTCCCATGCGCAGGCGGATACGGGCCACGGCGCTGACGTCGATATAATCATCGCCCTGAAGAAGAACGCCGGTCGAATCAGTGGGGAACAGCTCAATCTGCTGGCCAATGAACAGACTGTCGTTGTCGAAGATACGCATCTGCAAATTGCTTATCGTATCGTTCACGATGGACGTTACCGGAACTATGACAGTCCCATCTGGGCCGATTTCCCCTTCTTGGACCACAAAAGGCCCCAGTATTAACGACGCCGGATCGGTAAAGAGCGTGGAATCGCGGGCGGTGCCTATGAAAAGCCTGATATGGGTTCCGATGGGCAAATGGTTTTCCAATGTGGCCGTTATAGCGCCTTGGGTGGCCGCCTGCTGAAAACCATCAGGCCGAGCGCCAGCGACGTCGATGCCGGTGGTCCTCGATTCGATTGTCACGGTTTCTGGAATGGCCATCGCGAACACCGAATTGAAAACTACTTCCCCGGTGAAGCTATCTCCCACCCTGAGAACAGCCGCATCATAATCCGGATTCAGAACTCCCGTGCCTCCAATGACCATGGCGTCTGGAGGGGGATCGAAGAAATAGTTTGTCTGTTCCTGGGTGGCGAAGAATGTCGTAAGGGCCGGCGGCTCGTGTGGACTCGATCTGGCAGATATGCGGCCGCTTAACGGGATCGTTTTGCCTCCTCCGGCAATGGACAGATTCAGGTCCGCCTGAAGAGCGCTGTTATTTATAATCGTAATCGAGAGACTCCCCTGTGTCAGGCGGACCTCATCCATGCCACCAGGCAAGTCTATATATCTTGTTACCGGGGAGATCTGGGCGGTTGACGGCTTCAATCTGCCATCGATCTCCGAAAACCGAATATCCGAGACGTGGATGATAACCCTCAGGCTGTCGGACGCCCTGAACGTATATTGATCGGGAGCGGACGGGGCGACGCTATTCACCATATCGATATTGACAGCCTGAAACGGCGAATCATCGTCGGGTACAAATGCGTATCCGCCAAGGTCCAGTGCCAGCTGCATGGAGTTCCGGGGGGATATCTGCTGCCAAAGGCTGAGCTCGGAACCGTTGATTGCGAAATTCGGAGTGTGAACATGTACAAGGAAAGGCAGCTCGGTGTCATTGTAGATTTCGAATGAAATTGTGCCGTCGGAAATAGTCGAGGAATATATTCTGGTGGAATCCTCGATTTCATAGCGGCCGCTCTTTGCCCTGGTTATCTGCGGAGTCTGGGCCATGGCGGCGCTGACCCTGATGCTGTCTTGAAAGGTCAGCGAGGCCTCAAGCCGCTGGTCGCCGGCATTGATGAGAACGCCCCCGGGAGTATGGCCATGGTACCAGAGAATCAAGGAATTAGAGATGGTTTGCCGTGAAAAATCGGCGGTCTGGGTCTCGGTCTCGAGATAGGATACGCCGCTACTGAATGCAAATATCGCAATCGTGTGGAAGTCTGCCGAGTCCACCAGGGTGATGACTAAAGTATCAAGGTCCACTTCAAGGAGGTTCTGCACTGTCAGGCTCATCTGGCCGTTCTGAACCTCTGCCCAGGTGAAGTTATCAAAGGGGGGCACAAATTCGGGAAACTCAAAACCGGCGGGGGGCACAAACCCGGTATCGACATCGAGAAAGCGTGTCAAAAGGGCGCTCATGGCGATTTCCGGCGGAGGGTCGATCTCGATCAGTCCGAGGGAATCTTTCATGACGAGATCGGCGCTTCGGAGTCTCAGATTCTCGTCGAGGGTCACCGTGTCGAGGCTTTGAGTGATTTCTATGCGGGGATTACTCAGGGTATCGAAGATGACGTTGGTGCTGTCGAAGCTGCCGATTATATCCTGAATGCCGAGTCTCCTATCGATTATAGGAATATCCCAATCGGATTCCCAACTTGGAGCCTGCGGTTTGCGTATACCGCAAGCGAAAAATATGAAGCCGATTGTAGTAGCGACAACGAGCCAGAGAAATCTCATCGCCTCTGGTACTCTGATAATCATCATACCTCCCGGGAAATCTCGAGTCTCCCGTGGCCGGAGGGATGCAATGACGGTGCCAGATGAAGGCTTGCGATTTCATTTTGTCACGCAATAGTAACCTCAAAACAGTAAGTGTGTTATAAGGGTTGCTTAACGTGATAATTTATGTTCATTTCAGGGGCAGGCACTGTTAGGCAAGCTAAACTATAGCGGGACTCCCATATAATGGGGCCAGACCCTACGAAGCGGAGTAATCTGTTGACAATTAATCACGCCCGGGATATTTTAGGAGATTGAGGTCTACGTGGTGGGTGTAGCTCAGTTGGTTAGAGCACCAGGTTGTGGCCCTGGGGGTCGTGGGTTCGAATCCCATCTCCCACCCTTTTGAACCTCGGAAAGCCACTGTCAGCCGGGCTTAAGGCCCCTTCATAAACACTCCCATTCGAAGCGCCTCGCATACTTGGTCAAAGGTGCCTCTGGGGCAATTTGGTGCCCAATACTATCCGGACCTGGGAACAAAAATCCTCGGGAAAGGTTATAATAGCTGTTACGAACATAATCTTGGGGGGAACATAAAGGGGGGAAGACCGGACAGCCTCAGGTATGGGCTTGTCCGGTTCTTGTTTTATATCGCGGCTACGACGATTAGAAAAGACCCTCGTATTGAATATTGCGAGAGCCACAATATGGATCGACATACACAGTGTGGCGAACCCCTGGCGGGAAAATCTTCAGCAGGCAGCTTGAGCAAAATTCTACTATTGTTTCCATTTTTCGAAATTGCCCCCTGGGCATTAGTGAAAAACCATCACCGCCGATCATCATATTTCATTCCCCAAAAGACGATCAGGCCGAATCGACATTCGGCCTGATAATCACGTTTCTGATAATAAAAACCGGTCTGGGGCAGCCTTATTCTTCCAGATTCCCAATCATAGGCTTGTCCTTGGCTCTAATGATCGGCCGTGATGGGTCCCCTATCCCCAGGTTCGGAACATCAATGGTGGGAGGGCAATTGGGGCAGAACTGCAAAGCCGGACCCACGCCTTTCAAATAGTTGACAAAATAGGTGACATCAACTCCATTGAATATGCAGTTGCCGTTGACATCTCCAGCGCCGAAGAGTTGCTGGCCGGGATTGGGGCAATCGGGACAAACGATTGGAGGCGGCGGCCCGAATCCCTTGAAATAATTGACCGCATAGCCGACATCAACCCCGTTTACCTGCCCGTTGAAGTTGATATCTCCGGGAATGTAGTGACACTGGCCTCCCAACGGGCCAACTAGCAGCCAGGCCGGAATCGTGATACTGGGCGTCTCCGGGTCATTCGAGCTCACGACAAGTTGGCCGTTGTAAAGACTATCGGCCAAATCGGTGGCGTCGAACATGACCTGAACCGTGTCACCGGAGAGTGGCTCGATAGTGCCTGACTCGGGGCTAACGGACAGCCAGGTCAGCGCTGCAAACTTTACGGCCAGATCGTTGTGCAGGTAGGTAGCATTGAAAACCACCTGCAACCCATCCGAGCCATCCGAGTTTTGAATCCCCACCGTGCATGAGTTATCAGGCGTGTTAACCGTCTGATATTGGAATATGACGCTGCCGCGGGTCAGAATTACCTGAAACGTATAAGGACCGCCGATGCTGAAGTGTGGCACATCGATATAGGACACGACCAGGGAATCGGCATTGTTCGTGTAATAGAATGCCGAGCCTCCGCCTGGGAAATAGAGGTCGTCCCAGAAAACGGCCAGGAGATCGTAGGGGGCCGTGCTCGACGGTATGGAGCCATTATTCCATTCATTCTCCGTGCTGGTGAATGACAAGAAACCATTGGTGCAGAATCTGAAAGTGTTGAACGTATTCCCATAGAAACTGAAGTCAAATCCAATGCCGTAAGGGCCGCTGTTATCGTCATCTCCCAGAATTGTGATGGGCGTACCGATGCCGGTAATATCTGCCCAGCTGTAGGCTGGTCCGCCGGGCTCGTCGGAATCAACCCACCGATAGCCGAACAAATCAGGGCCTCCCTGGTCAGCAATGACCGGAGGATAATACGGCTCCATGGCGTTCGATTTTCCGGGGTCGCCGAGACGGTAGCCGAGAGGCGCGCCGCCGGCATCCGCAACTGCGACAGGACTTCGCACCAATGACGCGTTCGAAATTCGAGACGTCTCGACTGAAATGCCATAGAACAACCGTCCCGGGCCGGTGTTGTTTATCACAAGCGGGAGATACGATTGCTGGCCAGATTGAAGGGTATCGGCCACCTGTGTCTGCGGGATTTGAATGTTCGGAGAGTAGATGAAAATGGCTACCGGCAGGCTGCCGGATGGATTGTCGCTGTCGTTTGACGTGTAATCAAGAGTGCAATTATGGATGCCGGGGCCGAGCATACCGCTGAGAATGGTCACATTGAATGTCGTGCTGTCGAACGGTGGCACCTCGATCTGGGCATCGGAAAATCTCAGCCAAATATCATCACAGGTAAAATGAACTCTCAGGACGCCGTCTCCCGTATTGCGGATTCTGAACTCCCAGACGACGGAATCGCCTTGAACCAGCGAATCGGCGATGCTGGAAATTGAGAAGGACAGCTCCGGATTGCCCGAAACTCCCTGGTTGTAACCCTTGAGCGAAACGTCGTCGATATTCCATCCGCAATATTGCCAGGAACCATCGGTGCTGCCGAGCCCGAATCGGATTTTGAAATTGGCATTGAGGTCGGCGATTTGAGAAAGATCGTATTCTTCCATGTTCCAGGATGATTCATCGATCGTAGTCGAGCTATTTTCGAAAAGTGTTACCCATGCCGTCCCGTTGTAAGCCTGTAGGTAGGCGTGGTCATAAGAATTCTGCTCAACTCCAAGCCAGTGGTAATAGGTCATTATCACGCCGGTATAGTTGGAGCAATCGATGGGGGGCGATGTCACCCACTGCGTAGATGAGATATTGGCGTTGTAATCTCCCCCCGTTCCGGACGTGAGGTCGTTGCCGAGAACGCGGTTATCGTCGGTAGGGCTGTGGTCCGCGGACGGGTCTGGGCCGCCGTATGAATCGTTCCCTTGACCGCCGCTGGCGAACCCGATTGTCCACTCAGCAGTCCCGCCGAGGCCTGTCCAGCCAAGGTTTGATGAGAAGTCATCGGAGAAAAACACCTCCCTATCTCCCACGATCATGGGAATGCTGAGCGAGGCGGCGTAGCCACCGGACCCGCTCAGGTTCAGGGTCAGTATCAAAGCATGACCCATAGGGCAAGAAGTGCTGGCGCTGGCGACAAATAGGTCCGCGGAATTGTCAGCGCTGTCGCCGGGGGCGATATTGCCAAAGGCGCCATTGGGGTCATCGATTGTGA
>Ga0315289_10000982_pt1 | contig 44452 bp, 52 predicted proteins | sample YL17G11_40_MG_FD_203452 | JGI IMG/M metagenome (GOLD analysis project Ga0315289, IMG submission 203452) | Sediment microbial communities from Yellowstone Lake, YNP, Wyoming, USA - YL17G11_40 | ecosystem: Environmental > Aquatic > Freshwater > Lake > Sediment | place: USA: Wyoming | collected... | reverse complement strand
AGCGCGCTCCGCGCGCGGAACATTGACATAGATTGAAATTATTTTAACGGTGCTTGCTGGAAACAGGTTCTAACTTTATCCAATACGCACCATTTTTTATTATTATCTCACCAATTGATTGGAGTTCGAACTGTAAAGAAGTATCATAATAAATTATTTTACAAATCCCTCTGTAATCTTTTCTTAACGTCTCACTTTTTCTAGTGCGAATATCGGGTTTAGAATTCAAGAATTGAGTTTTTGGAATTTTAGTTAAATTTGACCAGAAATCTATTAATTTTTTTAGATTTTGGTCATATCGATATCCTACACTAATACGAAGTTTACGTTCATTGATATGAAAATGTTTCCTGAGAGTATTGATAAAAAAACAAATAACATTAGGGTCGGAATTCGCTAATTTTAAATATCTTGTTGATGGGTATTTTGCCCCTTCGCAGAGATATAATAATCCACAGATAACTTTTTCGATTTCTGGATGTTGCATAGGTAATTTTTTAAAATGTTTTACTTTGGCTCTTATTCCTTCTTTCCATTTTTCCATTTTTTCGCGTAATAGCTCTGCAGCTAGTGGTCTACCTATAGCTCCGGAAGAAATTATTTTCTTCTTTATACGGTTTCTTTGGGCTTCAGTTAGACGGATATCTCTAACCCAGCCCGAAATAGTATTTTTGGGAATACGCATTTTTAGGCTAATTTCTCCCAGCGACCAGCCCTTACTTCTTAAATTACACACATTTTGTTTTATTCTTTTTGAATAAATCCTAGCCATTTTATCTTTCCTCTCTTTTATATTTATCTACCAATAATAGACGTATAAAGGCCAATTTTCTAACAAAAATTTTATGGATTTTAAAAATATGTGATGTATAATAATTAGTAAGGAAGATAGATATCCTTATACATACATACTAATACGAATATATCATATTGTCAAGGAGAAAAAATGTTGGCAGAAAATATAAGAAAGTTAAGGACCAAGAAAGGCTTGTCACAGGAAAAATTAGCCAGATTAGCTGATATTTCAACCGCTACGCTTGTGAAAATTGAGGCAGGCGTTGCCAAAGAACCCACCATAACTACTGTCGCTAAAATTGCCGGCGCGCTAGAAGTTTCTATTGATGAATTAGTGGGGAGAAAAAAAGGATAAATATAGTTTAGAGTATTATGCTTTTAGGAGTGCATGTTTCTGGGGTGGATAAGATTTATGAAGCCCTTGATGTGGCGCATGGGCTGGGCTGCAATACGATGCAGATATTTTCGCGCAGTCCCCAAAGATGGCGCGAGGATTTTTTAAACCCCGAAGATATAAAGGAGTTTAATCGCCGGCGAGAGAAATTTAAGATCGGGCCGCTCTTTATACATATACCTTATTTAATTAATCTTGCCTCTCCCAATCCGCGGCTTTATGAGGCATCTATTGAGGCCTATATTGAGGATATATTAGAAGCATCTACCTTAAAAGCAGATTATATTGTTACGCATATGGGCAGCCACAAGGAAACCTCAGAAGAAGCGGGGATAAAAAGACTGATTGAGGCGCTGAACAGAATTTTAGATAAGACAAAAGCTGCTAAGGTAGACATACTTCTGGAAAACACCTCTGGTTCCGGCTCATGGCTGGGTTATAAATTCATCCACCAGAAACAGATTCTCCAGGGCATAAAACATAAGGAGCGCCTGGGGCTTTGTTTTGATACTGCGCATGCCTATTTAGCTGGATATGATATATCCACAAAAGAAGGGCTTCAAGGCACGTTAGATGAGATAGATAAGCTGGTGGGAATAAAACTTATTAAACTCATTCATCTAAATGATGCCAAAGGAAAATTAGCTTCGCACCATGACCGGCATGACCATATAGGTAAAGGAAGTATCGGCGTAGAAGGGATGAAGAATATTATTAATCATCCGAAGTTAAGAGATATTCCTTTTATCTTAGAAACGCCTAAAAACAGCCAAGAGGATGATTTAATGAATCTAAAAATAGTGCGCAAATTACGTAAGGATTAAAGCGATGTATCCTTTTAAAGAGATTGAAGAAAAGTGGCAGGAGATTTGGCAAAAAGAAAAGATTTTTAATGTTAAGCCCGATCTTAAAAAGAAGAAATATTATCTCTTGGAGATGTTTCCTTATCCGTCGGGAAAAATCCATATGGGCCACGTGAGAAATTATACCATTGGCGATGTAGCTGCGCGTTTTAAAATGATGCTTGGGTTTAATGTGCTGCATCCTATGGGATTCGATGCCTTTGGTCAACCTGCGGAAAATGCCGCTATCAAAAATAAAACCAAACCGGATATCTGGACACATAAATGCATTGACTGGATGCGGGGGGAACTGAAGAGAATGGGCTTTTCTTACGACTGGGATAGGGAAATTTCCACCTGTGAAAGCGATTATTATAAATGGAATCAGTGGATATTTTTAAAGATGTTTGAGCAGGGCCTGGCCTACAAAAAAGCAGCAGATGTAAACTGGTGTTCCTCCTGCGAAACCACCCTTGCCAATGAAGAGGTTATCAATGGTGGTTGCTGGAGATGCGATACAAAAGTAGAGCAAAAGGATTTAGAGCAGTGGTTTTTAAAGATTACTGAATACAAAGAGCGACTTTTAGAGGATTTAAAACAGCTCCAACATTGGCCAGAGCGCGTTTTGGCCATGCAGAGTAACTGGATAGGAAAGAGCCAGGGAGTAGTGATATATTTCCGGCTCAAGGAGAGTGACAAAATAATTCCGGTTTTTACCACGCGGGTTGACACAATTTTTGGTGCCACTTATATTGTCTTAGCTCCCGAACATTCTAAAGCATTAGAAATTATCAAAGGTAGACCTCAAGAAAAAGAGGTTTTAAAATTTATTAATAAAGTTACTAAAGAAAGTAAGGTTATGCGTTCTTCTAGCGATATAAAAAAAGAAGGTGTTTTTACTGGTAGTTATGCCATAAATCCGGTGAATAATGAAGAGGTTCCCATCTGGGTGGCAGATTATGTCTTAATGGAATATGGGACGGGTGCAATTATGGCTGTGCCCACACATGACCAGAGAGACTTTTTATTTGCCAAAGAGTATAATTTGCCGATGAGGATTGTAATTCAAAATCCAAATGACAAAATCCAAAATCCAAAAGAACTAACCGAGGCTTACGAGGGAGATGGTACTCAGATAAATAGCGCTCAGTTTGATGGCCTGTCTAATCAAGAAGCAAAAATAAAGATCGCCGAGTGGATGGAAAAAACTGACATTGGAAAAATTGAAACCCACTGGCGCTTGCGTGATTGGCTAATTTCTCGTCAGCGCTATTGGGGAACGCCTATACCAATCATATATTGTGCAAAATGTGGGACTGTGCCTGTGCCTTATGAAGATTTGCCAGTAGAGTTGCCTAAAGAGGCGCCTTTTACAGGAAAAGGGGGAAGCCCTTTAAATAAAGTTAAGGAATTTGTAGAAACGAGTTGCCCTAAATGTAAGGCCAAAGCCCGTCGGGAAACCGATACCATGGCCACCTTTTTTGACTCTTCCTGGTATTTCTTAAGATTCTGTTCGCCGAAATTCGCAAAAGCGCCCTTTGACACACAGGAAGTAAAATATTGGATGACGGTTGACCAGTATATCGGTGGTATTGAGCATGCGATTTTACATTTGTTATACTCGCGCTTCTTCACAAAGTTTTTTAAAGATATCGGAATGTTGGATTTTTCCGCCAAAAATCTTGGCGGACCCGCCTCGTCTTGTGGCGGGGATGAGCCATTTAGTCGTCTCCTTACCCAGGGAATGGTTCTAAAAGATGGTGTAGTGATGTCTAAGTCACGTGGAAATATAGTTGATCCGGATTCTATTATTAAAAAATATGGAGCAGATACTTTAAGACTTTTTATTCTCTTTGCCTCACCGCCTGAGACAGAGTTAGAGTGGGATGATCGGGGAATAGAAGGTGCATTTAAATTTTTAAACCGTGTCTGGCGAATTCAGGAGAATTTAAAAGAAAAAGCAGACACAAATATAATCCGGGTTTTGCATAAGACGATAAAGAAAGTAACTGATGATTTTACGGATTTTAAATTTAATACTGCTATTGCCAGCCTCATGGAGCTGGCCAATGCTATTTATCAGTTAGGTGCAGATAAAGAAGTTTATTCTAATCTGACAATTTTGCTCAGCCCTATTGTTCCGCATTTTACAGAGGAGCTCTGGCAGCGCCTGGGCAAGAAGGGGAGTATTATAAAAACTGCCTGGCCAAAATATGACCCGAATATGCTCATCGAAGAAAGTATTACTATCGTCATTCAGGTAAATGGTAAAGTGCGCTCCAAAATAGATGTCCCTCCTGATATCTCTGAAGATAAACTTAAAGAGCTTGTGCTTAGCGATGAAAAATTAAAACCCTGGATTCAAAATAAGCCCATCAAAAATTTTATCTTTGTCCCCCGTAAACTTGTCAACCTCGTAATATAAAAATCCCTGTTAGATTTTAGCATTTTATACGTCTATTATAAGTGAGGTCCAAACTTACGGAACGGTAGTGAACGTAAGTTTGTTGGCCGAACTTATCCCCGCCGCTTTGCTTCGCAAAGCGAAGCAGCGGGGATTAATTCGCAGACGCTTCGCTATAACTTACGTCGTTTTACTCCGTAAGTTATCTGCTCATTAAGGAGGGATTTTTTATGCTTAGTTTTACTCCAGATGAACGCAAAGTTATCTTATTTCTTATTACGGTTGCCTTAATTGGTTTAGGCATAAACTTTACTATAAAAATTAATTCTCCACTAAAGAAGTTTATAACTGTAGAGGCTAATATTGCAAAGCTCAATATTAATCATGTAAACCTCCAAGATTTATTACAAAGCCAATGCGTCACTGTTAAACTTGCCAAAAAAATCATTGAATATCGAGATAGCCATGGCCGATTCAGCGATCTTGAAGAGTTAAAGGAAGTAAAAGGAATAGGTGATTATAGGTACGAGAAGTTAAAAGAATTATTTTTTGTAGAATGAAACGGCCCCTAATATCATTAACAATTGTTTTTTGCCTGGGAATATTGATTTCCAGTAAAATAAATATTAGACTTGCGCCAATTTATATCTCGTCCGTTATATTCTTGGCTCTTACTTTCATATCTTTAAAGAAGGGTTTACGCTCTGATATTTTCCTACTCTGCTTGGTTTTTTCATTAGGCGCTTTATATTTAAAAAATTATCAAATCCTCTCCAACAGCCATATTGCTAAAATAATTGCCTATAAAAGTGACTCTGTTTCTCTGGTAGGCGTTATTGATAATGACCCTATTTATCAAGATAGGGGCGTATCTTTTATTCTCAGGGCAGAGAAATTAAAAGTGAATGAAGCGTGGCAGAAAACTTGTGGTAAAGTTTTAGTCAAGGTTCTTAAAAAGAATGATTTTGCCTATGGAGACAGGCTATTCTTGTTAGGCAAGTTGTATCGGCCATTTTCTTTCTCTAAAGGCGAATTCAATTATAAAGTTTACTTAAAACATCAAAATATCTACCTCATTCTTAGTATAAAAAAAGACGGTAGTATGGTTAAGCAGTTAGATAAAAATGTTGGCAATCCCTTAAAGTCATTTGCCTTCCGAATAAGGCACAAAATGAAAGCTGCAATTGTTAAGAATTTATCCCCTTTCTCGGCAGGTATATTGAATGCTATTATTTTAGGGGAGAGACAAAATTTATCTGCTCACACCAGAGATGTTTTGGTTTACTCAGGCACTGTTCACATAATTGCCATCTCAGGGTTGCATTTAGGTATAGTGGCTTTTATAATCTTATTAATCTTAAAAATAATAAAGATTCCTAGGAAACCGCGGCATATCCTTACAATATTACTCTTGATTGTTTACTGCATACTAACCGGTGCCAATACACCGGTAATACGCGCGACAATTATGGCGGCTACGTTACTTCTTGGCTATTTTCTTGAACGGGAGGTTAATATTTACAATTCTCTGTCACTTGCTGCCTTAATAATACTGATGGTTAATCCTTGGCAGCTTTTTGAAGTTAGTTTTCAGCTTTCGTTTCTAAGCGTAATATCCATTGTTTGGCTTTCACCTAAGATTAAATCTCTATTTCTGGAAAAGTTGAATAAGATACCCTGGATAGGCTTTTTAATTTCAATCTTTTCTGTGTCATTCGCTGCTTGGCTCGGCCTCCTGCCTTTAATTGCCTATTACTTTAGAATTCTCTCACCCATTACCATACTGGCAAATATGATTATTGTTCCTTATATGACTATTATCGTAGCCTCGGGCTTTAGCTTGGCGCTGATTGGCATATTAATTCCTTGTTTAACCTCTATATTTGCGGCGAGTTGCGAGTTATCTATTTTGATGTTATTCAAGATTAATTCTTTATTAATATCTATTCCAGGAGCATATTTTAAATTGCCTTCTATATCTTTCTGTTACGTTCTGCTTTATTATAGTTTACTAATAATAATTTTTAATTTCTCCAAGCCCATCGCACCGCGTAGGCGGGAAAAGGTTGCGGGGTTGACAAAACCCAATAGTTGTGTTAAGGTTAGGCTATTATGAGAGGTAAGATTTTGATTTTCTCTTTAGTGTTTTTTTGCGTACTCACCCAGAGGACATATCCCTACTGGATCTGGACGCCTAAAACAGGAAAATGGGTAAATCCCAAAACCGCGGTCAAGCCTAATCCCAAAGAGCAATTTGAGCTTGCCAAGACTTTTTATGATGAGAAAAAATACGAAGATGCAAAGCGTGAATTTAGAAAACTGCTACGGCAGTATCCTAAATCCTTTGAGGCCTCAGAAAGTCAATATTACCTTGGAGCTATAGAAGAGGCGCAAGGTAATTTATATGGGGCATATGAGGCATATCAGAAGGTCATTGATAAATATCCTTTTTCAGAGAGAATCCAAGAGATTATTGAGCGCGAATACAAAATTGGCGAGGCATTCATGGCGGGTGAAAAACGCAAAGCCATAGGAATAACACTACCTGTAGAAAATCCCGCTATAGAGATATTCTCTAAGGTTGTTGAAAATTCTACTTATGGTCCTTTAGCTCCCAAGGCCCAGTATAAATTAGGCTTGGTCTTAAAGGGCCTGATGCGCTACTATGAGGCAGAAGAGGCATTTAATAAAGTGATTACCAATTATCCTAATAGTGAATGGGTAGAGGCGGCAAAGTTTCAGATTGCCTCTTGCCGGGCAGCAGTATCTAGAGGCCCGGATTATGATCAGGGCGCAGCAAAGGAGGCCAAGGATAAGTTCGAGGATTTTGTGAAAGAGCATCCGGATGCGGTTCTTTCTCACGAAGCAGAGAAAAATATAAATCAGTTAAAAGAGAAAGAGGCAGAGGCTAATTTTAATACAGGTCGATTTTACGAAAAACAAAAAGCATATGAAGCAGCAAAGGTTTATTACAATGAAATAATTAATAACTATCCTGATAGCGTATGGGCTGTAAAGGCGCTAGAAAGATTACAGATAATGGAGAAGAGAAAATGACAGACAGGGATTTAAAAAAGCAGATGCCACAGATTGTCTCCCTAACTACTATATGCTGCCTACTATCTACTGTTTTAACGGGTTGCGGTTACACTACCCGTTCTATGATCTCAAATGAATTTAAAACCATATATGTGGTGCCTTTTATGAATAAAATAGATATTACCCAGGAGACAGATGTGGCTAGTAAATACAGGATTTACCGGCCTATGTTAGAATCAGATATTACCAGGTATGTAACCAACAAATTTCTCTCAGATGGGAATTTAAAACCTGTAAAGGGAGAATCCGCAGATTTAATTTTAAAAGGCGAGGTCGTCGAATTCCGTAAAGACCCCTTAAGATACAATGATAGCGATGAGGTAACAGAGTACCGGATTAATTTAGTGGTTAATATCGGCCTCTGGAATAAAAAAGAAAATAAATTAGTTTGGGAAGAAAAACAATTCACAGGAGATACCACCTATTTTACCAGTTTTGCTTCAGGAGATGTAACCGAAAAGACTGATGATACAGCTATTAGTGATGCCTTAGACGATTTAGCGCGCAGGATTGTGGAGCGAACAGTTGAGCAGTGGTAGCTTAAGATGCTCTACCTACTCATTGGCCAAGACAGCCTTTCCAAAGATATACAAATCAAAAGACTAAAACAAGAATTTCTCGCCAGAGGCTTTGAGCAATTTAATCTCGATATACTTTACGCCAAGGAATTAACTCTCAAAGAACTACAAGAAAGATTGTTATGCCTTCCTGTAAAAAGCCCTAAAAGGCTCATAGTTATAAAAGAGGCACAAAACTTAAAAGAGGAGGTCAAAGAATTTATCCTAAAATTCGTAGCAAAACCCAATAAGCAACTAATTCTCGTATTAGATATAACCCTGCGCAATAGACAGGACGAATTCATAAATCGTATATATAAATATGCAAAAGTCCTTCATTTTAAGGAAATAGTGCCACCCGATACATTTACCTTAAGCCGAGAGATAAATCTTAAAAAGCCAGATTATGCCCTGCGCATTTTAAATCAGCTATTAAAAAATGGAGAAAAACCAGAGAGGATTTTAGGAGGATTAAGGTATAGTTGGGAAAGAGATAACTTATCTTCCTTAGAGGCGAGAAAAAAGCTGAGGGCCCTGCTTAATTGTGATATTGATATAAAAACAGGAAAGCTCAAAGCCCCTTTTGCTTTAGAAAAGCTTATAGTCAATCTATGTGTGCTTTCCTAGCGCTTTCATCAAGCGGGATTTTTTTCGGTCGGCTGTATTAGGATGAATAATTCTTTTTTTTGCTGCTTTATCCAGTTGAGAAAAAACCTTACCAAGAAGAGCCTTGGCTTCAGTAATATTTTTTGCCGATAATAACGCCTGAAATTTTTTTATTGTCTTTTTAAGTTGTTGCTTTATTTTCAGATTGCGCAGGTGTCTTTTTTTATCTTGTCGGGTTTTTTTTAAAGAGGTTCGACGTCTTGGCATATTTTTCTCCCTAAGTTCATTTACTTATACCATAATAATATATTCATGTCAACTGACAAATCTCATTATCCACATTCACATCGGGCCCTGGCTAAATCTGCCAGCATAATTAGCTTGGCTACCCTATGTTCGCGTATCTTAGGATTTTTGCGCGATATAGTTATTGCCAGATTATTTGGCGTTTATATTTATGCCCAGGCATTTGTTATTGCTTTTAAAATTCCTAATTTATTCCGTGATTTCGTAGGCGAAGGTGCGGCCAATGCTGCCCTTGTGCCTGTCTTTAGTGAATATAAAGTAAAACATTCGAAAGAAGAATTCTGGGAGTTAGCAAATATTGTACTTAATCTTTTATTGGTTATCCTTATGTCGCTCACAATCTTAGGGATAATTTTTTCTCCTCTTATTGTACGCCTGATTGCGCCAGGATTTGTAGTCTTACCAGAAAAATTAGAAGCTACGGTCCGCTTAACCCGCATAATCTTCCCATATATTTTATTAATTTGTCTGGCGGCTTATTCTATGGGGATACTTAATTCTTTAGGGCACTTCGCGGTTCCGGCTTTTGCGCCCTGCCTTTTGAATATCTCTATAATTGTATTTGCGCTTATTTTTGGAGAAGGAATAAAAGGTTTGGCTTTGGGGGTTTTAGCGGGCGGAGCATTACAGTTAGCAGCGCAAATCCCGGTTCTTTATAAAAAAGGTTTTAGGTTAAGGTTCTTAAGGCACCTCAACCATCCTGCTGCGCGCAGTATTGGTAAACTTATGTTACCGCGGCTTATCAGCTCATCAATTTATCAGTTAAATAACTTTGTAGATTCTATATTTGGTTCTTTGGCCTGGATTGTAGGTGAAGGAGGAGTGGCAGTGCTGTATTTTTCCTACAGATTAATCCAATTTCCTTTAGGGATTTTTAGTAATGCGCTCTCCCAGGCAATATTGCCTACGTTTTCCACGCAAGCCTTAGAGGATAATTACGATAAATTGAAACTCACGCTTTCTTGGGGCCTGCGCTCTTTGTTCTTTGTAATGCTGCCAGCTTCAGTAGGGTTTATGGTTTTGGCTAAACCTATAGTCTCAACTCTTTTTGGAGGCGGAAGATTTGATTCCTATTCCGTAGGTCTCACCGCCAATGCATTATTCTTCTATAGTATCGGTTTATTTGCTTATGGCGCAACCAAAGTCCTACAGTCCTGTTTTTTTGCGCTTAAAGACACAGTAACTCCCATGAAAATCTCATTCCTTGCCTTAGTAACAAATATCGTTCTAAATTCTATATTCATGTTTCCCTTTAAGATCGGCGGAATTGCCTTGGCTACTTCTATATCCGGGATAAATTCTTTTTTGTTTCTCTTTTTTATTTTAAGAAAGAGGGTTGGTGATTTTAAGGTAAAAGAAATTTTTATTTCTTTTGTGCGCATACTTACGGCAAGTGTTTGTATGGGAGCTGTCTGCTATTTTCTTTCTTCAAAGAATACCATCTTAGGCAGTTCAGTTTTGAATAGATACCTTAATTTAGGTCTTATGCTTATATCAGGAGTTTTATCTTATATTCTTTTCTGTTTTATCTTTAGGGTCTATGAGATGCAGGAGTTGTGGAAGTGGATATTAAAGAAAAAATAAAGCAGATACCAGATACGCCGGGAGCTTATCTGATGAAAGATAAAGCCGGCAAGGTTATTTATATCGGTAAGGCCAAATCCTTAAAGAAACGCCTAAGTTCTTATCTGGCAAGAGGTCTTTCTACCAAGACGGTTGCCCTTATGTCAAATGTCTATGATATCAAATACAGGGTTTGTCAGAATGAAGGCCTGGCTATGTTGCTTGAAGCAGGCCTGATTCATAAATATAAACCTAAATACAATGTGTCGTTGCGTGATGATAAGAGTTTTCCTTTTGTCAAAGTTACTAACGAAGAATTTCCGGCGATTTATATTACTCGCAAGAAAGAAAAAGATAGGGCGCATTATTTTGGTCCTTATCCGAATGTCAAATTACTTAAGCAGGCCTTAAAAATTATCCGTCGCTGGTTTTCTTATCGTTCTTGTAAAAAACTTGCCAAAAAGCCCTGCATCTATTATCGCATTAGCCTTTGCCTTGCTCCTTGTATGGAGAAAATCGACAAAGAGCAATATGCCAAAATTATTGAGAATATCTGTTTAATTTTAAAAGGCCGTACAAAAGAGCTGATTAAGAAATTATTCCAAGAGATGGAGATAAAATCTAAGGAGCAAGAATTCGAAGAAGCAGCAAAAATCAGAGATCAAATTAATGCCTTAAGCCTCTTAGCCCAAAGTCAAACGGTTGTAGGTAGCGTAGATGAATTAGGGGACTTAAGAAATCTACTAAAATTAGATAGATTGCCCTTTAGGATTGAGGCATTCGATATATCCAATATAACCGGTAAAGAAGCTTGTGGGGCAATGGTTAGTTTCTTTCGGGGTGTGCCTGATAAAAATAATTACCGCAGATTTGGTATTAAAACCGTTTCAACAATAGATGATTATAAAATGTTAAGTGAAGTAATCCACAGGCGTTATACAAGAGTTATTGAAGAAAAATTACCCTTGCCAGATTTAATTCTCATTGATGGAGGCAGGTCTCATCTTCTGACAGCAGAAAGGGAACTGAAGAGCTTAGGATTAAAGATATCCTTAGTAGGTATTGCTAAAGAAAAGGAGAATATATATATTAAGGATAAGTCAGTGCCGATTAAGCTTAATTCTGATACGCCGGCACTAAATCTTATGCGCAGAATTCGTGATGAGGCGCATAGGTTCGCGGTTTCGTATCATCGTGTTTTAAGAAGAAAAAGAGTAATAGGTAAATGACTTCCTTTGCTAAAAAAGTCTATAAAGTAGTATTAAACATACCTATGGGCCAAGTACGCACTTATAAATGGGTAGCTAAAAAGGCAGGTCATCCCAAAGCATATCGAGCAGTAGGTTCAATATTAAAAAAGAATCCTTGTCCCTTAATTATTCCTTGTCATCGCGTGGTAAAGAGTAATTATGATTTAGGTGGATATGTATGGGGCAGGAGAACTAAAAAAGCACTTTTAGATTTAGAAAGACAGATCCAAATGTTAATGCTATAATAACGTAATTAGAATTCAGGTATTAGAATAGGAATATATTACGGAGGTGCTTTATGGATATTAAAGAATTAATAAAAATTATGATTGAACGGGATGCCTCAGACTTATTTTTCCGAGCCGGCGCCTTTCCTTCTTTGAGGATAGACGCAAAGGTAATGGCTGTGGATGAGAAGAAAGTGACTTTAGATGATATAATACAGGCTACTGAAGTATTAATGACAAACAAACAAAAAGAAATTTTTAAGAGTAATTTAGATATAGATTTTGCTTTGTATTTAAAAGAATTAAACCGTAGGTTTCGTGTGAGTATATTTACACAGCGGAACTGGCCTTCTATCGTTATCAGAAATGTGCGCAGCCACGTAGCAACCTTTGAAGAGCTTAATCTGCCAGCCGCAATATTAAAGAAATTAAGTATGGAAAAAAGGGGTTTGGTGCTTTTAACCGGAAGTATGGGTAGCGGAAAATCCACGACCATTGCCAGTATGATTGAGTATATTAATAATAATGCCAACAGACACATCTTGACTATAGAGGAGCCCATTGAATTTACCTTTGAAGATAAAAATTCTATTATCAATCAGAGAGAGTTGGGTATCGATGTTTCATCGTATACTACAGCTCTACGCGCCTTCACTTTACAAAGCCCAGATGTAATATTTATCGGTAACATTCGGGATTGCGAAATCATGGCTGCAGCGATAACTGCAGCAGAAACAGGCGTATTAGTTTTAAGCACTCTGCATACTATAAATGCCAGTCAAAGCGTGGAAAGGATTGTAAATTTTTTCCCACCTCACCAACATCAACAGATTAGAACCCAGCTATCTTATTTATTAAAAGGCGTAATTTCCTTAAGATTAGTACCTTATAAAGACAAAGCCGGCAGAATCCCTGCTTATGAGGTTATGTTGCTTACTCCTACCTTAAGCCGGCTGATTAGAGAAGGTAAGGTCTGGGAGATGCCTCAATTCATCGAGGAGGGTGAGGTGTTTGGTATGCAATCTTTCGCTCAATCGCTGGTAAAATTAGTGCGGGAGGCAAAGGTTAGCGAAGAAGATGCAGCGAGCTTTGCGGACAATAGAGATGAATTTATTTTAGCTTTAAGAGGAATAAAGAAGACATAACTTTAGTAACTCGTAAACCCGTAACTAGTAACTCGTAAGTGGATTTTATATTTTTAGCAAATGGAAAATAAAAATAAATTACTAGTTACGAGTTACTAATTTACTAGTTACGAAAATAGGAGGCTTCGATGTTAGAAGATATAAAAGCAAAACTGTTATCGATACAGGGAAGACTTATACAACTAAGAGGTTATCTTTGACCTAGATAATAAAAAGAAACAGATTGATGTCCTTTCCTTACGGATGTCAAGTGCCGGCTTCTGGGATAATACAGAAAATTCTACCAGAGTAGTAAAGGAACTAAGGGATTTAAAATCAATTATTGAACCCTGGGAGATGGCCTCCAAAAAATATCAAGAATTGCAAGAACTCGCCGATATCCTTAAACCCGATGACAAAGAAATGATTTCTGATTTAACAAAGAGCCTCCGGGTCCTCTTAGAGGAAGTGGATAGATTGGAATTTAGTACTCTTTTAGGAGGAGGGCTTGATAAGAATAATGCTATTTTAAGCATTAATGCTGGTGCAGGTGGAACAGAATCTTGTGATTGGGTGGCGATGCTCCTGCGTATGTATACCCGCTTTGCAGAAAGTCGCAGGTTTAATGTAAAAACTTTAGATACACTCTTTGGCGAAGAGGCAGGAATAAAAAATGTTACTATTTTAATTGAAGGAGAATATGCCTATGGGTATCTTAAGGCAGAGCGGGGTGTGCATAGGCTTGTGCGTATATCGCCATTTGATGCAAATAAACGCAGGCATACCTCTTTTGCTTCCGTAGATGTGATTCCAGAAGTCAAGGACGATATAGATATAAAATTAGACGATAAGGATTTGTGTATTGAGGTGTACCGCTCAAAAGGTGCAGGTGGCCAAAGCGTAAATACAACGGATTCAGCAGTAAGGATTACGCATATACCTACGGCGTTGGTGGCACAATGCCAAAACGAGCGTTCGCAATATCAAAATAAACAAGCTGCCTTAAAAGTTTTAAAGGCAAGGCTCTACGAATTAGAAAGAGAAAAGAAAGAAAAGGAGCTGCTAAAACACTATGGGCAGGAGAAGAAAAAGATTGAATGGGGCAGTCAAATCCGCTCCTATGTAATGCATCCCTATAATTTGGTAAAAGACCACCGCACAGATTACCAAACCGGCGATGTGCATAAGGTTATGGATGGCGGTATTGATGAGTTTATTGAGGCGTATTTAAAAAGTCAAAAGTCAAAATGCTAAAGTTTATTAAAAAATTAATTTTAAACACTAAACAAAATCAGATAAGGCGAAAATACCCTGGTATCAATATTATTTTACATCCGGATATGCCTACGCCATCAATAAATAAGATGGTGGATTTGGCTAAGATTGTTTTTATGGTAAATTCCTTTGAGCCTAAGATTAGCGGGCTTTCTGATTTGGAATTGAGGAAAAAGGCAGAGGAGTTTAGGGAGAGCATTCAGAATAAAAACAAAGAACTTGCGCAAGGATTAGAGGAATTAAGAGAGGCGATAGATTCTGTAGCTATGCCTGAAGAGAAAGAGAAACTAAAGGAAAAATTAAAATTAACTCAGAATAAAATTTTTGCAGAGATATTAGCCGAGGCCTTTGCGGTAGTAAGAGAGGCAGCAAAACGCACTATCGGCCTTCGGCACTTTGATGCGCAGATAGCCGGTGGCATGGTATTACATGAAGGAAAAATTGCAGAAATGGCAACCGGCGAGGGCAAGACCTTAGTTGCCACCCTGCCTGCATATCTAAATGCCTTAAAAGGTTGCGGTGTGCATATTGTTACAGTTAATGATTATCTGGCGCGTCGAGACCGCGAATGGATGGGCCCGATTTATGAATTTTTAGGCCTGAGTGTGGGAGTTATACAGCATGAGATGTCTGATGAAGAAAGAAAGCTTGCTTATGCCTGCGATATTACTTATGGGACAAACAATGAATTTGGTTTTGATTATCTGCGCGATAATATGAAATATAGTTTAGAAGATCTGGCGCAAAGGCCTTTTTATTATGCGATTGTGGATGAGGTTGATTCTATATTAATTGATGAGGCGCGCACACCTTTGATTATTTCAGGGCCAGCTGAAGAGTCAACAGAGAAATACTACACTGCCAGGGGTATTGCAGACCAGCTAAAAGGAAGGCGCACTACCGAGAAAGATGAGATAGATGCCAAATATAAGGGATTGGATTTAGCGCGTGGTTTTGATTATCTGGCGGATGAAAAGGCAAAGACTATTTCTCTGACAAAAGAGGGGGAGGCAAAAGCTGAGCGTATTTGGGGGATAGAATCTTTTTATAATCCTGAAAACCCAGAGAATGAAAAATGTCTAGCTCTTACTTTAGCATCCTTGCGCGCCAAGGAATTCTTCCAGCGTGATATTGATTATGTCTTAAAAGAAGGCGAAGTAATAATTGTGGATGAATTTACCGGCCGCATGATGCCAGGTAGGCGCTGGTCAGATGGGTTGCATCAGGCAGTAGAGGCAAAAGAGGGCTTAAAGATAGAGCGCGAGAATCAAACTTTAGCTACCATTACATTTCAAAATTACTTTCGTATGTATGAAAAATTAGCTGGCATGACCGGAACTGCTTTTACTGAAGGCCTAGAATTTAAGAACATATATCAGTTAGACGTCGTAGTTATTCCTACCAACAGGTCTCTTATTCGCACAAATTATTCCGACCGGATTTACAGATCAGAAAAAGAAAAATTTAATGCCGTAGTGGGGGAAATAGTTGAGTTTTATAATCTGGGAAGGCCTGTTTTAGTCGGCACTATCTCTATCAACAAATCTGAGCGGCTTTCTGAAATGTTAAAGAGGCGCGGCATACCGCATCAAGTGCTTAATGCCAAATATCATGAGATGGAGGCGCAAATTGTAGCTCAGGCAGGTAGATATAAAGCTATAACTATTGCTACTAATATGGCTGGACGGGGAACCGATATTTTATTAGGCGGGAATCCTGAATTTATGGCCAAGAGCCTGATTAAAGAAAAATCAACCCCCGATGAACCTAACCTTCAAGAAAAGTATAGAGGATTATTAGATAAATATAGAAAAGAAAGCGAAGAAGAACATAAGAAAGTAGTTGAGCTGGGAGGCCTGCATGTTTTAGGCACAGAACGTCATGAGGCGCGGCGTATTGATAATCAGTTACGCGGGAGAAGCGGCCGTCAAGGAGACCCGGGCTCATCCAGATTTTATGTATCATTAGAGGATGAGCTGATGCGTTTATTTGGCTCTGACCGCATTGCCGGCCTAATGGATAAATTGGGTTTAGAGGAGGGCCAGGTAATAGAGCATCCCTGGGTTACCGGCTCAATTGAGATCGCGCAAAGAAGAGTAGAACAGCATAATTTTGAAATTAGAAAGCAGCTTTTAGAATTTGATAATGTAATGAATAAACAAAGAGAAATAATCTACGGCCAGCGCCACCAGATACTAAAGGGCGTTTCCTTAAAAGAAAATATTCAAGAGATACTCTCAAAAATAATTGATGAAATTATTTTCACTTATTTTCCCGATAATCTTAGCCAAGAGCCTGATATTGCAGGCTTAGTTAGTGTCCTAAAATTAAAATTCGGCGCAGAGCTAAAGAGCGTTAAAATAGGAGACTCAGCAAAAGCTAACCTAAAAGAGGAAATAACCCATAGTATTAGAATTACCTATGAAGAAAAAGAAAAATCAATTGGGCCTGATTTAATGCGGCACTTAGAACGCATGGTATTTTTACAGATAATTGATAGTAAATGGAAGGATCATTTGTATGTCATGGATAATTTAAGAGAAGGTATAGGCCTGCGTGCATATGGACAACGCGACCCTTTAGTAGAATATAAACGCGAGGCCTTTGATATGTTCAGCCAGATGATTGTCTCTATTGAAGAAGAGGCAGCGGAGAATATATTTAAATTGCAACCTGCCAGGCCTGAAAGAATTAGGGGGGTCTTCAGTTCTATTTCACAAGAACTTTTGCATCCTGAAGTTTCTCGATTCCAAGGGCCTCCAGAAGAACCTATAGCTGAACAGTCGAGTCAATTAGCTCCTTCCCAACCCGTCTCAAGACCCGCTACTGTAACAAGAACCCATCCCAAAGTCGGCCGCAATGACCCCTGCCCTTGCGGGAAAATAGATTCTAGAACCGGCAATCCGTTGAAATATAAAAAATGTTGTTATCCAAAATATGGATAGGGAAATTTTTGTAATTTAATGATTTTTCTCCGCAAGTTAGGTATATCTTTTCTGCTTTTCAGACTGAAATATCCTCTAGTAATAACTGCATGGCAATTAGGGCAAAGGACCATTAAATTATCTATTTCATGAAGCCCACCTTTATTTCTGGGTAAGATATGATGAGTCTCAATGACTAATCTATATCCGCATAATTCGCATTTATTCCCATATTTTTTTATAGTTTGCAGACGAATCCATGCCCTATATTTTTTTATTTCACCGTAAAGATATTTTTTAATTCCCAGTCTTCTTCGGCGGTATCTCACCCTCCATTGATTAGCTTCTTTGATTCCTTTCTTTTTCAATTCTTCGACAATGTCTCTATCGATTAATCTTTTACAATTATTACGAATGAATTCATCAACGACAGCATGAGGCATCTTCTCTAGTTTATGAAACCCTGTCTGTAAATCCGGATGCCCATGGCGTTTAATCCGGGCCAAATGCATAGGGCAATAAGTTTCTCCTGTATTTTTATATCTTGTAAATTTTTTACAACCCCTTATTGAACATTTAGGCATACCATTTATTATTGCATACTATTTTAATCCGTCAACAACAATTCTTGAATTTTTAAAATATAAAATTGTTGCTAATAATCTGTCGCTCAATCGTAAATTAATTCTTTAATATAACGGGGTATAATTTTTGAGGCTCCGTTTGAATATTTAACTTTGTTTAGAATCTTTATAATGGTAAAATATTGAAGAATGAAAAAGGATATTTTTTTATCTATTCTTTCCGGTTTACTCTTAATTCTTTCTTTCCCTAACTGTAATCTCTGGATTTTGGCCTGGTTTGGATTTGTGCCTTTATTTTTCGCCCTGCAGAGTAAATCTAAGCTCAGGGCATTTTTTCTAGCTTACCTTACTGGCATTATCTTCTGGTGGGGACTTATTTACTGGTTAGTTCATGTTACATTCATCGGCACATTTGTCCTTATTTTGTATCTGGCTTTGTATTTTGGTATTTTTGGTTTAGTCGTTTCCCAATTCTACCTACTACCTACTACCTACTACCTACTCTTACTTCCTTCCTCTTGGGTTTTATTAGAATATATTCGTGCACATCTCTTCACCGGATTTCCCTGGGCGCTTTTGGGCTATTCCCAGTATCTTAATCTACCAGTAATTCAGATAGCAGATATTACTGGAGTGTGGGGAGTTTCATTTTTGGTAATGATGGTTAATGTTGTTATTTATTGTATCATCAGTCATCCATATTCCATCGTCACTGAAAAACGAAAATATTTATTAACCCTTCTATGCATACTGATTACTTTTATCTACGGTTATTATAAAATGCTTGGAATACAGGTAGCCAGTCAGGAATTAGGGTCAGTTAAAACCTGTGTCATTCAGGGCAACATCCCTCAGGAATTAAAATGGGACTCAAAAAACAATGATTTCATCATTAATAAATATATCAATTTAACCGTGCAGACAGCCAAAGACAAACCGGATTTAATCATCTGGCCAGAGGCAGCTTTGCCTTGCGTTTTAGAAGAAACACCCGTATTTTATGAAAAAGTTAAGGAATTTGCCAAAAGAATAAAAACCCCTTTGGTTTTGGGTGCAGTGATAGCCAAAGATGAAAATTATTATAATAGTGCTTTGTTTATTTCTTCAGAGGGTAAGTTATTAAATAGATACGACAAGCTTCATCTGGTTCCTTTTGGCGAATATATACCATTAAAACAAATCCTGCCTTTTCTAGAAACAATTGTTCCTATTGGTGACATTACCGCAGGAAAAAAATACACGGTTTTTACGCACGAGACACAACCCGTGACCCATAACACAATAAATTTCTCGGTGCTTATCTGTTTTGAAGACCTTTTTCCTGAACTTTCCAGGCAATTTGTCAAGAAAGGTGCTAATTTTTTAGTCAATATCACTAACGATGCCTGGTATAAAAAAAGTTCTGCCCCTTTTCAACACCTGCAAGCCTCGGTTTTTCGGGCGGTAGAAAACAGGGTCTATTTAGCCCGGGCAGCAAATACCGGAGTGTCAGGATTTATTTTGCCAACCGGAAAAATTATTTCTTTGGTTCAAGATGAATCTTCAAGGAAAATATTTGTTGACGGTTTTGCTACACAGTATATATTTATGCCGGAATGGCCTCTTAGTTTCTATACTCGCTACGGCGACATCTTGCCTTTCGTTTGTCTTTTATTTATCATATATAGTAAAATAATAACTTTTAAGAATAAGCGATGAAGAAAATCCTTTTATTTTTGTTTATTATTTTACCTATCTATTTCTTAACAAGCCTTTATTTCTTAGATAAAGATTATTTTCTCTGTCCCATAGAATATAAAAGAGATATTATAATTCGCAGTGACAGTCGTGGAGATGGCATATTTGGAGCTGAGCGCAACGGAAGGAGGATGCATCAAGGGCTGGATCTTTTTGCCGAAGTAGGTACGTCGGTATTGGCCAGCCGTTCAGGAAGAATAGCTGCTGCAGCACAGAACAATGGCATAGGCAAGTTCGTAATTATTAAACATCCGGATAGCATTGCTACTATATATGGGCATCTCTCTGAAATCTTTGTTAAAAAAAATCAGTTTGTGCGACAAGGCGAGATTATCGGTAGCGTAGGTAAAACCGGCAATGCAAACTTCCGTGATATTCAGCCGCATTTACATTTTGAAGTAAAAAGAAACGACATTCCTCTGGATCCGTTGAGTTACCTCGAATAGACCTTTTTCCACCTACGCGGTGGAACGGGGTTGTAACGAACATAACAAAACATGTTTAATATTATTCTTTTAGGAATAACCAGCCTCTTGACCGATATCTCCAGCGAGATGGTTTACCCCATATTGCCGATTTATTTAGTGGTAACATTGGGCGCCAGTCCGGCAATATTAGGGTTAATTGAGGGGATAGCTGAAAGTTTAGCCAGCCTACTTAAGGTATTTTCCGGATATTTTTCAGATAAGATAAAATCTAGAAAGCCTTTTGCCATAATTGGATATGCCAGTTCAACTTTAGGAAAATTCTTTTTATATATCTCTAATAGTTGGTCATATGTTTTATTTGCCCGGGTAATTGATCGCTTTGGAAAAGGGGTTCGCACTGCGCCAAGGGATGCTTTGATTGCTGATAGTTCTGAAAAGGGCAGGCGCGGTAGAGCCTTTGGCTTACACCGCGCTATGGATACCGTGGGAGCGACTATAGGTGTTACCTTGGCTTATTTTTTAATCACGCGTTTCAAAGGTAATTTAAAGACCATATTTTTATTTTCTCTTTTCCCCGCATTTTTAGGGGTATTGTTTTTATTTTTCGTTAGAGAGAAAAAACCCCAAAAAGAAGCATCTTTTAAAGAAACGGCTGCGGGTCCCCGCATAGCGGGGAAATGGCGCGCCTTAGATAAAAGATTAAAACTATTTCTTATATTTACCTTTATTTTCACCTTAGGAAACTCTTCAAACCAGTTTTTATTATTGCGGGCAAAAAATTTAGGTAGCTCTATTCCCGGGGTGCTTCTTTTCTATCTTATTTACAATATCGTATATGCTTTGGTTGCTTATCCAGCCTCTCGGCTCTCAGATAAAATAGGCAGGCGGAAGATTTTGGTTTTGGGTTATCTTTTTTATGGTTTGGTTTATTTTGGTTTTGCGCTGAATAGTTCTTTAAATATGTGCTGGTTCTTATTCGGCTTTTATGGTTTGTACACAGGGTTTACTGAAGGTGTTGAGAAGGCGCTGGTTTCAGATATTGCGCCGGCTAATCTACGCGCAACAGTTATAGGATTACACGCCACGCTGGTAGGGATTGGTTTATTTCCCGCCTCTTTATTTGCAGGAATGCTTTGGAAATTTTTAGGTCCCGCCTCAGCTTTTTATTTTGGAGGAATTATGGGGATGTTTGCAAGTGCGGGGCTTTGGTTTGCTTTAAGAGGTCTTTAAGTTTTTTCCTTTGGTTCCACGTGCACCACCACATCAGTTACTTCCGGGATGCCTTTCTTAATTGCTTCTTCAATAGCATAACTTATTTTGTGCGCATTATCCACATGCATATCCGGGCTTACCTGGACATGAAGGTCAAGATAGATATCATCGGGCCTACCGCGCGTCCTTATTTTATGGCAGGTTTTTACGCCTTTGACCCCCAAAACAATATCTACTATTCTTTTATCATCTAATATAGCTGCCGTATCGCAGAGTATTGCAGAGCTGTGCCTTACTATATTAAAACCGGAATAGGCAATAAATAAAGAGATAAAGATGGTAGCAATAGGATCAAAGACAGGATAGCCTAATTTTATGACAATGAGCGCAATAATAACTGATAAAGAGGTGAAGATATCTGCTTTTGTATGCATAGCATCCGAAGTAAGTATATCGCTCTTTAGACGCTTACCTTGCCTGTATTCATAATTCATAACTAAGATGTTGATTATCATTGTAATTGTCATTATAGTAAAACTCTTAATGTCAACCCGGGGTGCAACTGGGTTACGAAAGCGCTCCAGGGCTTGGTGGATAAGGCTAATAGATATGATGAAGAGAAGCATAACTATGCCTAAGGAGAAGAATGTTTCGTATTTTTTATGGCCGTAGGGATGGTCTATATCTTTGGGTTGGCTGGCAAGGCGAATTCCCACTAAACCAATGATATTGGAGGCACCATCAGATAAAGAATGAAATCCGTCAGCAGTCATGCTTGCGCAATGGCTTAATAGCCCGTAAATGACCTTAGCACAAGCTACAGCCCAATTTAGAACCAAAACCAATATCAGAGTGAACCGTATGCGGTTATAGTGTTCTTGAATCGGCATAGTACTCATGCTATCTATTATATATCATTCAGTATTTATTTCAAATTGTTTTAAGAACAGGTTATTGAGTTATTAATAATTATGTGATAAAATGGAGTGCCCCTCGAGATTCCTTGGGGCGAAATCCCGAGCCCCGTCTTCATCCCCGCCGTAGGCGGGGTTTTATGGCGTCGGGATAAATTTCACTATGAGCAAAAAATTATTTCTTATATTATTATTTTCTATTTTTGGTGTAATTAAAGCCCATTCAGCTCCTCAGCTGCTACAGTCAACACAGATTAATAAACTTGAACCTATAGAAAGAAAAGATCGCATTCTTATTCTCACTCCTCATCCTGACGACGAAGCTATAGGTTGCGCTGGCATAATTCAGCAGGCACTTGCAGTAGGGGCGCAGGTCAAAATACTGTATTTGACCAATGGCGACCATAACCAAATTGCTTTTATTGTCTATGAAAAAAGATTAACCCTAAGAAAAAATGAATTTATCCATATGGGTGAGGTGCGAAGGCGCGAAGCCATAAAGGCTATGAAATTGTTAGGGTTGAATGAAAAAAATCTAATATTTTTAGGTTATCCTGATTTTGGGACATTTACCATATTTAATCAATACTGGCAGACACAAAGACCATTTAAAAGTTTATTGACGCGTTTGTCTTCTGTGCCTTATAAGGAAAATTTGTCTTTTGGAGCCCCTTATATAGGCGAAAGCATTTTAAGTGACTTAAAAAAAGTCCTTTCAAGCTTTAACCCTACAAAGATTTTCGTCTCCCATCCTGCCGATGTCAATGTAGACCATAAAGCATTCTATTTATTTTTACGGATTGCACTTGGTGATTTAGAAAAAGAGTTGCCTCGACCAAAAATTTATCCTTACCTAATACATCATGTGGGCTGGCCTTTGCCTCGGCGTTACCATCCAGAGTTAAGCTTAGAGCCGCCCGAGGAATTTTTAAATACTGAAATTAACTGGATGGAATTTAAATTAGGTCCAGAGCAATTAAAGAAAAAATATCAGGCAATTCTTTGCTATAAAAGCCAGACAGAATCTAGCGCCTTTTATTTATTGGCCTTTGCGCGTCAAAATGAATTATTTGGCGATTATCCAGAGATTGAACTAGAAAAACAGGTATCTTCAAAGGAAAAGACAGTTTCATTCTTTGGATTTTCGCATATGCTTGCTGATTCAAACATCATCGCTACTTTAGGGGATTTAAACAATCTTATTAAGGATCGAGGCCAGGTGAGTTATGCGGTTGCGGATAATTTTCTTCTTATCCGTATTGAAAAGCCGGAGACGTTAAAACATAGATTTAGCACCCAGCTTTATCTTTTTGGATATAGTTATAAGACACCGTTTGCTCAGATGCCCAAGATCCGCATAATTACTAAATATAATAGATTTAGAATTTTTGATGGCAGAAAGATGATTAAGCCAGAGGGCGTATATTTAGAATTCAATGCCAATGTTTCAATTTTAAAGGTCCCCTTACAGATTTTAGGTGAGCCAGATTTTATTTTGACCTCTATTAAAACGCATAGAGAAGTTTTGCCATTTGATACCATGGGTTTTCGCAGGATATATATTAATTAGGGCGTCACAAAAGTGCCGCCCTTGATTACGGAGATTAAATCTCGACGAAACAATCGCTGAAATCTTATTAAAAATCGCTGTAATCACGTATAATCCATAAGTTTATACGTGATGATTATACGAGGAGGATGGATATGCCAGAGCTAAAAATAGTTAAAATTAAAAAACCCGACGAAGTTAATTTAATATTAGGACAGAGTCATTTTATTAAAACAGTTGAAGACTTGTATGAGGCCTTGGTAAATAGTGTTCCGGCCGTAAAATTTGGTTTAGCATTTGTGGAGTCTTCCGGTGCCTGTAAGATAAGGTCTGAAGGAAATGACTCAGAGTTGAAAAAATTAGCCCAAGATAATGCCTTAGAACTCGGCGCAGGCCATAGTTTTCTGGTTTTTATAAAAAATGCCTATCCCATAAATGTTTTAAATGCGATTAAAAATATCCCTGAGGTCTGTACAATATACTGTGCCTCAGCTAATCCTGTGGAAGTGATTATGGCAGAGACTGATATGGGTCGGGGCATATTAGGGGTTATCGACGGCTTAAAACCAAAAGGGATTGAAACAGATACGGATATAACTTGGAGAAAAGAATTCTTACGTAAGATTGGTTATAAACTGTAGTTTTGTAAACCGCAATTTCTGCTTGCATTTTTATATTATTTTGTTATAATTATTTTGTTTTTAATATAATGGATTCTAAGAAGATACGCAAAAGCATTAGTCGGTTCTTTGGCTGGTTAGGATTAATTTTTTGTTCTTTGACAGTCAAGTTTATTCCTGCTGGCTATCTCTATGGTTTTGTCAGATTCATCAGTTTAATGGTCTATCATCTGGCCAGGAAACATAGGAAGATTGCCTTAGAGAACCTGGCAATTGCCTTTGGCCAAGATAAAACTCAACAAGAGTTAGCACAGATTGCCAAGGACTGTTTTACCTTTATGGCCAAGGCGGGCGTGGAGCTTATGTTCCTTCTAGACAGGCCTAAACTCTTAAAAGAACGGGTAAAAATAGTAGACAGAGAGAATTTGGATTCTGTTTTAGCCAAAGGCAGGGGCGTAATATTGGTGAGCGCACACTTTGGCAGTTTCCCCTTGATACTGGCTAGATTATCCCTCTTGGGCTATAAAACCGTAGGTATCATGCGGCCAATGCGGGATATGCGCGCAGAGAAGATGTTTATGAAAAGGCGCGATAAATTTAATATAAAAACAATCTATAATCAACCGCGCAGCATCTGCGTTAATAAAACTATAGAGGCCCTGCGAAATAATGAATTGGTTTTTATACCTATAGATCAGAATTTTGGCACAGGCGGTGTGTTTGTAGATTTTTTCGGTAGAAAAGCTGCTACGGCCACAGGCCCTGTAGTTTTAGCGCAACGCACAAAGGCAGCGATATTACCCTGTTTTATTATCAGACAGAAGGACGATACTCATAAGATTATTTTTGAGCCGCCTTTAGATTTAGAGCAAGGCAAGGATTCTCAGGAAACAGTTATTATAAATATACAAAGGCTGACTAATATAATCGAATCCTATATCCGCAAATACCCAGCAGAGTGGGGATGGATTCATCGTCGATGGAAAAGTAAGCCAGACTAAAAGGAGGTGTAAACATGGCAGAAGAATTAAAACAGGAAGAAAAGAAATGCGAGGCGAGCAAGGTAATGTCCACTATCTTTAAGGTCATTTTAGGTCTTGTATTTTTGGCTTTAGGTGTTTTAGCAATCTTAAGATGGTGGAATCTGCTTTTGATGATAGTAAAGGGTTGCATTGGTTTGTTCTTAATTTTAGCAGGCATTATTACTTTAGCCATAGCTAAAGAATAAACTTAAGCTAAATGTTAAAATAAGGGGTTAATAGTCCTGCTAGCCGCTTTTAAGGCAAAGAGGATTGTTAACCCCTCTGTCTTATTCTTAGTATAATTATATAAAGAGGAGATTATATGGAAGCAATTTTAAGAAGAGAGTTAATTGCAAATAAAACACTGTGCCGCATATTTGGCATGTCGGTTTTTGTAATTCTGACTGCTTTGGGCGCTTTTGTGCGCATTCCTTTGCCATTTAGCCCCGTGCCTCTTACGCTTCAGACTTTTTTTGTTCTGCTTTCCGGAGTTTGTTTAGGATGGCCACTAGGCGCAACCTCTCAATTAAGCTATGTATTTTTGGGAGTATTGGGTTTGCCAATTTTTACCGGCGCAGGGAGCGGTTTATCTTATCTTCTTGGGCCGACCGGTGGATACCTTTTAGGTTTTGTTATAGCAAGTTTTTGGTTAGGCAGATTTATAAAATACAGCTTGGATAATTTCTTTTTGACTCTGTGTCTTTTCTGCATTGCTGACTTTATCCTTCTGTCTTGCGGCATCATATGGCTTAAGTTTCTCTTTGGTTATTCTCTTACAAAATTACTATTCATCGGATTGATTCCTTTTATTCCGGGCGATTTATTAAAGGCATGGGGCGCTGCCCTGCTTTATTTAAAACTGAAATCCCGCTTAAAAGAAGTGTTCTAATCAAATGAAGCCCGAACTTATGGAGCGTAAGCGAACATAAGTTCGTTGGCTGAATTTGTCCCCCCTTCTTGCATTCTGCAAGAATGCAGGGGGGACAATTCGCAGACGCTTCGCTATAACTTACGGAAGCTCTGCAAGAGCGACGTAAGTTATCTGCTCATTAAAGGAGGCAGAATGAAAGTTAAAGAAATAATGAAAAGGGACGTGACAAGTGTTAAACCCGAAGACAATGCAATGGAGACATTAACTCTTCTATTTAAAATGCAGATCAGTGGTTTACCAGTAATCGATGGGCAAGGAAAGCTTGTAGGTATGTTTACGGAAAAGGATATTTTAAGAAGTATACTGCCTTCTTATATAGAAAAGGTAGGCAGATTTGTTTATGAGGAGAACCCCAAATCTATTAAAAATAAGTTTAAAGAATTAGAGAATCTTAAAGTTTCTCAACTAATGCGTAAAGAAATTATAACAGTGTTTGAGGATGCAGCTGTCTGTGAGGTAGCACGCATCATGCTGACTCAGAAAGTAAGAAGGATTCCTGTTTTAAATAAAGAAAATAAAGTCGTGGGGATTGTTGCTAGAGAAGATATTATTAAATCTTATGCGAAAGAGGCAGAATGGAAAATAGAATAACTCTTAAGTTTGTTTTCCTGTTTTCTTTACTCATTCTAATTGGCTTTCTTAGCCAGAGAATGGGAATACAGACCCAACAGATAATTGCCCTAACAATATTTTCTGCTTCAGTTTTTGCTACCCTACTGTTTTGGGAATTTCGTGTAGCAATTGCCTTTTTAGGCGTAGCGACTCTATTGGTAACTAAGACAGTGGATTTAGAGAATTTGATGAAATTTGCTTCCTTAGAGGTAATTTTATTCTTGGTAGGAATGATGGTCTTGGTGGGCTTACTCAAAGAGTCAGGACTCTTTGCCTGGATTATTACTATTATCTTAAGGATAAAGAATCTTACTGCTAAGAAATTTGTTTTTATGATTTCTGTAATGTCAGCTTTGCTTGCCTGTTGCGTAGATGAGGTTACCTCAATCATCTTTATGGCAGCAGCGATTTTGGAGATTTGTGATTACTTTGAGGTCGATCCCACTCCTTATATAATTATCAGTATTCTTACTACGAATATCGGCTCTGCCGGAACAGTCTTAGGTAACCCTATAGGAATCTTGATTGCCTCAAAGTCTGGGCTCACCTTTGAGGATTTTATCTTAAAGGCGTTTCCTCTAATGTGGATTTGTCTTCTACTAACTATTATTTTAGTAATGTTCTGGTATCATAAAGGGCTTAAGAAATTGGATGAAAAGATAAGAGATTCACAAGCCAACGAATTTCTGATTAGGTTAATCTCAATTCCTCCAGAGAAACAGCTGATGTTAGGTTTGGGTATATTTGGACTTACGCTCTTATTTATTGCATTGCATCACCGGTTAGAAATACTCTTCAGACTAGAAACCAATACTTTACTTTTGAGTTTACCTCTGATTTCTGCAGGTGGAGTAATGGTCTGGAAACGCAAGAGGGCACGTAGTTATATTGAGAAAGATGTAGACTGGTGGACCCTTCTTTTTTTCTTATTGCTTTTTGCTAAGGCAGGAACTTTAAAGTACACAGGGCTAACTGAGGTATTGGCCAAGAATATGGTTTCTTTGGTAGGGTCAAACCCAAAAATATTGACCGGGACTTTACTTTGGACATCAGCAATCGGTTCATCTATTTTAGATAATGTGGTTTTAGTGGCAGCATTTATTCCTATTGTGCAAAGTTTCGGAGATCTAGGCTTTGCACTTCAGCCTCTCTGGTGGGCGCTTTTATTTGGGGGATGTTTAGGTGGTAATATTACCTTAGTAGGTTCGACTGCAAATATTGTTGCCTTGGGAATTTTGGAAAAAGAAAGAAATATTAAGATGAATTTCTTTAGATGGTTTTGGGTGGGGCTTACAGTCGGCGTAATTACAACTGGAGTGGTTTGGCTGGCTTTAGCTTTCCTGCCTTTTTACAAGTAATTTGAGAGCGCTGAAAAATTCTTAAAAACTATATCAGCGCTCTCTGATTACACAGATTATTTAAGATTACACAGATTATTCCGTTGAGAACTTAATCTATGTAATCTGCTTTTAATCTTTTAATCAGAAATTGCCGCATTGTTTTAGACTTTTTCAGCAATTTCTAACACAGCAATTTCTAACCTTGACAAAGCGTATAATTTATGATAAATTACCTACAATTTAGGAGGTGTGAGATGGAAAAAAGAACAGGTTTGGTATTAGGAATTGCAGGTTGTCTTATATTTATAAGCATGGGTTTATCTTTTAGCCAAGAGCCAGCTACCCAAGCCCAAATAACTCCAGAGACACAAGTTGAACCCCAGACACAATGGCTTTGGGGCGAGGTGGTTTCTGTAGATGCAGCAAATAAAACATTGGTGGTAAAGTATCTTGATTATGAGATAGACCAAGAAAAAGATATCACCATAACTACAGATGACAGCACAACCTACGAGAACGTTAATTCTTTATCCGAAATAAAAATAAATGATGCCTTAAGTATTGATTATACAGTTACTGCTGACGGAAAAAATATTGCCAAACTTATTAGCGTGGAAAAACCTGAAAGCCCAATGCCCGAGACGCAGAACGTAGAAACACCGCAGGATACTGAGACCTTACCGCAAGATATTAATAAAGAGCCTTCAGAAACGCAGCAGTAACTCCAGGGAGAAACTCAAGTCAGAAACAGAAATAAGAAAGGCAGGGTAGATTCCCTGCTTTTTTATTATTAGCATGAAAGAGAGCAAACTTATTATTTTTGATTTAGACGGTACATTGGTAGATGCTTACCTTGCGATAATCAGAAGTTTTAATTATGCCATGCAAAAGATGGGTTATCCTAAGCAGGCTGCCCTGGCTATCTGCCGGGCAGTAGGCTGGGGAGACGAGAATCTCTTGCGGCCATTTGTCAGAAAAGTAGATTTAAAATCAACGCTTAGGATTTACCGACAGCACCACAAAACAAGTTTAGTTAAATATTCGTATTTATTCCCCGGAGTAAAAAAGGTATTAATTTATCTTAAAAATAAGGGTTATAAGCTGGCAGTAGCGAGCAACCGGCCCACAAAATTTTCTTGGATTCTAATCCGGCATTTAGGATTAAGGAAATATTTTGACTATGTCCTTTGCGCAGATAAGTTAAGACATATCAAACCCCACCCAGAGATTTTAAATAAGATTATGAAAAAATTATCTTTAAAGCCTTATCAGACTATCTATGTAGGCGATATGGTTATTGACGCCCAAGCAGGAAGGCGCGCCGGGATAAAAACCATAATTGTGCCTACCGGCTCAAGTACAATAGTTGAGATTAAAAGACAGAAGCCCTATCGTATTATTAGAGGCATCACAGATTTATTAAAGTTATTATAGAACCGTGGTTTCTCTTGACATATATAGGATTCGGTAATATATTAAAAATAGGCATCCTATAATGAGAAGAAGCAGGATGTCAAATAAGGCGGTTAATGGTTTAATCGCTGTAATCTTTAATTAATCTCAGTAATCAGGTATAATCCCTAGATTTATACCTGATGATTATACCAGGATATGAAAAGAGTTATTGCAATTTCTTTATTGATTCTTAGTATAACAGGTTGTGCTTCTTTTAAATCTACAATCAAAACTGCCGGCATAGCAACATTGCTGCCTTATACTGGCCCTAAGGCTAAAATTGTGGTGGCAGATTTTGAGGTAAAAGCAAGCAAAGCCACAGATGAAATTGGCAGGGGCTTACGCGAAATGTTGGTAGCGGCACTTAAAAGTAACAATCGTTTCTTGATAACAGAGCGTCAAGAATTAAACTCAAACGTGGCCACAGAGAATCTTTCTGCTCAAAACGTAGCTCAGGCAGATGCCCTATGTATAACTGTGGTTGTAACTGAATTTGAACCCCAGTCATCAGGCGGAAGCGCTGGTATAGGCGGAGGCGGCGGAGTGAACAGGGGCATTTTAGGCGGATTACTGGCTACAACAACTTTGAGCAAGCCGCATATAGCTTTAGATATTCGTATTGTAGATACCCCTACCTCAAAGGCATTAGCCTCAACACATGCGCTGGGACAGGCTTTGGATGTGGAAAAAGCAATAAGCATTTGTATCATTGAAGCAGAGCGTTTTATATCGCAAAACATACCGGTAGATTATTACAAATATTAATTTACCATGGGAAAACGTAAACGTAGAGGAAAACTAAACTGGCGCTCAAAAAGAGCGAATAAGGGAAGAAAGCCTTGTTTGGGATAAGAGATTTAAAATAATCCCAAGCACGCCATTTAATATATCTCTTATCTTGCATATCCGCCCGTATCGAGCGGATAAAATCATTGATTTTTTAAAAATACCGTACTATAATTAAGTTTGTTAACTGTGGATTACGGTAATTAAAGAAGGAGGTGGGGTATGCAGGAGAAAGAGATCGGTAAAATCACCCATTATTACGGCAATATAGGCGTGGGCATAATTGAACTTTCAGATACCCTAAAATTAGGCGATAGCATCCACATTAAAGGCCACACCTCTGATTTTACTCAGAGCATTGATTCTATGCAGATTGAGCATACATCAGTCACTGAAGCAAAAGCCGGAGATGCCGTAGGCCTAAAAATCACCCAGAAAGTGCATCCTCACGATAAAGTCTATAAAGTTACACCTTAGAAAATTCTTTTATGATTCTAGTCTGGATTCTCGCAAGTACATTCCTAGTTAGTCTAATTTCATTAATTGGTATTTTTACTTTAGCTATAAAGGATAATTTATTACAGAAGATTCTATTCGGATTTATAGGCTTCTCCGCAGGCGCATTAATCGGCGGGGCATTTTTGCATATATTACCGGAGGCCTTAGAGAAGGCGAAAAGCACGGTTGTTTTCTATTATCTTATATTAGGGATAGTGCTCTTTTTCTTAATGGAAAGATACCTCTACTGGCGGCATTGCCATGATGGCGTTTGTGAAATCCATGCCTTTACTTATTTAAATCTTGTTGGAGACGGATTCCATAATTTTATTGACGGTATGGTTATCGCCGCCAGTTTTATTGTTTCCCTTAAGCTTGGCATTGTAACAACGCTGGCAGTGATTCTTCACGAGATTCCCCAGGAGTTAGGAGATTTTGGGGTATTAGTCTATGGCGGCTTTAGCAAACAGAAGGCCCTGGTTTATAATTTTATCTCAGCGTTAATGGCGATTTTTGGCGCAATAATCGGTTATTTTATCTCGGATTTTGCAAAAGGGTTTTCAAATTTCATCCTTCCTTTAACTGCCGGCGGATTTATTTATATTGCCAGCTCTGACCTTATCCCTGAGATACATAAGGAAAAGAATTTAAGGCGTTCTACCTTGGCATTTGTTGCCTTTTTGCTTGGCATTATATTAATGGCACTTGCTAAGCAATTCTTGCCAGATTAATCCGAGTCCCTGCTCACTAAAATCTCCTCTCTTGATTTATCTCTATTCTTAAGATAGAATATTTCTGTGGTATTATACGATGAAAGCAATTGCATTAGTTTCCGGTGGGTTAGATAGTATTCTGGCAGCAAGGATAATTAAAGAACAGGGTATTGAGGTTATGCCTTTACATTTCAAGATCCCCTTTTGTCCTCGTGAAAAAGAAAAATCATCTGAGAAAAAAAGTGTATCTGATTTGACGGCCGATATCTTAGGGCAAAAATTGAGAATAATTGATATCAGCAAGGATTTCTTAAAGTTATTGGAGAGCCCTATGCATGGTTTTGGCTCTCAGATGAATCCTTGCGTAGATTGTAAAATTTTAATGTTAGGAAAAGCAAAAGATTTAATGAAGGGCTGGGACAGTTCTTTTATAATTACCGGTGAAGTTTTGGGGCAACGGCCGATGTCGCAACACAAACAAGCGCTACAGATAATCGAAAAAAAAAGCGGTTTAGAAGGACTGGTTCTTCGGCCTCTTTCTGCGAAACTCCTCTCAGAAACTATCCCAGAAAAACAAGCTCAGGTTGACCGTAATAAATTATTGAGGTTTAGCGGCCGCAGCCGTAAACCACAGATGGCGTTAGCAAAAATACTGAATATTAAAGAATATAATCAGCCTGCCGGAGGCTGCCTATTGACTGATCCGCAATTTGCTAAGAGACTTAAAGACCTTATTATGCATAAAGAGTTAAATCTAGATAATGTAGAATTATTAAAGATAGGCAGGCATTTTAGGATTTCGGCACATGCAAAGTTAATTGTAGGAAGGAATGAAAAGGAAAATGAACAATTAATCAATCTGGCTAAAGATAAAGACTATTTATTTATGCCTACTGATGAAATAGCGGGCCCGATTTCTTTGGGCAGGGGCATATTCAATGATGGATTGGTTAGAGCCTCTTGCAGTATTGCCTGCCGTTACTGCGATTTAAACGGGAGAACCGAAGTAGATTTAATTTACTGTTACAGAAACAAAAAAGAGATTTTAAGGATTTCGCCTCTTGCTGAAGACAGCCTTAAGAGTTTACGTATATGAAAGAAGCTTTGCTTTATGAAAAATTAGAAAGCAAATTAACCCGCTGTTATCTCTGTAGCCATCACTGTAAAATCGCCGATAAAAAATTTGGTTTTTGTGGCGTAAGACAAAATATAGATGGGACATTATATACGCATGCATATGGTAAAGTTATTGCCGCGCATATTGACCCTATTGAGAAAAAACCCTTATATCATTTTTTTCCCGGCTCAAGTGCTTTTTCTATTGCAACTATTGGCTGCAATTTCCACTGCGGATTTTGTCAGAATTGGGAGATCTCACAGAATAATTTCAGAGATGGAGCGACCTTAGGAGAAGAGGAATTTTTACCACAGGAAATAGTTGCCGAAGCTCTAAGAAATAGATGTAAAAGCATCTCTTATACCTATACCGAACCTACCGTATTTTTTGAATACGCTTTTGAGACTGCAAAATTAGCCAAAGTTAAAGGGCTTTATAATAATTTTGTTACAAATGGATATATGACTGCTGAAGCCTTGGAGATGATAAAACCATATTTGGATGCGGCAAATGTGGATTTAAAGTTTTTTAAAGATAGTTCCTATAAAAAAATTTGTGCCGGAAGTTTACAGCCGGTTTTAGATTCAATTAGGTTGATGCACGATTTAGGCATTTGGGTTGAGCTAACTACTTTGGTTGTGCCGGGTGAAAATGATTCTAAAGAGCAATTAACCGGCATTGCTGAATTTATTGCCAGCGTAGATAAAAATATGCCCTGGCATGTTTCTAAGTTTCACCCAGATTATAAATTTACTGGCCACCAACCTACTCCCGAAGCAACGCTAAAGAAAGCACAGGAGATTGGCAAGAAAGCCGGTCTTACCTATATATATATCGGCAATGTTATGGGTTTTGGCAATGATACTTTTTGTCCAACTTGCAAAAAGTTATTAATTAAAAGAGAGATTTTTAGCGTTTTGGAGAATAATATAAAACAAGGTAAGTGTGCTTTTTGTAATGCACCGATACCAGGAGTATTTGGTTAATTATATAAGAAAGGGATAAATATGGAAAACATTTTACAAAATATTCATCCCGTAATAATGGCCTTTATTGCTGGACTTGTTACTTGGGGGATGACCGCATTTGGAGCTTCAGCTGTATTCTTGACTAAGGAGATAAACCGGAAATTCCTTGATATAATGCTTGGCTTTGCTGCAGGTGTGATGGTCGCTGCTGTTTATTGGTCAATGCTGGCGCCAGCAATAGAGATAGCAGTTAAGAGACATATCTTGCCTTGGCTTCCTGCCGCAGTCGGTTTTCTGATTGGAGGGATTTTCTTAAGAGGTATCGATAGGTTACTACCCCATCTTCAATTAGGTTTTCCCATGGAGAAAGCCGAAGGGATTAAAACGCGTTGGCATCGCACTACCCTGCTTATTCTTGCAATGGGCTTACATAATCTTCCCGAGGGTTTAGCTATAGGAGTTGCTTTTGGGGCTATTGCGATAGGTAACTCTTCAGCTACTCTGCAAGCAGCAGTAGCGTTGACTATAGGAATCGGGATTCAGGATATTCCCGAGGGCATTGCGGTTTCCATGCCACTACGCAGAGACGGTATCTCGCGCCTGAAAAGTTTTTGGTACGGTCAATTGTCGGGAATAGTCGAACCAATTGCAGCAGTTATTGGGGCAGCGGCAGTTATTTTAACCCAGTCTATCTTGCCTTATGCCTTAGCTTTTGCTGCTGGCGCAATGTTTTTTATTATCGTAGAAGAGATAATCCCTGAATCGCAACAAGGCGGTAACGCTGACTTGGCGACAATGGGCACAATAGTGGGTTTTGTCTTAATGATGATTCTGGATGTGGCATTGGGATAGACTCGATGAATCTGTCGATTTTCTCGCTCCTTGAATAAATAATTCCGCTAAAATTCAGCAGAAGTCAAATGAAATCTAAAAAAGCATTATTAATTGTGGATGTGCAGAATGATTTCTGTCCAGGTGGAGCCTTAGGCGTACCCGAAGGAGATAAAATTGTCCCTGCAATAAATAAATATGCCAAGATTTTTGCTAAAAAGAAACTGCTGGTCTTTGCAACACGCGACTGGCATCCGATAAAGACAAAGCATTTCAGAGATTTTGGTGGGGTATGGCCTGTGCACTGTGTGCAAAATACAAAAGGGGCCGCGTTTCATCCCAAACTTAAATTACCAAAAGATGTGATTTTGTTATATAAAGGCATAGACCCACAGAAAGATGGCTACTCTGCTTTCGAGGCAGAGGATACAAGCGGGATGAACTTCTCAAAACTATTAAAGCTATTAGGCGTGAAAGAGTTGTATATCGCAGGACTGGCTACGGATTATTGTGTTAAGTTTACAGCACGCGAAGCATTAAAAGAGGGGTTTAAAGTAAAAATATTGTTGGATGCCATCAAGGGAGTAAATCTTAAGCCGGGGGATTCTAGAGAGGCAATTAAGGAGATGGTAAAACAAGGCGCGAAAAAGGTAACCTTAAAAGATATGGGGGAATAGTTATGAAACTGGACGAGATAAAAATTTCTAAAGCCATAATTGAATCTTATAAAAATAAACTGATCCAGGCCCTTGATGTAGATGTGGCGATTGTGGGCGCTGGTCCTGCGGGGATGGTTTGCGCTTATTATTTAGCCAGAGCCGGCAAAAATGTAGTTATCTTTGAGCGCAAATTATCCGTCGGCGGCGGGATGTGGGGTGGTGGGATAATGTTTAATGAAATAGTCGTGCAGGAAAAAGCCAAAGAAATTACGGATGAATTTGGAATTAAAACCAGGGTTTATGAAAAAGGTTATTATTTGGCTGATTCTATTGAGGCAGTATCAACCATCTGCTCCAAAACTGTAAAAGCAGGAGTAAAAATTTTTAATCTACTTAGCGCTGAAGATGTAATGATTAGAAAAGGTCGCATCTGTGGAGTGGTCTTAAACTGGACCGCTGTAGAGATAGCTAATTTACATGTAGACCCTATTACTATGCGTGCGCGTTTTGTGGTAGATGCTACAGGTCATGCTGCAGAAGTGGTGCATATTGCAGAAAAAAAATCAGGGCTAAGACTTAAAACAAAAACCGGCAAAGTTATGGGTGAAAAGTCAATGTGGGCAGAGGTGGCAGAAGATACAATTGTGAAGAATTCAAAAGAGATTTGCCCAGGTCTTTATGTCTGCGGCATGGCAGCCAATGCAGTATTTGGCGGACCGCGTATGGGTCCGATATTTGGCGGGATGTTATTATCCGGTAAAAAAGTCAGCCAGGAATTACTTAAAAGATTATCTTAAGAGGTAAGTAAAGATGAACCCCGTTATACACTATTGTTGTGTAACGGGGCAAAAGCGAGGTGTGTAACGGGGTGAAATTATTCGTGGTCATAATATTTCTTATTACCTATATATTACTGATGTTAAAAAAGGGCCATCCCTTTGTGATATTGGGTAGTGCCATAGGTTTACTTTTAGTCGGACGGGTAATTAGTCCTCTTCAGGCAATTTCCAGCATAAATTATAATGTTCTCGGTGTATTTTTGGGGACGATGATTTTGTCCAGCCTTTTTATATTTTCCGCTGTGCCGGCATATCTGGCCACGAAATTAGTGGATAGGTCAAAAAACGTGGGTATGGCGCTATTATCTGTATGTTTACTTGCGGGATTTATATCCAGCTTTGTGGAGAATGTGGCTACAGTTTTGATTGTGGCACCCATTGCCTTTGAGGTAGCCAAAAAATTAAAGGCAAATCCGATTCCCTTTTTAATCGGGATAGCCGTGTCCTCTAATCTCCAAGGGTGTGCTACGCTCATCGGCGACAGTCCCAGTATAATACTAGCCCTTTCTAGCGGAATGAACTTTATGGACTTCTTCTGGATGAAGGGCAAGCCCGGAATCACCTTTGCAGTAGAGCTGGGGGCAGTCGCTTCATTTTATGTTCTCTATTTGTTATTCAAAAAATACAAAGAGCCCGTTATTCAGATAGAAGAGGTTAAGGTGAAGACCTGGTTTCCTACCTGGCTTTTGGTTTTGATGATGTTGACGCTTGCGCTATCCAGTTTTCTTAAAAATAGACCCACCTATACCATTGCCTTTATCTGTATCGTCTATGGCATAGTGGGCCTTATCTGGCATGAGCTAAAACACAGAGAGTCTTTTTCTCTTATCAAGGACTTTGATTGGCATACCTTCTTCTTTTTAATTGGAATATTTATCTTGGTGGGAAGCCTTACCTATACCGGAGTCATCAATGATATCGCAAATTTTATCATCGGTTTTACTAAGGGGAATAAATTCTTGGCTTACACAATTATCGTTTGGCTTTCAGTATTACTGTCAGCATTTGTAGACAATATACCTTATATAGTAGCTATGATACCAGTAGCAAAGATTGTTGCCCTTTCCTTAGGCGCAAGCCCAGAGCTATTTTTATTTGGGCTGCTTATTGGAACATCGCTGGGTGGAAACATCACGCCAATTGGCGCTGCGGCTAATGTGGTGGCTGTAGGTTTATTGCGTAAAAGACATTATCATGTTAAGTTTAGCGAATTCATTAGAATCGGTCTTCCTTTTACTCTTGCCGCGGTAAGCGTAGCTTATTTATTTCTTTGGTTTATCTGGAAAGGTTAATCAGAAAAGATGGCAAAAGACTCGATTTGCGGAATGGAAATAGAAGAGAACGCTGCCATCAAAGTAACCAAAGATGACAAAGATTATTTTTTTTGTAGTACTCATTGTAGGGATAAGTTTATCGAGCAACAAGGTATAAAAGATGCTGCAGTTTGTTATCCTTCCAGAAAAAGGCTATTTTTTAAGCATAAATTATTTATCGTAAGTAGCCTACCTGCTCTACTGATAATACTTTCCTTTTTTATTCCTATACTTATTCCGTTTCGTAAAGCATTCCTGATCTATCTTAAGGCCATCTGGTGGGCGGTTTTATTAGGGTTATTTTTAGGTGGGCTGATTGATTATTACATACCGCGCGAATATATATCTAAAATTCTCGCGCAGAAAAAGCCTGCAACCATCTTTAATGCCGTCTTCCTGGGTTTTTTGATGAGTGCCTGTAGCCATGGAATATTGGCATTATCGATGCAACTCCACAAAAAAGGCGCTTGTAACCCTGCGGTGGTAAGTTTTCTTCTTGCCAGTCCTTGGGCAAACTTCACCATTACGGTAATGTTGATTGGTTTCTTCGGCTTAAAAGGGTTGTTTATTATTATTGCTGCCATCATCGTGGCGATTAACACAGGTTTTATATATATGTTCCTGGAGAAAAAAGGCCTGATTGAGAAGAATAAGAATATTGTCGAGGTATCTAAAGAGTTTTCTATTTTAAGCGACTTAAGGATTCGAGCTAAGAATTACCGATTTGGGCCCCAGAGCATAATCGCAGATTTCAAGGGTATCATCAGAGGGACTTTGATGCTTTCTAATATGGTCCTCTGGTGGATAATCCTGGGTATCCTGATTGCCAGTATTGCTGGAGCATATATTCCCGTGCATTTCTTCCATAGATTTATGGGTCCGACCTTAGTAGGTCTATTTATAACTTTAACCTTAGCTACAATAATAGAGGTTTGTTCTGAGGGTTCTTCTCCTTTAGCCTTTGAAATATATAGACAGACAGGAGCTTTGGGAAACAGTTTTGTGTTTTTGATGGCAGGCGTTGCTACGGATTACACTGAAATCGGACTTCTTTGGACCAATGTGGGAAAACGTACTGCTCTATGGTTGCCTATCGTAACGGTGCCCCAGATAGTGCTTATTGGTTTTTTAGCTAACATTATTTTTAGGTAAGAATATATATATTTTTTTATTGACAAATGATACTATTATGGTATCATTTTTTATACAAAGGCAGGATATATGAAACTTATCACCAGAGATACAGATTATGCAGTAAGAGCGGTATGTTTTATTGCAAAATGTAAAAAAAAGATTATTTCGGTTTCGGAATTAGTAAAAGAATTAAAAATTCCCAGGCCCTTTTTAAGAAAGATACTTCAAGTTTTAAATAAAAAAGGAATACTTAAGTCCCATAAAGGCCAAGGCGGAGGTTTTCAGTTAAACGTAGCAGCTAATAAAATTTTTTTAGTGGATTTAATTGTGATATTTCAAGGTCCGCTAAAATTAAATGAGTGTTTTTTTAAAAAATTAAGATGTCCCAATATAAATAGTTGCTCTTTAAGGAAGAAAATTGAAGGGATTGAGAATTATGTAGTTAGGGAGTTAAAGACCATTACTATAAATTCGTTGTTAAAGTAGAGGCCAAAAATGATTGCAAAATGTCCAGGCCAAGATGATAGGAATCTTAAAGTAGAAATGCTCATCTGTCCAGATTGCGGCTATAAGGTAGAAATATTTTCTGATGAGGTAAGGGTGGTATGTCATAAATGTAAAAACTTGGTATGCCGTCAGAGATTGCCGTCATGTGTTGATTGGTGTAAGTTTGCACGAGAGTGCGCTGGCCAATAATTAGTATAAAAATGTTAATAGCTATATTATAATATAGAAAAAGGAGCTTTTTAATGTTAAACCCGGAGTTAAGAGAAAAAATTTTAAAGGCTCAAAGAAACGAGATCGCCGGACATTTAATTTATGGCAAATTAGCCAAGGGTTTAAAAGACAAGGAAAAATCCCATATTTTAGAAAAGATTTCCCGGCAAGAGCTTAAGCATTATGAATTTTGGCAGAGCCTGACCCAAGAAAAAACTAAGCCCAATAAACTAAAAATATTTTTTTACATATTTATAGCTAAACTTTTTGGTTTGACTTTTGGTCTCAAGCTTTTGGAAAAAGGCGAAGAGCTAGCCCAAGATGACTATGAAAGATTAAAATCTATATCTAGCCATATTGATGAAATAATTCAGGATGAAAATTCCCACGAGAATCAATTGATTAATCTAATTGATGAGGAGCGTTTAAAATATGTAAGTTCAATTGTATTAGGTTTAAATGATGCTTTGGTAGAATTAACCGGCGCCTTGGTGGGGTTTACATTGGCTTTACAGAATACAAGACTTGTGGGTATTGTAGGATTAATTACCGGAATTGCTGCCTCTTTATCTATGGCTGCATCAGAATATCTATCTACTAGGCAGGAGGAAACAGAAAAAAGCCCTTTAAAATCCTGTATTTATACAGGCACAACTTATATTTTAACCGTGATTATCTTGATACTTCCCTACCTTCTATTTAAAAATATTTATTTTTGTCTTAGTCTCGTAATCCTATTTGCGCTGTCGATTATTTTTGTCTTTACCTATTATATTTCCGTTGCCAAGGATTTAAATTTTAGAAAAAGACTGTTTGAGATGGCAGGAATAAGCCTGGGAGTGGCAGCGATTAATTTTATAATTGGAATAATAGTGAGAAAAGCATTTGGAATAGAAATTTAGAAAGGAGGTAAAATTATGGATTTTAAAGAGTTATGGCAAAGCGCGGATTGGAAAACCGAGAAACATGTTCCGGTGATTGATGCGCCGGATAAGATAAAGAAAGGAGAGGTTGTAAAGATTGCTTTGATTGTAGGAAAGGAAATTCCCCATCCCAATACCACCGAACACCATATCAGATGGACTGAAGTTTATTTTTTAGCAGAAGGAGAAAAATTTCCGTATCAAATAGGCAGGTTTGAATTTACTAGCCACGGAGAATCAACGCAAGGTCCAAATACCAGCACGATTTTTACGTATCCTGAGGTGACGGTAAATTTTAAGACCGAGAAAAGTGGAACAATTCTTGCCAGCTCCTATTGTAATATCCATGGCTTATGGAAGAATCAAAAAGAATTAAAGGTTGAATAAAGGAGGTGCGGTATGGTTATGTCCAGATTAATGGGGGTTTATGCTATTATACCCACTGCGTTGTTGTTAACGGTAAGTTTCTTTGTGTTGTTTACTATCCGTAAGATTGAAGCATGCGGACTTAGGGTTTTTGGTTATGTTGTTGCGGCAATCCTGTGGATAGCAGCACTGTTGGTTTTTTCAGCAGGCGCCTATGCGGTATATACAGGGCGTCATACTATACCATGCCCTATGATGGAGATGATGCAGAAAAAGATGCATGGTCCAAAGATGGGCGGGCCGATGCCGGAAATGATGCGTGAAAAAACGCCCGGGCCAATGATGAAACGCTGAATTAAGATTTTAAAAAAGAGAGCCGTTTTATGGAAAAATATAAATGCACGGTTTGCGGTTATATCTATGACCCGGCAGCGGGCGATTCCACTCAAGGGATTGCCCCTGGTACTGCTTTTGCCGATTTACCAGACAGCTGGACTTGCCCTGAATGCGGAGTGGGAAAAGATATGTTTGAAAAAATATAGGCGAGGCAATAAAACAATTAAAATAATATGACAATAGAGATAGAGGCAAAAGTAAAAGAGATTATTCAAAGAACCTATAATGTAAAGAGTATCCGCCTGGAAGTTAAAGACGAGGTACTTTTTGAGGCTGGCCAGTTTCTTTCAGCTACCTTAAAGCCCAATTCTCAGTTAAAAAGATATCTTTCCATATCCAACTCTCCTACAGAAAAAGGCTACATTGAATTTACCAAAAAACTCACGCAAAGCGATTTCTCCCAGGCGCTAAATAATCTAAAAGTGGGTGATTTAGTAAAAATACAATACCCTTTTGGTAATTTTACTCTTAAGCCAGGGTTTAAAAAAATAGCCTTTCTCTCCGGCGGTATCGGCATAACTCCGATAAGGAGTATGTGTAAATACGCCGTTGATAAAGGATTGGATATAGACATAATACTGCTTTATGCAAACCGCACTAAAGAGGATATCGCCTTCCGAGAAGATTTTGCACAGATGCAGAAGAATCATCCCAAATTAAAGGTTGTGCATATATTGTCCGAGCCTGCTTCTGAATTTCAGTATAAAGAGGGAAGAATAAATAACCAGATCATAAAGCAAGAGACTCCCGATTATTTAGAAAGAAAGTTTTATCTCTGCGGCCCTCCGGCAATGGTTGAGGCAATGGAGAGGATACTAATTGAAGAATTGGCTTTATCCCAAGAAAATATCATTACAGAAAATTTTCAGGGTTATTAAAACGGGGGTTGGTTATGTCAGCTTTAAAATAGGAGGGAATAGCAATATGAAAAATGTAAAAGTTTATAGCACCCCAACCTGTCCTTATTGTATTCGCGCAAAACAATTTTTAACTGAAAACAGCGTCCCGTTTGAGAATTACGACGTATCTAGTGACCACCAGAAGGCAGAAGAGATGATTCAGAAATCTGGCCAAATGGGTGTGCCGGTCTTAGATATTGACGGTGAAATAATTGTAGGGTTTGATAAAGAAAGAATAAAACAGGCATTAGGTCTATAAAATGAACCCGCCGGTTTTCGCAGCGAATAGAGATTTTGGCCCAGCATAAATTCTAGCATAACCCATTAAAGATTTTTTTATTGACAATCCCGCTTTTTATTGTATAATTTCATTATGAACATATGTTCATAATGCAAGGAGCGTATTTTGAGACCAAAGAAAATCAGATGGATTAAGTGTTTGCCGAGTGAACGATGCTTTAAGCCGCGCTGTAAGCCTTTACGTAAATTAGAAGTGGTATCCTTAAATCTTGATGAATTTGAAGCAGTAAGGCTTTCTTGTCTTGAAGGACTCAGACAAGAAGATGCCGCAAAAAAGATGAAAGTTTCCCGGCCTACTTTCTCAAGGATTGAAACCTCGGCGCATAAAAAGATTGCTGACGCCCTGGTTAATATCAAAGTAATAAAGATTGAAGGCGGCTGCTGTAAGATTATAAGGAGGAAGTGATGTTTTTAGCCCTAATTTTTGCTGGATTATTAGCTTTGAAGGAATATATCGCCTTACATGTTTTAACTTGCCTTATCCCGGCATTTTTACTAGCAGGGGCAATGGTGAGCTTTATCTCCAAAGAGGCAATTATCAAATATCTAGGTTCGAGCGCTCATAAACTAAAATCATTTACTTTGGCATCCTTTGCCAGTTTTTTTATCGCCGCTTGTTCTTGTACGGTAATACCCGTTGCCAGCGGTATCTATTATCAAGGCGCTGGCATAGGGCCGGCTTTCATCTTCCTCTGGGTTGCTCCAGCAGCTAATATCCTAGCGGTTATTTATACGGGAAGCATTTTAGGAGTGAAAATGGTAGCCAGCCGTATTATTGCGGCTTTTTCTATGGCTTTTGTGGTAGGTATAGTGATGAGCCTTGTCTTTAGAAAAGAGGAGAGCAAAAGAACGCAATATAAGAGTGACACAAAAACAGAGATTATCTCTAAAAAAGACGTATTTCTTTTATTGTTAATTCTCGTTTCTTTATTAGGCCCTAATTACCTTGTTCAAAAAGGGCCATATTTACATAAAGTGATTGTCTGGTTAATTGCTTCCGCAATTATGCTTGTTTATGCCTTTAAGGTAAAGGCTTCCGACGAGATCAAAGGATGGTTAAAAGAGAGTTGGTGGTTTGTCAGGGTTATCTTTCCTTTGTTATTGCTAGGGGTGTTTATCGTAGGCGTAATCGGAAAATTATTGCCACAGGAAGTAATAAAGATATGGCTTGGTGGTTCGGGAATACGGGCAGCGTGGTTAGCCACGGTATTGGGTCAAATTATGTATTTTGCGACAATGACCGAGGCGCCATTTGTGGATACGCTGATGAAGTTAGGTATGGGCAAAGGCCCGGCATTAGCACTTTTACTGACTGGCCCGGGAATGAGCCTGCCGAATATGTTAGCTATTGCCAAGGTATTTGGCATTAAAAAAGCTGCTATTTATATCTTGTTAGTGATGATGTTAGGAACATTTGTGGGATGGTTTTTCGGAAATTTCGTCTTTTAAGGGGAGGGGAAAAATGAAGATCGAAGTTGTTGGTCCGGGTTGCAGCCGCTGTATAACTACGGAGAAAAATGTTCGTGAGGCGCTAAAACAATTGGGAATCAACGCAGACGTCGCCAAAGTTACTGATATAGCAGAGTTCGCCAAAAAAGGAGTGATGTTTACGCCGGGGGTGATTGTAGATGGCCAGGTTAAAGTTTCAGGTAGAATCCCCACCGTGGATGAGATAAAGAAGATTTTAGCCCCCGATAAATAGAAATCCGTATACGGCAATAAACTTAAAACAATTTCAGGGAGTATAAATGCGAACACTATCCTTGTTTGTAGTCGGGTTATTTTTTTTAGGTAGTATTTTTTGTGTGAATTATGCGGCTGGACAGCCAACAGAAAAATCAACGAACGATTATATAATCGCTTATTATTTTCACGGGAATTTTCGTTGTTTTAATTGTTACCGGATTGAGCAGTATTCCAAAGAAGCGATAGAGCAGTATTTTAAAGATGAGTTAAGTTCAGGTAAACTCGTCTTTAAAGTCATAAATATCGAAGAAAAGGGTAACGAGCACTTTATTAAGGATTATCAGCTTTATACAAAATCTTTAATCATATCCTTGGTAAAGAACGGTAAAGAAGTTAAGTTTGATAATTTAGTTAAAGTCTGGGAGTTTCTCGGTAATAAGCAGAGATTTTACGATTATGTCTGGGATGAAATAGCTGCATTTTTAAAGGAGCTTTAATGGACAGTATATTTGTCGGGTTAATATCAGCGCTTTGGTT
>Ga0315289_10000981_pt1 | contig 44467 bp, 32 predicted proteins | sample YL17G11_40_MG_FD_203452 | JGI IMG/M metagenome (GOLD analysis project Ga0315289, IMG submission 203452) | Sediment microbial communities from Yellowstone Lake, YNP, Wyoming, USA - YL17G11_40 | ecosystem: Environmental > Aquatic > Freshwater > Lake > Sediment | place: USA: Wyoming | collected... | reverse complement strand
AGCCCCGCTGCCCGTGCCACGACTACCGCTGTCCCGGTTCTGCCGTGTGCTCCCCTCACCCCAGATCGAGCTTCGGCGCGCGGGTCAACACCTCGCACCCGCTCTCCGTCACGCGCACGATGTCCTCAATGCGCACGCCGCCCCAGCCGGGGAGGTAGATGCCCGGCTCGATCGTGATGGTCATCCCCGCCGCCAGCGTGTCCTCACTCGACTGGCCAACGCCGGGCCCCTCGTGTACTTCCAGGCCGACACCGTGCCCGAGCCCATGCCCGAAGCGGTCGCCGTGCCCCGCCTGCGCGATGACATCGCGCGCCACCTGGTCCAGTTCCTTCGCCGCCATCCCGGGCCGAACCGCTTTGATGGCCGCCCGCTGCGCCTCCAGCACGACCTGGTAGATCCCCCGCTGCTTCCGGGTTGGCTGCCCGAGGAAGATGGTGCGGGTGAGATCGGCATGGTAGCCGGCAACTTGCGCGCCGAAGTCGAGCTTCAGAAGATCCCGGGCCTTCGCCTTCCGGCCCGTCGGCTCGGCATGGGGGTCCGCGGCGTTCGGTCCCAGGGCCACGATGCTGTCGAAGGACAACCTGTCGCCGCCCGCGAGGAGCAGTTGGCGTTCGACCTCGAGCGCCAGCTCCTTCTCGGTCATGCCCGCACGAGCCGCCTCGGCAATCCGGGCGAACGCCGTGTCGGTCACCGCGATGGCGCGCCGGAGGACCTTCAGCTCCTCCGCGTCCTTGATCATCCGAGCTTCCCGCAGGACGCCCTTCAGCGGTACCAGGTCGATGCCGTTGAGGCCTTCCTGGAGGCCGTCCCGTTGGCTGACCGTCAGGTGGTCTGCCTGGAACCCCACGCGCTTCGCTCCCCGCGCCGAGAGCCGTCGCGTTACCGGCGCCGTGATCGCCCCGGTCCGCACCTCCACCTCGACACCGGGCGCCTCCCTCTCCGCACGCAGGGCATACCGGCCATCCGTAACGAGAACCGTCTCCGGCGCCAGAACCGCCCACCCCTCACCCGAGAAGCCGGTCACATATCGGACGTCGGCCGGCGCCGAAAGCACCAGCGCCTCGACCCCCAGCTCCCCCATCCGCTCGCGCAGACGGTCGGTGCGCAGGGCAGGGCTCACTGGCGTTTCCTCTCAACGATGTCCTTCGCCGCGCGCAGAGCCAGCAGGTAGCTCAGGCCCCCGAAGCCTGAGATCACACCCACGCACGCCCGCGCCGTCAGCGACTTCATGCGGAAGGCCTCCCGCGCGTGTACGTTGCTCAGGTGTACCTCGATCGCCGGCAGCCGTACCGCCTCCAGTGCATCGAAGATCACCACGCTCGTGTGCGTATAGCCGGCCGGGTTGATCACGATCGCGTCGCCCCAGGTGTGCGCCTCATGGATCGCCTCCACGATGACGCCCTCCTGGTTCGACTGGATGATCTTCACCTCGAGCTGCAGCGCCTCGGCTTCCTTCTGGATCAAGTCGTTGATCGTCTCCAGATTCTGGTCTCCGTAGATCGCGGGCTCCCGGATGCCCAAGAGGTTCAAGTTGGGACCATGGATGACAAGGACCTTGGTCATGGCATGAACCCTCCCCCCGGTGCGCAGGCTGATCGCGAGCGATGTGCGGCGGATGCTGAATGCTGAATCACGACCCGGCGACCGACCGGAGCGACGTGAGTTCGGCGGCCGACCAACCGTCCGGCCCCTGGGCAAGCTCGGCAACCATGTCCTTCCGGCTGAGCGCCTCGGCCAGACGCCTGGCCGCCGCTTGCCGCAGGGCATCGGCGCCTTTCCCGTCGCCCTTCTCGCGAAGGCCGATGGAGGCCGTGTAGTCCGACCAGCCATCGATGATGCGACCGAAGAACTGCTCCCTCGTGATCCCCTCGCCCGGCGTCACGAACAGCGCCCTCGCCAGGGCCGTCTGGTCGGAGTCGACCAGCAGCAACGCGGCACGGAGGCGCGGGCCCGGCTCCTTGTACGCCAGGTGCCGACGCGCGACTGTCTCCGCAAGCTGTTTCAGTTGTGCCCCCTGCTTGTCCTCCCATTCCCCGGCCACGCGCCACAGGCCTTCCATCGTCCGGTTCGCCTGCAGAACCTGCCGCAGATAGCGCGCCGCCCCCACGGTCCGCTCGCGAGCCTCCTGGGCGGGCGCCACCTCCGCTAGCGCGACCCAAGCGTACGCGAAACACGGGTCGAAGTCGTTCTCCACCGCCGGGTACCGGAAGAGCGGCGACTCAGACAGTGCGTCGAGTCTCCGGTATACCTCCAGCGCCCGCCCCGTCTGGCCCAATCGCTCCAGAAGCTGCGCCTCGGCGACGAGCGCCTTGGGCCACGTCGGTGCGAGGGCAACCGCCCTCTCGTACTCCCTAAGCGCCTCCCCCGGCTTGCCCGAGTCCTCGTCGATCCGACCGAGGCCGAAGCTCGCACCCGGGTACGTGGGACGCAGCCGCTGCACGACCTGCCAGTCGCGGATGGCCGCCTCGTAGCCTCCCGGCCGCCCCGCGCGACCCATCTGCTCGGCTACCAGCGCCGCGTTGATGTGGTACTCGGGGTTCAGCGGGTCGAGCCGGCTCGCACCCTCGAGGTCTCCCCACGCCGCTCGTTGCATGCCCCGGAGGGCGAGAACTGCCGGCAAGGCAGCGAGCACAGCCAGGGCGCCGGCGACAACGGGTGGCGCCAACGACCGACGCGGGACCGGCGCCTTGTCCCTGGCGCGTCCCCGTCGCCTGCGAGCGGAGAAGGGGACGGAGGGATCTCCTGTCGCGTCTCCGGTCGGAGACACGACAGGAAATCCCTCCGTCCCCTTCCCCGTCTTCCACGCTGCCCCAACCAGCCCCGCCAGAACCCAGAACCCCATCCCCGTCGCGGTCACGTGCCAACCATAGTCCACCAGGTTGTGAATGCAGAACCCCAGCATCCCCGCCGTCGCGCCCGCGGCCACGAGGCGCGACCCGCCGCCCAGTCGCCGCGCGGCGAGCGCTCCCGACCGTAGCTGCGCGGCCAGCACCGCCACGAAGGCGAGCAGCCCGATGAGGCCCGTCTCCGCCGCCACCTGCAGGTACGTCTGGTGGGCCAGCTTGGTGTAGCCCACGACGGCGTAGCGCGGGTAGACTGCCGGGAACGTGCCCGGCCCGAACCCCAGCACCGGACGCGCCAGCGCCATGTGCCACGTCCCGACCCACGTGTAGTAGCGAAACATGGTCGAGTTCGACTGCGTGCCCAGCGCGGTCAGCAGGCGGGTCTTGATGGGTGGCAGGAGCAGCGCCCCGGCCAGCGCCACGCACACGATCCCCACCCCGATCAGCGCCCGCCGCGACGCACCTTTTCGCGCGGGGTCGGGAGCGATGGCCGCCCCGAGGAGCAGCGCCCCCATCAGCGCTATCGCGCCACCCTTGGACCCGGTCAGGAAGAACCCTGCCCAGCACAGGAGGATGGCGAAGCCGCAGAAGACGCGCACCGCCCCCGACCGCGCCACCACCAGCAACCCGACCCAGAGCGGGATCGCCATCAGCAGCATCGCCGCAAGCAGATTGGGGTTGTAGAAGGGGCCGAACGCCCGCCAACTCCGGTCGTGCAGCACGGCGAGGGTGACCAGGTACTCCTGGATGCCCCACGCTCCGCACAGCGCCGCCCCCGCGGCGAAGGCGCCCGCCCCGGCCACGAGCATCCGCGGCGTCCCGCAGAGCACGCGCACCAGAACGTACAGCCCGACGTAGTCGGCCAACCGCATCAGTTCCGTCAGCGTACCCCAGGGGAACACCGTGCGGAAGGAGGACGCAGCGTACGCGACCAGCAGCGCCACGAGCAGCCAGTCGGTCCGCCCCCAACGCGGCCGAGGCGCGCCCGCGAGCAGCGCCCCGACGGCTGCCAACCCCAGAATCAGGCACAGGGCGATGTGCGCCCACAGGTCACGATCATCCTGGAGCCGACCGAGCGTTGCCGGCGCCACGAACAGCCCCGCTACCAGAAGCCACGATGCCGCAGCGACCAGCCGCTCCCCCGCCTGCTCACGCCCACCGGCACCAGCTTGACCCATGTGCTAGCCCTGTGGGGGCGCGGTTCACCGCGCCCGATCACGTAGAGGCGCCCTTCATGGCGCCCCCGATCCGCAAGTCAGCGCCAGTCCCCGCTCATCCCCCGCCTCCGGCACTCACCTGTCTCGGCTTGCGGTGCCTGACCAACGCGGCAGTGAGGCGCCCTACCGCCTGTCTTGCCCACCACGAGCTGATGACGAGGCCCGCTCGCGCGGCAATCCCCGCGGTGATGAGCGCGGTTTCGAACGCATTGCGCGCGAAATGCTTGCGGTACAGGCGATGCATGCTGCGGTGGAAGCGCAGGAAGGTGGCGACCGGCACGTGGTTGGTGCTGGCGCCGACCTTGTGGACGATCACCGGCGTAGGGGTATAGAGCACCTTGCGCCCGGCCTGATGCGCGCGGAAGCAGTAGTCCACGTCCTCGCTGCCCCAGAAAAACCCCTCGTCGAGCGGGCCGATCGCCGCGTACAGGTCCCTCCGGATCAGCAGGCACGCCCCCGACACCCAGTCCACCTCGCCCGGCTCCGTGTGGTCCCAGTCGGACATCACGTACTGCGCCGACCACCGGTTGCGCGGGAAGAGTCGCCCCAGGAACGTGTGCCGGAACAGCGCCGCGATGGGGGTAGGGAACCGTCGGCACGAGGCCTGGAGCGACCCGTCGGGGTTAACGAGCTTCGGCCCGATGATCCCCGCCTCCGGATGCTCGCCGGCGAACCGGTAGAGCTGGGCGAGCGCGCCGGGCGGGAGAACAGTGTCCGGGTTCAGGAGCAGGAGGAGTTCGCCGCTCGCCGCGGCGAGCGCCTGGTTGCTGGCCGGCGCAAACCCTCGGTTGGTGCCATTGGCGATGAGCTTGACGTCGGGGAGCCGCTGCCGAACCGCCTCCACCGTGCCATCCGTGGACGCGTTATCGACGAGGATGATCTCCGCGCGGATGTCTCCTACGCCCGCCCGCAGGCTCTCCAGACAACCCAACAAGTCCTCGCGCACGTTCCAGGAGACGATGCACGCGCTGACTTGGGCGGGCTCGTTGGTCATCAGCTCTTGTCGCTCGAGGCCTCGCCCGGCGCCTTGGGGTCCTCCGCCTCGTCGATCAGCATGATGGGGATGCCGTCGCGGACGGGGTACCGCAACCCGCAGTCCGGGTTCGTGCAGACAATCCGCTCCTGATCGGCCAGGTACTTCACCGGCTGCTTGCACTTGGGACAGGCGAGAATCTCAAGCAGTTCCTTGTCCAACATGACTCCTCACCAGGGCCTGGATGTTCCGCGCGGGGCCATTCTACCATGCCCACCTCCACCCGGTCAACCGCGAGCAAGGCCAGGGACGGCGGGCTGTTGGGGACCAGGTGGTAAGCCTTCGGGACTGACACGATTCCGGCAGCCTCACCGCCGGAATCGTGTCAGTCCCCTGTTGATGGTGGGTTCCCCAACAGCCCCGCTGCCCCTGCTCCTGCCTGCCCTCACCCCACCACCGCCCCGATCTCCTTTGCCACCTCGGCCCACTCCCTCAGCCTCTCCGGCCTGCCGTTCAGTGTCTCCAGCTCCTGCAGCACGATGTGAATGCACGTCCCCTTCGCGATCCGCAACCCGCGCTTCAGGTGCTCCCGAATCGGCGCCATGTCCGGCGCGAACACGACATCCGTCGCCTTCTGCCGCCACTCGATGGCGTACCGATCCCCCACGGCCGCGACGAGCTTCTCCAGGTTCGTCCAGGGCGAACAGACGAACTTCCGCAGGTTGGGGATGCTCAGGATGAGACCGATCTTGTTCGTCAGGTCCTCGCAGCAGCCGTAGAACGTCAGCCCGAAGCGCTCCAGAATCGGCATCTGGTATCGCAGCAGGAACTCCTCATGCTGTGCGGGGGAGACCCCCTGGAACTCCTGGCTCTCCCCTCGCCCCCACAGGTCCCGCAGTCGCACCCGCCCATCGAAGTCCGGCTGCGGGAGGTCATCGCAAGCCATCAGCCCCGTGTTGTTGGGCGTCAGGATTCCCATCCCCTCAAGCTGCGCCATGACCCCCATGAAACCGTCGCGGAGTACCGCCATCAGCCGGTGCACCCACTGCGGGCGGTCCATCATGTGGAGGAGCAGCGGCTGCACCCCGCAGAGCTGCGTCGCCCACCCGTGCAGCCACGCCCCCGGGCCGGGCACCGAGCACGTCACGCGCACCGGCAAGATGTCACCGAAGAGCTCTTGCGTCCGCGAGAGGTTCTCCTCGGTCCGCCCGGCGTTGTGCCGGTAGCGCGGCGGCACGATGCGCTCGATGTCCGCCTCCTCGCGGATCGGGTGCTCGTATCGCCACGCCCCACCGCGCACGCCGCTGTGCGTGTAGCCGATGGGCACGCCCCATTCATGCTCACCCTCGAGCTCCACCGCCGCCGGCACGCCCCACCACGGCTCGATGACCGTATCGTCTCCGATCTCGTGCTTGTACAGCATCTGCCGGAGCTGGTACTCCACATTGGCCTCGAATGGGTCCTGGCTGACCAGGCTGGCCCACGGCACCAGCTCCTCCCAGCAGCCCGGGTGGCAGATGACCGGCGGCCTCTTGGGTCGCCGGAGGCTGTTCGCGTCGCACCACAAACGCCGCCGCCGAGCGTATTCCTCACTGTGGGCCAGCTCGGCCGCGCGAGTGGCCAGTTCGCGGATCGTGCTGCGCGGATCGCCCTGCGCTGCTGCCATGGGTCCTGCACCTCCCGGGTTTGGTGCCGAGTTCCGCCCCCCTGTCACTTCCCCCTTGCGGGAGGGTAAGGCAGCTCGTCGTCGAACTCAGCCCACTGGGAGCCACCACGATGCCTCGCCTCTCCGACCGCGCCGGGATTCGCCGTCTCCTCTCGCTCGATCGCCCTTGGGCCGTCTATGCGATTGGCGACCTCGCCCCGGGCTTCTTCGGGCACTGTGAATGGCACTGCGCTCCTGGCGAGGCCCCGGCCCTGGCGCTCATCTACCACGCCTTCGAGACGCCCGTGCTGTTCACGCTCGGGCCACCCGACGCCGTCCAGGCCATACTCGACGAGATCGCCGATGGGCCCCGCCTCTACCTCTCGGTCCGCGCTGAGCATCTGCCGGCCATCCAGGCCCGCTACCGCGTCGAGCACGAAGAGGCGATGTGGCGCATGCTGCTCGCCCCTGCACGGTTCACCCCGCCCTCGCCGAACCCCGCCCCCCGCCTCACGCCCGCCGACCTCCCCGCCCTCGAGCGCCTCTACGCTGATGGTGACCCGACCGGCGAGGCGCCTGGCTTCTTCACACGGGAGATGGTCGAGAGCGGCGTCTTCTTCGGCATGCGCGACGGCACGGAGCTGACCTCCGCCGCCGGCACGCACATCCTGTCGGCCGAGGAGAGCGTCGCTGCCATCGGCAACGTCTACACCCGCCGCGACCACCGCGGACGTGGCCTCGCGCAGCAGGTAACGGCCGCTGTGGTGGCGGATCTACTGGCCGGAGGGATCCGCACCATCGCCCTGAACGTAGGGCAAGCCAACGCGGCCGCCTTGCGCGTCTACGACCGACTGGGGTTCACCCCTTACTGCGCCTTCTACGAGGGCACAGCTACTCTCTGCCCCGAAACGGGGGATGATCGATGAGCCGCTTCCCGTTCATTTTCGGATCGCAGTACTACCGGGCGCCCACGCCCGAGCCGGAATGCTGGGCCGGCGATCTCCGGCGCATGCGCGAGCTGGGCTTCAATGCGGTGAAGCTCTTCGTGCAGTGGCGCTGGTCGCACCGGGGGGAGGACCGGTTCTACTTCGGGGACCTCGACCGGCTGATGGACCTCGCCAACGAGAACCGCCTCGCCGTCACCCTCAACACCCTCCTCGACATGTCGCCGCTCTGGCTTTTCGACAAGCACCCGGACGCGAAGCAGATCAGCAACTCGGGCGAGACCATCGAGCCCTACGCCGTGGCGCATCGCTCGATAGGTGGCCACCCCGGGCCGTGCTACAACCATCCGGGCGCGCTCGACGAGCGCAAGCGGTTCATGGCGGCTGTGTTCCGGCACTTCCGCGACCATCCCGCCCTGGCCGCGTGGGACGTCTGGAACGAGCCGGAGCAGTCCTTCCAGGCAAGGGTGCCTGACCTCCGCACGCTGGTCTGCTACTGCCCGTACTGCCGCGTGAGCTTCCACCGATGGCTGAGGGCGAAGCACGAAACCCTCGACCGCCTCAACGACGTCTGGGGTCGGTGCTACGGCTCTTGGCTGCAGGTCGAGACGCCTCGCACCGGCGGCACCCTCACCGACTTCGTGGACTGGCGCGAGTTCCACCTCGACACCATGACGGCCGAGGCGGCCTGGCGACTTGACCTGGCCCGGGAGCACGACCCGCACCACCCCGCCTACCTGCATGTTGTGCCGAACGTGATGGCGGGCTTCAACTCCGTGACGGGCGTCGATGACTTCGCCCTCGCCGAGAAGTGTGACCTATTCGCCGCCAGCATGAACGGTACGCCGGCCACCTTGGCCCAGGTGGTATCCGCTGCCCGCGGCAAGGCCTGCTACAACGTGGAGAGCCATCTGAATTTCGGGAGCATCGGGATGCACCAGCGACGGTTGGCGCTCGCGGATGTGCTCCCGGACTTCATCCCGCAGATCGGGGCCGGGATCACCGGGTTTCTGTTCTGGCAGTACCGGCCGGAGGTCCTCGGGGCGGAGTCGCCCGCCTGGGGGCTGGTCAAGCCCGACGGCAGCGACCGGCCCATCACCAAGGCCGTCGAGACCTTCTGGGCCACGATCGCGCCCCACGCGGAGGCGCTGACGCGCGCGCGTCCCCCCGCACCCGAGATCGGCCTCTGGAAGAGCCGCCGAAACGAGGTCTTCCACTTCGCGGTACACGGCACCCTTGCGCCACTCATCGAGAGCGTCCAGGGGTACATCGACACACTCTACTGGTCGAGCTACCCCTTCCGCATCATCTCCGAGACGATGCTCGCGGCCGGCGATCTCGACGGGCTGAAACTGCTCATCATGCCGTCCTGCTACTACGTCACCGAGGAGGAAGCCGCCGCGCTCGACCGCTGGGTGCGCGCCGGGGGCGTGCTCCTGGCCGAGGCACACCTTGCCGGCTACAACGGGACACGGGGTCGGCACAGCCGCACCGTGCCCGGCTGTGGACTGGCTGAGTCGTGGGGGCTGCGCGAGGCGGACAGCACGTCATCCTACCACCTCCGACTCCCCGAGGGGCAGGCCTGCGCCGGCGAGGCGCCCGATGATGTCCGCCAGGCGCTCGACGACCTCGGCTCCACGGGCGCGCGCTTCTTCCCCATCCGGCTGTCCGACGGTCGTTACGCCTGGGGCGCCACCCGCTATGCCTCACTCGAGGGCGATGGCCTGGTACCCGAGGGGTCCTTCGACGGCCTGGAGACATGCCTTGCGTGGAAGGGGGTAGGGGAGGGGCACGTCCTCTACTGCGCTACGAACCTGGGTGAGGGGGCTGTGCAAGGCGCTGACGGGCTGCGCGCCCTCCTCGGCAAGTGTTGCTCCCGGGCCGGTGTCAGCCCGACGATGCAGGCCGTCTCCCAGGAAGCGGGCCGCCTGCACCTCGACGCCCTCACTGACGGGGAGACCGTCCGGTTCCTGACAATCGTGAGCCGCGCCGACACGCCACAGTGCGTGCGCCTGCGCGGCCAGGGGACCTACCGCGGCCTGTTCAGCGGCCAGGTCTGGACCCTCTCCGGCGACACGGAGCTGGTCGTGCCGCCGAGTCTGGCCGAGCTCTTCGTCCCGGCGTAAGCGGCCCCGGAGGCGTCCGTACTCCCCTGCTGACGGGCAGCGGGCGACGTCTGACCTCCCCGGGCTACATGTCGATGCGCTGCTTCAGACCGAGCCACTCCGAGTTCACGACGAGCCTCTTCATCGGGTCGTTCTCGGCTAACGCGATCGCCAGCTTTTGCTTCAGGATCGCGTGCACTCGCTTGTGGTCGCCGGCCAGCACAGCGTCGTCGTACTCCTGGCACAGCTCGTCCCACGTCTTCCTCTTGCCGAAGAGGCGCATCCCGCTCTCCTATCCCATCTTCTCGATGTAGTCATTGTGTATGCGCGTCTCGAAGCTCGCCAGGTCAACCGTGCCCTTCGTCATCACCTCCAGGCCGGACGGCCCGGGCACGAAGTCATCGAACACCTTCCACGTCGCGGGATCCCACTTCACAACGGGCACCTCCCGATCGTAGAAGGAGATGATCGTCCCCTGATGGCCCTTCTCCTCCAGCCACACCTTCTCGTGATGCCCGGTCTGTTCCGGCTTGCCCGTGGCGGTTCCGTCCTTTGCGATGCGTATCCGGTCGCCGACCTTGTACTTACGCTTCTTGAACAGGTCCAGGAAGCCCATGCAGTCATCTCCTCTCCTCTTCGCGCTTGCGGATCTGGTTCAGGCATGCCTTGTGCCACGTCGTGGCGCTGGGGCTCGACGGCACCTGGTCGAGGATGAACTGGAAGTCTTCGTCCGCCGCCTCATAGGTGCCCAGCTTGAACTGCCCAATCCCCCGCGCCAACCGAAGGTCGAAGATCGTCGTGTACGGGTCACTACCGGCCTCGTGCCGGTGGATCGCCTCCGTCAGGTCGCGGACGGCCTCCTCATGCCGGTCGACACGCGAGAGCGCCGTTCCCCGGGCGTAATAGGGCCTCCACCACCGGGGCTCCAGCTCCACAGCCCGCGCGTAGTCCGCGATCGCCTTCTCGTAGTCCTCCAGCCTCGCCAGGACCGACCCACGGGTGAGGTAGGCCCTCGCACTCTCGCTCCCTGAGGCGACCGCACGATTCGCGTGCTTCAGGGCCTTCCCGTACTGGCGCTGCTCCAGGCACTCGGCGGCTTGCCTGAGATGGTCCTCGAAGGAGCCGCCTCGGTGCCCAGTCCCGAACAGCTTGGCCAGGATCCCCATGTACGGGTCGCCCCACTCCCCGGGAGGTCCGCGCGCAGACTCGCCACGCGCGCGCCGCCCCGTGTGGGATTCGTCGCCAGGCCCCAACGTCCTCTCCCCCGATCAGCTGGAAGCCATCCGTGGCTCCCCACCGCCTCCCCCTGACGGTCCCCCAAACGGTGGATTGACCTTCGACCGGGACGTGGTAGAATGGCGCCCGGTCTCGGCCACCTGGCCGATGGCCGCCCTCTATCTTCGCCGTCCCTCGTCGCCAACGCACCGAGGTGCGACATGAACGAGATCGTCTCGAAGCGCGAGATCGCCCCCAACACCTACGAGTACAACGTCAACCACCCCAAGATTGCCCAGAAGCGCAAGGCCGGCCAGTTCGTCATCCTCCGCACCCATGACGGTGGCGAGCGCGTGCCCCTGACCATCGTGGACTCCGACCCCGCAGCCGGCACCGTCACCCTCATCTTCCAGGCGGTCGGGCATTCTACCAGGGAGCTCGCGCTGCTCGGCGTGGGGGACAGGCTCCTCGACCTCGCCGGCCCCCTCGGCAAGCCGACGCACATCGAGAACTACGGCACAGCCTGCGTGATCGGCGGCGGCTACGGTACGGCGCCCGTCCTGCCTATCGCAGCAGCTCTCAAGGACGCCGGCAACGATCTCATCGGCATCGTCGGCGCCCGCACGCAGGAGCTGGTGATCCTTGAGGAGGAGCTGCGCGGCATCTGCTCCCGGCTCGAGGTCGCCACCGACGACGGCAGCTACGGCCACCACGGCTTCGTTACCGATGTCCTCCAGAAGCTCCTCGACGAGGGCGTGGAGATCGACTTCGTGCTCGCCGTCGGCCCGAGTCCCATGATGCGGGCCGTGTCGAACCTCACCCGCGAACGCGGCATCCCGACCATGGTCAGCCTCAATCCCATCATGATCGACGGCACCGGCATGTGCGGCGGCTGCCGCGTGGAGGTCGGTGGCGAGACGAGGTTCGCCTGCGTCGACGGCCCCGAGTTCGACGGCCACCTCGTCAACTTCGACCTCCTGATGAAACGCCAGGCCACCTACAAGCGCGAAGAGCAGCTTGCCGCCGAACGCGAGGCGCACTGCAAGGTCAGCCCGTCTTCCGCGTAGGACGGGCGTCCTCGCCCGTCACCGCCTGTAGGGGCGCCATTCATGGCGTCCCATCGTCGCGTAGGATAGGCGTCCTTGCCTGTCAAGCCCAGGAGCGATCGCCATGTCCCCCAAGGCCACCGACATCCCCCGCCAGCCCATGCCCGAGCAGCCGCCCGAGGTGCGCGTCCGCAACTTCAACGAGGTGCCGCTCGGCTACACGGCGGAGCAAGCCCTCCTGGAGGCGAGCCGCTGCCTCCAGTGCAAGAAGCCGAAGTGCGTGGAGGGCTGCCCGGTGGCGGTGGCCATCCCCGACTTCATCGGCCTGGTGAAGGAGGAGAAGCTCGCCGAGGCCGCGCGGAAGATCAAGGAGACCAACGTTCTCCCCGCCGTTTGCGGGCGCGTCTGTCCGCAGGAGACCCAGTGTGAAGCCGTCTGTGTGCTGGGGAAGAAGAGCCAGCCGGTGGCTGTCGGTCGGCTCGAGCGCTTCGTCGCCGACTACGAGCGCGAGAACAACCTCGCCGAGAGGCCCTCCCTCGCTCCTCCCACCGGGAAGAAGGTCGCGATCGTCGGGTCCGGTCCCGCCGGCCTGACCTGCGCTGCCGACCTGGCCAAGCGCGGCCACGAGGTGACCATCTTTGAGGCCCTTCACGAGTTCGGCGGCGTGCTCGTCTATGGCATCCCCGAGTTCCGTCTGCCCAAGCACATCCTCAAGGCGGAGGCCGAGGCCCTGCGCGAGCTGGGTGTCAAGCTCGAGTCCAGCTCCGTCATCGGCAAGATGGATACCATCAATGAGTTGATGAACGAGGGCGGCTACGATGCCGTATTCGTCGCCACCGGCGCTGGCCTGCCGACCTTCATGGGCATCCCGGGCGAGAACCTCCTCGGTGTCTACTCCGCGAACGAGTTCCTCACCCGCACCAACCTCATGCGCGCCTACAACTTCGGCGAGACCGACACCCCCATCGCTCGCGGCAAGCGCGTCATGGTGGTCGGCGGCGGGAATGTCACGATGGACTCCGCCCGATCGGCCCTCCGCCTCGGCGCCGAGCACGTCATTCTCTCCTACCGCCGCTCCCGCGATGAGATGCCCGCCCGCACCGAGGAGATTCATCACGCCGAGGAGGAGGGGATCGACTTCCAGTTGCTCACCGCTCCGGTGGAGTTCCTGGGCGACGAGCAGGGCCGTCTCCGCGCCGCGATGGTGCAGAAGATGGAGCTGGGCGAGCCCGATGACAGCGGCCGCCGCCGGCCCGTCCCCCTCGTGGGCTCCGAGTACCAGGAGTCCATCGACGTCGCCGTCATCGCCATCGGCGCCGGCGCCAATCCGCTCATCCGCCAGACGACACCGGGTCTGGAGACCAACCAACGGGGCTATATCGTCGCCGACTCCGAGACCGGCGCCACGAGCCTTCCTGGCGTCTATGCCGGCGGCGACATCGTCACCGGCTCCGCCACCGTCATCGAGGCCATGGGCGCCGGCCGGCGGGCAGCCGCGGCTATCCACCAGTTCCTGACGGCAGCGTGACGCGGAGCAAAATCAGGACGGAGGAGATTTTCTGCGAAAGCCCACTTCTGGGCTTTCGCAGAAAATCTCCTCCGTCCTGATTTTGCTCCCGTTCTCGCCGCTACCCGTCACCCCCGTAGCTCGTCTCTCGCCTTCTCCACTACCTTCCTCATCTCCGCGAGCTGCTCCTCACGGCCTTCGGGCTTCTCGTAGCGCGCGATCGTCTCCCGTACCTGCTCTCTGGCCTTCGCGAGCACCTCGGCCTCCGCCCCGAACCCGTTCCACCCCGACCGCTCGATGAGCTTCGGCAGCCAGAGGGACGACCGGAAGTTCGCCGCCGTGTGCTCCGAGGTCAGGTAGCTCCTCTCGATCCCGATCCCAACCTCCTCAATCGTCGGCAGGGCGATCCGCTCGGGCGTGGGGTCGACCAGACGCCCGAGCTGCCCTGCCCCCATCGAGTACTCGCGGTCGAGCAGCAGTTGCACGAGCGACAGGCTCTTGCCCTCATCGATCAACCCGCTCCCCGCGCCCGTCGGCTGGCCGGTGAACGCCGTCACCAGCAGCGCCTTGTAGGCCTTCTCGAGCGCCGTGTACAGCCCCGGCACCTTCGCGTCGCAGTATTCCCCGGCGCCCACCGGCAGCCGCGCGCCGCACCAGCGGCGGATGAACTCCACGCAGGCGAAGGCGTAGATCATCGCATCGAAGGCTGAGTAGCTGGTCGCGCCCGTCCTCATGTCGATGCTCCCCGCCCACATCGAGCCGGACAGCCCCACCTCCGGGTTGAGCGCCCGGGCCGCCATCCATGTCGCCACCACCTCTGCCGTCGCCACTACCACGAAGCCCTCCAACGTGACCGGAGTCGAAACGCCGGCAACCGGCATCGCCGTGATCCCCGTCGCCACGCCGGCCTTCACCTGCCGCACGAACCGATCGGCCACCTCCTTGTCCAGCCGCAGCGGGTGGGCGAAGCACATGGCGCCCAAGGTGAACCAGTTCCTCCGGCCCATCGCCTCGCCCATCTCGATCAGGTAGTCCGCCTGCCGCACGTTCCACGCGAACGGCGGGCCCGGCTCGCGAGCCCACTCGGCCAGCAGCATCCCGGCCTCCAGCGGCTCGAGCAGCGGCGGCACATCGGTCATCGCCAGCGAGTGCCCGACCGATCCCCCCGCGTGCAGCACGTCCCCGAACTTCGTGCAGGTGATGAAGTCCGCCCGGTTTGAGCTCCGCCGCTCCCCGAGTTCATCGTCGTAGAGGAACTGCGCAACCTGCGTCCCGATGCCCCCCAGGCCCGGCGCCACGAACTGCTCCGGCCACCCGCCCCGCCCCGCGTTCTCCTTCCGCACCCCCTCGATGAACCCCGCCGTCAGCTCCCGTGGGAACCTCACCCGCTGCGACGCGGCATCCACTCGCCCTCCGAACGCCCCCAGCGCCCGGATCAACTCCTCGTTCTGGCACAGGATTCCCACCCGCTCCAGCGTGTCGAGAACCCCCTCCGCCAGGGGCTCAACGTGTTCATCCCTCAGCAGACTCGCCGCCAGCATGTCAATCCTCCATCTCCTGGGAGCGCCGGACTTCGGCGAGCTCAGTCGAGTCGCTTCCAGCCGGCCTGCCGCGCGCCGTGGCCGTCCGCCATGCCGTCCTTCTCACCTCTCGCTTCTCACTTCCCTTTCCCCTTCTCCACCGCCAGCCTCACTGACTTCCAGATCCCACCCGCCAGCGTGCTGTTGCCCACCTTCACCGCGATCGTGTTCGTCTGCCCGAGCTTGAGCTTCCCCGTCACATCGACCGCGAATCGCTTGTCCCAACCGATGTCCGGCGGCTCCCGATGCGCGCCGGCCCTGACACCGTTCACCCACACCGTGGCGGTCTCATCCACTGCGCCGAACCACAGGATCAGCCTCGCCTTCTGGGGCACCCTCGCCGTCGGCGCCACCCAGGTCAGCCGATACCACGCGTCCCCGGTGTACTTCACGCCCTGCTCGTCCCAGAACTTCCCGATCTCCAGCCCCCGCCAGTCGGCCAGATCGACCTCGGGGGCGAACCACCGCTCCCGCTCTCCCACGCGACCGGGATCGGTGCGGAACTCCCACACCTTCGGCAGGTCCGCGACGAAGTCGTACTTCGCTCGCAGATCGCCGAAGGTCGCCTCGTCGCTGTACCCGGGCTGAGCCGCTGCGATCGGCGGTGGCGGCGGAGGTGGTGGTTCGAGCCCCTTGATCTGCCGCCCCTGGTACTTCGCATCGTCGATGGGCCTTGGAGTGCGGATTCCCCGCAGCGCATCCCAGTACGCCGGCGGGAGCTGTTCGTTCGTCCACCACTTCGGGTGCTCGGTGTACACCCAGACGTACCGGTCCGTCACGTCCAGCCCGCAGAACACGGAGTACTCGAACTCCTCGGGGGTGAACGTATTCCGCTCGAAGTCGTCGGGGAACCAGTCCTTGGCCTGGTAGCGGTTGTCCATCCATACGCCGAACCCGACCTGTACGTGCTTCCGGTAGGCTCGAGGGTTGCCGACGAACTTCAGCATCCCCTCGCGCACGGTCTGCCGTGCTTGCGCGAACTGCCGGTGCGCGCGGAAGCTGTAGGCGCCCTCGTACGCATCGACGATGATCGTCTTCTCGGCCGCCGCCTCGAACATCCCATCGAGCAGGTCCTTCAGCAGCCCATACGGCGCCTGGCTTCGGTCGCCGCCGACCCCGGTGATCTCGTAGCCGTACGTGAGCAGAACCGTGATGTCGGGGTAGTACCGGTTGAACGCTCGCATCAGCTCCTGGCCCCGCTGCCGCACCTTCTCCTCGTACTCCGCGAAGGTCTTCGTCTGGCGCCGCGCCTGCTCGGCGTACGTGAACAGCGGCCTGCCGTACATCTCGATGTCGAACATCAGCCCCTGGCAGCCGCCCTCCTTGGCGACGCGCCCCGCGAGCTCCGCGTTGCTGGTGACCGCCGCGAAAGCCTCATCGTCGAACCAGTCGACATCCCCCGGCGTGACGTTGAACCGCAGGAAGTTGTCGGTCATGTGCCTGAACGTTGCCCCGGCAGCCTGCAGGTCGGCGATGTCCCGCGCGAAGTCCTCGTACCCGAACCGCGTCCCGGTCCAGCACGACCACGCGAAGCTCTCCGCCTTCCCGTTGCGGACCGGCTCCGCATGGAAGATGACCCCGTCGAACCCGTACCCATCCATACTCTCCGCATTGGCCCTCATGTACGCCGGGCTCGGCTCATCCCATCCCCATTCGATCACCTTCTTCTCCGGCCCGATCCGCACCAGCTTGGGCCCGGCCTCCGCCGTGGTCATCGACACCGCGAACCCGAGGAGAACCGCCCCGCCCGGCCCAACCAGCCCTCTCACGTTCATCTTGCCTCGAACCTCCTGACGTTGGCCATTGCCGTGCTCATGGCTGCCTCTATTCGGCCGAACAGAGCAGACTCCTCGTTGGGCCACAGCGGGAGGGTCTCCGGCCCGCCTCCGCGAAGGGACCCTTCCGAGGTGAGACCGATGAACAACGCGACGAGCGCTCTCCTGCTGTCTTTCTCCCTCGCCACTGGCTTGCTCGCATTCGGCCAGTCCCAACTGCCGGCCCAAGCCCCCCTCGTCGTCGCGAAGGAGCGCCAGTTGTCCTTGCGCCTCGGCAACCACGCGCTTGGCTCCACCGACCAGTGGCTCCAGGTCCGCGACCTCGCTCAGGGGGACCAGTTCGTCCCCGTCCCGGCGGTCGCGACCGGCGATCGCTTCGCGGGCACGGTCGCGCGGTTGGCCTTCTCCGGCGACTGGAAGCGGCGGCCCACAGCCGTCGAGCTGGCCTGCACGGTGGCCGCGCAGCCCGCCACGGACCGCGCCCTCATCGTCCGCGTCTCCCTGCCGCTGCCGGCGGTCGGCTGGAGCTGGTGGGACGATACGCAAGAGCAGCGCCGGATCGAGGCCGGGCAGCACTACGCGCGCCTCCTCTTTTGGGACGGCCCTCGGCAGGGATCGACATACCCCTGCTGCGCGGTGAGCGGACCGGAGGTCGGCCTCTCGCTCGCGGTGCCCCTGACCGAGCCACGGGTCTGCCGCCTCGCCTATGACGCCCAGCGCCAGGCACTCGAGGCCGAGTTCGACCTCGGGCTCTCCCGCGACGCGACCAAGCTCCCCGCCCGCGCGAGCTTCCGGCTGCTCCTCTACCAGCACGACCCCGCGTGGGGCTTCCGCGACGCGCTCCGCCGCTACTACGAGCTGTTCCCGGAATACGCCCAGCGCCGCGCCAGGGAGGGCGGCATCTGGCTGCTGGGCTTCCAGCCGAACGCCATGGCCTGCCCCTGGGACTTCGGCTTCCGCTTCGATGAAGGCGGGGAGTCGCACGCCGGCTATGATTGCGCCCACGACATCCTCCCCTTCGTCTACACCGAGCCTTGGGGGAAGTACGAGCACTTCGGCGATCGGCCCACACCCGACCACAAGCCTCGCTACGGCCCCGGCGCACCCCTCCTGAGCCCCGATGAGCTGAAGCGGTCGGTGCTGGCCGATCTGAACGCGCCACCCGAGGTGAAGGACCGGCACTTCGGCGGCCCGCGCGCTGAGATCGCCCGCGCCATCGCGAACTCCGCGATCGAGCGGGCGGACGGCAACTGGGTGTGGCATCACTGGACGGACGAGTGGTCGCCGAACGACTGGCTGAGCAACGTCATCCTCGACCCCGACCCCGACCTGCCGCAGCCGAACCGCGCCTCCGTCGCCTGGAAGTACGAGCTGGACCCCGCCTTCGAGACCGCGAAGCGCTCCGGCGGCGAGCTTGCCGGTATCTACCTCGACAGCATCGCCTCGTTCATCGGCTTCTCCTACGAGGACTTCCGCCGCGACCACTGGCGGGCCGCCGACATCCCCCTCGCCGCGAGCTACGAGGCGAAGGCTCCCGTTGCCCTCCACGTCTTCGAGAACTACGAGTTCGCCGCCCAGGTCGCCGAACGGATGCGCGCGCAGGGCAAGTACGTCATCGGCAACACCTTCCAGCCGTACATGCAGTTCTTCTGCCCCCTGCTCGACATGATCGGCGCGGGCGAGAGCGGAGCCTGCGGCCTGGCGGGCGATGACTACTACGCCTACCTCCGCGCCTATGGCTACCGGAAGCCCCTGAGCTGGATGGACTACGGCTTCGTCAGCCCGAAGATGACCTGGGAGCAGAAGGAGCGCGGCCTGCAGCGCTGCCTCTTCTACGCGGTCCACCCCGGCACCGGCGGCTTCCAGGACCCAACCCAGTATGAGCCTTCCCGCCCGCTCTTCCGCACCTACGAGCCCCTGACCATCTGGCTTGACGAAGCCGGCTGGCAGGCCGTGACCCGAGCGCGGGGGGCGACTCCCGGCGTCCTCCTGGAGCGCTATGGCCCCACGACCTCCGGCGTGACCTTCCTCGCCCTCCGCAATCCCGGGAAGGAAGCCGTATCGGCAGCCGTCGAGATGGAGCCCGAAGCGCTCGGCCTCAGTTCCGCCAAGGCGGCCGCAGCCTTTTCGAGCGGCCGACTCATCGCCTGGCGCCTGGTGGCTGACCAGCCAGTCGAGGTCGCCGCCGCCGCGAAGCTACTCGCCGCCCAGACGACAGTGCCCGCCGATGGAACGGAGGTCATCGCCCTTGGCTCGCGCGAGGCGATTGCGCGGCTATGGTTTGACCAGGCCGGAGGCTGGCTCGACCGCATCGCCCGCGAGGCGCGTTGGCTGGGAACCGGCCAGGCCGAGGTGATCCGCAACGGCGACTTCGAGGCTGGTCTCGGCAGCTGGGGCACTGAGGCTCCGCCGACCGCGCACGACGTCAGCCTGTCCGTGGACGAGAAGCAGCCGCTCTCCGGCAAGCGGAGCGTGCTCGCCCAGAGCCAGGCGGACAAGGCCTTCCACGCGCTCCAGCAGGACTGCGTACTGCCGGGCGGACGGGAGTACACGCTGAGCTTCAGGTACCAATGGGATCGCCCCGCCGGCGCTGCCGGCGCGGTCACGCCGCGCTTCGGTGTGAAGGGCCCCGACGGCAACTGGGTGGCCGACAAGTACCTCTACTTCCGCGACCTGCAGCCCACTGGCGACCAGGTCGCCACCTACCAGCGCGAGTTCACCGTGCCTCCCGATCACTCCGCCGGCTTCTTCCAGTTCCTCTTCGATGGCCGGTTCGGCACGATCCGGATCGACGACCTCGCCGTCACCTCCGCCGAGATCGAGGCTGCTCGCCAGCGCCTCATCGACCTGCCTCCCGCCGCCGAGAGGACATCCGCTGCGTTCCGGACTGCGCTCGCCGGCGCGAAGGAGCCCGACCTCCTGTCCCTCGCAGCCCGGCAGGAGCCGGCGTACCGCCGCCTGCGCGACCTCGCCACGGGCCTGGCGGACGAGCACGTCCGCCGCTGCCTGCTGCTTCCCGTTGAGAACTGCGCGGAGGCCCTCGGTCGGGGGGTCGAGGTGCTGACCGGGGTCACGCTGCAGCCGGGCGGAAGCCCGCCGTTCACCGACGCCGCGTCGGGGGACGAGGCCCACCTCAACTGCGCCGTGCGCGGACCGGCCCGGGACGTCAAGCTCGAAGCCGAGGGCTCCACCGTCGACGCCCTCCTGTCGCAGGCAGGCACTGTGGTGGGAGCAGTAGTCGTCAAGACCTCCCCGCAGGTCGGCTGGGGCTGGCAGGATGTGACCATCCATGCCCACTTCCTACGCGGAGAACAGCCGGTGTGGCTGCCTCGCCGCGCCACGATCCGGCTCCACGCGCCCCTGGAGGTCGGCGCCGCCGGACCTGTGAGTTCGACGGAGCCACTGGTTCGGCTCCGGCTTCGCTCGTGGCTCGCGGCAGCAACCTCGGTGAAGCTGTCGGGTCGGGGCAAGGTGGGGGACAACCAGGCCGACCTTGGCCCTGTGACCGTGCCGGTCTCCTCCGTGCCGAGCGAGGCTACGCTGCCTTTCCCGCCGGAGCTTGCCGCCCGGCTCGATGCGGCCCTCGCCTCCGGCGGCAGCTTCCGCCTCGCCTGGCGCGCCGAGACGCCGCATGGGGGAACCGCGCAGGGCGAGACCGAGGTGCCGGTCGTACGCGGGGGAACCTGCCCGCGCCTCGCCGTCGCGCCGAGGCTCGATGGGCGCCTTGACGGGGGCGAGTGGGCCGGGGCGGCGAAGCTGGAGGGCTTCGGGGGCGTTCAGGACGGCAAACCATGCCGCGCGCCCGATGACGGTGTTGCTGGGCCACGACGGCGCGACGCTCTACCTGGCCTTCATCTGCTCGGGGCAACCGGAACCGCAGGCGCAGAACCGACCGCACGACGGCGCAGTGTGGGAGGACGACGCGGCCGAGGTCTTCCTGCAGCCGCCGGCGAGCGATGGCTACTACCACTTCGCGGTCAACGCCGTGGGCTCACGCTACGAGGCCCGCTGCCAGGACACACTCGACTCCGGCTGGAACGCCGACTGGCAGGCGCAGACCGGCCGCACTGCGGACGCCTGGATCGCCGAGATCGCGATCCCGCTCAGCTCTCTCGCTGCCCCTCAAGGCTTCTGGCGCATGAACTTCGGCCGCGAGGAGTTCGACACCAAAGCTGCCACCTGCTGGTCGCCGACCTTCAGCAGCTTCCACGCACCCGAACGCTTCGGTGTCGTGGAGTTCCGCTGAGACCCACCGTGCGCGCCCCGTTTCGCCAGTCCGAGGTTGCACGGACTTCCAGCCCGTGGGATGAACTCCGGTGCGAGAGGGGTCGTCCAACCATGAGAGGCGGGACGGCCTCGCTCGTACGGGTGCGCCCCACATTGCGGACATTCTCCCGACCATCCCCTTACGGAGGCCCGGACCATGAGGCGCTTGCGATGGATGACGGTGGCTGTGGTCCTCATGCTTGGCGTCGGGTATGCTTGCTCCCAACAGGCGGCGTCGGTCAAGCTGTACGACCGCGATCCGGCGCAGGCCCTGAACGCCGAGCTCCAGATTCTCGAGGACACCGCGGACTGGACGGTCTACCATGTCCTCTACGACAGCACGAACGGCCAGCGCGTGCCCGCGCTGCTCGGGCTGCCCAAGACCGGCCACCCGCCGCATTCCGTGATCATGGTGCAGCATGGCCTGGGCGGCGAGAAGGACACCGAGTACGTGCGTCTGCCTGCCCTCGGCCTCGCCCAGGCGGGCTACGCGACGCTCCGCATCGACGCCTGTTCCCATGGTGAACGAGCCACCACAGGCGATGACCGGCAGATGATGGCCCGGGTCATCAGCATGGTCCAGCAGGGAGGATGGGTTCAGTCGATCGTGGACATGCGCCGCGGGCTGGACTACCTCGCGACGCGCGACGACATCGACATGAACCGGGTCGGGTACGTGGGCGTGAGCATGGGAGCCATCATGGGCGGCGTACTGTGCGGGGTCGAGGAGCGGGTCAAGGCGGCAGTCCTCATCCTGGGCGGCTCGCTCGGCGGGTTCATGCCGGGACTCCTCGACGCCATCGACCCGGCCAACTACATCGCGAGCTTCTCGCCACGTCCGCTGCTGATGCTGAACGGGAAGACCGACCCTCTCATCCCGCCTGCGGCCGCGCAGCGTCTGTATGATGCCGCCACGGACCCCAAGCGCATTGTCTGGTACGACACGGGCCACACCGTGCCGGTTGACGAGGCCGTGAAGGAGCTGACCTCCTTCCTCCAGGAGCACGTGCCCCTGACGTCTGCCCCCTGAGCTCGGGGCTCCAGGCCGACAGTAGGGGCGCGGTTCACCGCGCCCGGTCGTGTAGGGGCGCCCTTCATGGCGCCCGGGAGCCGCCAGTTCCCGGTAATGTCTCCCGATCCAGACGTGAGGAGGAGACCGGACAGCTCGGCGCGAATGGTCGCCCCACAACCCATGCTTGCCCGCGTTTGGTGGCTCCCTCTCCTACTCTTGGTCGCCCTCGCAAGCGCCGCGTACGTGGTCGGCGGACGTCCCCGGCCCGCCGCGCAGACGAGCGGCCTCGTCTTCGCGCTCGGCGCCGATGCACGCGGACTCCTCTGGTTAGAGACACGCCAGACGGACCCCGCTGCGGGCGGAAGCATCTTCACGCTCCCCGGCGATGGCGGGCCGCCTCGCTGCGTCTACCCCGCGGAGCACGTTACCGACTTGGCCCCTGCCGGCGAGCGGGTCCTGGCCCTGGAGGTCGACGCCGAAGGCAAGACCGGCTCCCTCGTTGACGTGCCGCGCGCGGGCGGCGCTGCGCAGCAGCTCTTCGTCGGGCTGCCACGACCGAAGGGCTTGGTCGCTGACGGCCGCAGCGCCTACTGGACGGAGGCGCTGCCCGCCACGATGCCCCACGTCTGGCACATTCCCGCGCTCGGACCGAAGGTGCTCGTGCGAAGCGCTGCCTTGAGCGGCAATGCGACGGCGGGCCTGTTGGCCGTGACGGAGGGATCGGACGCGGGCTTCACAGGCAAGCTGCTGGGAGTCGTCGGGGAACGCTTCTACTGGATCGACTTCATCCACGCCGCGGGCGGCCCCGGGTGGTCCGTTGCCCGCGCCGTGCCACTGGGCGGCGGCACGGTGCAGGCCGTCCGGTCCGATCCGGGACTGCAGACAGGCTTCCTCGATCGTGGCGCCCTCTACTGGACGGCGCCGTCGGAAGACGCAGGAGACCCGCTCGCCTTCTGCTGCGTCCGACGCGCCTCCCCGCCCGACGCCGCTGCTGTCACCCTGACGGACTGGCTCTGGCCGGGCGGCACGCTCTGCGAAGCAGGGGGGCGAGTCTACTACGGGTCGCTGGACGGCGTCTGGGCGGTACCGGAGCGACTGGCGAAGCCCCGGCGACTGGAGCCGGTCGGCCACGGCACTGGCCTCGTCGCAGGGCGCGCGGGCGTGGTCTACGAGGTCGTCGGAGGCGCGAAGGGGAGCCTCATCACCGGGCGGGCCGTCGCGCCGACGGCTCGCCTCCGCGCCGCCTGGCGGGCCATCAGCAGACGTTGAGCCGGGGAACGAGGGCGCTGTAGGGTGAAGAAGCAGGTCAACCCCATCATCGGCGCGGCTATCCTGATCGCCGTCATTGGCGGCGTTCTGGGCCTCTACACCAGGGGCCTGCTGGGCGGCAGGAAGCTACGGGGGGGTGGCATGGGTGGTGGGCCGACCCCGATGGGATCGCCGCCACCCGAGGGACTGCGGACCGTCATCGTGACCACCCTTGCCGGTTGGGTGCGGCCAGGCTACGCCGACGGGAAGGGCTTGCAGGCGCGTTTCAACGGCCCCTCTGCGATCACCGCCGCTCCCGACGGCTCGCTGTACGCCTGCGACAGCCGGAACCACCGCCTGAGACGAGTGGCCCCGGACGGCACGACGACCACCGTGGCCGGCAGCGGACCGGTCGACTGCTTACCCGGCGGCTTCGCCGACGGCCCGGCGGAACAAGCTCGCCTTTCCAACCCGAGTGGCGTCTGTGTAGGCCGGGAGGGGGCCGTCTGTTTCGCGGATACCGGCAATCACCGGATTCGCCTCCTGAGAGACGGACGCGTCTCCACCCTGGCCGGTGGCCCGACGCCGCGTGACGCCCTCGGCTTCGAGCGGGGCGGCTTCCGAGACGGGCCGGGTCCAGAGGCACGCTTCTGCTACCCCGCAGCCTTGGTCGTGACCGGTTCGGGTGATCTGCTCGTGGCGGACCTCGGTAACCAGGCGATCCGCCAGGTCGCGCCCGATGGGCGAGTGAGCACAGTGGCCCGCGGTGCGGGACTCAAGAACCCGACGGGCCTGGCACTGCTGGCGGGCGGCGGCCTGCGCGTTGCGGATTCGGAGGCGGCAGCCCTGCTCGACCTGACTGGCGCCGCGGTGAAGCCTGTCCCACCGGGACGCGTTGGCCTCCCGCCCAGAAGGCCGTGCGCCGTCTGCCTTGCCCCCGGGGGAGCGACTCTGGTCGCGGACGCGGAGTGGCACGCCATCTTCGGGATCAAGGGTGCGAGCGTGTCGGTGCTGGTCGCCGGCCACCTGCCCCAGCGGCCGGGCCCCGGCTACGGGGATGGCACGGGGGATGCGGCACGCTTCGCTCGCCCGTGCGCCCTGGCCTACGTCAAGGGCACGGCCTACGTGGCCGACTTCGGCAACAACTGCATCCGGGCAGTCACCGGCCCGGGGTTGGACCCGACAACCTGGGAGTCGAGCCCCGAGCCTTTCGGTCCCCGTCCGCCCCGGCGCGGGGTCCCAGGGGCCGGAGGGGGGGGCCGTCCGGGTGGCGGACGCAGAGCGCCAGGCGGCCCGGGAGGCGGTCCGCAGGGAGGGCCACCGGGTGCTGCCGGGGGCGGTGCGCCCCGAGGGCCGGGTGGCCCGGGGGGCGGCCCACCCGGAGGGGGGCGGCGCCCCGGGGGCGGCCCGGGTGCGGGCCAACCGTTTGGCGGAAGAAAGGGGTGACCGCGCTGGTCATTGAGGTGCGCGGACTGAGCAAGACCTATCCGGGCGGGACCCAGGCGCTGAGGCCGACGGATCTCACGATCACCAACGGCATCTTCGCGCTGGTCGGCCCCAACGGCTCCGGCAAGACCACCTTCATGCGGATGCTGGCGACACTGCTGGAGCCGACCAGCGGGACGGCCGCCATTGACGGGCACGACATCCGGCGTGATCGGTTGGCCATTCGCCGGATGCTCGGCTACCTCCCGCAAGACTTCGGCCTCTACCCCTCCCTCACGGTGGACGAGCACCTCGACTACATCGCGCTTCTGAGCGACATGCCCTCTGCCGCCGCCCGGCGGGAGGCGATCGACCAGGTCATGGCTCAGACCAACCTCGGGAATCTCCGCCGTCGGCGCGTCGGGGAACTCTCGGGCGGCATGCGCCAGCGTCTCGGCGTCGCTCAGGCTATCCTGGCGTCACCCCAACTCCTGATCATCGACGAGCCGACCGCCGGGCTTGACCCCGAGGAGCGGATCCGCATCCGGGGCTTGCTGGCGGAGCTGGGCGGCGACCGGGTCATCATCCTCTCGACTCACATCGTCGCCGATGTGGAGGCGACCGCCGACTCCGTGGCCATCCTTCACCTCGGCCAGATGCTGTTCACGGGAACCACCGAGGACCTGCGGGCGCGCAGCCGGGGGCGGGTGTGGATGGTGGAGGTGCCGAGAGAGCGGCTGCACGAGATGAAGGAGCGATGCATCTTCACTGGCGTGTACCGGGTCGGCGAGAAGATGCACATCCGCGTCGTCGCCGATGCGGTTGACGAGCCGGTTGTCGAGGCGGTTGAGCCCACGCTGGAGGACGCCTACCTCGATGTCATGGGACTGGCTATGGGCGCGAACGACGCTGCGTAGCCTCGTCAGCGTCGCCCGGCATGAGTTCGTGGCCACGCTCCGCGAGCGATCGGGCTGGGGGGCCATCGTCGCGGCGTGCGCGCTCGCTCTCGCCGATAGCGCCCTCCACCCGCTGACGCCCTTGGTGAGCGGCGTCCGAGCATCGGTCATGAGCGGCAGCCTCGTCCTCCCCTTCCTGGCGATCATCGTTGTGGCGGGGGCTGCGCGGAGGGACCAAGCGACCTCGGCCGCCGACGTGATCGGCGCCCGGCCCTACCGAAGACACCTGCTCCTTCTGGCGCGGGTGTTGAGTTGCTTTGCCGTCGTGACGGTCGCCTACGCCCTCGTCATCGCGTCGAGCCTTGCCGCGCCGCTGGTGTTCGCCGGACGGTGGCCGTCGCTGCTGACGCCGATCCACGCCTTTGGTCGCGAGATCGTGGCCCTGTTCTTCGTGGTGGCGTCCGCCTACTGCGCCGTCTCGATCGCGCAGAACATGCTGGCTGCCGCCGTCGTGGCAGTCTACGCGATCTTCGTCTTCGCCTGGGGCGACTACCTCGCGCCCATCTTCAACTTCACTCTGACCCAGAACGCGCCCACCTATGCGCTGATCGGGCTCGGCGCCCTTCTCGGCACCCTGACCGGGGCCCGCTGGGGTGAGGGGGCCGAGGGCCGTCGGCCCACCCGGGGGCTGATGCTAGGGGTCAGCGTGGGCCTGGTCCTGGCCGGCGTGGCGACCGGATGGCACCGGGTCGCAACCACCCACAACCGGCCGCTGCACACGGAACCGTTCGCGGCCAACATGGCGAGCCAGGACATCCGGACCTGCCCTCGCGCTCCGGGCTTCTGGCTCCGAGACCAGTGCGGTCGCGATTTCCGCCTCTCCTCCGTTGACGGGCGTGTCCTCGTGCTCGCGTTCTGGTCGCCCCATGTCCCGGAATCGATGGCGGTCCTGGACACGCTGCAAGCCGTCGCCCGGGAGTCCGCCGGGGGCAACGTGGCCTGCGTCGCGGTCTGCCTGGCGGATGACTACAGCATCTCGGCCCACATCGCCCATGAAGGACACTACGGCTTCCCCATGGTGACCGACACGGGCACCCACTTCAGCCGTGCGGTCGGCAAGTGCTCGCCCCTGGCTGAGGCCTACGACCTCCCGGCGCTGCCCGCGATCGTGATCACGGACACGGGACGCCGCATCGCCGCCCAGTTCATGTCGTTCGCCACGCTGCCTCCGAGCGCCGTGACCGCCGAGGCCCGCAAGGCTCTGTCCATCCCGCCACCTCCCTCTTAGGGTGTACCGACCGCATGTACCGGAAGCTGCTGCGCTACAACCTGAGGATCTGCGCCGGGCTGGGCTCGTGGCTGATCGTCGTCCCGGTCGGGGCGACGATGCTCGTGCTGTTTGCGGTGATGGCGATGGTGTCCGTGCTGAGGACCGGCAGCCCGGTCGTGGTGCTCGAGGGCCTGGGGCCCATCCTGCTGGCCTTTGTCAGTGCCAATCTGCTGCGTCCCGAGTATCAGTACGGAACGCTGGAGACGCTCCTGGCGCGTCCGGTATCGTTCCGGGCCATCCTGACCGCGCGACTGCTTGCGGCTGCCCTCGTGGTCACCGCGTTGGTGGCGGGTCTCGGCTGGTATCTCCGGGCCGTGGTGCATCTCGAGTTCAACCTGGCCATGGGACTGCTGGCGACCGGCGCCTCGATGGTCTTCCTGGCGGCGCTGGCGGTCGCGATCGCCGCGGCCTGGCGGAGCCCTACCCTTGGGTTTGGTGCGGCGGCGGCCTTCTGGGCGCTCGACCTCGTGCTCGGGCCGCGTCTGAACCCTCTCCTGACACTCCACGGGTACGAGACCAACTGCGCTCATCCGGACGATGTGTGGGAGGTGTGGTGGGTTGGGAAGCTCCTGCTGGTCGGGCTCGCCGCGTTGCTGGTCGTCTTCGCGGGGCGCGCCGCGGCTCGGCCGGCACTCCAGCGAACGTTCGCGCGTTGGGTGCGGACCGGGGTCAGCACGGTGCTGATTGGTCTGCTGTACCTCGCCTCCGGTGCCGGCTGGAAGGCCGAATGGGGAGCCCGCCGGGAGAGCGCTTTGCCGGGGGGGTCCAGGTTCTGGTTCAGGGAGGCGTTCAGCGTCTATGGCCCGCTACCCGTCGCGTACCTCTTCGGCCCGGACTTCGCAGGCTTCATCGGGTATCGCGCCCCCTGGAGGCATCTCCCTCCGCACCCCGATGGTGAGGCAGCCGCCCAGCGCCTCTACGAGGAGCAGCAGCTCAGACAGGTCGCCTTCGGCCCCTCCTCGAGCAGGTGGACCGACAACGCGCTGTTCGAGCTGGCCAAGCGCGGAGATGTGGAGTCGGCAGCGGGGGACCAGGTGCACGGTACACCGACGGCGGTGAGCGCTCTTGAGACCTTGGTGAGCGACTACCCCGACAGCCCCCTGACGCCTCCCGCGCTGGCGAAGCTTGCCGCCCTCTACGATGCCCTGGGGCGGTCGGCCGAGGCCGAGCGTGCCGTGCGGCGTCTGGTGGAGGCCTACCCCCAGACCGAGGCGGCTCGCGCGGCCGGTAGGAGATTCCTGGATCGGCTGGTGGCCGAGGGCCGGCTCCAGGATGCGCTTGCCATCGCCGACCGGCTGGCTTCGAGCGCGACCCCCGATACACGGCCAGATGCCCTCGCTGACCTCGGGTCCGTTCTGGTCCGCTTGGGGCGCACAGCGGAGGCGAGGGCCAAGCTCAACGAGGCTGTTGCCGATGCGGCGCAGGCAATGGCCCGGCTCAATGCCCGTGAGAAGTCAGACGACGACATCGAGCGGGTGCGCAAGCTCAGCGCCGCTCGCCGCAGGGCGTTGGGCCAGCTGGCCACGCTCCCGCCCGCCGGAGGCTGAGCATCCCCCACGAACGGGCCCTCTGGGGGTGAGAGGTCCTGCGGCCCATCTCTCCCCGTGGCCTTGCCGCCGCTTGGTTGCCCATCGACTCAACCGACGCCATGGCCTTGACGGGCTGAACGCTCCCGGCCGTTGCCGTTAGGTCCTCAGTCCTCGGTCCTCAGTCCTCAGTCCGACTCCACGGAGGTCCCAACCATGGGCGACATGCAGATTGGTATCAACCTCGAGTTCGTCCGCAGCGCCGACAAGTCGTTCCGCGCCGGGGCCAGGATCGCCGCCGACCTCGGCTACGAGTACGTCGAGCCGTGCGTCTCGACCGGCTACGACCTGCTCGCCATCGCCGGCTACTACCACATGCTCAGCATGGAGGATGACCCGCTCGAGGTGAAGGGGTGGCTCGATGAGCTTGGCCTGAAGGTCTCCGCGCTCAGCGCCCACTCCGCCCTCATGCGCCCTGAGGTCTCCGTCCCCTACATCACCGCGGCTATCCGTTACGCCGCCGATCTCGGCGCCCCCATCGTGAACACCGACGAGGGGCCCAAGCCCGAGTGGATGACCGATGACCAGGCCTTCGAGATCATGCCCTACTCGCTCCGCCAGATTCTCGCCGTCGCCGAGCGCCACGGCATCGACGTCGGCATCGAGCCCCACCAGCTCTACACCATCCGCCAGGAGACGCTGCTCCGCATGCTCGCGCTCTCTGATAGCCCTCGCCTCAAGGTCAACTGGGACACCGGCAACATCTACCTCGGCGGCCGGGACGACCCCTACGAGATGCTCGACGCCGTCGCCGACCGCGTTGTGCACGTCCATGCCAAGGACATCGCCCTGGAGCAGGCCGACGGGGAGCGCGGCAAGGTCACCGGCACCGCCGTCGGCTGTGCCTGCGGCGACGGCGTCGTGGACTGGCCGCGGGTCATCGACATCCTCCGCTGCCACCGCTACCGGGGCGTCCTCTCCGTCGAGTGCGGCACCATCGAGCAGGCGGAACGGAGCCTCCGGCACCTGCAGACCGTACTGGCATGACGTCTGGGACCGCAGGCATCCTTGCCTGCTGCTGTGGTCCGGGGCGTCGCCGTTGTGGTGCAGCCATTCCGGCCTGCGGTCTTCCGGCCGGCATCCGCGACGGCTGCACGCGCAGGACCGTGCGCCATCGCGAACGACTCCCCACCCTCCCCGCCTCCGAGGAGGCCTCCTCTGATGCTCCTGCTTCTCATCCCGCCTGCCCTCGTCCTCGCACAACCCGCCAGCGCCGCCCCCGCCGCCTCCTGGCGCGACGCCATCCTGCTCTACGCCCCGATGGACGGCACTGCGGAGGCGGTCCGCGCTGCCGGGGATCGTCGGGCGACACTCGTCGGCCCGGCTGCCTTCGTCGCCGGTCGCAAGGGGCAGGGCCTCTCGCTCCCCGAGGGCGCCGGCTGTTCCTACGCCGCCGAAGGCAACTTCAGCCGGGAGGGCGGCACGTTCTGCGTCTGGGTGTCCCTCAACCGCGATACCGCCCTCTGGGACATGCAGCAGGGCAGCTGCTATCAGTGGCTGTTCGGCGTTCGCGATGTCCCGCCTGACCCCAAGAACCGTAGCGACCTCCGCCTCTTCTTCGACCGCACCCTCACCCTCCAGTTCGCCACGCCGCAACCCGCGAAGTCCCAGGGCATGATCGCCGTGCCCGACCTCCGCTGGCCCGCGGGGGCCTGGCATCATGTCGGAGTCACCTGGCGTTCGCGCGAGATCAGCGTCTACGTCGATGGCGAGCTGCGCGAGCAGCCCCTTACCACCTGCGACGTCATGGCCGCCGTCTCGGGTCGCCTGCTTTTCGGCTGCTCCGACGAGGCCGGCCACAACTCGCTCGACGGCGTCGTCGATGAGGTCTACGTCCTCTCCCGCCCGCTCACCGCTTCCGAGATGAAGACGGTCCACCTCGCCACCGGCGCCGCCGCGGCGGACCCCGGCAACCTCGTGCTGCCCGACCCGCTCCTCGCCGCTCCCCTCGACGGCGCCGCCGCCGCTCGCGTGGTCGGGAGGGGCACGGTGGAAGCCCAGGGCACGGGCCTTGAGTACACCAACTGGCAGCGTGGCCGCGCCCTGCTCGTCCAGCGCCGCGCCTACGACCTCAAGGCCTCCTGCGCCTACGCCAACCTGCCAGGCCCCCTCCCCGAGCGCGGCACGTGCATGCTCTGGGTGCGATCGGCCGGCCCGAAGCCCTGGGACGGCACCGAGCGCGGCGTCCGTCGTCCGCTCTGGTCGATCCGCTCGGCCTCCGCCGCCCTGGAGCTCGTCCGCTCACCCGAGCAGCAGCTCGTCCTGTCGGTCAGCCGCCCCGTCGAGGCTCGCGTAGCCTTTGACATCGCCCGCTGGCAGAGCCAGGAGCCGCACCATCTCGCCGGCTCGTGGGACTTCGCGGCCCGCACGCTCGCCCTCTGGATCGACGGCCGGCAGGTAGCCTCCGGCGCCATCCCCGGCGCGGCGGCCCCGGCCGCCGATCCGACCTTCGAGCTCTGGCTCGGCGCCGACGACGCCGACCGCTACAAAGGCGATACGGCCGACGCCGCCTTCCGCGACCTCCGCGTCTACGGCCAGGTCCTGCCGTCCGACCAGATCGCCGCCGTCGCCAGCGGCCGAGAGGGCGTGCCCCTTCATCCCTTGGGTCTGGCCGGCAAGCCCGTCTCGCTGACCCCGCCCACCTGGGCCGAGGCCTTCGCGAAGACCGGCCTCGCCCGGAGTATCGACGAGTACCTCGCCCAGCCACCCGCCGAAGGCGGCCCCACCCTCGCTGCCGCCACGGGAGCGCACTTCCTTGCCGCCGGCGACGCCTCCCGCGAGCGCACCTACGCCCTCTGGTTCCGGCTGCCACGCCGACCGATCACCTCCACCACCGCCCGCGTGCTCAGCCTCCGCTTCCGTCAGCCCGAGGGCGCCGTCGTCAACCTCGAGGACAATGCCGTCTCGCAGCGCCTCACGGTCGCCGCCACCGACGGCGAGCGACTCTTCGGCGGCAGCCCCTCCACCTACCGCCTCCGCGCCGAGGGCTGGCACCATCTAGCCCTCGTCCTCGGCGAGAAGCGAACCAGCCTCTACCTCGATGGGGTGTTGGAGGAAGCGAGCGACGCCGGCGTCATGGTGAGAGGCATCGAGGAGATCGCCTGCGCCGGAGAGACCCCCGGCCTCGCCGAGGTGATCGGCTGGGCTCGCGCGCTGTCCGCCGAAGAGGTCGCGACTCTCCTCAACCATGGCGTGGAGGGCCTGTCCGCGCCGATGCCCGTCAAGGACGCCGAGAAGCCCTTCTGGGACCTCGCCACTGCCTACCGCGACCGCGAAGGCGGGGTAGACCGCATCTGCCTCAACGGGCTCTGGCGCTTCCTCCCTGCGGATGGGATCGAGGCCGCGCCGCCCGCCGACCAGCCGTGGGGCTACTCCCGCCTTCCCGGTTCCTTCTCCGCCGTCCACCTCTTCAAGCTCTACGACGAGAACATGAAGCTCATCCAGGAGGAGGTCTGGAAGGATGGCCGCGGCTTCACCCACTGGGGCGAGCCGCGCTACGACGCTGGATGGTACGAGCGCCTGGTCGCCGTCCCTGCCGAGTGGAAGGGCCGCCGGATCAGCCTCCTCTTCGACCACCTCGCCTCCTACGTCGCCCGCGTCCACGTCAACGGTCATCTCGCCGCCCACTTCGAGCAGACGGCTCCCGGCGAGGCGCTGCTCTATCCGCCCCGTCGCGTCGACCTCTCCCAGTACGCCGGCCAGACCATCCGCGTCTCGCTGGAACTCGGCTGGGACAACACGGGCGCCGGCGACTTCCTCGCCGTCGGCGACACCTGGCTCGTTGGTGAGGACGGCTGGGTCGACATCGAGAGCGTGACCCCGGTCACCAAGCTGCAGCCCGAGAAGACCCTCGAGGTCCTCGCCGTGGTCCGCAACTCCGGCGCCCAGCCGGCCGACGTGGCCGTCTCCGCCGATGTCACCGACCGCGACCGCCCGGCCCTTGCTCTCCCGCCGCAGACCCTCCGCCTCGCCCCGGGCGAGGCGGAGGAGGTCACCTGGCGCAAGCCCTGGCCCGCCGCCCGCTTCTGGTCCCCCGACGATCCCTACCTCTACTCCCTCAACCTGCAAGTGAAGACCCCGACGGGCACCTTGCTCAAGGAGTCGCGGCAGCGGATGGGCTTCCGCGACTTCCGCATCGACGGCCGCAACTTCGTGCTCAACGGGAAGCCCGTCCACCTGCGCGGCACCAACACCAACCTCCCCTGGGCTTACGCCTTCACCGACCCCGACTACATCCGCGGCATGTACCGCGCCCGCAGGAACCTCGGCTACAACATGATCCAGTACTGGGCCGACTCGAGCGTCGAAGGCATGGGCGGCCAGAGCTGGTGTCTCGACTGGACCCTCAACCTCTGCGACGAGCTGGGCTTCATCGCCATCGCCGGGAACGTCAGCCACCTCCAGGATGTGAAGGACGAGGCCCGCTACGCCGACACGGTCAAGGCCTTCACCCGCAAGTACGGCGCCCACCCCTCCGTGTGCCTGTGGTTCACGAACCCGAACACGTGCTGGTACAACTACGGCATGCACCCCGGCAACCTCGACTGCGTCTATGCGCCCGTCGAGGGCGAGCCGGGCTTCGCCAACCAGGCCCTCGCCCGCGCTGGCGAAGCCACCGTCACCGCCCAGGACCCTCAGCGCCGTCCGGTCTTCACCTACGCCTCCGGCAGCTTCGGGGCGGTCTACAGCGCCATGCAGTACATGGCCCTCGGCCTGCCCCTCCAGGAGGAGGCCGACTGGCCGTCGCTCTGGGCCGAGGTTGCTCCCAAGCCGCTCATCCCGATCGAGACCGACCTTAAGTGGACACCCCACTGGCAGGACTTCGAGGCGGTCGAGCGCTCCTGGCTCGACCGCAGCCCCGTTCCCACCTACTTCGTCGAGCACTCCGCGCGCTACCTCGGCGACGCCCCCTACCTTCGCGTCGACCACCCCGCCCCCACCGACCTGGGATTCCGTCGCCCTGAGGGCACCCTCTGGAACAACCTCGCGGCCGAGCCCTACGTGCTGGAGACCCGCGCCCTCGCCGCCCAGGACATCCTGCGCGGTTGGCGCGGCTATGGCATGTCGGGGGTGACCTTCCACGCGGAGGAGGACGACCTGTTCGAGACCTGGTCGCGGCTCGGTGAGACCTTGCCCCAACGCTCCCCGGCCGAGCTCCAGACGCCCGGCCCGAAGCCCGAGCTGAAGTACCAGTGGTTCCCTCGCTACTACTATGCCGACCGTCCGAACCGGCCCTACCATGACGCCTTCCGACGCAACTTCTCGCCCCTCCTGGCCTTCATCGGCGGCGCGACCCTCGAGCCCGAGCGCAAGCTCGGCGAGTTCACCGCGAAGGACCACGCCTACTACGCCGGCGAGACCATCCGCAAGGAAATCGTCGCCGTCAACGACCGCACCGACCGCGACCTCGACGGCCGCTTCGAGTGGCAGCTGCTCGATGCCGCCGCCAAGGCCCTCCAGTCCGGCAGGGGCGGTCTCCAGGCCGCAAGCGGCGAGATCGTCCGCGTGCCGTTCACCTTCCCCGCGCCCCAGGTCACTGTCCGCACCGACCTCACTCTCAAGCTGACGCTCCTCGAGGCCGACCGCCCGGCGGCCGAAGACTCCTTCGCCCTGCAGGTCTACCCACGTGCCGACGCGGCGGAGACGGCGCGGCCCGGGAGGCCCATCGCCCTCCTCGACTCCGCCGACGGGAAGACAGCCGCCGCGCTCAAGGCGGCGGGCGTCGCCTTTGAGCCGGTCGCCTCCGCCGCGGATCTCGCTGGCGCCCGCTGCCTCGTCGTCGGCCAGGGTGCTATGGCGGGCAACGCCGCCACCGTCCTCGCCGACCTCGAGCGCTCCGGCGCCCTCGATAGGGGCCTCAACATCCTCGTCCTCGCCCAGCCGCCCTGCCCCCTGCTCAACCTCATCTTCGAGCCCACCTACGAGCGCTACGTCTGGCCGAGAGACACCGGCCACCCGGTCGTGAGGAGCCTGCGAGGTGACGAGCTTGCCAACTGGCGCGGCGCCTCCGAGATGTCGCCCGCCTACGCGAAGCCCGACCCCAACACGAAGAACGCGCCGCACTACCCCGGCCTGAAGTGGCACTGGGGCAACCGCGGCATTGTCTCGACCTTCCCCCTTCGCAAGCCCGCCTACGGCAACTTCCGCGTCCTCACCGACGACGGCTTCGACCTCGTCCTCTCGCCTCTCCTCGAGTGGCTCGATGGCCCGAGCCGCATCCTTCTCTGCCAGATGGACATCGTCGACCGCTGCGGCGCTGACCCGGTCGCCACCGACCTCCTCCGCCGTCTCTGCGCCTACGCCTCCGAGGCCCCGCCCCCCACGTGGAAGGCATCCACCTACACCGGCTCCGACGCCGGCCGCGCCTACCTCGCCCCGCACCAGATCGCCGATTCCGCCCGCGTGCCTGCCGACGGGGTCATCATCAGCGACGGCCTGGTGCCCGAGGGCATGCGACAGAACCTCTCGACCTTCGTTGAGAACGGCGGCACGCTGTTCCTCGTGAACCCCACCCTCGATGCCCTCAGCGCCTTCGACCTCCAGGCCGAGGAGCAGAAGGTGTGGCACGCCCTCCCGCCCAAAGAGGAGTGGCCTCTTCTCGCCGGCGTCAGCCCCTCTGACCTCTACTGGCGCGAGGAGCGCGCCGCCCCCGTCTTGACGAGCCTCCCCGCCGGCGCGAAAGCCACGACGCCTGCCGTCGTCGCCGAGATCCCCCGCGGCAAGGGTCGCTTGGTCGTCTGGACCGTGAGCGCCTCCCTCTGGGATGACCTCCTGACCTCGTACGAGAACAACCGCTGGAACACCCATCGCGCCTACTACGCCAAGACCTCGAACCACGACAAGGTCCACCGCGCTCTCAGCCTCCTGCTCACCAACCTCGGCGTCGAGATGCGCCACCCGCGCCTGGCCGTGTTCTCCGGCGAGTACGGGCAGAACAACCGCGTGCTCAACCCTATGTTCCGCATTGCGCTCCCCGAGTGGCGCTTCCGCACCGACCCCGACGGCGTCGGCCTCGCCCAGGGCTGGCAGAAGCCCGAGTGCGACGACGCCGGTTGGAGAACCCTCCTCGCGCCCGGCATGTGGCAGGACCAGGGCGTGACCGACGAGAACCCGGGCTGGCAGTATGACGACCCGACCATGAAGCACCCGTACAACGGCATCGCGTGGTACCGCGTCCGAGTCACTGTCCCCGAAGCCCTGAGAGGCCGCGAGCTCTACTTTGACGCCGACTGCATCGACGACTATGACCAGGTGTACTTGGACGGCCAACCCGTCGGCCAGACCGGCAAGGAGACGCCCAACTGGTGGATCGTCCCGCGCCACTACCGCCTGCCTGCCGACCTCCTCCGCTTCGGTGCTGAGAACGTGATCGCCGTCCGGGTAACCGACACCGCTGGCAGCGGCGGCTTCGGCGGCAAGCAGCCACCCCGCATTCAGGCCCCCGCGCCTGCCGACGCCTTCTCGCCCTACCTCGCGAACCTGTCCGACTATGACATCAACGCCTTCCACAACTGGTAGCGGGAGTTCACCTCCCACCAGCCGTTGCCGTGCCGGTGCCGTGCCGTCGCACCCCCAAGCCCGCCGGCCCAAACGGAGGCCCACCATGCCGGGTCACTCTCTCGCCTGCGCGGCCGTCGCCGCCACCCTCCTTCTCGCCGCCTTGGCCCATGCCGACTTGCCCGAGGTCAACTACGACGAATCCAAGGTCCCGCCTTACACTCTCCCCGACCCGCTGGTCCTCGCAAGCGGCGATCGCGTCACCGATGCGAGGACCTGGCGGGAGAAGCGCCGCCCCGAGATCATGCGGCTGTTCGAGACCTACGTCTACGGCCGCTCGCCCGGTCGCCCCCAGGACCTCGCCTTCGAGGTGACCTCGGTCGATGAGCACGCCCTCAACGGCCTCGCCGTTCGGAAGCAGGTCTCGATCTACCCCACCGGCGACAAGGCCGGCCTCCATCTCGATCTGCTTGTCTACCTGCCCAGCAGCGCTCGGCGACCGGTTCCGCTGTTCATGGGCCTGAACTTCCAGGGCAACCAGTCCGTCCACGCCGACCCTGGCATCAAGCTTTGCGAGTCCTGGATGCGCCCGGAGTCGAACGGCGTCAAGGACAACCGTGCCACCGAGGAATCCCGTGGCGCCGAAGCCTCCCGCTGGGCCGTGGAGACGATCCTCTCCCGCGGCTACGGCCTCGCCACAATGTACTACGGCGACATCGATCCCGACTTCGACGATGGCTTCCGGAACGGCGTCCATCCGCTCTTCTACCGGCCGGGCCAGACCCATCGGGCGGCGGACGAATGGGGCGCCATCGGTGCGTGGGCCTGGGGCCTAAGCCGCGCCCTGGACTACCTCGAGACCGACCGCGACATCGACTGCCGGCACGTCGCCCTCATGGGCCACTCCCGCCTTGGCAAGACCGCCCTCTGGGCCGGCGCGCAGGATCAGCGCTTCGCCATCGTCATCAGTAACGATTCGGGCTGTGGTGGCGCGGCGCTCTCTCGCCGTCGCTTCGGGGAGACGATCCGCCGTATCAACACCGCCTTCCCCCACTGGTTCTGTGCTAACTTCCGGCAGTTCAACGACCGCGAAGACGACCTCCCTGTCGACCAGCACATGCTGATCGCCCTGATCGCCCCTCGCCCCGTCTATGTGGCCAGCGCGGAGGAAGACCTCTGGGCCGACCCCAAGGGCGAGTTCCTCTCCGCCCTGCACGCCGACCCGGTCTACCGACTGCTCGGCACCGAGGGCCTTCCCACCGACCACCTGCCCGAGGTCGACCAGCCGGTGATGGGCACGATCGGCTACCACATCCGCTCCGGCAAGCACGACGTCACCGACTACGACTGGCGCTGCTACCTCGCCTTCGCCGACCAGCACCGGGCCCGCCGGTGAAGCCGGCAGAGGTTGTCCGGAGCCCGGGTGGCGAACCATCGCTGCGTCCCATGTAGGTCGGGAAACCGGGACTGGACCCTTTTCGCCGATGTTCAGGCGAAAAGGGGACTGTACCAGGTTCCGCGGCTCACACGAGACCCACCGCACAGGGAGAACGCCGATGTCCCCCAACCACCGAGTCCTGATCGCCCGCTACCCGGTCGAGGCCTCGTGGCTCAACTTCCCCTTCTTCTACGACAAGGCAACGCGCGAGCTGGGCGAGTTCGCGCGGGTGGACAACCTCGTCCTCAACGACGCCTCACTCCCCATTGGCGAGAACGTCGATCTTACGCCCTACAATGCCGTGGTCTCCTTCGGCGGCCGGTTCACCGCGGCATGCCTCGGGCAGGCCCCGCGCCTCCGCGTGGTGGCCGGGTTCGACTGCGGCAGGGATGTCCTCGAAGCCCACGGCATCCGCTTCGTGGAGCTCGAGGGCGGATGGCAGCGCTCGGTAGCGGAGCTCGGCATCGGTCTCACGCTCAGCTGCCTCCGCAGCATTGCCATGTGGCACGCGCGTCTTCAGCTCGGCCACGAGACCTGGATCATGCAGCAGTTCACCGACGATCCCAACTTCGTGAACGGGGAGCTGCACGGGAAGCGCGTGGGGGTCTTCGGCTTCGGCCGCATCGGCCGGCACTTCGCTCACCTTGCCGCCGCCTTCGGCGCGGAGCTTGCGGCCACCGATCCCTTCGTCCCCGATGACATCTTCTGCAGCGCCGGCGTCGCCCGCATGGACCTCGACCCGCTGATCGACTGGTCGCAGGTGTTCGTCGTCGCCTCGAGCCCCACACCCGACAGCCTGGGGCTCATCGACCGGGAGCGCGTCTACCGCCTCCCGCGCGGATCGGCTCTCATCATCATCAGCCGCGCCTGGCCGCTCGACATGCAGGCCGTTCGCGACCGCGTGGCCGCCGGCGAGATCTGCGGCGCCTCGGACGTCTTCGACATCGAGCCGCTGCCGCCCAACGACGTCCTGCGCCGTTCCCCGCACTTCACCCTGACACCCCACATCGCCGGTCGCTGCGCCGACGCCAACCGCCTGATGGCCGAGATCGCAGTTGCGGCCTTCCGGGAGGTCCTGACGGACGCCGGGAGGTAGCCCGTCAAGGAGCAGCCGCATGGGATCTCTTCCACTCCTCTTGGGAGGGTTGATGTTGAGCACCTCGGCCCCCGGCCCGACCCGCCATCGTGTCGTCGTCCTCTCGACCACGTGCTTCCTCGACCGGGACGCCTGCCGGACCCGCGACTACGCCCTCGGCCTGCTCGCGGAAGCTGCAAAGCGCGGGAGGAGCGACCTCATCGTCCTGCCTTACCTCCCGTTCCTCTCCTTCCGCACGGACCGCGCTCAGGACGACCTCGCCGACTTCGCGGCCCTCGCGCGGAAGCACCGCACCTACGTCGCCCTCGCGCTCAACGAAACCGCCGGCGGCGAGACCTACGCCACCTCCGTCCTCCTCGACCGGCAGGGCCGGGTCGCCTTCCGGTGGCGGAAGACCCACGCCTTCCCCGATGATCAGATGGCCCTCGGCGATGACCTGCCCGTCTTCCGCACCGACTTCGCCACCCTCGGCGCGACCATCGGCACCGACTTCTACTTCCCCGAGGTCCACGAGGTCCTCCGCATGAAGGGCGCGGAGATCATCCTCTGGCACGACTTCCCCGAGCGCTTCCGCGATCACAGCGGCTGGGAGCCGCTCCTCACTGCCCGCGCCTTCGACAGCCACGTCCACCTCGTCACCGCCACCTACGCCGACCCGCGCTGCTACCTTACGAACCGCTACGAGATCGGCATGCAGGGCGCCGCCTTCGGCCGCAGCATGATCCTCAACCGCGTCGGCGTCCCTCTCGCGGACACTGGCTACGCGGACGGCGTTGCCGCGGCGACCGTGGACCTCGATCAGCGCAAGGAGGACCCCTACGACCCCTGGGTCCAGAGCGAGAACTGCTTCTTCGTGAACTGCGTGGGCGACCGCACGGCCTTCCGCCCCGTCTCGGAGCACTATGGGCCGCCAGCGCTCCCCAGGTTCGCCAAGCGCACCGCGCGCGTCGCCGTAGTCTACCTGTGGTCCGAGCACTCCTGGGTGGACGGCCGGCTGCCTGACCGCATGTTCGAGCTGATCGACCAGGCCGCCGAGCTCGAGCCCGACCTCGTCCTGCTCTCCGAGATGAGCTGCAACCTCGCCGACGAGACCACCCGCAAGGCATGCGACCTCGTCGCCGAGCGTGCCCGTCGGATGAACGCCTACATCGCCATCGGCGGCATCGGCGATGCGGAGTGGGTGAGCGTCGCCCACATCTGGGATCGCGAGGGCAACCTCGTCTACCGGCAGCCCATCTACTGGACCAAGGGCTTTCCCGAGATCAAGGTCCTCGATGCCGACTTTGCCCGCATCGGGACCCACACGTGCGGCGACCTCTACACCCCCATGTTCGACCGCACCCTCGCCCTCAAGGGCGCCGAGCTGATCCTCGATCCCAGCCAGATGTGGGGCCCGTGCGGCCGCGTCAACGAGACACTCCTGCGCGCCCGCGCCCTGGACAACGCGGTCTGGGTCGCCTGCGCCCACTGGAACTCCTCCGACCCCGGCCTCCGCAGCCTCATCATCGACCCCTATGGCCAAGTGATGGCCTCCTCGAAGCTCCAGGGGGAGGGCGTCATCTCGGTTGACATCGACTTCGATGATCAGCGCGTCTACTATGCGGGCCGCAAGGCCGAGCAACCGAAGCGGGGCGACAAGGACATCCCGAGCTACTACACGGAGGACATCCCCGAGCAGCGGCCCGGGTGGCGGGAGATGGTGTTCGCTCGCCGCCGTCCCGAGCTCTATGGCATCATCCCGACCGTCAACGACGTCATCATGAAGTACCGCCCCCAGGAGGCGCCGTAGAGCCTACTCTGGGTCCTGGGGCGCAGCCCTCCAGGGCTGCGGACGTTCGCATTCGAGGAAGGTGGACCACAATGCCCCAGCGTAACGCCGCACTCCTCATAGTCCTGCTGACACTCCCACTCCTTCTCGGCTGCCCCAAGCCGAGCACGCCGCCCCCGACCACGGTCCCCACGCCGGCGCCTCGACCAACCACGCCCGCGCCCGACTGGACGCTGACCAGCCCGGTGTTCAACGATGGCGACAAGCTCCCCGCCGCTCACACCGCCGACGGGCAGAACGTGTCACCCCCGCTCGCGTGGACGACGCCGCCCAAGGGCACGGTCGAGCTGGTACTGATCGTGGATGACCCGGACGCGCCCACCGGGCCCTTCACCCACTGGGTGCTGTACGGACTCCCGCCCACCACGGCCCAGCTCCCGCAGGCCGTGCCGACCAAGAAGACGCTCGACAACGTGGGCGGAGCCAAACAGGGGAAGAACGACTTCGGCGAGGTCGGCTACCGCGGCCCGTCCCCACCCCCGGGCAAGGTCCACCACTACCAGTTCACACTCTACGCTCTCGACTGGAAGCTGGACCTCGGGCCAGGCGCTTCCCGCCTCGAGGTGGAGCGGGCGATGAAGAGTCACATCCTGGCTACCGCGACGCTCACCGGCACCTACCAGAGGTAGGCCCTTGGGGACTGTACCATTTCCCGCGTCGTTGGCGGGAAATGGGACTGCACCCAACGGCCCTCACCAATCCGCCACCGACCCGTCCTCGTGCCACAGCCTCGGGTTCTCCGAGGCGCCGTCGTACAGCTTCTCGGCCAGCGCCTCCTCGTCCACCTCAATGCCAAGCCCTGGGCCTCGGGGCACCTCCACGTACCCTTCAGACATGATGAAGGGCTCCCTCAGGTAGCCCTCGCCCAGGCACACCTGCTCTTGGCAGAGGAAGTTGGGCGTGCAGGCATCCACCTGCAGCGACGCTGCCAGCGCGATTGGCCCGAGCGGGCAGTGCGGAGCGATGGCCGCGTAGTAGACTTCGGCCATGGCCGCGATCTTCCGCACCTCGAAGATGCCCCCGGCGTGCGAGAGGTCAGGTTGCAGGATGCTCGCCGCGCCCTTCTCGAGTACCTCCCGGAAGCCCCACTTCGTGAACAGCCGCTCCCCCGTCGCGATCGGCACGCTCGTGCTCCGCGCCACCGTGACCATCGCGTCGACATTCTCCGGCAGGCACGGCTCCTCGATGAACAGGGGCTGGTACGGCTCCAGCGCCTTCGCCAGCCGGATCGCCATCGCCGGGCTGACGCGACCGTGGAAGTCCAGGCCGATGTCGACCCGGGTCCCCACGCCCTCCCGCAGCGCCGCCATCCGCGCCACGGTCTCCTCCACGAACGCCGGGCTCTCCACGAACCGCACCGCGTCGAACAGGCACGTCTTCACCGCTGTGAAGCCTTGCTCCGCCGCCCGCCGGCCCGACTCCGCGTAGGCCTCGGGGGTCCCCCCACCTACCTGAGCGTAGATGCGGATCCGGTCACGCACCGCCCCGCCGAGGAGCTGGTACACCGGCGCTCCCAGCCACTTGCCGGTGATGTCCCACATCGCCTGCTCGATGCCGCTCAGCGCGCTCACCAGCACCGGCCCGCCCCGGTAGAACGCCCCGCGGTAGAGGGCTTGCCAGTGGTGCTCGATGCGCCGCGGGTCCTGGCCGATCAGGTACCGCCCCATGTCCTCCACGGCCTGCGCCACCGTCCTCCCCCAGCCCTCGACGATCGGCTCTCCCCACCCGACCAGACCCTCGTCGGTGTGCATCTTCAGGAACAACCACCGGGGTCTCACATGGAGCACTTCGAGCTTGGTGATCCGCATCTAAAACCCTCACGTGCCGCGTCTTGCGATCCCGGCCTCCCCCTCAGTCATGGCACCGCTGGCACAATTCCTTCACGGGAGCCCTGAGCAGCGACGCACTGCTCGAACCGTGAACCGCATGGCAGAGGTGGCAAGCAGTTAGGGGTGGCAGGGGATGGAAGTGGACCGCCTCGAACGCCTGTGGCGTGTGACACCCGAGGCAGGCGGCCGGCTCCCTCGGGTCGCCGAGCTTCGTCCTCCCGCCTTGCTTCGTGACCGCGTGACAGGCCTCGCAATCCCTCCAGCCCTCGTCCTTCCCCGGGTGGGCCCGTAGGACCGGCCATGCGCGGAACTCCTCGGGCGTCTCCGCCTTGCCGTGGACGTACACCGGCAGCTTGCTCGGCCCGACCACGATGTCGTGCTGTCCCTCGGTCAGCTGGAGCCGCGAGAGCAACACCGGTGCCTCGTACGGCTCCCACTTCCTCGCCTTCCGGTCCACCCGCAGCGCCGGCCGCAAGGCCTTGCCCGGCTTCGCCTCTGGCATCACACACAGGAGGTCTATCTTCCCCGACTCGAGCACGCACCGATCGGCCGGAAAGACCACCCGAACGTGCGCGCCTCCCGGGCGCTCACCCGAGACCCCCTGCATGGCGCCAACCACGGCCAGGCCCGCCACCAGGGCGCCCAGTCGGAACGCGTGACCCTCGCCTCTCATGCCGCTCCGTGCTTCCTGGCATACCCGGCGTTCTCGCTCACCTCGTCGGCGAACCGAGGGAACATCCCCACGATCACCCCGTCCGTCGGCTTGAGGTTAGCGAAGGCATACCGGAACGCCTCCTCCACGCTCGGCGCGCTCCAGCATCGCCGGCCCGCGGCGAGAATCTTGAACCCCAGGCACGGCTGCTTCACCTCGCGGACGACGCGCGTCATGTCATCCGGGTCCGACTCGAAGAACGGCTCTCCCACCGGCACCTTGCCCAGCGCCTGCTGCATCTCCTCGCGCGGCCGCGTCACATAGTAGAAGCACGTCATGAACAGGTCATTCTCCCAGCCCTCGTCGGCGATCCGCTTGATGTTCGCGGGGTTGTGTGCGGACACACCGGCCAGCGCCCCCACGTCGTGGACCCTCTTCACGAAGTCGTGGACCTTCTCCGCCTGGCCCGCCCGGAACAGCCCGTCCGTCACGCCGCCGTGGTGGACGATGGCGAGGGGCTGCTGCTTCATGACCTCCTCCAGCGACGGCCCGCCCGGCCGGTCGGCATGGAGGCAGATGAGCTGGATGCCCGAGCCCTTGTCCCGCGCGATTCTGATGGCCTCCGCCGTCTTGTCCGTGAGGTCGAACTGCCAGGTGTTGATCCCCTGGCGCTCGCAGTGCAGCAGGAACTCCGCCGTCTGCGCCGCGGTGAAGTACTCCTGCATGTTCCGCGCTTCGTTGAGCGTCGTGTGCGAGAACCCGCCGATCGGGTTGTAACCCGCGATGAGCCTCGTCACGCGGTACTTCCCCAGTTGGATCGTGGGAAGGAGCGGCTGAGCGGGCTCGGGCTCCGCCCCCTCAGCCGCTTTGCCCCACGCGATCAACCCCGACGCCGCCACCCCCGCCATCGCCCCACACGATCGGCCCAGGAAACTGCGACGATCCACCTTCCCGCCTGGTCCGCACTCTGTGTACATGGCTGACCTCCCTCGACACGGCATTGCCGGTATATGTTGTGGCAGCGCGCGCAGATTCCCTCCCTTGACCTCAGGAGGTAGGTACGCCGTAGTCGCCACACTCGCCCTCCCGCCGAGCCTCGCGCTGCGGGCGCGAAGGGGGGCAGCGTTTGGCTTTGTTCCGCAGGATGCGCCCTGAGCGGTGCGTGCCATCGCTGGTCACCTGGAGTGTCAATATGCTCGCTCGCGCGTTTGATGTGATCCGTACATCCAGCCGTCCCGCGACCTGGCGCAGCCAGCCGGAACCTCGGTGGCGAGGGTCGGGCTGGCGAGGAGGGACAGGTCGGACGAGGGGGCGACACCGTATCGCGTGGCCGCTCCCTGTGCGTAGTCTCGTTTCGATCGACGCCCCCGCGCGGGGGGCGACTCGATCTCGAACTCTGGAAGGACAACCTGCACAATGTTTCAATCCACGCCCCCGCGCGGGGGGCGACGGTCTTTCGGGCGCACAACACGGGGCGGATCGGGTGTTTCAATCCACGCCCCCGCGCGGGGGGC
>Ga0315289_10000980_pt1 | contig 44520 bp, 25 predicted proteins | sample YL17G11_40_MG_FD_203452 | JGI IMG/M metagenome (GOLD analysis project Ga0315289, IMG submission 203452) | Sediment microbial communities from Yellowstone Lake, YNP, Wyoming, USA - YL17G11_40 | ecosystem: Environmental > Aquatic > Freshwater > Lake > Sediment | place: USA: Wyoming | collected... | reverse complement strand
TCTCTCTCTCTCTCTCTCTCTCTCTCTCTCTCTCTCTCTCTCTCTCTCTCGTTACTACGAGCGGCGCGATCCCTCTCTCAAGGCCTGCAGCAATACTTTTTTATCTTCTTACAATTGGGGGGAATTCCGCGGAGAACGGAGGAAACAAAAAAGGTACGAAAACGAAGACAGAGAGAGAGACACAGAAGAAATTCTTTCTCTCTCTCTCTCTCCTCCCTCCTCTCCTCGTCACCTGCTGCTGCTCCCGACCACCGTCCCGCGCAGCTCCTCCTCCGCGACCGAGTCCACGTCGACCCAGATCCTCACGCAGCTGTCCCCTGCTCCTCCCGCAGACGCGAACACGGGGAGCGCCCCCGGGTGCGCCGCGACGCAGAGCACGGCGCCCGCGTGGCCCGGGCCCGCGGCGGCGGCGGCGGGGCAGTCGGCGGGCGGCCCCCGCGGGCAGACCGCCAGCACCGCCTTGCTGTTGGCGTCCCAGGCCCAGATCGACCCGTCCTCCGACCCCGCGACGACCAGCTGCCGCCGCCGCGCGACGAGCCGCCCCGTCTGCCGGTCGAGCGCGGAGCTCTGCGCGCGCTGCCGCTCCGTCATCCGCGCCACCGCGGCCGGCGACGGCGCGTAGCTCAGCAGCGCCGGCGCGCTGCAGAAGCTCCTGGCCTCGTGTCCCCGGAACGCCTTCGCGAGCCGCCCGTCGGCCGCGTCCCAGAGCCTGACCCTGCCGTCCAGCGCGGAGGTCAGCAGCAGCCTCCCGTTGGGCGTGAAGGCCGCTGACGCGCAGGGCGGCGGCGCCGACGCGCAGACCATTAGCGTCGCGTCGCACCGCCCCGAGTCGGCGTCCCAGACGCGCACGAGCCCGTCGAGGCTGGATGAGACGAGCTTGCTCCCGTCGGGCGAGAAGGATGCGCTCGTGACCGGGTCCGAGTGCGCGGGCAGCGTGCGCAGGAGAGCGCCCGACCGCGAGCACCACAGCCGCACCGTCTCGTCAAACGAGCCCGTGAGCGCGAGCGCGGCGCGCGGCGAGAATGCGACGGAGAAGACGTAGTGCGAGTGCCCGCGCAGCGTGCGCAGCAGCGCGCCCGTGGCCGCGTCCCAGAGCTTGGCCGTCGTGTCGTCCGAGGCCGTGCCGATCGTAAAGCCGTCCGGGGAGACGGCGACGCAGTTGATCCCCTCGGTGTGGGACCCCGTCCTGGCCGCGACGCGGGCGGCGGCCTCTGCTGCCGCGGCGGCCTCCGCGGCGAGCGCCGGGGTGCGCGCCCCGGAGGTCGCCGCCGTGCCCTCCTTGGCCGCCGCCGCCTCCGCGGCGGCGGCGGCGGCCACCGCCTCCTCGGACCCGAGCTGCGCCACGCACTCCCCCGTCGCTGTGTCCCACACGCGCGCCGTCCCGTCGCCCGAGCCCGACACGAGCCGCGTGCCGTCGGGCGAGAACGCCACGCTCGTGACGCCCTTGGCGTGGCCCGCGAGCACGGCGCGGCACCGGAAGTTTATGCGCTCGAGCGGCGGCTCTGCTGCTGCTGCTGCTGCTGCACCAGAGGCCGTCCTCGCGGTGTTGTTGCCTGTGTTGTCGGTGTTGTTGGCAGTGGTGTTGGTGGTGGCTGCTGCCGTGGCTGCTGTGGCGGCGGGCGCGGCCGCGGGCGGGGCGCAGGCGGCAGGAGGGAACGGCGTCGCGTCGGTGGCGGCGGCGCCGGCAGCGGCGGGAACTCCTCCGAGCGTCGTCGTCGTCGCCGCCGCCGCATCGAAAAAGGGCGCCGTGGAAACCATGGTGACGGTTTCTTTCCTTTTGCTTTTTCTTCTCGATGGGTAGCTATTGATGTCAGCTACCGTCTCCAGCAAGCGCTGGAAGCGCAGGCCGGCTGGAGCGTGGGGGACTGGAGATCGGATCGGTTTCGGGCGAATTGCCAGAGAGAACGGGGAGGAGCGATTGGCCGTGTCCCCTCCTCTTTGCGAAGTCGCCGAAGCAACGGGCGACTCTCTGCTTCTCTTGTGCAGAGGGAGCAGGGGACGGGAGCGACAAAGCGCGGGCTCGAAGAGAGAGGGAACGGATCGAGCTCTCTCTCTGTCTCGGACCAAGCACGCGGAAGGAGGAGAGGAAGAGAACAGGGAAAGAAAGCGATCAAAAGGAGAAGAGAGTGGAGAAGCGTGCCGAGGCGAACGAAGCTGAGAAAAGCAAAACAGCGAAATCGACAGAAGTCGAGTTCATTTTCTTTCTCTTTCGCTTTCCCTCTCTCTCTCCAGAGAAGCGCGCGGGGCAACGCACGCACGCACATCGCGCGCGAGAGAGAGGTCGCGCATCGTGCTTTGCGCCTCTCCCTGCTCGCGCTCTGCAGGGCGCTGCCACAGCAGCTGCAGCTGCCTCGCTCCTCGAGCCTTTTTTTCTTTTTTTTTGACGGCGCCGAAGTCCGATCGACGTCGTCGTCGAGACATCGCCCTCGCTCTCCTCACTCGCCATGGCCGGCCCGTCCTCCTCCTCGAGGAGCGACGTCACAGGCCTCGCCGGAAGCCTTTTTGATCGCCAGCTGACGGGCGGCCCAGGTAAGAAGAGAAGAAGAAGGAGAAGTAGGAAAGAGTTCGACCTTTTCTCTATGCCCACGTTGCCCCCCCGACGCTCTGAAAATCTCGATGCCATCTAAATCGAATTCACACACAGTCGTCCGCCGCCCCTTCCTCAACGCTTTCTCCTCGAGCGAGGGCTCCGGGGGAGGGCTCATGGTCAACAACCCGGGAGGGAACGCCACGCCGGCGTTCTGCCTCAAGTACAACGAGGTAGGAAGTATTGGAGAGAAGAAAAAGGCCTCGTTTCGACGACAGACCGTTTTTCTTCTTCTTTCCGTTCGAAAAAAAAAACCTCCTCCTCCCTCTTCTTCCCTCGCTTCGCTCTCACCTCCCCGCTTCCTAAACCTCGCCCTCACCCCCCCACCCCCTCTCTCTGTTTCCAGGTCTACGACAACTGCCGCCTCCTCGCCATTGCCGACGAGGAGGGCTGCGTCTCGATAGTGCACACCGGGATGCCCCTCCCGCCGGCGCTCCATCAAAACAGCGGCGAGGGCGACGGCGACGGAGGAGACGAGAGCACCGAACTCCCGCGCCCGGCGCTGCCGCGGGCGCAGTGGTCCTGCCACGAGAACGCCATCTTCGACGCCGCATGGACGCAGCGCGACTCGCGCCTGCTGACCGCCTCGGGCGACCAGACCGTGGCGCTGTGGGACACCGCCGACGCGAGGAGGGTCGGCGTGTTCCGCGGGCACTCGGGCAGCGTCAAGGCCGTCTCCGCTTCCTCGTCTCCCTCCTCCTCCTCCGCTTCTTCTTCTTCCGGCGGCGGCGGCTTCGTCTTCGCCAGCGGCGGCCGCGACGGCGCCCTGCTGCTCTGGGACGCCAGGGACAGGGGGGGAGGGGGAGCGGGAGGACGAGGAGGAAGCAGCGGCGCCGACGACGGCAGCGGCCTCGGCGGGAGCTGCCACGGGCCCGTCGGCGGGGTGGCGAGGGCTCACGGCACCCTGCCCCTGCCGCCGAGGAGGAGGAACAACGGAGGAGGACCGGGGGGAGGAGGAGCATCGAACGCAGCAGCGGCAGCGGCGGCGGCGGCGGCGCCTGCGGCGACAGCAGAACCGGCGACGGCAGCGAGGCGGCAGAGGAGCAGGCGCGGCGCTGCCGCGACCGCGCCCTTTGTTGCCGTCGAGCAGCAGCAGCAGCAGCAAGCGCCAGCGACGGCAGCGGCAGCTTCCTCCCCCGCTCGCCCGCCCCCTCCCCTCTCCCCGGCGGCCGCGCTCCTGCTCCAGCCGCCCGCCGGGGTGGCCCCGCACTCGGTCACCGCGGTCTGCAGGCTCCCGGGCGGCGAGGTCATCGCGACGGGCGGCGCCGATGGCACGGTGCGTCTGTGGGACGTGAGGATGCTGGGGGAAGGAGGCGACAGGGGGGCCGGCGGGGGCGGCGGCGGCAGCGGCAGGGGCAGGAAGCGGACCCTCCTCCTCCCCTCCTCCTCCTCCTCCTTCTCTTCTTTCGCCGCTGCCTACTCGTCGTCGCCGCCGGCCCTGCTCGCGCAGGCATGCCCGACAGCCGCGGCGGCGCACCCCTCCTCGAACCCCTTTTCCTCCTCCTCCTCGGGCTCCTCCTCCTCCTTCTCGCTGGCCGCCTCGCTCTCCAACCCGGGCCACCCGGGAAGCCGGAGGGTTCGCGGCGTCGCCGGGATCTCCCTGGACCCGCTGGGCGGGGCGACGCTGGCCGTGGCGGTGCAGGGGGCGGGGGTCTTCCTCTGTGGGGTCAGCGGCGGCGGCGCGTTCTCGCCGATCTCCCCGGGCGGCTCGGCGGCGGCGGCGGGCGGGGGAGGCAGCTTCTCCTCCTCCTCCCCCGCTCCGGCCTCGCCTTGGACGTGCCTCTCCCCCGGGGACGCCGAGGCGGCCGGCACAGCGTCCTTCTACTCCAAGGCCGCCTTCTCCGGGGACGGGAGGCACGTGCTCGGGGGCGGGAGCGACGGCGTCGCTCGGGTCTGGTCCGTCGCCGAGGCGAGGAGGAGCCCGCCGGGGTCCCCCTCCTCGACCGCGTGCGCCTCCCCCTCCCCGCAGCGGGGCAGCCTCCTGCTCCCCCCGGCGGCGAGGCTCGAGGGCCACGCCGCCGAGGTGACGGGCGTGGCCTGGTGCCCGACGGACCTGGGAGAGGTCGCGACCTGCAGCGACGACTGCACCGTCCGAATCTGGAGGCTCGACCGGAGCGGCAGGAGCGGCGGCGGCGGGGGCGGCGGCGGCAGGAGCTCGGGAAGAAACGGCGCTGGGGGATCTGCTGCCGCTTCATCTCCCGTTCGCGGCGCGCTGTTTGGCGGCCTCCTCGGGAGAGGAGGAGCAGCGGGGACGGCAGCGGCTGCTGCTGCTGCTATTGTTACTTCCTCGCCCGACGGGGGCGGCGGCGGCGCCCGCGCTTCTCCTCGCCCCTCGTCGTCGCCGCCCTGGAGGCAGCGCGCCGCGGCCGTCGCCGCCGCGGCGGTGCGGGAGGCCGCCGCGGCCGCCGCTGCCAACGCCGCCGTGGCCGCCACTCCCATATTCAGCAGATATCCGGAGGAGGAGCCCGAAGAGCGACAAGAGCTGCAGCAGCAGCGCGCCGTTCTCTCTCCGACATCGGCGACAGGAGACGCGGCAGCTGCTGCTGGAGCCGGAATGCTGGGCGACGACAACGGTGCCGGCGGCACCGCCAGGCGCAGGCTCCAGCAGCTCTTGCCGCCTCCGCCCCTCTCCGCCGCGAGGCTCGGCGGCAGACTGATCCAGCAGTCGATCCACGAGTACGTGAGCCCGATGGCGCCGCTCGGAGGAGGGGGGGGACGAGGCGGGGGAGCGGGGACAGGGAGGAGGGGGCGGAGCAGGGAGGAGGTGGCGGTCGCGGCGTCGGCGTCGGCGGCAGCGGCGGCGGAAGCCGCTGATGCCGGCAACGACGACGACACAAACCGCGAGAACGCGCCCCCGCCAAGGGTCAAGCTCACGGCTGATGATGACGGCGAAGAAGCGTAGGACGCTCTGCCGAAGTGACTATTCTGTTGTATCTGCTCTTGCTCTCTGCTGTAAAAAAAACATCAACAAACAAAAAAACCGATTCCCCCCCTAAACTGGCTTTTTTCCTCTTTTCCTTTACACCGTATCGCCTTTTCTCTCAGTCCGCACCCCCGCGGGACACGGCGTCGATCAGGGACTGATACCCCGAAGAAGAAGAGGCCGTCGTCGTCGCCGCTGCTGACACTCCTCCGCCTCCGCCTCCCACCTTGCTCTGCCGCTGCGCCTCCGCGGCGCGCTCCGCCGCGGCCTCTTCGGCTCCGGCGGCGGCGTCCCCTCCCGGGGCGGGCAGGCCCAGCAGCTCGAAGAGCCTCGCCCTGGCCGCCCTCGCCGAGGGGGTGGCGGCGTCCCAGGCGGTCTCGGAGAGCAGGTCCGAAGCGGCGGCGGCGTCGGGCCGCCGTGCGAGGGTTTCGACCTCCTCCTGCTCCTCTCCTTTCTCGCCACCTCCCGTGCCGCCGCCGCCGCCGCCACTGCTGCTGCCGCTCTCGCGCCACACTGCCGCCCTCGCCCGCTCGCTCTCTCGGCCGTCCTTCCCCTCCCCCTCTCCGTCGCCGTCGACCACAGGGATGCCCATTAGCAGCCGCAGCGAAAGGTTGTCGGCGGCGGCCCTCCTCACGGTGGGATAGCAGTGGCCCGTGAGCGAGGCGGCCGCCCTGAGAGCCCTCGCCGCCGTCGCCCGCCGCCCGACGACGGCGGCGGCGGCGGCGGCGCGCTCGCCGCCTCCGCTCCCCCTTCCCTCGGCTCCTCCCCCCCTCCCCCTCCCGTCGACGCCCGCGAGGTGGCACAGCAGCGCCGAGGCCGCGCAGAGCCTGGCCGGGTCGCGGCAGCGCCTGCAGGCGGCCAGGGTGAGGTCGAGCATCGCCTGGGCGAGCGAGGGCGAGGAGGCGGGGTCGGACGGGTCGGCGGCGGCGCAGAGCGCCTCGTCCGCGCCTCCCGCTGCCGCTCCCTCTCCCCCGCCTCCCGCTGCCGCTCCCTCCTCTCCGATGCCGCAGAGGAGCGCGTCCGCGGCCTTGAGGAAGGGGGTCGTCAGCCTCGCCTCCTCCCCGAGAGACGAGGCAGAGGCCCAGGCGGCGACGAGCGCGCGGACGACGGCGGCGGAGGCGGAGGAGGAGCCGGGACCGGAATCGGCCGCCGAGGAAGCACAGGTAGCGGCGGAGCAGAGGGCCCGGCCGGCGGCGCGGGCGAGCGGCGCGTCGAGCCCGCCCGCGCAGGCCGCGAGCCCCGCCGCGGCCTCCTGCGCGTAGGAGGGGATCCGCAGGAGGGAGGCGGCCAGCGCCAGGGTCGCGTCGTCGCCTCCTCCGTGGTGGTGGTGGCGGTGGTGGTGGTGGTGAGCATGATGGCGGCTGTGGAGGTGATGAAGACCTCGTCCTTCTCCGTTCCCGCCGTCGCCGTCGTCTCCGCCGCCGTCCTCAAGGGCTGCAGCGACGGCGACGGAGGAAGAGTGTGCCTCGTCCGCGGCTCTCACCGCCTCCGCCAGCAGCCCCGCGTCCGGCAAAAACTCTCCTCCGGCCTTGAGCAGCAGAGACCGCAGGCTGTCCCTGGCCTCCCCTCGGAGCCTGCCGCACCTCTCCGAGGCCTGGCGGGCGAGAGCCCTGGCGACGTGCGGCGCGAGCGCCTTCGCCGCCGCCTCGTGCTCTCCTTCTCCCGCGGCCAGCAGCAGCAGCAGCTCCGTCGCGCCCTTCGACGCGGGACCCCGCACCCAGCTCCCGACGTCGCCCCTCTTGTCCGTGGAGTAGTCCGCGGAGGCGTCGAGGAGGGCCCCGATGGAATCGGGGAGAGAGGAGGAGGATGAAGAAGAAGAAGAAGAAGATTGAGGAGAAGACCGAGAAGCAGCAGCGACGCGAGCGGCGACCAGCGGCAGCGCCCTCGCCGCCGCGGCCCTGGCCTCGGCGTCCCTGTTGGCGGGATCGGGCTCGAGGCGGCAGGCCGCCTGCAGGGCGCGCAGGGCCTCGGGGGCCGCGAGGAGAAGGGACCGGAGCAGCTCGCCCCCGCTCTCGCTCCCTCCGAAGAGCGCGCCGAGCGCCGCGGCCCCTCCGGCACGAGCAGCGCCGTCGCTGCCGCTGCCGCTGCCGCCGCCGCCGCCGCCGCTGCTGCCCGCGCCGTTGACGTTGGAAAGCCAGCGGATCCAACGGGGCAGCGACTCGGAGAGCAGAGAGACGGAGTCGAAAGAAGAAGAAGAAGAAGAAGAGGAAGAAGAAGGAGAAGAAGAAGAGGAGGAAGAGGAAGAAGCTCTGGCGAGGCAAGAAAGGGCCTCCGCGGCAGAGGAGCGCACGGCCTCGGACGGGTGCCTCAGGCACTCGCCGACCGCGGCCAGCGCCGCCGCCGCCGCTTCCGCTCCCGGCTGCTGCTGCTGCTGCCGCGGAAGAGCAGACGGAGGAGCAGGCGAGCGAGAGGAGAGGACGCTGCTCGCTCTCCTGGCCCTCGCCGCCACCAGCCGCATCGCGGCCTCCCGCACCATCTCCCCTCCTCGGCCCTTCACGAGCTTTGAGAAAGAGAGGGGGATCGCGGCCGTCGCCACGAGTGTGGCGTCGTCGAGCGGCAAGAAAGAAATCGAAGAAGAAGATGAACAAGAGGTCGAGGTTCCTTGGCCGTCGTCGTCGTCTTTCTTCTCGGCCTCCTCCTCTTTGAATTCCCCGAGGAGCTCGGCGAGGGCGCAGAGGGCCCCGTGCCTCTTCTCGGGCTCCGAGGAGGAAGGCGAAGAAGAAGAAGCACCAATGCCGCACTCTTCGAGGAGCAGGGCGGCGACGGCAGAGGGACAAGGACAAAGAGGGCTCTTCTTCTTCTGCTTCTTCTTCTTTTCCTCCCTCTCTTCCCCTTCTTCTGCTTTCGCTTTCGCGTCCCCCTCCTCGCACCAGCCAGACTCGACGGCGGACCGGAGAACCTGCGCGAGCGCTCGAGCAGAGAGCTCCCTCGTGGCCCTCTCCCAGTGCCAGAGCTTACCCCTGCAGGTGGAGGCGGAGGCGGCTTTGGCTTTGCCAGCAGCAGCAGCAGCTCCTCCTCTTCCTCCAACTCCCCTCCCGACGAGGGCCTCGACCGCGGCGAGAGCGTAAGAGGCGTCGAGCCTCGCTGCGGCGGGCCCTGCGACCAGGGCCGCCCTGGAGCGGGAACCCAGCGTGAAGAAGTCGGCGGCGCCGACTCGAACGGCGTCGAGGGAGCGAGCGAAGGCGCCTCCGGTTTCGGCTTCGGCTTCGGTTTCGGCTTCGTCGCTCGTCGCTCCAGCTCCTTCTTCCTTCTCCTTCTTCTTCCCTTCCGGAGGGAGCCTCCCGGCCCCCTCCTGGAAGGCCGCTGCGGCCGCGCGCCTGCAGTTGACCTCCCTGTCGAAGCAGCTCACGGAGAGAAGCAGGGGCCCCAGCGGGCGGAGGGCGCGCGCGAGCGAACGCGTGGTGAGAGGGAGGCCGTCGCCGCCGCCGCCGTCGCCGCCGTCGCCGGTCTTGTCTTCGCTTTCGTTTCCTTCTTCCTCCTCTCCTCCCTCGCCCTCGCCCCTGCCGACCACCGCGGCGGCGCACCTCGCCAGGGCCCACGCCACGTAGGCCCCGGCATCCCTGACGTGAGACCCCACCGACCGCTCCCCCCGGCGGACCTCGTACGACAGAGCCGCCGCGGCCCCCGTGGCGACGGCCCTGGCGTCCGCCCTCGTGGAGATCAGAAGAGAAGGGGAGGAGGGAGAGCCCCCGCCGGCAGCACCTGCGCTCGCCGCTGCTGCTCTCGCCAGCGATGCCAGGGCCAGGGCGCTGCCGTGCCACGCCGCGTCGTCCCCGGCGTCGCTCCCGGAGAGCAGGGGGCCCGCGCACCTCCGCAGCAGCGCCGACGCGTCTTCCCTCCGGGGAAGCCTCGCGGCGAGGCGGGAGACCCCCTTGGCGGCCGCCCACCGCACCGCGGTGTCCCTGTCGCGCAGGGCGGCCAGGAGGGCGTTGGCGACGTCCTCGGCGGTGGCCGCTGCGGTAGGGGACAGGGGGGCGGGGAGGCGGAGTTGGCGGTGCTGCTGCTGCTGCTGCTGCGACGATGACGCTTCCGACGACGACGGCGGCGGCGGCAACGAAGACGGCGAAGGCTGCTGCGACATCAGCAGCGGGGGCATCACCGACATCGCTATCCGCGATGCCAGCTTCGCCGCGGCCCTCCTGGCGTGGACTCCGGGGAGCGCGGAGGGAGAGGAGCCGCTGCCGCTGCCGCCCTCCCCCTTCTGCTGCGGCAGCAAGAGCGCAGCCGCCGCCTGCCAGGCCAGAGGCCCGACCTCGGCGAGGGCGCCCCTCTCGGCCCTCGCGAACAGCTGCGCCAGCGCCTCAACGCTGCCCAGGGCAGCCAGGGAAGAGGAGGAGGACGATGGCGAGCGTCGGCGGCCCGAGGCGTTCTCCGTCACTCGGGAGCAAGCCCAGCGCGCAAACGACCTCAGGGGCCTCCCTTTCGCGTCCGGCCTCGACAGCAGCCTCCCCAGGGCGAGCACTGCAGAGTCCCTGTCCGCTCCGGGGGAGGAAAGAGAGGAAACCGCTGCTGCCTGCGCTGCAGCGGCAAGCGGGGGCCAGGAGGAGGAAGAAGTGGCGGCGGTTTCCCCTCCCTCCTCCTCGTCGCTGCCACCGTCGTCGTCGTCGTTTTCGTCGTCGCCTCCCCCTCCCCCTCCTGCTGCTGCTTCGAAGCTCGCGTCGAGCAGCGCCATCGGGAACGGGACCGTCGAGACGTGCGCGAGCCACAGCAGCAGGCAGCAGCGGGCCTGCCAGGCGCCTCTGGAAGAGAGCTCCGCGCCGACGCGCGCGAGCGTCGCCGCTTGCTCGGAAGGAGAAGAAGCCGACGCTTCTCCTCCTTCATCTCCTTCGTCTTGGTCTTCGTCTTCGTCTTCTTCGTCTTCTACAGCAGAAGCCGCAACCGGAGGCGCCTCCAGCCCAGCGGCACCGACAAGAACCCTCACGACGGGCTCAAAGTCCCCGACCTCGGCCGGGAAGAACCGGAGCGCGGCCTTTCTGCCGCGGGCGGAGACTGCCGACCAGAGGAGGCGGGCGAGGGAGGCCGTCAGGGCGGCGTTCCCGGCCCTCGCTGCTCGGGAGAGCGCTGGAGCCAGGGAGGCTCCTATGATCGAGGGCAGGTGCGGGTCGAGGAGGTGCGGGACCTCCTGGAAGCGGTCGGCCTGGAAGGAGTTTTTGTTTTTTCAGAGTTGAAGGGGAGGTTTAGAGGTTGAGAGGTTGAGCGAATCCATCTTGTTTTCAATTTTGCGCCTCTTTCTCTTTCTCTCTCTCTCTCTCTCTCTCTCTCTCTCTCAACTCTTGACTCGGGCGACGCACCAGGCTCGTAAACCTCTCGAGCATGGCATCGACAATCCTCGCGTCGGCAGTGGCAGAAGCAGCAGCAGCAGTAGCAGCAGCAGCGAGAGCTAGAGAGCGGAGCTCGAGCAGGGCGCTGTTTGCTTTCGAGGTCGATGGAGCGGAGGCATCATCGGCGCCGCTGTTGGTCTGCGAACTCGTCGCCGCCTTCAGAGGCGGTGCGTTTATCGTCGTCGTGACCATCGCTGACGCAGAGGGCTCGCTTATCGTCGTCATGAGAGCAAATGCAAGCAGAAAAGAAAGAGAAAGCGCCTTTCTTTTTTATGCGGAAGAGAGAGGCGGCATCGCCGTCAAAGGGGGAACGCGATCGGTCTCTCACTTCGGCAAACCTGAGTTCTGTTTCTTCTTTTGCACGGGTTTTCTCTCTCTTCTCTCCCTTTTTCTCCTCCTCTCTCCTCCTCTACTTGTTCAGCACGCCCGTCGTCTTGAGCGACCCGGAAAGCCCGTCGAGAGCCCTCATGTCCGCCGGGTCGAAGGGAACGGCGCCGCCGCCGACCTTGATCGGAGAGCTCCGGGAGACGACAGAGAGGAGGCCTCCAAACAAAGCGCCGAGGCCGCCGCCGCTGCCATCGCCTTCGGAGCTCCCCTTCCTCCTCCCGGAAGTCGACGCCTCCGCCGCCGCTGCTCTGCCCCCCTCCCCCCCTCCCTCCTCTTCCTCCAGAAAAGAAAACGCGGCCCTCAGCTCCCTGGGACCCGCCTTGATGGGAGCCTCGAAGTGGCAGGGCACGATCCGGCCGAACCTCGGCCAGTCGCGGCAGATCTCGTCGACCCAGCCGAGCGCCTCGCTTCGCGCGTTGCCAAACACGAGCTTGCGGAGCACGGGGGACACGATCATCCTGCCGGCGAGCGCGTTGAAGGACCGCTCGGGCCTGCCCAGGTCCCCCGGGACGAAGAAGAGGATCTGAAGCGCCATGCGCTTCCAGCCGAGGGCGGCCCTCTGCGCGGCGGCTGCGGGCGGCGGCGGCGGCGGCGGGGAGCCGGGCGGGCCCGCGGAGAAGGCGGCGACGGCAGCCGGCAGGGGGCCCCCCGCCTCGAGGAGCGCCTCCTCCTCGACGACGAGGGGGGCGTTCCTGGGAACCTGCACCACGGCGTCGGTCACCAGCAGCGTCCTGGACTTTTTGTGGTAAAAGGCCACCTCGGAGTAGGGCCCGATCCCCACGCTCGACGCGAACGGCTTGTGGTCGATCTCGCGCAGCCAGGGCACGGCCGCCTCGCTCGAAGGGTCCGCGGCCTCCTCCGTGAGCCTGCCCTCGGGGAAGATCCCGAAGAACTGGACGGGGAGGTTGATCGGCCAGGACCACTGCTGGGGTGCGACCCAGGCCCTAGCCTCCGGGAAGGCGCGGCAAAAGGGACCTTGGGAGTTTTTTTCCGGTTTTGGAAAAGAGGAAACGGGGGAAAAAGTGAGTTTTTTCCCCCCTCTTCCGAGCTTTTTCTTTCTCGTCGCACGCCTCACTCGAGAAAACCCGAAGAAGGAAAAAACTTCGAGAAACCCCCTGCTCACCCATGAAGCACTTGTGCTCGTAGGCGAAAGTAGGCAGCACGATGTGCTCCACGGGCGCCCCGATCTCTTTCAGGAGCTGCACGCACTCGGCCGTCGGGGCCACGGGCGCGTGCACCCAGAGCCCCCCGGTCTCTTCGAGTCTGATCACCGTCATGCGCACGTTGGCCGTCACGTTGCTGAGTCCCAGGCCCTGCGGCTGCTCGAAGAGCCAGATGGAGTTTTTCTCGAGCTCCGTGCGGATGGTCTTGCGGTTGAAGAAGGGCCCCAGGGGGAAGGGGAAGCCCGTGACATTGAGGTAGAAGCGGGAGGGCGATTTGGATGTGGGTTTGGATTTGGAGGCAGGAGAGGGTTTGGTCGGGGTCGAGAGTCTCTTGTTCCTCGGCATTGCCGTTGTCTGTCGAGGAGCGGCGGAAGCGGCGACGATCGACGACGACGGTCGAGGAGCAGCAGCAGCAGCAGCAGCAGCAGAATTGCTCCTGCTGCTGCCTGCCAGCCGCCGCTGCGACGACGACTTCGACTTCGACGCGAGCGTCTGCCTCATCGCGAAAGGGGGAAAGAGAGCAGACTGCCGCGCGCGCGCGCGCGAGAGAGAGAGAGAGAGCGAAACCTCTACCGAAATCGGCGGAGAGTGTGGCGCTGCTTCTTGGTTGCCCTTTCACTTTTCTCGCTTCCGACGCCAAAGCCGATTGTCGATTGATTTCAACGTCCAACCAAACATGAGCCTCTCCCTCGTCGCCGCTCCTCCTCAGCACATGGCGGAATCCGGGGGCTCGTCGACGCCCGTGCCTTTGCTCGCGACCGTGCCGGCTCCCCCGGGCACGAAGAGGCTCCATTTTTGTTGGGGTCTTGGCAACAGGATTTCTCTCTGCCCGCTCGTGGAGAGTCCGTCGGCGGCGGCGGGAGTCGATGCCGACGACTTTGACGCAGAGCCTGGGCAGCATTATAGCCGACCTGCTGCTGCTGCTGCTCAGGCTGCAAACGCCGAGCCTCCTTCGGCGAGTGTCGTTCAGTGGTGCGTTTGAATGAGAAGAGAGAGAGAGAGAATCGCAGGGGGGAGAGAGAGAGAAAGAGACGGAGGAAGAAGAGAGAAGAGGCGACTGATAGCATCGGATTTCCCTCTCCCCCTTCTCGACCTCAACAACTCCAACCAACTCCTCTCAGGGGCTCGTTCTCCGCGTCGGAGCGCGCCCTCGCCTTCAACTCCCTGCCGCTCTTCGAGGCCCTACAGGGAGAACTCTTACGCTCGGGGACCCGCTCCCCGACCTGGGGCAAAGCCGTCCGGAGCTACGCCAGCGACATCTCGGCGCTGATGCTGATGAAAGGGATGAGCGAGACCGAAAACGCCGACGGAGACGACAGCAGCGACGACGCTGCCGCCGCCGCCGCGGCCTCTGCCGTCGCTCTCGCCGTTGAACGCTGCGCCTGGGACTGGACCGCGCTGCTGTTTCTGCCGGCGGGCAGGGAGGACGGCTGCCTCGGCCCGGCGCTGCGGCGGTGGGCGAGCCTGCACGCGGCGGCGCTGCTGCCGCCCTCTCCGACGCCGACTCTGGGGCCGGCGGCGAAACCCGCTGCTGCTGCTGCTGGAGAGACCTTGCCCTCGGCCGTCGCCCGCCTGCTCTCTTCGCCCGCGCCCGAGCGCGAACCAGGGTTCTGGCAGACTGCGGCCAGGGCGGCTGCTCTGGGATCGTACGGCGCCGCCGTGTCGCTGCTGGGGGCTCACTCTGCGTGGAACGAGGCTCTGGCTCCTTTGTCCGGAGGAGGAGGAGCGGGAGGCGAGGAGGCCGCTTTCGGCGGCGGCGGCGACGACGGCCAGCAGCAGCAGCAGCTCGACCCCGACAGGCGCCGAGCCGTCGCTTCTCTCGCTGCCCTCGAGCCCGTGGGCCTACTGCTGCGCAGGGCCCCTAGGCTCGCGCTGGGCGAGGGCGAGGGAGGGGCCCGAGTTTTCGGCGCCGGCGACGACGACAACGACGACTTTGGCGAGCAGTCAGCAAACGGGGCTGCAGAAGCCACGGCTTTCGCCTCGCTGCCGACCTTCCTGGAGGCGCGCAGGAGCTGGCTTGCGACGGTGCGCGCCGTGGCGCACGACGACGGGCTTTGGAGCAGGGCGGCGGGAGGCGTAGGAGAAGGCGACGCCTCTTCCTCTTCTTCCTCGGCGGCGACGGCGGCCGGCGCTCGGAGGCTGCTGGCCGTCGTCGCCGGGGACCGAACGGCCCTCGACGAGGCAGTCGCCATCGCGCCTGCTTTTCCTTCTGCTTCCCCTTCCTGCTCCTGGGCAGAGCTGCTGGTGGCCCGGGCCCTGCACGCAGGGAGCGGGGCCGGGCCCCGCGGCGCCGCGGAGCTCGCCCATGCGGCGCAGCGCGCCTTTGAGGACTCCGAGAAGATGACGACGACGACGACGGCCCCCTCTCCTCCGGTCTCCAGCTCCGCCGAGATAATGACGACCCGGGACGCTCTCCTGCTCTCCTTGGCCGACGCCGCCGCGAGGGGCGAGCCGGAATCTGCCGCCGCGGTGCTCTCCTCGGCGTGCGGCAGCTGGCTGCTCGCCCACGTCGCGCCGCTGCTGGCGAGCGGCTCCTCCTCGGGCCCCTCTTCCTCTTCCTCTTCGATGGGGGACGAAGGCGACGTCTCCTCCAACACCACCAGGGGAACCTTCCTGCCGCACGCGGGCCTGGGATCCGTCGAGTGGGCCGCGGGGGACTACGCCGCGGCGCTCGCCGGCGGCGGCGGCGGCGAGACCGCCTCCTCCGCTGCGGCCGTGGCGACGAGGGCGGCAGCAGCCCGCGTCTTTGCGCTGTGCCCTTCCTCCGGTCGGAGCTCCTGCGCCGCGCTCTTTCACCACTCTGCCGCCGGCGTCGTCTCGAGCTCGTCTGCCGCCGGCGACGACGCGCCAGCGGAGAGGGCCGCGGCGGAGGCCGAGAGGCTCGGCATCCGCGGCGCGGGCCTTGGCGTCGCCCGCGCGGCCGGGACCGCGGCGGCGGCGTCGGGGCGGGTCGGGGCCGCGCTGCGCTGGTTTGCTCGCGCCGGGGACGGGGACAGGGCCCGGGCCGCTGCCGGGCCGATCGCGGAGGCGTGCGCCGAGGCGCTACTGCTGGCGGGAGGTGGAGGAGGAGGGGGCGCAGGAGGAGGAATGGACGTCGATTCCTCGACTCGTTCGTCGTCTCTTTTCGCTTCCCCCGCTGCCGCGGCAGCCGCGCTCGAAGACCTCGCGGCGCCCCTCTCAGTGGCGCTTTCCGCTCCTACGCGCGCGCCGGTCCCTCGCCGCGGCGGGCTCAGGGCGCTCAGGGCACTTTTGGAGCTCGAGAGGGCCGAGGCGGCGCTGCTGGTTGCTTCTCCTTCTTCCTCTCCTTCTGCAGCGAAGGCGGCTGCCGCCGTCGTCTCTGCGGCCGCGGCGGTGGCGAGGGCCGCGCCGAGCGCTCTCTTTGCCGCCGGCGCTCTCTTGCGAGCCGTTCCCGCTCTGGAATCCGGCTCTGCCGTCGGGATCCCCGCGTCGACGATCGACGACGCCCTCGCGGCGATGGCCGAGGCCGAAGCGGAGGCGAGGAGGAGCGAGCGAGTGGCGACGAGCGCTGCAACCAAGCGAATAATGATTCCGACCTCGGCTCTCGCCGCCGACGCCGTGAGGCTCGCGCTGGCCCGCGCCCTCGCCCGCTCGTACCTGACGACGGACAGCGCGTCTGTTAGCTAGATAACGAAGCAGAGAGATACAAAGGAAAGCGAGAGAGGCGGGCCCACTGTAAGGAAAGAACCTGGGAAAAACAAAAAGAGGTTGCAAAAAATCAAACGTTTCCGTTTTCTCCTACATCGACCCGCCAGCGACGTCGGTCCTCACCGCCGTCCTCGCCCTGACCTCGACCAGGTCCCCGCCAGCGTCGTACTCGCGCTGCAAGCCCACCACCGTGCCGTCGCGAGGGGACCAGAGCGCCGTGACGAGCAGGGCCCGGCGGAGCAGGGGAGCGTCGGAGTCGGAGTCTCTCTCGCCTCCTTCCCCTTCCCCTTCCCCTCTCCCTCTGCCCCACCTGCCCATGCCCTCGATCGCGTCCGCGTCGGCGCCTCTCGAGACGGGGTCGAGCATCACCAGCTCGAGCAGCGCGGCCCCCGGCGCCGGGCCGCTCGAGGGAGGCGGAGGGCGCGGGCCGACGCTCCCGCTCCCTCCGGAGGCGCCGCTCACTTCGGCCGCCGCCGCCCTCGCGTCGGGCAGCGCGTAGGCCCCGCCGCCGTCCCCCGGGAGCTCGGCCGGGTCGAGGGTCCACCGCTGGACCGTGCGCGAGGTCGAGTAGATCGCCGTGACCTGCTCGTCGGGGTCGTCGAGGTCGAACGACGCGGGCTCTTCGCTGGTGCCGTTTCCTTTGCCGCCGCCGCCTCCTCCGCCTCCGCCTCCTCCTCCTCCTCCTCCGTTTGAGCTCGGAGGGATCGCGTGCGCGCAGACGTCGAAGACCTTCCACGTGCCCTCGAACGCCGCCGCGGTCGAGAGCGCCGTGGAGCGGCTCGTGACGGAGGGAGCGGAGGAAGAAGAAGAAGAGGAAGCTCTCTCATTCGGCCTTCCGTCGGCCTCCGGGGAATCGACGGCGCAGGCGGCCACGTCACCGTCGGGGAGGCACTGCCAGGCCTCCCTGGTGACGAGGATGCGCAGCGGGGTGATGTCGAGCTCGTCGCCGTCTGTTTTGTTTCGGTAAGAGAGAGTTGGTCGAGAGAGATGAAGAAACGAAAATGAGCAGAACAAAATCCCTCCCCTTCTTCTTCTTCTTCAGCCAAAACCAGAACCAAAAAACCCAAAACAGACTCTCTCTCACCATCCGAGACAGACAGCGTCAGCTGCACGCGCAGCCTCTGCTCCCCTCCCCAGGCGAGGCAGCTCTCGATCACCGAGACTGTGGCCTCGGGGTCCTCGCCTGAGTCGGGGGACGCGGCGATGTCGATGATCTCGATTTCGCCGTCGGTGTCGTCAGAGTTTCCGTCGCCTTCGTTTCTGCCGAGTCTTCCCCCGTCGAGAGAAGACCAGTCTTCTTCGGGGGGGCTTCTTTCCCCCGCCGTCCTCCTCTTCCCCCTCCCCTCCGAGCCGAGGCCGAGCGCAGAAGTGGAGGGCGAGAGAGCGACCAGGCGCTCCAGGGCCTCCCTCTCCGCGTCGACGTCGATACCTTCGACGTTCCCTCCTCCTCCTGCTCCTCCTCCTCCTCTGCTGCTGCTGCTGCTCCTGCCCGCTGTCGTCAGCGGGGGGAGCCCCAGCAGATTCAGGGGCCCGCGGGAACAGGTCCCCCCGTCGAAGACGACGAGCCCGGGCTCCTTGGAGCGGAGGGCGTCGTTGACTCCGTCGAACGAGGGGGAAGAAGGGGACGTGATCGGAACGATGGCTTCGGTGGTGTCGTCCTCCTTTCCTCCCCCTCCCTCTGCCTCTGCTTGCTCCTCCGCCTCGGCGGCGGCGACGGCAGCGAGCCCGGCCGTCGTCGGCGAGCGCACCGTCCTCCTCGTCAGCCTGTCCGTTCCCTTGCCGCCGGCCCTGCCTCCAGTCCTGCGCTCCACCGTGTACGTCGCGAGCGCCAATATGTCCCTCTTGACAATCTTCGTCTTCGTCCTCACGACGCTGCGGACGACGCTCGGGTCGTCGGGGTCGGCGATTTCGTCGCGGGACTCGACGACGACGCGGGCGTCGACGAGGCCCACGGCCTCCCTCTCCCCCGTGACGGGCGAGACGGCGGTCGCGATGCCCTGCCACCCTCCCGCGGAGGTCCCGCAAAAAGAGTCCCAGAGAGGGGAAACGGCCGCCTCGGGGGCCTCGTCGCGTTCGAGGACGACGACCTGTTGGAAGGAGAGAGAGAGAGTTTTTTTTTTTTTGAGGAGGTTGAGGTCGTCGGGCGAGAAAGTTGAGTTTGCGTGCTCTCTCTCTCTCCCTCGATCTCTCGCTCCCAAAACTCCTCTTTTTCTCCATGTAAGCTCACCTCCATCGGAGCACACAGCAGAAAGGGCTCGTTCGACACCTCTGGTGGGTCGCCAGCGTCGGTGACTACTTTCTTCGGGGCGGCAGTGTTCGTTCCGATGTTGCCATTTCGGCCGCCGCCGCCTCGACCGCCGCCGCGGCTGTTCTTGCTTCCTCCTCCTCCTCCTCTGCCGCCTCCTCTCTTGGAGGAGCTTCCCGATCGTCCACTGAAGCCAGAGCGACCGCCACCGCGCTCGGCCGCGGCCGTGACTGCGCGCGGGCGGGGCAGGAGGCGGCCGGAGAGGAGGGAAATCATTTGAATTGGTTAGAGGGACTGGAGCTCTAGTAAAATATTTTGTAAAAAAAGCTCGTCGGAAGTGAGAGCCGAAACTATTCCTCGAAGAAGAAGAAGAAAAGTCGCGGCGCGTTTCAATTTCGACGCGCGTTTCGAATGGCGCCTCGCTGGTCGCTTCTGCCCGCCAAGAAAGGGAGCTTTTCTAAGGAAACGAGCGCAGTCAGCGTCCACGCGTTCTCAGCTGCTGCAAGGAGGAAAAGCGAGGAAATAAAGGGCGAAGGGAGGGAGAAACCTCGAGGAGGGAAAGGATGGTGGGTATGGCGGCGGCGGCGCCGACCTCCCCTGCCTCTGCCTCCTCGTCACCTCCACAACAACCAGAACAGCAGCGCCTTGTTTGCCCTCGCGCTCGTCTTCTTCTCGCTGGGGGCCCTGCTCGTCGCGGGACTCGCTTCGAAGAGCAAGGCAGCGGCGTCGGCCGAAATCGCCTCGTACGCCCCTCCCAGGAACTGGACCTCCCCGCCGGCTGCCGTCAGGGTCGTCGATGGCGACACGGTAGTCGCCTCCGGGATCGTCGTGCGGCTGCTGGGGATGGACGCCCCCGAAGACGGACAGCTCTGCGGTCGAAAGAGGAGGGGAAGGGTTCTCCCTCTCTGGGGGGAAAAGGACAAGAAGAACAATTTCTTCTTCTCCTCGAGGGCACGAGGGAGGAGAGGAGCGCCAGAGGAGGCATCTTCGCCGTCGTCGCCGTCGTCCTTTTTCTCCCGGTGGCTGCTGCTGCTTACCCTGCCTTCGAAGCCTCGTCAAGCTCCCCCGCAACAGGCAAACAGTTACGACTGCGGCACAGAGGCAACGAGAGCCCTCCGGTGCCTCGTCGCAGGAAAGAACCTCCGGTGCGAGCGCAAGGGCACGGACCGATTCGGCCGAGCGCTGGCGAGGTGCTTTGTCGATGAGACGCAGAGCCTCTTCTCCGTTATTCCTTTCCTCCGAGATAGCGGCAGCGCGAGCGGCGGTCCGATCGATGTCGGCGAGTGGATGCTCAGACGTGGGCACGCGGTCTCTTACCTCGGCTTCACGACGAAATACCTCGAGGCCGAGAGCGCGGCGAAGAGAGAGCAGAGGGGGATCTGGGGTGGAGAGTTTGAGTTGCCCGAGATGTGGAGGAGCAAGAGGAGGAAGGAGAGGGAAGCCAGGGCGAAGGAAAAGAAGAGGAAGAAGGAGCGGACCGATGTTTCCGCGAAGAAGCACGAGAAGGCGAAGGCGAAGGGGTCGTCGAACTCGGGGCGGAACAAGAAGAAGAAGAGGTCGAAGTAAAAGAAGACGAGGGCGAGCGATGAGAGTGGAACCAAAAACATTTCATTTTTTCGGTATACGTTTCCTCTTTTGGCTTCTCCTCTACTCTCTCTCTCTCTCGCGCGCGCGCGCTTTTCGATTAAGGCCACACGGGCTCATGCATGCTCTCTCTCGGCGCTTGCCAGCTGCGAATAGAGAATAGTACAAAGAGTCGAAGGTCTCCTAGCCGCAAATCAAACAACATCAAATTCGATGGGCGGCATCCGAAACCGAGAGGAGAAGAAAAAGGCCGCCAAAGTCTTCTCTTCTGGCGGCGGTGGCGGCGGCACGAAAGGTCCGAGTATCATAGACAAGAGGAACCAGGAACAAAAGTGCCCCTTCTGCGAACGGGTGTTCAAACAAGTAAGAGAGGCGGGAATGTGTCTGGTTTGTCGATGGGTAGATTGAGAAGACGGCTCGAAAGAAAACGACGCTCGACTCCCTCTCAACCTCTTCTCTTTATTTCACAGAGCGTTCCGGGAGTGTTTCTTACTTCCGTTTCAATTTGAATCGTTGGATAGAGTTCATCGAGTACTAAACACTCACCGATAACAACCGCATCTTTTTCTCACGTAACGCGCACGCTCCAAACGTCCGAAACTCCGCAAAACATAGATAAACCGGTACCGCGAGCACATCGCGACCAAGCATGCGGATGAAGTCGGGGAAGGAGGAGACGGAGCCGCCGGCGGCGCTGGCGGCATTGCCCCCTCCGTCGCAGCCTCGGCTTGTTCGGCAGCGCCGCCGCCGCCGTCGTCGTCCGCTGCGACAGCCTCCGGAGGAGGAGGAGCAGCAGCAGCAACTGGGAGCAAGATGATGGACGTGGGCTCCCGGGGCGGCTACTTCACCGAGAAATCCCCGAAGATGCTCCTGCTGGAGTGGTGCCAGTCGAACAGCAGGGGAAAGCCTCGGTACAGGGCGAAAGCGGTCGGGGGAGGGGGAGGAGAAGAAGGAGGGGGCAGAGAAACGCCGTCCGAGGCCGTCGGAGACGACGCCTCAGACTCTTCCGCCTTCACCGCCAAAGTCGTCATCCCGGCCCCGGCCTCCTCCTCCAGGTCGCAAGCGAAGAGGGACGCCGACACCGTCGTAGCGTTCACCCCTCGCGGGAGGAGCTACGCCTCTGCCGCCGACGCCGAGCAGGCCGCCGCCGTCTCCGGGCTGCACGCCGTCGCCGGCGACAGGGCGCTGCACCGGGTTCTGCCCCGGCAGTTCCGCGAGCAGTGGGACTCGCTGGGCGAGCTCGCCGAGCAGAGGAAGGAGCGCGAGGCGAGGAGCAGAGTGGCGGCCGAGAAGCGTGCCTCGAGGGAGAGGCTGTCGCGGGAGGCCGCGGCGAGGAGGGCGCCGACCGCGCTGGTGATGACCGACGGGCAGCGCGGCGCCGTCGCCGAGGCGCTTGCCGCGGTGCGCAGCATGGGCAGTGGCTCCTCGGGGAAGGCCCTGAGGAGAAGGAGCGCCGTCGACGACGACGAAAGCGACGACGAAGATGCCGCGTCGTCGTCTGCCGTGTCCCTTCTGGCCTCGAGGCTGCGCTCGATGGGATTCGCAGAGAGGGACGCGACGCAGGCCGCAGCCGCGACGCTCGCCGCCGGGAAGGACGACGACGGCGGCGAGGACGGCGACGCCGACGACGCCGACGACTATGACAGCGACGACAGCGACTGCGACGAGTCCTCCTCCTCCCTCGCCGCGGCCTCCTCCGCCAAAGCTCTGGAGGCTGCCCTGGACTGGGCCTGCCTGCACGTCCCCGAAGCAGAACTCCCGAGGGCCTTCGCTCCGGGAGCGGCGGGAAGGCCCGTGACGGTGCTGAGGAACGAGTTAGGCGGCGGCGTCGACGTCGTCTCCGCCACCGCTGCAAGGGACTTTGCCTCTGCGGCCAGTGCCGCCGCCGCTGCTGCTGCTTCCGCTGCTGCTGCTGCTGCTGTCAAGGAGGCCAGAGGAACTGGAAACGGCCGAGCCGAAGCCGCTTCTGACGACGACGAAGAGGGTTCCGTCCCCCCTGACGTCGCCCCCCTGCTCCGGTACGGCTTCGAGAGGGCGCAGGCAGAGAGCGCCCTCGCCGCCTCGGCGGGCAGCGTCGACGCCGCGCACCAGGCCCTCTTCGACGAGCTGCTTTCTTCTTCTTCGTCGTCGTCGGCGGCCTCTGCACCTCCTTTTCCTCCTCCTCCTCCTCCTGCTGCCGCGGCTGATGCCGATGGCACGATGGCCTCCGCCGCCGACGACGACGCCGACGACGAGGCCGCCGCCTTGCTCGCTATCTACGGGGAGGAGATCGCGAGCGTGGAGGATAGGAACCCGACGCCTTCTTCGCCCTCTGCCTGCCGCAGGGTCATCACGCTGAGGCTCGGCGAAGGAAGCGGGGGAGGGGACGGCAACGACGAGACCCACTCCGTCACGCTCCAGGCCTGGCTCCCGGCCTCCTACCCGCTGCTCTCGGCGCCCTCGAGGCTCGCCGTCTCGCGCCCGAGAGCGAGAAAGACCCCCAGGGGGGTCCTGCGCGCCCTGACGCGCGTCCTGGCCGAGGAGGCGCGCGGGCTCCTGGGCGTGCCCTGCCTCCACGACCTCGCGACGACGGCGCTGGAGCGCTGCGAGGCGATCGACGAGGGGAGGTTCGACGGGCTGCTGCCGGGAGCAGAAGAAGGCGCGGAGGGGGAGGAGAAGGAGAAGGAGAAGAAGAGGAAGAAGGCTGCTGCGCCGAAAGCGGCGTTGTCAGCCGAGGCCTTGCTGCACCAAAAGGCTTCTTCTTCTTCTCGACAGCAGCAGCAGCAACAGCAGCTACATCAGCAACGTCGAAAGCCGCAGCATGCGTACCGGGGGCCCTCCCCCGCGGCGATCGCTGCAGAGTCCGCCAGGCTCTCCGCCGAGGCCGCGGCGTTTGCTTCCGCGGCCGCCGGCGGCGGCGGAGGCCCCATGCCGTCCCCTCTCCTGGCCAAGGCCAGGGCGATGGCCCGGACCCGCGCCTCCCTGCCCGTCGCCTCCTTCCGCGCCTCGATCCTCGACGCGGTGTCCAGGCACCGCGTCGTCATGGTCGCCGGGGAGACCGGGTGCGGCAAGTCGACGCAGGTCCCCCAGTTCCTGCTCGAGGAGGCCGTGCGGTCAGGGAGGGGCGGCGGCGTCAACGTGCTGGTCGCGCAGCCCCGGCGGGTCGCGGCGCTGGGGCTGGCTTCGCGCGTCGCCGCGGAGCGCTGCGAGGCCGTGGGCGAGGTGGTGGGCTACAGCGTGAGGCTCGACAGCAAGGTTAGCGCCGCAAGGACGAGGCTGACCTTTTGCACGACGGGCGTGCTGCTGCGGAAGCTGCTCGGCGGCGGTCGCGGGGAGAGCAGGAGCGGAGGAGGGGGCGGGAGGAGAGGACGCCAAGGAGGGGCAGAAGAGGACGAGGTCGACCCCGAGCTCGACTTCTCGTCGCTGGCGCACGTCACGCACGTCGTCATCGACGAGGTCCACGAGCGGTCCCTGGACTCGGACCTAGCCCTGCTGCTGCTGCGGAGGTGGCTGGCAGCGACGGCGGCGACGGGCCCGAAAGCGGGGGCGGCGGGAGCGGGGCCGAAGGTGGTGCTGATGTCGGCGACGGCCGACGCGCAGCTCTTCTGCCGCTACTTTGACCGGGTCTGCTCCGTTGCCGCGTCGCCCTCGTCGCCCTCGTCGTCCTCGTCTCCTTCCCTTTCCCCGGGCGTCGCGGTCCTGAAGGTGCCCGGGTTCACGCACCCCGTCAGGGACCTCTACCTCGAGGACGCGCTCGCCGCGACGGGGACCACGATCGCCCGCGGGTCCAAGTATTCCTCGAAGAAGAAGGAGGCGAAAGTCGCGAAAGTCGCGGCCGACAGGGAGAGGGACGCCATCGCGGCAAGGGCCAAGGGCGGGAGGGCCGGTGCTGGCGCCGGTGCTGGCGTCAGTGCTTCTTCTGCCCCGCCGCCTGAGGAGTGGGACGATGACGACGCCGGAGAAGAAGAAGAGGAAGATGGGTACGAGGACGAGGGCGAGGGCGAGGGCGAGGGCGGAGGAGGAGGAGGAGGGGCGTTTGAAAGCCCTCCTCAGCCTCGACCCTCTCAACCTTCTCCTCGGCCTCCTTCGTACCCCGACCACGTCCTCAAGTCGCTGGCTATCGCCGACGAGGCGGTCATCAACTACGACCTCATCGAGTCCTTGGTGGCCCACGTCATCGAGGAAGAGGCCAGGCGCGGACCGATGGCGCTGCTGTCGGACTGGACCCCCCCCGGGAACGACTCGGCGTCGCCGTTGCTGGGCGCCAGAAACCCGGCGGTCGACGCGACGACAACGGGGGCGATCCTAATCTTCATGCCCGGCGCCCCGGAGATCGGGAAGTGCGTCCGCCAGCTCGAGGCTTCTCAGCGCGTGCGCCAGTCCATGACCGCCGCAGCCGCGGGCAAGGGGGTCGGGCAGCTGCTCGTCTTGCCTCTCCACGGCGGCCTCTCCCCCGAGGCGCAGTCTCGCGCGTTTGCTCGCCCGCCCCCCGGAGGCCGCAAAGTCGTCGTCTCCACAAACGTCGCGGAGACTTCGGTGACGATCGACGACGTCACCGTCGTCATAGACACGGGACGCGTCAAGGAGATGGCGCACGACCCGGAGAACGGCGTCTCCCGCCTGCAAGAGACCTGGGCGTCGAGGGCGGCGGCGAAGCAGCGCCGCGGGCGCGCGGGGCGGGTGCGCCCCGGTGTCTGCTTCAAGCTCTTTTCTCGCAAAGGCGAGTCTTCAACCTTGCCCGCGGAAACGCCGCCGGAGGCCCTGCGTTCTCCCCTCGAGGGGCTCTGCCTTTCCCTCAAGTTGGCTCTGGGAGAGAGGCTGAGCGTGGCCGACGCCTCGGCCGAGCTCGTCACGCCGCCGCCGAGGGCCTCGGTCGCCGCGACGGTCGGCGGGCTCGTGCGCCTCGGCGCCCTCGCGCCGACGCACGCTCGCCTCGGCGCCTCTCCTTCCTCCGGCCCTTCCCCCTCCGGCCTCTCTTCCTCCTGCTCCTCCTCCGTATCGGAGCGCCTCACCCCTCTGGGGCGCATGCTCGCCGCCCTGCCGATGGACGTCAGGCTCGCCAAGGCGCTCGTGTACGCGTGCCTGCTCCAGTGCGTCGGGCCCGTGCTGACCGCCGCGGCCGCGCTGGGCACCGGCCGCCAGCTGTTCGCCAGCCTCCCGCCGGGGGACCTGAGGGCCGAGGCCGACCGCATGAAGAAGAAGATCGCCAGGTCTGCGGTTTCCTCCCGCTCGGATCACCTGGCGCTGGTCGAGGCGTTCAACGCCTGGGACGGGGCCTGCGGCGACGGCGGCCGGCGCGCCGGCAGGGACTTTTCGGGGGGCGCCTTCCTCTCCGAGGGCGCGCTCGAGGCGACGCGCTCCGCCCGGGCCGACCTGGCCCGGACGCTCTCAGAGCTGGGCCTCCTCGACCGGAGGTACGCCGACGACGCGAGGAGGCCGGGGACGGCCGCGGCGACGGTCAGGGCGGCGCTGGAGAGAGGAGGCGGAGGCGGAGGAGGAGGAGGCGGAGGGAACGAAAGCGGCCGTGCGGCGTCGGCGCTTTCGAGCTCGAGCCCGGACCTCTTCTCCCACTCCGCCCGCGTCGTGAAAGCGGCGCTCTGCGCCGGCTTCTCCCCGATGGGCCTGCTGCGGGTCGAGCACCCGGCGGACAAGTTCGCCAAGACGCTCTCCGGGTCGGTGCCCGTCGACGCCGACCCCAAGGCGCTCCGCTTCCGCGGAGAGAGGGGCGAGCGCGTGTTTTTGTCCCCCGGAAGCGTGTGCTTCGACTGCGGCAAGTTCGAGAGCGGGTGGCTGGTCGCGAGCGGGGTCGTTGCGATCGGGGGAGGGAGTGGCGGCGGGGGCGGGGGCGGGGGCGAAGCGGGAGGAGGAGGGGGGAGGGGCGGCGCGGTAGGGCGCGGAGGCGGGAGGGGAAGAGGTCGAGGCGACCGCGACCGCGGCGGCGGCGGCGGCGGTCGAGGCGGCAAAAACAGGCAGCGCGGCAGGAACAGCCCAGCTCCTGCTCCCTTCGCCCCCCCGGATCCGAAGCCTGCTGCAGCTGCAGCTGCTGCAGCCGCCACTGCCGCCGCTGCTTCGACCGGAGGAGGAGGACCCTCCCCCTTCTCCAAAAACGCCCCCAAGCCGACCGCGCGCCTCGTCTCCATGGTCCCGGCCTACGCGGTGCTCCTCTTCTCCGGCGGCAGGCTCGACGTCAGGCACGAGGCCGGCGAGGTCGTCGTCGACGGCTTCGCGCGGTTCGCCGCCCCGGCCCGGATCGGCGTCCTGATCCGGGAGCTGAGGTCCGCGGCGGACGGCTTGCTCGAGTCGAAGCTGGCGGATCCCGGGCTCGACCTGGCCGGGAGCCCCGCGACGGCGGCGATGCACGGGCTGCTGGAGACGGACGGGTTTGATTGAGAGAGGGGGAAGAAGGGAGGGTTTTTTTTCTTCTTCTTCTTCTTCTTCGAAAAGGTCGAGGCCAGACGAAACAAAGACTTTTTTTGTTTCGTTTGACGGCAACTGAAAGCGGAGCGTTTCTTTCCCCTTTTTCCTTTCTGGTGTTTTTTTTTCTTTTTTGCGCGCAGTGCGTCGAGAGAGAGAACGCAGGCAGCGGTCGAGAGAGAGAACGCAGGGAGCGAGGGAGTGTTCTATTCTTTGTGCCTTTGGCGTGGAGAAGAGGAAAAGAGGGGGAAAAACTTGCAAACGAACAAAAACACATGTTTTTTCTTCAGGGAAAGAAGGCGGTTTCTCTTCACCCCCCCCCTCCTTGTCGTTTTCCGACTACAAAAAAGGGGAAGAAAAAATCGGCCTTCCCTCCTTTTGTGAATGAGCAGTACCTTTGTTGTTGGTGGTGGTGTTGTTTCGTCGATTGTGAGTTGATCGTTGAAGTTTTTTCGGTTGAAAAAGTGAATTTAAAAAAATATGATTTTCATTTCATGTCTGTTGTCCCCCCCCCACGCTCTCCCCCAAAAGATTTTCATGCATTGCTTTTTGAGACGATAGCGAGGGTCAAATTCTGGAGAACAAGAAACAGGAGTAGGAATTAGGCAGGTGGGGAAGGGGGAGGGAGCTAAAGCAGGAGGGTTGGGGGTGGTGGTGGCGACGGAGAGAAAGAAAGAAACAGGAGGAAGGAGTTTTTCCCCCTTCCCTCCCTCCTCCACGCTCCTTGACGCTCTCCGATTTATTGGCCATCCGTCTCGTCTACTGCTTCCCCTCCTCGGGGACGTAGTAAAAGTCGTCGGCGGCGGCCTCCTCGGCGGCGTCGGAGGATTCGTCGGCAGAGGCGAGCCTCTCGCTCATCTCCCTGCCCGTCTCTTCCCTCGCCGCGTCGACCTCGGCCGCGATCTCGTCCTCGGCCTCGACCACCGCCGCCCTCTCCGACGCGGACGCCGCAGAGTCGACCCACCGCGCGGGCACCTCCTGGGTCGCCCAGTCGCCCCCGGCACCGCCGGAAGCAGCAGCAGCAGCAGCAGCAGCGGAAGACTCCAGGACGTCGACGAGCCCCCGCGGAGGGGAGGCCACGGAGTAGCGCCTGGCCGGGGGCAGGCTCGCCGCGGAGAGCGCCAGCGTCTTGTTGTAAAACTGCGACGGCGACCAGTTGTCGACCGAGGGCACCGCGTACTGCGTGGGGTTCTCCGTGCCCTTCAGGGGCAGGATCGGGAGCCAGACGTAGGTCGCGTTGGCCACGGACCCCGGGAGCGGACCCTCGTAGTTCCACCTGTCCGCCAGGTAGACCCAGAGCGGGGGGGACCCGCTGCCCTTGGGGTCGGCCAGCGGGAAGATGTACGTGACCTGCGAGTCGTATGAGATGTCCTCCCCGGGCCCAAAGACGGGCGGGGGGCCGAGCTTCCAGTCCCCGCACGGCCCCTTCCCGTCGGTGTCGATCCGGGACAGCTGCATCGCCTGGTTGCTCGACCAGCCCGTCAGATGCGAGGCGATCATGTGGTACTCCTTCGCCTTCGGGAAGAAGACCGCGGGCGCCTCGCCCCGGGGGCCCGAGCCGCACGCCGGGCCGACCGTCTGCGTGAAGTCCCTGTTCAGCCTGAAGACGCCCATCCACCTGTTCTCGACCGAGGTGACGACGTAGCCCTGCCCGTCGTTGGGGTCGACGAACGCGGTCATGTCGTACGAGTCCTTGCCGTCGGGCTTGAACCCCCGGACCCAGGTGTAGGGGCCCGTGATGGCGGGCGCGGTCGCAACGCCGATCGACGAGAGCGAGAAGTTGGGCGCGTCGAGGTGGAAGAGCATGACGTACTTCCCAGTGTCCTTGTTGAAGAGGATCTTGGGCCGCTCGATGCGCCAGGGGGCCGAGTGGCCGTCGGCCCTGATCTGGGACCCGGAAAGGATCGCGCCGTGCGGCCTCCAGTGCTGGAGGTCCTTGGACGAGTAGAGCGTGACCGAGTCGGAGAGCCACGAGGGGGCCTCCTTGCGGGAGGTGCCGTACCACCAGTAGGTGCCGTTTTCCTGGTGGATGCCCCCGTCGTGGACGTGGATCTTTTTTTGGGGTGGTGGTGATGGCGGTGGCGGTGGAGATGGGGAGAGAAAGATGAGTAGGGAGGAAGATGAGAGGGGAGGGTGAGCGTTTGTCAAAGAGGTCGACGAGGAGAGCGAGCGAGCGAGAGAGAGCGCCGAGCGTCGAGGCCGGGAGGCCTGACTGTCAACGGCTCGAACGGCATCTTCTTCTTGCTCGCGCAGCTTTTTCGCATTTCGCTTCAGCTGCTTGACGACAACACGCAGTCCTCTATACGATGCTGGCGTCGGACGAGGAAGAAACAGAGAGCGAGGATCGCAATCCGACAGGCTAAAGAGGCGCACGCGCCGACAAGACGGAATCTCGCCCGTCTGCTTTTTTTCAATGCACCACGGGCAAAAAAAAAGACTTAATCAGTCGCCGCTTTTCGAGAACAAGTCGGCCTCTTCTGCTCCTTGTTCTCGCTCGAGCTCGTGCATTGTCGCGGTTTCAGACGTTAAGAGAAGAGCAGAGAGCGACAAGAGGAGCGAGAGGACCGAACGGTCCGACGGGGCGAGGAAAGAGGGAAGCGAAACCATTGTTGAGCGGGCCTTTTTTGCTCCTACTCGACGCGGGGGCTTTTTGAGGGCTCCCCGGCAGCCGCCTCTTGTGCGCGCCTGTTATCGAGCATCATCAACATCGCGCCCTCAACTCACCGGCTGGCCATTGATGTCATTGGGGATGATGTAGTTGGTGAACACGGCGTTGTCGGCGGGAGAAGGGGCCGCGAGCGCGGCGGTCGGCATGAGCATCGCGACGGCGGCGGCGGCCACGACAAGCAGCACGAGCCTCGAGGAGGAGGAGGAGGAGGAGGAGCGCGCCATTTCGATAGGTTGAGCGACGAGAGGCTCAGTTTCGTTCGTCGCTCAAGGGGGCGCGTGCACGAAGAGAGAGAACAGGTAGTAAACGCGAGAGGAGAAAGCAGCCGACGCTTTCTCTCTTTCTTTTTTTCCTTCTTCGAGATTAGTGCGCTCGGCAAGAACGACCTTTCGAGGCCTCGAAACAAAAAAACAAGAGGCTTCAGCGCCTCTTCGCGCGCTCCTCCTCCTCCTCCTCCTCCCCCTGCTGCACCCCGTGATTACTTCACGATTCGTGAAGAAGAAAGAAAGGCACTCAGTTTCCATGTGTATAAAAAAAGACAGAGTTTCCTAAAAAAACTAAAAGAAGACCCTACTCTCCTCTCCTTTCTTCTTCTCTCCCCCTTCTACTTCTTCCTCTGCGCCGGCGCCCTGAAGCTCGCGTGGCCCGTCGCGCCCCTACCAGCTACGAGCACGTTGACCTCGTAGGTCCCCTCGTACGTGTAGATCGCCTCCATGTCCCCAAACGCCTTGGCCACCAAAAAGTCGGAAAGGATGCCGTTGCCCCCAAGCAGCTCGCGCCCGAGCGCGCAGACCTCGCGCCCCCTCAGCGAGTTCCACGCCTTGGCCATCGACGCGTGCTCGTGGGTCATCCTCCCTTCCTCGGCCAGCTTGGACAGCCTCCAGGCCAGCAGCGCCATCGCCTGCACGTTGCCCTGCATCCTCGCGATCTTCTCCTGGGAGGACTGGAAGGCGGCCAGCGGTGTCCCAAACTGCTCGCGCTGGCCCAGGTAGCGCACGCACATGTCATACACGCCCGCGGCGACGCCCACGGGCTGCCACGCGACCATCACGCGGCTGACGGCGAGCACCTTGTTGGTGTCCGCGAAGGAGCTGACCCCGGGAAGCCTGTCCTCCTCGGTGACGAACACGTCGGCCATCTCGATGTCCGCGTTCTGGACGACGCGGAGCGCGATCTTGTTCTCGATCTTGGTCGTCTTGAAGCCCGGGGTCCCCTTCCTGACGACGAAGGCGTTGACCTGCCCCGTCTCGCTCGACCGGGCCCAGACGATGACGACGTCGGACCACGTGGCGTTGCCGATCCAGCGCTTGCGGCCGTTGAGCTTCCACCCCCCCGGGACCTTGGTCGCCGTCGTCTTCAGCGCCGCGGCGTCGGACCCGTTGGTGGGCTCGGTCAGCGCCCAGGCTCCCACGGCCTGGAGCTTCGCCATCCGGGGCAGCCACTCGCGCTTCTGCTCCTTCGAGCCCAGCAGGTCGATGGTCAGCATGGCCAGCGAGGAGTGCACCAGCAGGAAGGTGCCGCAGGAGGCGTCGACCCTCGCGGCCTCGACGACGACCATGGCCGCGCCGAGCAGGGACAGTCCCTTCCCTGTCTCGGGGTCCTTGACCACGCCCCCCCCGACGCCCAGAGCGCCCAGCTTGGGGACGATCTCGAACGGGAACGAGGCCTTTTCCCAGTGGTCCGCGATGATGGGCGCGACCTCGGACTCCATGAAGGCCCGGACGCGGTAGCGCACGGCCCGCTCCTCCGGGGACAGGAGGTCGTCGAGGGCGAAGACGTCGTGCGTCGCCGCAGGGAAGTGGGACATGGTCTCTGCCTCGCCAAAAGTCGGGTAGGTGGGGTTGAGGTTCTTGGAGGCGAAGGCGGGCGAGGCGGCGGCGGCGGAAGTTGGGTCGGCGGCCAAGTTGGCGGCCAAGCCTTCTGTGGAAAAAAAAGAGTTGGAAGAGGAAGAGGAGGTCGAGGTCGAGGTGAGTTTCGGCGGCTTTCCTCATTGACACTCGCAGTTTTTCAACGGGATTTCTTCTTCCCTTGAAGACAACCAGTTCGACACGCAGGTGACATTGAGGAGAACCCGCATACGCGAGGAGCAGGGTCGAAAACGAATGGAAGAAACGGAAAACAAGGGGCGCAAAAAGAGGGCATGAGAGTTTGCGACACGGCCCCCTCCCTCTCCCTCTCTCTTTCTCTCTCTCGCGCCAGGCGGGACGCCGGGTGAACAGAAGAACAAATGCACTCGTCTCGTCGTCTCGACGTCCTCTCAACCTCGCTCACCTTGCCGCGCTCCGGCGCCCAGCTGGCGGGCGAGCACCGCCAGGCGTGCATTCGGGTCCATGGCTCTTCTCGTGCGATAGAGAGGAAAGAGAGGCGAGAAGAAGAGAAGAAGAGAGTTTTGGTGAATCGAGAAGGGGAAAAAAAAATGTTTTTTTTTGTGTGTTGTTTGCTCGACCCTCTTCCTTCCTTGAAACCCCCCGGCGCCGCTCCGTCTCCCTCTCCCTCTCCCTCTCTCTCTCTCTATCGTGCTGCACTCATTTTCATGAATCGTTTTTTTTTATAAATCGTTTTTTCAATTTTCATCAGATTGGAGATAACAGAAAAAAGTACAAATCGTTTCTCTCTCCTTGTTTCAAACCATCATCATGATCATCATCATCACCATAAATCTAGACGCCTCCTCCCCCCTTGACCGTATCCGCCTTGCGCAGCGCCTTCCTCTGCTTCCTGCTCTTCATCATCCGCTGCAGCGTCGAAGACTTCGTGATGGTCTGCGTGACGGAGCTCCTGGCTTTACCGGCCTCGCGGCGCGCCGCGGCGGCCTCACGCTGCAGCCTCCTCGACCGCGCCACCGACTTGCGGGCGTCGAGCGCCTGCTGCTTGGCCTCTTTGAAAACTTCCCGTTCCTTCTTCAGCCGCATCTTGTGCTCCCAGCTCGTGGACAGGGTCTGGGACTTGATCGACCCGGCGCGGATGCCGGGCTCCTTCCAGGCGCCGCGACCGGAGGCCTTGCCCACGCCGGCGACGTTGTGCTTGGCCCTTTTCGCCGCGGGCGAGCGGGCGAGCGTCGGCGTGACGGCCGAGGTGGAAGCAGCGACGAGTTTCTTCGCCGAGGCGTCGCCGTCGTCCATTATCATTCCCGCCGCGCTGCTCTCTTCCACCGCCTGCTCCTCGTACTCGTCGAGCTTGCGCTTGTTGGAGAACTTGAACCCTCGCGGGCTCTTGCCAGAGAAGCGCCTGAAGTCGTGCACGGCCGGCTGGGCGTGCTGCGCCGGGGCATACAACTCGGCGGCGGCGGCGAGGGTCGCAGATGTCGTCGCTGTCATTTCTGTTGCGCTGCTGCCCTTTCGCGCCGTTTCTGGAGTACTAACGATCGAGACTGAAGTGCGACGCGATGACAACAATATGCCACAGGACGCTCTGGGGCAGCTGGAGCCCTGAAAGACAGAGTCGGAGAGCGTGCGTGCGTGCGCCCGAGAGAGAGAGAGAGAGAAGGCGAGTGGCTTTGATGGCGGCTCAGGCGAGAAACGTCAAAGCGGAAACAGTGAAGGCTTTTCTCCAGCAATCGTCGCCACACCCCCCCCCAAAAAAAAAAAAAGCTTCCTCGAGAGCATTCGTTTCCGGGGGGGCTCTTTCTCTCGTGCTCTGTTGAAATCTCGCAATCCGTCCCTCGCTTTGAGCACGCATCAGAGAATCACAGTCGCGGGCATTCCCCCCGAGCTCGAGGTGAATTTTGCCGAGGAGATAACGTCAAAGCCGCATCGAGAGCATCAGCAGCAGCCGAGAGCGACAGCACGACGACCATTTGCCCTTTGCCTTGCCGCCACCGCCGCCGCTCTTTTCTCTCTTGCCCCTGCGCTGCACCTGCCCTTGGCCTGTCTTCTTCTCCAAATCGCTCCGAGGCTCACTGGTGGTTCCTTCTCTCTGCTCGCAACTGAAGACAACAGGCCGCATTCGACAGAACTACGAGACACGTTTTTGAAAGATGGTTTCGTCCGGCTAGCTCGCGGTCGTCCAGTTCCCCTCTCCTCTTCGAGTGATCATCACATGCCGACGCCTCCAGGGGCTGCCTCTGCGGCCTCGCAGCCGCAGATACCCCTTCCGGTGGCTCCTCGCGGGGGCGCTGCGTGCAGCTCCGCGAGGACGGGCGCGCTTGTGAGGAAAGGGAGGCGCAAGAGGCTGCCGTCTTTCTTGATGGCGGCGGCGGCGACGGCCGCAGCTGCAGCAGGGCCGGCGACAACGACGACGACGACAACGCCGAAGACCCCTGCTCCTGCTAGCAGGCGGCGGCCGCCGCCGACCTCCTCCTCGGTGTGTTCGCGGGGGAACGTGCGCACCTCTGCTGTTCCCGAAGGCGGCGGCGGTGGCGGCGGCGGTGAAGATTATGAAGAAGAATCTCCGAGCACCGCCCCTTTCGTCGTCGCCGCGGAGTTTGCCGACGCAAACTCCGTCGAGGCCGCGGAGGAAAAAGAGGCGGCGGCCGAGCCGAGAGCAACAGCGGCTGCTGCCGCTGCTGCCGCTGCCGCTGCCGGGGAAGGGGGCGAGAGCAGCCACCGCCATCACCACGTCGGCGGCGGCGAAGGCGAGGGCAGCAGCGGCTCCTCTTCTTCTTCTCCTTCCGCCCTTGTGCCCCCTCCCCCGGGGATCTCATACCTCATGCAGTCGGTGCTCGAGTCCCCGACTGTCCCGCTCGTGCTCCGGCGGAGGCTGCTCAAGCTGGGGCTGGAGAAGGGCCTCGACTGGAAGGCCGGCGGGTTCCTGATCGATTCCTTTCTCGACGGCGACGACGGCGGCGAGGGGGAGGAGGAGGAGGGCCGCCCTGCTTCGTCGCAGGGGCTCAGAGGGTGGGAGCTCGAGGAGCTGCCCCCCACGGAGCTCGTCGACGCGGCGCCCGGGGACGGGGTCGCGGAGGAGGGAAGGGACGCGCTTTTCGTTCACGAGGAGTCGTCTGCTTCTTTGGCGTCTTCGTCTTCTTCTCCTTCTCCGTCGGCGCCTCCTCCCCCGGTTGCCGTTGCTGCTTCGCCTTCGCCGCCGCCGTCGTCGTCGCCGTCGTCGTCGTCGCCGTCGTCGTCGTCGCCGTCGAGAAAGGCCGCGCCGGCGAAGAAAGGCTTCGGCTCCTCCTCTTCCGCCAAGAAAGGCTTTGGCTCATCAAAGGGCACGAAGAAGGACGGCGGCGGCAGCAGCAGCGCCTCCTCCTCGGCTGCGGCAGCGTCGCACGAAGAGGAAGGAGGGCGCCCCGGCAGCAGCCCTCCCCCGGAGGCAGCAGACGGTGCGTTCGACCCCGCCTCCGCCGTCGCCATCCCGGCCGCCCTCCGCGCCGCGCTTTTCGCCTTCTCCGACGGAGCTTACGGTACCGCCCCAGGAGAGGACGGCGGCGGCGACGGCGGCGGCGCCGCGGGGGACCGGGACAGGGACCAGGCCGAGCTCGCCTACGCCGCAGCGGTGGTCCTCGGCGTCCTCGTCGACGCAGACGTCGAGCGGGAGCTGCCGGCTGCGGCGGCGGCGACGTTCCTCGACCTGCGCGACGCCGCGAGGGCCTCCCAGGAGGTCGCGCTGGCGCAGGGCGACGACGAGATGGATTTTGTCATGGAGGCTCTGGCGAACAAAGGAGGGGGAAGGCGAGGGCGGCGAGAGGAGGCGTTGGCACCCTGGATTGGGTTCGCCTCTTCTTCTTCTTCTTCCTCTTCTTCTACTACTTCTTCTTCCTCTCCTTCATCCCTCCCTCCTCCTCTCCCTCCGTTTGATTCGGAGGTCCAGCGCATCGTTGACCGCAAAGGAAACGACGGCGGCAGCACCGATGAGGTCGCCGTGAGCGCCGTCCCGCTCGCATACCTCGCCGCGCTGCTCGCCGGCGGCGCCGCCGCCGCGGTGCCCGCCGCCGGCGAGGCGCGCCGCGCCGAGGCGCTGGCCGCGCAGAACGCCAAGCGCGAGGCCGCCGAGGCGCGCAAGGCCGCGGCGCTGGCCGCGAAGCGCGCCAAGCGAAGCGCCGGGGAGGCCGAGCGGGCCGCGCTGGCGGCGCAGCTCCAGGCCGAGGAGGAAGAGGCCCGAGAGCTGGCGGCGCACGCCGAGGAGGAGCAGCGGCGCGCTCGCGAGGAGGAGGAAGCAGCAGCAGCTGCAGCAGCAGCAGAGGAAAGAGAGCGCGCCGAGGTCGCGCAGGCGCTGGCGGAGCTCCACGCCGACGAGGAGGCCCGGGAGGAGCTGGCGCGCATCGAGGAGGAGGAGCGCCGGATCCTGGCCGAGGAGCGCGCTCGCGAGGAGGAGGAAGAGGAGAGCGAACGCGCCGAGGCGCTTGACGACGAGCAGCAGGGGCAAGAAGAGGCGGCGGCGGCGGCGGCCTCCTCCTCCTCCTCCTCCACCGACCCGACTGCCCCGCCCTCCAGGGAGGCTGCCGCCCTGGCCGCCGCCGACGCCGCGCTCGCCGCCGCGATGGCCGCGAGCGCCGAGGCCGCGGAGGCGCTCGCGCTCGCGAGGGTAGAGGCCTCCGCGGCGGTCGCGGCAGCAGCAGCAGCGGTGGCGGCGGCGCCGAGTCGGTTTGACGTCGACGACTTCCGCGACGACAAGCCTCCGCCACCTCAGCCTGCGCCTAAGACACCTGGGAAGCGCATGGACAAAAGAGCCCGCCAGGCTGTCCAAGCAGCCGCTGCGGCGGCCGCGGCAGCAGCAACAGCAGCCGCGCCACAGCCTCGTAACTCGCTCGAGCTCGCCCGCAAGCGCTACCCGCACGGACACATCGCCAAGTACAACGGCAACGACACTGCAGGCGCTGCTGCTGCTGCGTCTCCGCCGCGTTCTCTGCCCCCCCTGCCTCCGCCTCCCTCCGTTCCCGCTCCTCCGCCCTTTTCCTTTGCGCCGGACTACAACAACGACAGCAGCTGGAAGTACTCGCCCCCGCCGCCTCCGCTCCCTTCCGGCGCCGCAGCGCCGTTCTTCACCGCCGCGGCGGCCGCCGGCGCGGTCTCGCCCTTCTACTACGTCGTCGACGACGATGACGAGGAGGACCAGGTGATGACGGGAGAGAGGGGAGGGGGACGAGGGGCCAGAGGCCGCCGCGCGCTGAAGGCGCCGGCACCGCCGCCGCCCGTACCGCAGCCGCAGTCGCCGCATCCACCCCCGTCGAAGTCGCTGGCGGCAAAGGGCGGCGGCGGCGGCGCCCCCCTGCCGGGATCGGGGTCGCCGGGCGTCCCCGGAGGGGGCGGGGGGCCCCGCAAGTCCGGGGTCGGGTACATCGCCCCGGCCCTGCGCGCCCCCCAGGCCGCCAACTGGAAGGCCGCCGGCGTCCTCGTCTACACGTTCGACCCCTACGGCGAGCTGATGGTCCTGGTCGGGCGCACGGTCGTGACGTCGACCGAAACCAAGTGGTGGCGCCGCTCGTGGAACCTGCTCGGCGGCAAGCGGTGCGCGCGCGACGCGTCGGCCGAGGCGACGGCCGTGCGCGAGATGATGGAGGAGACGGGGGGGCTGCTGACCCCGGAGGCCATCCGCGGGCCGCTCACGCCCGTGCTCTGGTACCCCGCGGGCTTCTACGCGGTGTTCCCCTACTGCCTGCCGCCGGGGGAGGCCGCGTGGTCGCTGCCCGAGCGGTTTGCCGCCAGGCGGCGCGTCGGCAGGACGGCCGTCTCCGAGGGGAGGGACACGGCCAACCTGGCCTGGGTGCCGCTCTCCGCTCTCAGCTCCGGGAGGAGGAGGCTCCACATATTTATGACCGACATGCTGAACCAGACGAGGCTGCTGGAATGGCTGCGGGTGAGGCAGGCAGAGTACAGAGCTGCGGCGGCAGGCGGCGGCGGCGGCGGAGGAAGCCGAGGGGGAGGAGGAGGGGACGACTTCTTCGCTTCATCTCCGGCCGTGGCGTCCTTCCCCTCTTCTTCTCCGTCTCCCCGTGCTCCTCCTGCCCCTCCTGTTGTACCCCCGTCGCCGTCGCCGTCGCCGTCGCCCCGGCGAGGAAGCCGCCGCGGCGACCGCGACCGCGAGCGCGAGGCTGCTGCTCCTCCTCCTGCTCCTGCTCCTCCCCGTGCTCCTGCTCCCTCGGGCTACAGCAGCGACGGCGGCACCTACTACTACCAGGGCGACGGCTTCTCTTCTGATTCGTCGCCTCCCTACGCCTCCCCGCCTCCCTTCGCGCCGGCAGTGCGGACGCGAGGAGGACCGCCGCCTTCGCCGCCTTTGCCGCAGCCGCAGCCGCTGTCCTCTCCGCGGTTCACGTCGCGCGACGGCTCGCCGCGCTGGATCAACAGCGGCAGCGACGACGGCGGCGGCGGCGGGTTTGCTAGTGGCGGCAACGGCAACGGCGGAATCTACTCTCCTCCTCCTGCTGCTGCTCTCTCTCATGTTCAGCTGCCGCCGCCGCCGCCGCCGCCTCAGCAACAGCGAGCCTGGGGAGGTGAAGTCTCGACGGGCTGGGCAACGACCGGCAGCAGCGATTATTACCCAGAAGAGGAAGAGCAGCAGCAGCAGCAGCGGCTGTTGCCGCCGCCGCCGCCACCGCTGCCGCCGCCGCCGCCGCCGCTCCAGGAGCAGCCTTTCCTGCAGCAGCAGCCTTTCCTGCAGCAGCAACCTTTACTGCAACCGCAGCCGCAGCAGCAGCGGCCGCAGCCGCAACAGCAGCAGCAGCATCAGCGGCCTTCGCCTGCCCCTCGAGGAGACGGCGGCGGCGGCCGCTGGGCGAGGCTCCGGGCCCGTCCCCCCGAAGACTTCGACGACGACTTTGGCGACGACCACGACGAGTACGGCTCCCCTCTGGACCCGCTCGACTCGACCCCTACCTCGACCCCGCCGTCCTCGTTCTCGGCCTCCTCTTCTCCTTCTTTCGAATGGGAGCGGGGATTCTCCGTTCGGCGAGGCGGAGATGGGCCGCTCGCTGGTCTCGGAGGGGGAAACAGCAGCGTCGGCAGCGACGACGAGCTCTTTGCCGCGACCGTCGCCGCGGCAGAGAGCGGCGGCATCCCGTACCCAGGCTCGATGCAGGTGCCTCAGATGCCCCCGATGACGCCTCGAGGCGAGCCCACGGGGGCGAGAGGAGGTCGCGGCGGGGCAGGGCGAGGCAGGGGCGGCAGCGGCAGGCGCCCTTCGGCGGCGCCGGCAGCAGGAGCCCCTCCTGCCCGTGCTTCTGCCTCCTCTCCTCATCCGCTCCCGCCTCCTCGCACCAGCAGCTCCTTCGCTATCACCGTCCGCGAGGGAGCCCGCTCCCCTCCCACGGCCGTGACCTGGACGACCGCGACCGCCCCAGTCAGGAGGCCCCGGAGGCCCGCGGAGGAGGCGGCGCTGCAGGTGCTCGATGCGCGCGCGGGGAAAGCCGCGGCGGCAACGCTCAACTCCGCTCCGGCTGCGTTCCTGCCGTTGGCGGAGGGCGGGGGGAGCAGCGGCTCCGGCTTGTTCCCGGCGGCGGCGTCTCCTCCCGCTCCGCGGGAAGCCCCTCCTACTCCTCCTTCTCCTTCTCCTCCTTTCGCTTCGGCAGGGGCAGCAGCAGCTGCTGCTGCCCCGCCTCTGCCGGCGCTCTTCAAGCCGCCGCACGCGCGCGAGCCCCCCCCTCTGCCGGGGGGGACTCCTCGGGGCCGCAGTCGAGAAGGGCCGCCCCGAGGCGGTGGCCGCTCCAACGCCGCTTCTTCTTCTTCTTTTTCTTCTTCTTCTTTTTCTTCTTCTTCTTACGTTTCGTCCGACGAAGCGGCGGCGGGCTTTGCCGTGGACGCTTCGTTCGGGACGCTCTGGGAGAAGCGGCAGGAGCTTCTCGTAAGGCAGCAGCAGCAGCAGCACCAACGGCAGCAGCAGCAGCAGCAGGCGCTGGGGGCGATGGCAGCTAGTGACTTCTTTCCCCCGTCGTATTTATCGGACGGGGAAAGAAGCGGGAGCGAGGCTGGAGGAGGGCGAGGGAGAGGAGGAGGGCGAGGGAGAGAAGGAGGGCGAGGGAGAGGAGGAGGGCGAGCTCGCAGCAGCAGTCGCGGCCGTGGCCGCGGAATGCCGAGGTGAGGTTTCTTTGTTTCCAGATTGAATCGTGTCCTGAGCCCCTCCCCTTCCCCTTGGATCTTTGGTTTCTTCTTTTTCTTTTGTAAAAACTCACGCACGCACATACGCGCGAGAGAGAGAAAGGAAGAGAGAAAGAGAGAGAGAAAAGAGAGAGAGGAAGAGAGAGAGGAAGAGAAGGAGAAATAGAACGAGAAGAAGAAGGGGTTCAAGTTGATGAGAACAAAGGACGACGTCGCGCTCCTGCCCACTATTTCACAGAAACCTTTTCTGAGAAAGCGTCGAAAAGCGGGTTCTCCAGGTCCAATTTTGGTACAGAAGCAGATCGCTCGATGGCCGGACTACTCAAAGGCGCGATTGCTGCAGCGGCGATGCGGCCATCGGTGGCGGTGAGCAGCGGGAAGAAGATGAATGAGGCAACGAGAGGCAGCAATCGCCGTCGATCGACTCAGCAGTTGTTGCTGCCGCCGCTGCTGCTGCGTCTCGATGCGCCCTCTCGGGGGCAACTCTCCGCGAGAGCATCGGCCCAGCCCGACAACAGCAATCTCGAGTCGGCGCTGGCCAAGATCGACAAGCTCGAGGCCGAGAACAGGAAGCTCAGGGAGTTGCTGCTGGATGGCGATCGAGCGTCGGCCGCGATCGAGCCTCTTTCGACCTCGACCTCTTCTTCGCCTGCTGCTGCTGCTGGTGCTGCTGCTGCTGCTGCTGCGAAGCCCGCTGCCTCTCCTGCTGTTGCTGCTGCTGCTGCCCCTCTTCCGACGTCGCTCCTGTTCCAGGCGGCTGAAGAGCCAGCAGTATTGGCCTCGGTTTCTTCGTCGTCGCCTTCATCAACCTCAAGTTCCTTTGACGTCTCCAACGTCGCCTGGCCGAATCCCGGCGATCCCTTCTGGGAACGGAGCCCGACCAAGACGGCGAGGACAAAGAAGACCTCTGCTGCTGCTGTTTCTTCCGCTCCCTCTCCTCCTCCCGTTCCCGTTCTTTCCAACGAGAACGATATAATCTTCCACGTCGCCGCGGAGCTCGCGCCGCGCGCCAAAGTCGGGGGCCTCGGAGACGTCGTCGCCGGCCTCGCGCGGGAGTGCACCTCCCGCGGGAGGAGGGCCGTGGTCGTCTTGCCGTTCTACGAGTGCTTGCCGGAAGATGCAGTCGAAGGTCTCAAGCTCGCTGACGAGTTCCCTTGCCCGAAAGGCAAGCCCGGCGACGGACGAAGAGGTGGCAACGTCGAGCAGCTTGGCGTGAGCGCCTTCTCGGGGAGACTGGACGGCATCGAGGTGCTGCTGCTGAGGCCGGACTGGAGCAAGACAAATTTGTTCCGCGGAGGCAGGATCTACGGTGGAAGCTACAACGAGGCGGAAGCGTGAGTTGGATGGGTTTGGGGTATTTCGGTATTTTTTTCGCAGTCTACTCAAAACGGGGTTTTTGCCTTGCTCACTTTTTCCCCCTCCCTCTCGACGTCGACCTCCACCTCGACTTTTGTTTTTTTACGTCAAAAAAAATCAGCTACCTCTTCTTTTCCCGAGCAGCCCTCGAGGCCCTCTCCAGGCTCGTCGGGAGGGGCTTCTACCCACGCCCCTCCATCCTCCACGTCCACGACTGGCAGGCCTGTGCCGCGGCGATGCTCTACTGGCACCTGTACGCGGCGCCAGGGTCCGGGTCGGCGCTCGCGGCCCCGCCCCTCGCGAGCATCGTCCTGACCATCCACAACTTCGACTCGAGCGGGGAGTGCCGCCAGGATGAGTTCGCGGCCACGGGCGTCGACGGGTCCGCGTTCGCGACGATCGACCGCGCGCTGGACGAGCGCACGATCGGGCACAACCCCGAGAGGCTGTGTCTGCTCAAGGTACTTTAGCCATTTTTGTTTCCCACCCCTCGCAAGTATTCTCAAAACAAGCAGAAACACTCATACTCTCTCTCTGTCTCTCTCCTTTTCTCTCTCCCTCTCTCCTTTTCTCTCTCTCTCTGTCTCTCTCTCTCTCTTCTCTCTCTCTCTCCCCTTTTCTCTCTCAACCTCGAAAAAATAACTTTCAGGGAGGCCTCGTCTACTCCAACGCCGTCACGACGGTCTCGCCGAGCTACGCCTCCGAGGCCCTCGGCGGCGGCGCCGCCGGGTGGCTCCGGGGGACGCTCGTGAGGCCGGACGTCGCCACCAAGTTCTCCGGAGTGCTGAACGGAATCGACGAGGACCTCTGGGACCCGGCCACGGACCCGAGCCTGCCCGTGAACTACGACGCGAGGACGCTTCGAGAAGGCAAGAAGATCTGCAAGGAGTTTGTCCAACGTGGTCTCGGGCTCGACGTCGACCCTTCGATCCCCCTCGTGATCTGCGTGACCCGCCTGGTGCCCCAAAAGGGCGTGCACCTGATCAAGAGGGCGCTGATCCACACCTGCAGGGACCTTGGGGGGCAGTTTGTCCTGCTCGGAACGGGCCACGCCGACGGGGACTTCAAGGTGAGGGGCGGGGAGATATCTCTTTTCCTCCCTCTTTTTCGAGCGCGAAACGAGAAGGAGAGGAAAAGTTGGAAAGAAGAAAGACCCGAGATCGCGGAAAAAACTAAAAACTAAAAAAAAACTAAAAAAAAACTCAAATAAATCAAGGGGCTGAACGAGAGCGACGAGTTTGGTCCTCGGAGCAAAAGCGCGAGGATCATGCTTTTGTATAGCGAGGACCTCGCGCATCAGCTGTACGGGGCTGCCGATGCGGTGATCGTGCCGAGCTTGTTTGAGCCTTGCGGTGAGAAGAGAGAGAGAGAGAGAGAGACAGAGAGAGAAGGGAAGAAGAGAGAGAGTCTTCTTCATTTTTTCTAATCCACTCACTCACTTTTTTCTCCGATAAAATAAAACAAAACAAACCAAAACTCCCAGGCCTGACCCAGCTTGTCGGGCTCAAGTACGGGGCCGTGCCCATCGTCAGGAGCACCGGAGGGCTCGCGGACACCGTGTTCGACGCCGACCGCGACGCGGGACGGGCGGAGCGGGCCGGGAGGGAGGTCAACGGCTTTTCCTTCGGGGACGCGAGCGAGGGGGCCGTGGACGAGACGCTGAACAGGGCGCTGCGCTGGTACCGAGTGGAAGCAGAGGGAGGAGGAGGAGGAGAAGAAAGAGGCCCCTCGGAGCGGTTTCTCAAGCTGGTGGAGAGCGGGATGCGGCAGGACTGGTCGTGGAGCTCGGCGGCCGACGCTTACTTGAAAATCTACGACGAGATCTGAAGTGAAAGGGGAGCGCAAGCGGAAGCGGCGGCAGCCGTGAATCGTGACGTGAGATGTAAAAATAGAGCAACTGAGAAAGAAAAGAAAAGAAGGAAACAGGAAGGAGGAGAAAGCGTGGGGGGGCGGGGAGGGGGGGGGAGCACAAGGAGAGAGGTCGGAAAGGAGGACACGAGGTCGGAAAAGAGGAGGCCGCCGAAAAAGAAGCGAGTGCGAGGGCCCGAAGACAGCAAACCGTTTGAGAGCACGGTCCGCGCCGCAGCGCCGCGTCTCCGTCGCCTCTCCAAGTCCTGATGCTGGGCGGTTTTGCACTCACAAACGAGCTCGTTGAGCAAGCGAGTGCCGCGACGCCGTTTCAATCTGAGTGGGGGAAAAAACTCTCGCTTTATTGTCAAACTTAATTTGACGCATCTAACCCTGATCGCGGTTAAGTCTTTTTTCAATTCAGCCTTTCGAAGCCTACTCGACCACCAGCAAAAAATCGCGCGGCAACTCTCGCGAGCGCGGGGTCGTGGGAACCGAAAGGGAAAGCGGAAGGGAAAGCGAAAGGGAACGCGAAAGGGAAAGCGAAAGGGAAAGCGAAAGGGAAAGGCGAAAGGGAACCTCGAGCTGGAAAGCTTTCCCCCCCCTACCGCACTGACCGTCAACTGGGGCCACAATTCCAATTTCTGCTTTTGTTGTCTAGTTCTACGACTTATATCAACCATGCGCGCCTTTCTCTGGGCTTTCCTCGCCCTCACCACCCTCTCCGTGTGCGTTAGCATCGCCGATGCCGTGGCTCCTTTCTCTGAGGCCAACACAACGGTGTGACTATTTTTTTGTTTGGCATGCCTTGCTGTCGCCCCGATCTGTTCAATTTATCTTTGCCCTCGCTTTCCGCTTTCTCGGTTTCGATCGATCCCCATCCAATGCTCGTTGCCGTCGAATGGTAGAACGAAAACCATTTGTGGAGGTGCACGGAGTTTGCAAGTTCAGCAAAAGGGTGAAAAGGCGGCATCTTTGTTTCAGTCGGGGAGTAGGTCGGCACCGCTCTCGCTCGAACTTTTTTGTCAAAACTTCCTCTGTTTTTCAACCTCGACCAAGTCTCTCTCTCTCTCTCTTGGCATCGTCGTTCTTTTCGCTGCCTCTATCAACTCGATCTCCCGAGAAGCGCCCTCGCCAGCGAGCTGATCTGGAAGTGAGCGACCAATGCTCACCTTTTGCTCCTCCGGCCGTTCCCTCTCTCAACCCAACCTCTTTCTCTTTCTCTCTCAGGGCGTCGTCACCCCCAACGTGAAGGACGACGCGCTCCCGCTCGCCAAGCTGGGCCGCAAGTGCGGTGCCGGGGTCGCCAACTGCATGCACGGGTGCTGCAGCCAGCTGGGAGTCTGTGGGCACTCTGGTGAGGAAGGATGGCGTCTTTTTCTTTGTTTCTGCTCAGGGTTCGAAGGTCGAGAAAGGCGAGAGAGGTAGAGCAGCGAGAGAGAAGAGGATCAAAAAGCTCACTTTTTTGTCTTTCAACACACCACCAAAAACAACTCCCCACAGCCGATGCCTGCGGCGCGACCTGCCAGCCCAGGTTCTCGAGTCCGCACTCTCCCTGCGCCAGAAACGCCGGGGCTCAGCCCCCTCCCGCGGAGTCGCTGCCCTTCGTGGGGACGGGGGCGGTCTGCGGAGATCACGTCGCGCGGTGCGAGACCGGGTGCTGCAACCAGGTAAGCGGTGTTTTGGTTTCCCTCTTTAAAAACAGGGAGAAAGAGAGAGAGAGAAGAGAGCGTGAGAGCGAGAAAGAGAGCGAGAAAGAGAAAGAGAGAAAAAGAGAGAGAGATAGAGACAAACAGGGAGAGAGAGAGAATGGGAAGGAGAAGCGGGCGAGAGAAAGAGAGAAAGAGAAGTCTTTTTTTATCCCACTTTTCTCAATCTTTCTTTAAAAAAAAAAAAACAGATGCACTACTGCGAGGAAGAGACCAACGCGAAAACAGGCAAGCCTGCGTTCGCCTGCTCGATCTCGAGCTGCTCGCTGGCGGCATCGCCCAACTCGGAGGCGTGCAAGGAGGTCCACGGCAACGCCAACACGGTCACGCGCCGCTACAAGCTCGTCGCGACATGGGGCAGAGCCGCCCCCGACGGGAAGGAGGTCGACGTCGTCCTCATCAACGGCCTCTACCCGGCTCCCACCATCTCCTCCAACGCCGGCGACAGGCTGATCGTCGAGTTCGTCAACCAGCTGGGCAGCCCCGCGACGTCGATCCACTGGCACGGGGTGGACCAGGTACGCGATTTTTGTTTTCTTTTGATTTGCTTTGTTCTTTTTTTGGCTCGTTTTTCTCTCTCTTCCTGCCCTCTCTCCCTCTCTTCTAATTCTCTCTCTCTCTCTCTCTCTCTCTCTCTCTCTCTCTCTCTCTCTCTCTCTCTCTCTCTCTCTCTCTCTCTATCTCTCTCTCAAAACAAAA